>Ga0209553_1001344_pt1 | contig 12254 bp, 5 predicted proteins | sample LauGreFBDMM110DN_2_FD_188217 | JGI IMG/M metagenome (GOLD analysis project Ga0209553, IMG submission 188217) | Freshwater lake microbial communities from Lake Michigan, USA - Fa13.BD.MM110.DN (SPAdes) (version 2) | ecosystem: Environmental > Aquatic > Freshwater > Lake | place: Lake Michigan, USA...
GTGGCAGCAGGCGTCCGGCACGCCGCTACGAATCATCGCGTGCGCGGATGCGCGGAAAAAACTGGCGTCGCGCCCGGACTTTCAGGCCAACTCTCCCCCATGTCCGCGCAACACCTCATCGTCTTCCTCAAAGCGCCGCGCCCGGGCGAGGTCAAAACCCGTCTCGCGCTGTCGCTCGGCGCGGACGGCGCGTGCGCGGCGTATCGGCGGCTCGTGGAGACGCTGCTGAAAAACTTGTCGCCGCTGCACGGCGTGGAACTGCGCCACGCCCCGGATGATGCGGCGGCGGAAATCGCGCCGTGGCTGCGCGCGGGCTGGCGGGCGCGCGGGCAGGGCGGGGGAGATTTGGGACGACGGTTGCAGGCGGCGTTTGCGGAGGCGTTCGCAGCGGGCGCGCAGCGGGTGGTCATCATCGGCTCCGACTGTCCCGAGGTGAACGCGGGCGACATCCAGGAGGCCTGGCGCGAGTTGCGGAATTTCGACGTGGTGGTCGGCCCGGCGGTGGACGGCGGGTATTGGTTGATTGGATTACGGCAGCCGTCGCCGGAATTGTTTGAGGACATGGCCTGGAGTTCGGAGACGGTGCTGGCGGAGACGATGCAACGGGCCCGGGCCGCGCGGCGGAGCATTCAGGTGCTGCGGATTTTGACGGACGTGGACACGGAGAAGGAGTGGCGGGAGTTCTTGGCGGCGGCGGGGGAGTGAAACTGGGCAGGAGTTGCGCACGGCTTCCCTAGTTGTCACCGTCGAGCATGCGACCGAGGCCGCCCAGCACGGATCCTTCCTCGCGTCCGCCGCGGCCGGTCTGCGGTGCGGAGGCGACGATCCGCCCGGCCAACCGGCTGAGCGGCAGCGATTGCAGCCACACCCGGCCCGGCCCGCGCAAGGTGGCGAAGAACAGGCCTTCACCGCCGAAGAGCGCGCTCTTGATGCCGCCGACCATTTGAATGTCGTACTCCACGCTCGGCTGAAAGGCGACGATGCAGCCGGTGTCCACGCGCAACCGTTCGCCGGGCGCGAGGTCGCGTTGATACAGCGTGCCGCCCGCGTGCACGAAGGCGAGGCCGTCGCCTTCCAGCTTTTGCAGGATGAAACCCTCGCCGCCGAACAGTCCCGCGCCGAAACGCTTGGTGAAGGCGATGCCGAGCGTCACGCCTTTGGCCGCGCAAAGAAACGAATCCTTCTGCGCCAGCAGTTCGCCGCCGATCTCGGAAAGATGCACGGCGATGATCTTGCCGGGATACGGGGCGCCGAACGCGACCTTCTTTTTGCCGGCGCCGCGGTTCTGGAAGACGGTCATGAACAGTGATTCGCCGGTGATCAGGCGCTTGCCGGCGCCCAGCAGCGTGCCGAGAAAGCCGCTGTTCTTTTGCGAGCCGTCGCCAAAGATTGTTTCCATCTCGATCCCGTCCTCCATGAACATCATCCCGCCGGCTTCGGCCACGACTGCCTCCAGGGGGTCGAGTTCCACTTCGACGAACTGCATGTCGTCCCCGTAAATCTTGTAATCAATTTCGTGCATTGTTGGCATAGGCGTAATTCTGTTTTCTGGGGCAATCATGGGCATTGACGTGGAAGGGTGTCAATTTCGACCTGGCAGTGAAGGTGAAAGACCCGGCGTCCGAATGCCCAGTCGGCCACTTTTCCCGGAAATTTTACGCCGGATTTGGATCCGAGGAACTTGAAAGCTCCACGGCGCAGATGAAATCGTTGACGAAACTGATTCCATCCCGCGGGAATTGCGTTTAATTTGGCACCGAACCTTGAATGAACCGCGGACTTTTCATGCCGGTGCTGGTGCTCGCTTTCTCCGCGGGCACGGTGCCGTTCAGTTCAATGGCGGCCGGCGGGGGAGATGAGTTTTTCGAAACCAAAATCCGGCCCGTTCTGGCCGAGCACTGCTTTGATTGCCACAGCGCGTCCGCGGGGAAACTCAAGGGTGGTCTCCGCCTCGATGGCCGGAAGGAACTCCTCGCCGGCGGCGAGACCGGTCCCGCCATCATGCCCGGCCAACCCGAGACCAGCCTGCTGATCAGAGCCATGACGCATAGGGACAAGGATCTCGCCATGCCGCCAAAAAAACCGAAGCTGCCCGACGCCGTCATCGCGGACTTCGAGCGGTGGATTCGCGAGGGCGCGGTGTGGCCGGCCACCGAAACCGCTGCCCCCAAACCCAAGATCGGGGACTTCAATCTCGAACAGCGCAAAAAGAAACAGGCTTGGCTCTGGGAGGCACCACGTCGTCAGGCGGCACCGACGGTGAAGAACATCCGCGGGCCGCTCGGCACTGAGGATCGCTTTATTCTGCGACGACTTGAGGACGCAGGAATTACGCCCGCGCCCGCCGCCGATGATCGCACCTGGTTGCGACGCGTTCACTTTGTCATCACGGGACTGCCGCCCGGTCGCGAGGAGATTCAGGCGTTTCTGGCGGACACGAAACCCGGCGCGCGCGAGCGGGTCGTCGATCAACTGCTTGCATCGCCGCATTTTGGCGAACGCTGGGCGCGGCATTGGATGGATCTGATGCGTTACGCGGAGTCGCGCGGGCATGAGAGCGACTACATCATCGCCAATGCCTGGCATTATCGCGACTACCTGATCCGCGCGTTCAACGACGGCGTGCCCTATGATCAGTTTTTATCCGAGCATCTCGCCGGCGATTTGCTGCCCGTGCCGCGCCTTCGTCCCGGCACCGAGATCAACGAGTCCGTGCTCGGAACCGGTTGGGCCTTCCTCGGCGAGGAAGTTCACTCGCCCGTGGACATCCGGCAGGACGAGTGCGAGCGCATCGACAACAAGGTCGATGTTTTCAGCAAGACCTTCCTTGGACTGACCGTCGCCTGTGCCCGGTGTCACGACCACAAGTTCGATCCCATTCGCGCGCAGGATTACTACGCGCTGAGCGGTTTCATGCTTGGTTCGAGTTTCCGGCAGGTGCGTTTTGAGGCCATGGAGAACAACCGGAAGATGGCGGCCGAACTGGCGGCGCTGCGTGAACGTTTCGTGCCGGGACTGGCGAAGGCCGTGGCGGCGTCGCATGAACGCGGCCTTGGGCAGACGGCGGATTACCTGCTGGCCGCGCGGGAAGTTCTCTTGGCGGAAAAGCAGAACGCCGCCGCCGTCTCCGCCGAGGCCGCGCGGAAAAATTCCCTAGATTCAAGCCGGCTGCAACGCTGGGGCGAACTACTCGGCACCACCGCCGCCAATCCCGCCAGCCCGCTTCATTCCTTTGCCAAAGTCGCCCTGCATCCTGATTCAGTTGTCCCCGGACGTTTCGTGGATCTGCTGGCCGCGCACCGTCAGGCCAGACCGGCTGGCCTGCCCACAGGCGCGCGGGTCGTCGCCGATTTCACCCGGCCGGATCAGCAACCGTGGAAGGTTGACGGAGAAGCCTTTGGCCCGCGTCCGTTGCGGCCGGGCGACATCATCGCCGGAAACAACCCAACCAATCCCATCGCGCGCGTGATGACTTATGGCGCGGCGCGGCGCGACCTGTTTTGGAACCACCTCAAGTCCGCGCCCGGAAATCAGAACGACTCCGGCACGCTGGCGGCCACAGCGCGCTCCGGCCAGATGTTGCGGACGCCGACGGTGACGCTCGGCGTCGGCCGGCTGCATTACCTCATCCGGGGCAAGGCCAAAGTTTATGCCGCCGTCGATTCGCACCTGATGGTTGATGGCCCTCTGCACGCGCGGCTGGTGCAGACATTCGACGGCGGAGCGAAGCCCGAGCCGCGCTGGGTCACCCACGATCTCAGTCCGTACAGCGGGCACCGGACGCATGTCGAGTTTGGGCCGGAGGGCACCGGCGAATTGGAAGTGCTCATGGTCGTCGAGTCGGCGGAAGTTCCGAAATGGCAGCCCGGAGCCGCGTTCGAACCGTCCGCCTCCGCCCGCTCGTCGGCGGATTACGCGAAGGAGTTTCAGAACGCGCTGGTCGCGGCGAACCGACATCTGGGCCGGGGCACCCTCGCCAACTCTCCCGAGTCTGCCCGGGACGCGGCGCTGGCCAACTGGCTGGTGCAAAACCCCACGCTGTCCGGCGCGTTACCGGACGTCGCCACGCTGGCCATGGCGGGCGAATTTCTCGCCGCCCAGAGCAATCTCGCCAGCCGCGTCCGCTGGGAATCGCAGACGGCGGTCGCGTGGTTCGACGGCACGGGCGTGGATGAAAACATTCTCGTGCGCGGCAAGCCGTTCCAGCCGGGCGCGGTTTCGCCGCGGAGTTTGCCGGCGGTGTTCGCCCCGGCGAAAACGATTACCACGGCGTCGTCGAGCGGCCGTTACGAACTGGCCCGGCAGCTCGTTGATCCCGCCAATCCGCTCGTGGCGCGCACCATTGTCAACCGCGTCTGGCACCACGTCTTCGGCCGCGGCCTCGTTGCCAGCGTCGATAATTTCGGCGCGCTCGGCGACCGGCCCACGCATCCCGAACTGCTCGACCACCTCGCGTGGCAGTTGGTGCACGAAGACCACTGGTCGCTTCAGCAGCTGATCAAACGTCTCGTGCTCACCCGGACCTTTGCCATGAGCAGCCACGCGGCGGAGGCGCGCGCCGAGGAACTCGATCCGTCCAACACCTTGCTCCACCGGATGCCGGTCCGCCGGCTCGAGGCCGAGGCGATCCGTGACTCGTTGCTCGCCGTTTCTGGCCGGCTGAACCGGACGGTGTATGGGCCGCCGGTTCCGGTGCATCTGACCGAGTTCATTGTGGGCCGCGGCCGGCCGGAACAAAGCGGGCCTTTGGATGGCGACGGCCGCCGCAGCGTCTATGCGGGCATGCGACGCAACTTTCTGTCAACCTTGATGCAGACTTTTGACGCGCCCACGCCGTTCAGCACGGTGGGCCGGCGAAATATCACCAACGTGCCTGCCCAGTCGCTCGCGCTGATGAACGATCCGCTTTTCCACCAGCAGGCCGGTGTCTGGGCGGAGCGGCTCCTGCGCGAAACGCGCGAGGCGGATGCGGCGGCGCGGGTCCGGTGGCTGTTTGAGTCCGCTTACGGGCGTCTACCGGCGGACCAGGAGATCGCCGCGTGCCTGGAATCACTTCGCGACCTGCGCCAGTTGCACAATACGACTGACGGGCAAAGCACCGCGGTCTGGGGCGACTTGTGCCACGCCCTGCTCAACGCCAGCGAATTCATCTATGTGAAATGACATGAAGCCCTCGCGCCCCAACGATCTGTTCCTCGACCCGCGCATCAGCCGCCGCGAAATGCTGCGCCGCGCCTCGAATGGATTCGGCGCGCTTGCGTTGGCGGCGATGTTCAGCCCCGCCGTGCCGGACGCCCTTGCCGCCATCGTCGCCCCGCCCCGGCGTTCCTTGGAACCGAAGTTGCCCCACTTTCCCGCCAAGGCCCGCAGCGTGATCTTTCTCTTCATGGAAGGAGCGGTCTCGCAGGTGGACAGTTTCGACTACAAGCCGCTGCTCGCGAAATACCACGGCCAGGACCCGCGCCAGGCCATCGGTAAACTCGAGAAGACGCAGTTCGAGAACATCGGCCGGGTGCTAAAGTCCCCGTGGAATTTCCGGCAGCGCGGCCAGTGCGGAATGTGGATCAGCGATCTCTTCCCGCGCCTCGCGGAACGGGCGGATGACCTGTGTGTGCTCCGCTCGATGACCTCGAATTTTCCGGAGCACACCAGCGCGAATTATTTTCTGCACAGCGGGAGCGGACTGCAGGGCCGGCCCAGTGCAGGTGCGTGGGTGACCTACGGGCTGGGCAGCGTGAACGCCGACCTGCCCGGCTATGTCGTTCTCAACGGCGGGCAGATTCCTTCCGGTGGTCTCGATAATTTCGGGAGCGGCTTTCTTCCGGCGACCTATCAAGGTTCGCTGCTCCACGCGCGCGGCATGCCGCTGGCCAATGTCGTTCCCAACGAAAAAATGGCCACCGTGCAGGAGGCCAAGCGCCGTCTGGTCGGGCGCCTGAATCAGCAGGGCCTGGAAAATTCCGGCCGCGAGGACGCGCTCGAATCCGCCATCGCCAACTTTGAACTCGCCGCGCGGATGCAGGTGGCGATTCCCGGCCTGATGGATCTGGCCGGCGAGAGCGAGGCGACGAAGAAACTTTACGGATTCGACGCCCCCTACGAACACACACGCACCTATGCCCGCGAATGTCTCTTGGCCCGGCGCATGGTCGAACGCGGGGTGCGGTTCATCGAACTGACCATTCCCATGGTGGACGGGTACAACCGGTGGGATGCCCACGGCGGACTCGTGAAAAATCACGGCGACAACGCCCGTGCCGTTGACCAGCCCATCGCCGGGTTGCTGGCCGATTTAAAGCAGCGCGGTTTGCTTGACGATACGCTCGTCGTCTGGGCCGGGGAATTCGGCCGCACGCCGTTTGCCCAGGGTGGCGATGGCCGCGATCACAACGAATTCGGCTTCAGCGTCTGGCTGGCTGGCGGCGGCGTGCGCGGCGGCATGACCTACGGTGAAACGGATGACTGGGGTTACAAGGCCACGACGAACAAACTCGAAATGCACGATCTCCACGCGACCATTCTGCACCTGCTCGGTCTGGATCATGAGAAACTGACCTATCGTTTCAGCGGGCGGGACATCCGGCTGACCGATGTGCACGGCCAGGTAGTGAAGGAAATCCTCGCATGAAATTGAACCTGCGTAAGTATGGCGGCCGCTTCTCGCGCGGAGCGCTTGCCCGGCCATTCCGTTTCGGATTGCGGTGCGCAGCGATGTTCTGCCTGCTCCGGGGATTGGCCCTGCCGTTGCACGCCGCGGATGCGCGGGATGATTTCTTCGAGTCAAAAATCCGCCCGGTGTTTGTGAAACATTGTTACGAGTGCCACAGCGCGACGTCGGAAAAACTGAAGGGCGGGCTGCGGATGGATTCCCGCGCGGCCCTGCTCAAGGGCGGTGACTCCGGCCCCGCCCTCGTCCCGGGCGATTCTGCGAAAAGTCTGCTCCTCCGCGTCGTGCGCCACGAGGAGAAAGACCTCGAGATGCCGGCCAAGAAACCGAAGCTGCCCTCCGCCGTCATCGCCGACCTCGAGAAATGGGTGAAGCAGGGCGCGCCGTTTCCCGCCGGCCGCGCCGCAGTCCCGGACAAGCCGCACTGGGCCTTTCAGCCGGTCCGCAATCCGGCCCGCCCCGCCGTGAAGTCGCCGTGGCCCCGCACCTCGGTGGACGATTTTATTCTGGCGAAGCTGCGGGCGCAAGACGCGCCGCCTGCCGCCGCCGCCGACAAACGCACTCTCTTGCGCCGCGCCACCTACGACCTCATCGGCCTTCCTCCGACCGCGGCGGAAGCGGACGCCTTCGAGAGCGATTCCTCACCGGAGGCCTTCGCCAAAGTCGTCGATCGTCTGCTGGCCTCGCCGCAGTACGGCGAACGCTGGGGCCGCCACTGGCTCGATCTCGTGCGCTACGCCGACACGGCGGGCGAGACGGCCGATTATCCGGTGCCGGTCGCGTGGCGTTATCGGAACTGGGTCATCGACGCCTTCAACGCCGACAAGCCGTACGACGAATTTCTCCGCGAACAGATCGCCGGCGACATTCTCGCGCGGCGCGGCCCGCGTGAACTCTACGCCGGGCGCGTGACGGCCACCGGCTATCTAGCGATTTCGCGGCGGTTCGGCTTCGATTCGGAGAACTATCATCACCTCACGATTCAGGATTCCATCGACACGCTCGGCCAGACGGTGCTGGGCCTGTCGCTGGGTTGCGCGCGGTGTCACGCCCACAAGTTCGACCCGGTTTCGGTGAACGAATATTACGGGCTTTACGGGATTTTCGAGAGCACCCGGTATGCGTTCCCCGGTTCTGAACAAAAAACCAAGTCGCGCGCCATGGTCCCGCTGGTGCCGCCGGAGGAATCCCAGCCCAAGTGGCGTGAATTCGACGCGCGTCTCGCCCGGCAGGGCGGGTCCCCGGCGATGTTGCGGTCGGTGGATGACCTGGACGGCGATTTTGAAATGCAGGCACCGGCGGCTGGCGGCAGCAAGGGCGTGCTGGTGCCGCCGTGGGTTTACGACGGGCCGATCTCCGTGACCGGCGACGCGCAAAGCCCGTTCAAGAATCTTTATGCGCTCGGCCGGGTCGGCGCGAGCGTGCCTGCCGGCACCAACGGCTACCGCCTCGTCCAGTCCGTTCATCCCGGCTGGAAGCGGGGCGGGGGCGTGCTCCATGCCAACCTCGATTTCCGCGTGGCCGGTGGCGGGAAGGACGGCCGTCATCGTTTCTGGATCGGCGCACGGCCGTCTTCGCCCGCCGTGGAAATTTTCATCTCGTCCGGCTCGCTGGCGCTGCGGGTCGGCGAGAGCATGGAAACCATCCGTCCGCTGAAGCCCGGTCAATGGCAGAATTTGCAACTCACGCTTGATCTCGAGACCCGGACCGTCTCCGGCGCGGTCGGCGCGCCTGGCGACGTGGTGACGTTTGTCGGCCGGCCGTTTTTGGCGGCGTGGAACGGCACGATGGATTTCATGGCGCTCGATGCGCCGGGGCTGACCAATGGTGCGTTGCCCGGCCTCGTCTTCGACAATCTCGGGTTGCAGATTGCGCCGATTGCTCCCGTCTCGACCACACCCACGGTCATCGTCACCACGACGAATGGGCCTGATCCCGTCGCGCGCTCCCGGCAGTTGCAGCAGTTTGTCGGCCTTGACGGCGACTTCGAGTTGCAGACGGACAAGGTGGCGCCGGCGTTGCCGTGGGGGCCGGGTCCGAACAGCGCGGTGAAAATATCGGCCGGGTCGCAAAGTCCGTTTCGCAACATTTATCCCGCCGGCGAACTCGGCATCCACCTGCCGAACAGCGGGGCTTACAATGGATTTGGCCAGACGCTGACGAACCATTGGAAAGCCGACCGCACCGGACGGCTCCACGCGAGTTTTGACTTCCGCTGTGTCAGCGCGGCGGCGGGCGGTGGCGGTTCGTGGCGATTTTATCTAGGTCACGGATCGGGAGGTTCTCCCGCCATCGAATTATTTTTCAACAGCAGCCAGTTCTTCCGCCGCAGCGGCAACGCGCGCGATCTGGTCCGGCCGCTCCAATTAGGCGAGTGGTACCAGGTGCGGCTCGAGTTGAATCTCAAGGACAAAACTTACTCTGGATCGGTTGGTACCGCCGTGGACCGGACGGAGTTCGCGGGCGAGTGCGCGCATGGCTGGGACGGCGGGATTGATTACACTTTTATCGACAGCTACGGCCATCTGCCCGGCGTGAAGCCGGCGCTGGATGCGGACAATTTTATCATCGGTGAAGCGCCGCCCGCGCCGCCGGGACAGGTTGCGGCCGGGGAACGTCAGTCCCGCCGGGCGAAGGTTGTCGCACTGCGTGGCCAACTGGCTGCGATGAACGGCGGCGGCGACCAGGCGAAGCAGGAACTCAACGCCATGCTCATCGACGGACCTTTCGAACTGGCCTACGCGGTGGGCGAAGGCACGCCGCGCAATGCCCGCATTCAACTGCGGGGCGAGCCGGACAAGCTGGGCAACGAAGCGCCGCGCGGCTTTCTCGAAATTCTCGGCGGCGGCAAACTGCCGGAGGAAACTTCCGGCAGCGGACGGCTCGAACTGGCCGAGTGGCTGACCCGGCCGGCCAATCCACTCACGGCCCGCGTGATGGTGAATCGCATCTGGCAACATCACTTCGGCCAGGGCCTGGTGAAAACACCCAACGACTTCGGCACGCGCGGCCAGCCGCCCACGCATCCCGAACTGCTCGACCATCTCGCGACGCAGTTCGTGAAAAGCGGCTGGAGCGTGAAGGCGATGCACCGGCTGGTGATGCTCAGCGCGACGTATCAGCAGGCGTCAGTGCCCAGTGCTCAGTCCTCAGTCCTCAGTCCTCAGCCGGCGGCGGGCCAGGGCCGGGCGGCCTCACTGAGCACTGACGAACTGAGCACTGAGCACTTCTCCCCCTTCCCCCGCCGCCGCCTCAGCGCGGAGGAAACCCGCGACACCATCCTGCTCGTCAGCGGCGAACTCGATCCGAAGCCCGGCCGCGGCCATCCGTTCCCCGCGCCGACCGGCTGGGGCTACTCGCAGCACAATCCGTTCAGCGCCGTGTATGATCACAACCAGCGCAGTGTTTATCTCATGACCCAGCGGCTCAAACGCCACCCGTTCCTAGCGCTCTTCGACGGGGCCGACCCGAACGCCAGCACCGCCGCCCGACTCACCACCACCGTGCCCACGCAGGCACTTTTCTTTCTCAACGACTCGTTCGTTCACGCCAAGGCGGAGAAGTTCGCCGCGCGTGTGCAGGCCGCGGGCACGGACGAAGCCCAACGCGTCACCGCCGCCTATCGCCTCGCGCTGGGGCGTTCGCCCACGGTGGCCGAGCGGGCCGAGGCGGCGGAGTTCCTCGCCGCGTGCCGCGCCGAGTTGGGGGCGACCGGAAAAAACAACCACGATTCCGCCGCCCTCGCCGCCTTCGCCCGCGTGCTCTTCGGGAGCAATGAATTTCTCCACGTGGACTGATGACCTTATGAAAACCACTCCTGCCTTCGATTACTCCCGCCGCACCTTCCTCCGGTCGATGGTCGGCGGCTCCGTGCTTTTGCCGGGACTCGTCTCGCAACTGCTCGCCGAGGACGGCGCGCGTTCCGCTCCCGTTGATCCGCTGCTGCCGCGTGCGCCGCATTTTACGCCGAAGGCGAAACGCGTTATCTTCCTTTACATGAGCGGCGGCGTGTCGCATGTCGATTCGTGGGATCCCAAACCGAAACTTTTCGCCGATGCCGGCAAGTCGATTGCGGTGGATGAATTTCAGGGACGCAAGGGCGACTTCAAAATGTTCGCCAAGCGGCCCCAGTGGAAATTTTCCCCGCACGGCCGGTGCGGCACCGAGGTTAGTGATCTTTTTCCCCACATGGCCGGCTGCGTGGACGATCTCTGCGTGATCCGTTCGATGAAGTCCGACCACACCAATCATTACGAGGCGACGCTCGGCATCCACACCGGGTCGTTCACCTTCGCCCGGCCGAGCATCGGCTCGTGGCTCAGTTATGGACTCGGCACGGTGAACCGCAACCTACCGTCGTTCATCGTCATCGCGCCCAAGTCGCCGTATGCGGGCGGCCAGGTCTGGGCGAGCGACTTTCTCCCCGGCGCGCATCAGGGCACGCTGGTGCTGCCGGGGGCTGAGCCGGTCGCCAACATCAAACGCCGCGCCGCCACCGGCCGTTTGCAGGAACTAGAACTCGCCGCGATGGCGAAGATGAACCAGCGCCATCTCGCCACGCGCGCGGACGATCCGCTGCTCAACGCGCGCATCAAGTCCTTCGAGACCGCGTTCGGCATGCAGGCCGAGATGCCCGAAGTGTTCGACCTCTCCAAGGAGACCGACGCGACGCTCCAGCTTTATGGATTGTCGCGCGGCAGCACGCAGGGTTTCGCCTGGCAATGCCTCGTCGCGCGGCGGTTGGCGGAGCGCGGCGTGCGCTTCGTGGAGCTGATCGATGTCGGCTCGTCGGACAACTGGGACGCGCACGGCGACATGCTCACCCACACGCCGCTGGCCAGGAACGTCGATCGGGCCATCGCCGGCCTGCTGCGCGATTTGAAATCGCGCGGGATGCTCGACGACACACTGGTGGTGTGGACCACCGAGTTTGGCCGCACCCCATTCAACAACTCCGCGGATGCCCGCGGTCGCGAGCATCATCACTGGGTTTACTCCTCGTGGCTGGCCGGCGGCGGGACGAAACCCGGCACGGTCTATGGCGCGTCCGACGATTACGGCATCAACGTCGCGAAGGACCAGGTGCACGTGCATGATCTCCACGCCACGATCCTGCATCTGATGGGCCTCGACCACGAGCGGCTGACCTACCGCCACACCGGGCGTGACTACCGGTTGACCGACGTGGCGGGGAACGTGGTGAAGGGATTGCTCGCGTGACCGCCAAAATAGAGGGAATGATCAAGAGAATGAAATCCATGCTTCGCCCGCTTCGCTCCGCTTTGCTGACCGGCCTGGCGGTGCTGGCCGTTCCATCCGGCGGGGCCGTGCCCGCTGTCACCACGCCGAAATATTTCGACCAGTCCATTCACCCGGTCTTGAAGGAGTATTGCCTCGGCTGCCACTCGAAGGAGAAACACAAGGGCGACCTTGAGCTTGAACGCTTCACCTCGCTCAACGAAGTGAAGAAGCATCCGAAAATCTGGCAGGGCGTCGTCGAGCAGCTCGTGAACAACGAAATGCCGCCGAAGGACAAGCCGCAGCCCAGCGCGGTCCAGCGCGAGCAATTGCTCACCTGGGTCAACGC
>Ga0209553_1001348_pt1 | contig 12229 bp, 1 predicted proteins | sample LauGreFBDMM110DN_2_FD_188217 | JGI IMG/M metagenome (GOLD analysis project Ga0209553, IMG submission 188217) | Freshwater lake microbial communities from Lake Michigan, USA - Fa13.BD.MM110.DN (SPAdes) (version 2) | ecosystem: Environmental > Aquatic > Freshwater > Lake | place: Lake Michigan, USA...
TTCCAGCATGAATTCGTTCCTTCCCATCTTTGTCAATGACTCGCCATTCCTTGCAGGTGATTGAGTCGTAACTGACATTCAATACAGGCGGCGGTACTTGCGGAATCACGGGCGTTGGCGCTGGCCGCAATTCCCAAATCACGGCCCCAAGAACGAGTGCCACGATCCCGATTTGCAGACGCCGAGTCGTCGCCCGCAACCGATCAATCTGTTGTTGCATTTCCATGCAGACAGACTACCCACGCGCACAAATCAGAATGGGAAAACAATCTTCAATTGGTAGTTATCTGCGGATGTATTTTGAGAGAACTGTCCTGAATAAACGAATTGAAAAACAACGGAGTTTGAAAATGCGAGATCAATTCCACCGCTTGTATTGAGATAATCAAGATCGTTTAATCCCGAGACATCGAAAGATGAGACGCCACCTGGACCACCTTGCAAAGTGGCAGAAAATGATGGAGCCGAATTTGAATATCGGGTATATCCAATTGATGCGTTGGGTCGAATAGAGAGGCTGCCGCTCTTGATTTCCCAGCCCACTTGAAGAGTTGGGGAAACAGTAAAGACATTATAAGTTCCCGCATCAATCACAAGGTTCATCGCGCCTGCACCGGTTTCGGTCAAGCTGTTGTTATGAATGCTCGAAAAACCCAAGTCGAGAAATGGCCGGATGTACCAGTCAGAAAGATCAAAGTTGTGAGAGACTCGAAATCGTGTTGCGAAGAACGACGAATCAAGCTCGCCACTTGCTGGGCCAGTCGCCGAGAAAATGTTTGATCGATCCACATCGATCTCGCTCACACCACCAGCAATTCCAAGCGAGACTTTTGTTGGCCCAAATAGTTTTGCAACATACGCACCGATTTGTGATGAAGTCCCTTCAGACGTTGCACTGATTCCATCGGAGAAATTCGTTGTATATGTTGTATGCCCCAGAGCAGCGCCCACATACCACTCGTCTGTCAATGCCCATTGAACGCCAGCCGAAAAATCGATCGTGTCTGCAGTGAATCCCATGTACTGCGAAGTTTGGGAACTCGTGTAAAAACCTGCCGTTGTATTCACCCAGAACAGGTGAGATTCTTTTTTCGCTGCATCCTGACCTTCACCAGCACCCTTCGATGCTTCGTCTTCCATCGTTTGATATGCCGTGCGATTTGTTGCGATCTCTTCGCCATCAGCATTGAATTTGTATGAGCTCTCAAGTTGATTGCAGCCGAACATCGTTTCCAAGAAACGGCTTGAAGAAAGTTCGAGATTCCTTTGCGAAGACGTGTAGACCTCGGGAGACATCGAGTCATAAGCTGCCGCAAGTTCTGTCGACGTCGGCAAAGCGAAAATGCCAGCGACCATTGGCGCCAGTTCAGGCGAACCGCCAGCAAACTGAACCCGACCGACATACGAACCAATCTCATTCTGGTTTTCATTGAAGCCATCACGTCTGGCGTACCCAACATCAAAGTTGATTGAAACAGAGCTTAGAGGGGCGTCCGCAAAGCGTGCCCCCTCGATTCCATCCACGGGTGCGGGAGTTGCCACGATACTGAACTGCGTACACGCCGAGACTGGGGCAAGAAGTTCGAGATCCTGCAGATCAATGCCTTCTTCCGCAATCAAGAAGGTGAGCGTTTGCTCACCAGCCATGAGATATCCCGTGTTACTCAAGATCAGATTAATCTTGCCCTCGAGGGATGCAGTGCGTGAAATGCGCAGCAAGTCGATCTCGCTCGTGTTGCAATCGAGCGTGATGTTCATTTCTCCGGTGATGCTCTGGACATACGACCCTTTCAAGTCCGTCGTGTAGACAGACGTGTCTCCGGGCGCAAGAAGTCCATGATTCGTGAAGACGTCACCTGCGGTATCACCAATGAAGAGTTCGGCACCCGCATAGGTCGCCGCCCCCGCAGAGTTGTTGAGTGCATTCACGCCACTACCGAGGTTGACACTGCCGTACAGAATTTTGTTGTTCGTGATTGAGTCGTTGCCTTCGGATCCCCTGACGGCAATTCCATCTGGACTTCCAATCGTCGTCGCCGCATAAACAATTCCATTGTTCACGAACGTATTCTCTTTTCCGCCCGAGATCTCAACGCCCACGCCGCTGTCGCCCACGATAATCCGCTTGTCGGCTGCGAATTGGATATCGATATTGCCTTGCGACGTTGCGCCGCGTGATTGCGCAAAGATTCCCACGCCATCTTCACCTGTTGCAGCGACATCACCATTCACATTCAAATTGATCGCGCCAGAAGTACCCGCACCGCCTGCGGTATCCATGAAGAGCCTGTTGATGAATCCACCACCGCCACCGAGACTCTGCGCAAGAATTCCGATTGAGCCGTCGCCGAGTGCGATCACATCACCAGTCTGCGCAAAGTCGATGTCTCCACCGTTACCGTTATTGTCAGCATTGGCTGCAACGGAAATGTCTGATGAATCGCTCAAGAAAGCGCCACCACCGCCACCAATGGTCTGCAGGATCACACCATGCGAAAGCGCACCATCAGTTTCGATTGAACCAACATTACTCACATTGATGTTGTCGCCATTTCCAGACGCGGCGTTCTGTCCGCCGATACCAACATCGATCGAATCAAATCCGAGCATCGTTGCTTTACCACCACCTGCGCCGATGCTTTGCAGCAACAGTCCTGCCGAACGATCGCCAAGCGTGAGGAGATCTCCTGTGTAGATCGAGTCGATCTTTCCACCGTCACTGCCAATCGTTGCGTCTCCACCCAACATCGCATTTGCAATTGCGAATCCGCTCGTGTGCCCTGGAAGAAGAATCGTTTTAACTCCGATGATTGCGCTTCCACCACCGCCGCCAATCGACTGAATTTCGCTGCCGATCGAATCATCGCCCAATGTTGTGACTTCTCCGTGACGCACTGAGTTGATCTCGCCACCATCGCCGTTTTCGACGTTCAGTCCACCGAGTTCGATTGTGTAATCGATCTCCCCGAGCGTATCGACGACGATCTCATCGCTGACTTTTCCGCCACCACCAGCGATGGACTGCGTCTCGCTCGCAGTTGACCACGAGCCCTCTGTTGTGACACCCCCGTCAAACGAGTCAGTGACAGCACCAGCATCTGTTCCGGTCCAATCGATGTGATTAAGAAGATTCATCCCGAGTTCCGTGAGGAGCGTGGTAGAAGCAATCACTGGATTGGTCGGGATGATGATGCCATCCTCACCGATCCTGACTGCCTGCTCGCTGACGTCGGTGAAGCGATTAACGGTGCCGCCGCCTCCGTTGACGGACTGCGTGAACTTCGCATTCGTGTTCTTGCCATTCATGGTGATGTCGCCCCCGTCGTTATTGACAGTCACAGCGCCGGCCGTCCCCGACGATCCACCGCCGAGAAGGGTACTGACCGAATTGTTTGCGACTGTCCATGCTGGGGACGAGAACGACCATCCTGCATTTCCACCGCCACCGCCGACAGACTGCGCATAGATGCCAAACGCGTTGTCTCCATGTGAGATGATTGAACCTGTATTGGTGACGACAACATCGCCGCCGTTGGCTCCACTTCCTCCAGTACCACCTATTGCCATTTCGGTCAATGCAATAAATGGATCGAGAGAGAGCGCATTTGGCGAGGCCACAATCGCGAAGCCTCCATCACCACCACCACCACCGATACTTTGTGCGTACACGCCATAGGAATCATTTCCATAGACTTCAATCCTGCCAGAATTTTGAACTGTCACAAGCGAAGCCGTGTTGCCGCTACCACCACTCCCGCCGATTGAGATCCTGCCTGTAAGGCCATTCCCAAACTTACCGCCACCATATTGAACATTGCCAACAATGCTGGCGCCGCCCTGCCCGCCACCACCGCCGATCGACTGTGCAATGATTCCGTGCGCCTTCGCCCCATGGGTTTCAATCGTTCCCTCGTTGAGAACATTCACAATTCCACTCGTTCCGCCCTCTGCACCGGATCCACCCAATCCGAAGGTGATTCCCATATTGTCCGCGGAATCGTTCGAAAAGACTGTTGTGACGTCTGCAGAAATAACTTGGCTGCCGATTCCTCCGCCGCCTCCGAGACTCATCGCGAAGATCCCATGCGAACCATCGTCGACAGTGGAAATCTTTGACTCGCTTCCGCTGTTGTTCACGGTGACATCGGCACCAGTTCCGCCGACACCGCCGTTGCCTCCGATTGCAAACGAGAGGACAGAAGTATCGGTTGTTCGAATATAATTTCCCGACCAGACGCTCTCGGCATTGCCGCCACCGCCACCGATTGATTGCGCGAGAATACCGATCGAGTTCAAATTGTTCGTCACGATCGTTCCTGTGTTCGTAACCGTGACCTCTTTCGAAAGCGCGCCCGTGCCTCCATCGCCACCGATTTGCACAGAAATGATCGATGCTCCATCAGCCGCTGTGCCTACGTAATCTCCTGGGATATGAAAAACAGCGTTGATGACCGATCCCGAGTTTCCACCTCCGCCACCAATACTCTGCGCGAGAATTCCGTAAGAGAACCCCCCATCGGTCGAAATATCTCCGCTGCTGGTGACATCAACGGTTTCGCTGGTATTGCCTGCGCCACCATTTCCGCCGACTGCAAGACTGACTGTCTTCTTACCGTATCCCATTCCACCCGTCATCGAACTACCTCCGACTCCGCCGCCACCACCAACCGACTGAGCGAGAATTCCAATGGCTTTTTTGCCGCCCGTCACGAGGTTGGCAGCGCTTGTCACGAGCACTTTGCCGCTCGTTCCACCCTCGCCACCATCGCCTCCAAACGCGATACCAATCGTTGGAGCGTTTGAGTTGTACGCGAATGTCGATGCACTGCCGGCGATACCTCCGCCACCTCCGACGCTCTGTGCGAAAATGGCGTGTGCACTCTCGCCCTCAGTCGTCACCCCACCAGCGGCGTTGACAGTTACGTCACTCGATCCGCCACCTGCGCCACCAATGCGTCCAATCGACACCGACGCATTGGTTGTAGTCGTCTTTCCATCCTGAATCTCGCTAGAACTCGCCGAGACAGTCGTGGTGGAACTTGTACCACCGCCCGCTCCGATCGACTGCGCCAACAATCCATAGGACCCTCTCTCGTGCGTGTGAACCGAGCCAATCGAATTGAGTTCAACGCTTCCCGCAGCTCCGCCCGTTCCGCCGATTTTTCCAAGTTGAACCGATCCGCTGATCGTATTCTTCGTCACGCCGAGTGCGAGTGTGATGCCCATGTCGTATCCAACATTTCCTCCACCTCCGCCGATCGATTGCGCGACGATTCCAAAGGAGTCCGCCCCGAATGTCTCGACGTTGCCGACTTGTGTGACGATCACACTGCTCGCTTCACCACCAGAGCCCGGTTGACCACCAATCGTGACCGCGCCGGTGAAGCCATTCTCGGCAGCTGGGGCCTTTGACCCCGTTACACCAATGTTGTAGTTTCCGTTTCCTCCACCAGCGCCGATCGACTGTGCAAGAATGCCGTGACTCTTATCCTTATTTGTCTGAATGTCGCTGAAGTTGTCAACGGTCGCCGTTGATGCAACACCCGAAACACCACCCGACCCACCGACTGCGAACTGAACCACATAGGCGGTATCTCTTACTCCAAGCGCTCCAGCTCCGACAAAGTTCATCCCCGCGTCGCCGCCACCGCCGCCAACACTTTGTGCTTCGATTCCATGCGCTCCAATACCAGTCGTTGTCAATTTTCCTGTCGACAATTCAGCACTGCCGCGGGTGACGGTAACCGCTCCCGATGTTCCTCCTGCATCACCACCACTGCCACCAACACCAATCGTGATCGGCGAAGCGCCGTACGACAACAGACCCGTAACGTTCATTCCGCCGACGCCTCCGCCTCCGCCGATGCTCTGCGCGAAAACCGCACGAGCTTGGTCGCCCATTGTCGTGACCGAACCAGTGTGGTTCACATCGACTCGACCCGCATCTGCACCGGTTCCTCCGTTGCCACCGACTCCAGCGACGATTGCAATATCCGTACCAGAGCCAGCGCTAATCTGACCGCTGACGTTGAGACCACCGTTGCCTCCGCCACCACCGATCGACTGCGCCAAGATGCCGTGGACAACTGTCCCGATTGTGTTGGCATTACCAACCAAGGTGACATCAACATCGCCAGCAGCTGCACCAGCGCCACCAAACCCACCCATGCCAAACGTGAGTGTATTTGCACTACTTGTTGAGAATGCGATTCCACCAGTGACATTCATTCCACCATTACCACCACCGCCACCGATGCTTTGAGCTTGAACTCCAGCGGCGGTAAATATCTGTTCTGGTGTTTGTTCAGGATCATCTGGATTAATGACTCCCTGACGCTGATACACAGTGACATCTGTTATCGCGTTGACTGTGACTTTTTTCGCCGTGCCAGCGTCGCCTGCGAAACCTCCGACTCCGAAGAACAACGAATTGCCTGCGGTGATACCGCCCGAAACATTTATCCCACCGTCACCGCCACCACCGCCAAGACTCTGTGCAAAGATCGCCGACTTGCCCTGTCCATAAGTGGTAATGCTCTCGCCACCTGTCACGGTGACATCCACAGTGTCAGCATTTCCGCCCGCTCCACCGAAGCCACCCACTCCGAAAACTGCGCCGGATCCGCTCGTTGCCGATAGTGCAATGCCTGCGCTCACATTTATTCCGCCGATACCACCACCGCCGCCGAGCGACTGGCCAACGATTCCGTGTGATCCCGCTCCAATTGCGCCGAGCAACTCGAGATTCTCAGCGGCAATAATTGTTCCCGCATAATCCAGGGTGACCGCGCCAGCGTTTCCGCCATCACCGCCGAAGCCTCCGACACCAATCGAAATCGCCCCAGCGCTTCCTGATGTAGTCCCAGCAAGAGAGCCAGTTATGTTGACTCCGCCAGCACCACCAGAGCCACCGACGCTCTGCGCCATCAATCCATGAGAATCGTTGCCGCGAGTGAAGACGTTGCCAGTGACATCAAGATGCGCACTGCTGCCATTGCCAGCGTCGCCGCCGAAGCCGCCGAGTCCTGCGCCAATAGCTGCGCTCGTTCCACCTGACAAAGAGACCGCTCCGGTGACATTCAATCCTCCAACTCCTCCACCACCGCCCACGCTCTGTGCGAGAATTCCTATTGCGTTATTTCCCGCGGTCCGCACGAACCCGGATTTAGTATTCACAGTGTTGTCGACTTCGCCTGCATCACCGCCGCCGCCGCCGAAGCCGCCCAATCCAATTGCGACTGCTCCACTGCCGCTGCTCGCGGCGGAGATCGCGCCAGTGACATTCATGCCACCAATTCCACCCGAGCCACCGACCGACTGAGCCGCGATTCCGAATCCTCTATCGTAAAAGGTCTGGACTGTTCCTGTGAAGTTGCTTGTGACCTTCGACGCAAATCCACCATCGCCTCCGATTCCGCCGATACCAACTGCAATCGCGCCGGCTCCAGAAGCCGCGAGCGAAACCGCTCCAGTGACATTGAATCCTCCATTACCTCCACCACCACCAACGCTCTGTACAAGCAGACCTCCAGCATCGATCTGCACGTAATCGATTGGTGGGTCAGGATCAGATGCACTGGCGGACGACAAGAATCCACCATTATCTAGCGAGTTGTAGATGTTTGCGAAGACTGTCGAATTGACCTCGCCACCGTTGCCACCAGCGCCGCCGCTGCCACCGAGCCCAATTCCGACTGCCGCCGCACCGGTGCCTGCACCAGCGAGTGTTGCCGAAACATTAAATCCGCCGTTACCTCCACCGCCACCAATCGACTGCGCGACGATCCCGGTCGAACCTCCCAATTCGCCGATTGAAATTGTATTGGCGAGAGTTTCTGTGCCGACGACCAGCGTGACACTGCCGCCATTTCCGCCAGCGCCAGCACTGCCACCGAGTCCGACGCTGACTCCGCCGCCAGCTGTGGATCCAATCCCTCCAGCAGCAGATATGTTGTATCCACCGTCTCCACCGCCTCCACCAACCGACTGAGCAAGAATTCCTATCGAGTTCTGACCTTCGGTCCAGATATCTCCGTACACATTCGCCTCAACGGCACCGCCATGGCCTGCCCCCGCGCCAGAACCGCCAAGCCCGACGCTGACAGCTCCACCGACCATCCCGACGCCTACCGCGGCTGCGACGTTGTATCCACCGATGCCGCCACCACCACCGATGGATTGCGCCGTGAATGCATTGGATTTGTCGCCAACTGTATGAATACGTCCGTTTGATGTAGCGAAAACTAATCCGCCATTGCCACCACTGCCGCCCGATCCGCCGAGGCCAATACTGACCGCAGCCCCTGCACCACCGAGGGATCCAGCGCGCGAAATGTTGTAACCACCAACTCCACCGCCTCCACCAACGCTTTGTGCGACGACGCCGTGCGAGTAGACCCCACTAGTCACGACATCGGTGTCGACCGTAAGGCGAACTTGACCACCTTCACCGCCGAGACCGCCAGATCCACCGAGGCCAACACTCACCGTACCGGCGACCCCGACGCCAATGGCTGCACCCTCAGAAATCGTGTAGCCACCAGTACCGCCACCACCGCCCACCGACTGGGCAATGATGCCCTCTGAGTTACTACCGGTCGTAACAATGCGGCTCGATTGAGTTGCAAGTGTGACCCTTCCACCGTGGCCACCATCACCGCCTGAACCACCGATGGAGACTTGCACTCCAGCAGCGACACCTCCTGAGGCAGCGGCTGTTGCTGCAATCGATGCTCCACCATTACCTCCGCCACCTCCAACAGATTGTGCAAGCAGACCGATCGACTTGTCCTGCAGCGTTGTGATATTTCCTTGTATCCCAATCTGCACAACTCCACCGTCACCTGCGCCGCCACCCTCGCCGCCGAGTCCAATAGCAACCGCCCCAGCGAAGACACCTCCTGCAGCTGCTGCTCTAGAGATCGACAATCCACCATTGCCTCCACCGCCGCCAACACTTTGCGCGAAAAATCCAGTCGAAAATTCTCCATCGGTCTGAATGTTGCCGTAGAAACCAGTCGAGAGCAGGTTGCCAAATGCGTCAAACTCTCCGGAGCGAACAATTCCAGCTGAACCGCCCGCACCGCCGAGTCCACCTTGTGAAACAGTGATCGAACCAGCAGCCGGTCCGGCAGCGATCGCAACCGCAACGGAGAGACCGCCGTCACCGCCCGAGCCTCCGACGCTTTGCAGAAACACTCCCTGGGAAAACATTCCTTGGGTTTGAATAGTGTTCAACCCAGTGCCTGCCTTCAATGACACCTCTCCGCCAGCCCCCGCCGTTCCGGCTTTCCCACCAATGTTGACTGATGCAGCACCAAATGCACCAAATATCTCTTGAACAGAACCGCCACCCGTACCGCCACCACCACCGACGCTTTGAGCCATGATGCCCTTGGACCTAATACCATTTGTTGAAATGTTGCCACCTTGGAGTACCAGATCGACATTGCCGCCAACGCCACCATCGCCGCCGTTGCCACCCATCGAGTACCCAGCGAATATGCTGACAGAATTCGAACTGTTGCCGTCGCCTCCGCCGCCGCCAACCGACTGGGCGAATATGCCACCAGAATTGTCGCCGATTGTTGTGATGCTGCCACCGTTGATGACTTCAACATGCGAACCGAATCCACCTCTTCCGCCACGACCTCCGACTGAAACCATTCCACCGCTCGATCCACCGTCGCCACCGCCGCCACCAACACTTTGTGCAAAGATGCCTTTTGAACCTGTGGATTGAGGCAAATGATATGTGCTTATCGTTCCATAATTTTCAACCGTTACCGCTCCGCCATTTCCGCCTCCTGCACCACTTCCACCAAGTGAGACAACACCATGTGCATCGCTCGCACTACCACCACTTCCTCCGACAGATTGCGCATACAGCGCAGTAGAACCTTTCCCTTGAGTTTCAATCGTTCCAGTGCTGCTGTTTATGACAGCGACAGTTCCGCCGTTACCTCCTGATCCACTCTGTCCACCAAGTGAGATCAGACCAAAAGTTCCCCCTTGATCGCCGCCGCCGCCGCCATTGCTCGTGGCTTGAATACCGCGTGAATAATTTCCTTCTGTCAAGATGTATCCATCATTCCTAACTGTCACACTGCCAGCGTCGCCACCTGCTTGACCCTGTGATGGAAGGTTGAGCAGCAAGTTGCTTGAATCTCCAGCAGAGCCTCCCGTTCCTCCGATGCTTTGGGCTAAAATTCCCCCGCTGAAATCGCCCCCGGTGCGAACAATGCCCGCTGACGTATTGCTGACATTCACTATTCCGCCGTTGCCTGTCAATCCGCCAGATCCAGCGTAACCAGCGAGACCCCAACTGCTGCCGCCGCCGCCGCCATTGCCGCTGACGCTGAGGGCATAAATTCCATTTCCTCCACGACTTTCCGTGCTAATCAATCCGTTGTTTGTGACGGTTACATTTCCACCATCCGGTGAATCGCCGCCAGTACCTCCGCTCGGGGAGAGGACCCCCGTGCCGGCAACTCCACCGGTACCACTCTGGCTAAATGCGAAGATTCCGTGCAACTTCTCGATCGTCGCGCTCTGGGTTGTAACCTGTGCGTTGTTGGTTACAAAAACCGCTCCGCCGCGGCCGCCATTTCCGCCATCGCCTGGTGCGCTTAAGGAAAGATAGGCGTCTCCGCCGTTGCCGCCGTTGCCGCCTGTGGTGCCGATCTGAAGTCCGATTTGGTTTGTTGTTGAAATGTTTTGAAGGTCGGTTCCTTCGAAGGTAACTCCAGGAGCCGCACCACCTTGATGACCATCGCCCGCTGGAATAAAAAGCGTTCCCCAACCTCCGCCTTCACCCGGAAGTCCTCGCGTAACTTTCTCAACACCAGTTATGGTTTGGATGTTGATCGGCAATTCTGGATGTCCGGGGTCAGACTGTCCACCATCCCACGCGCGCAAGAATTCTTGTTTTGTGAGCCAGAGGGAGAGAAGCGAGATTTGGCCATCTTGATCTCTGATTTCTGCGATCGGGCTTATGTACGGGTTGGACGGATGGATCGGTGAGATTGTCTTGATGTCAAAGTAATGAACGGCCGACTGATAGATTGTGGCTCCCACCTCTTGGACCAAGAATGCCCAGTTATCCTCCGTAAAGACGAATTGCGTGTATCGCGTTGTGATGTCGCCGGGGACAGTCTCCCATGTTTCAAGACCATTCACTATTGTGAGATTGGAACCTGTGGCAGGATCTATCGCAGGATTTGTGACTCTCTCACCTACGAACGATGTTCTCGATGGCGGCGGATCTTGCGCGAAAGAAATCGCTGTAGATGCGAGCAGTACTGCGACGAACGCAAAACGTACGAGATTATTAATTGGTTGTTGGGGCAAATTTTTCTCCAAAAGGAGTTTATTTCAAGCCTCAAAAAAAACAATGACGGACGACAACTTTTCCGCATTTCGCCTCTGGAGGCACTTGCGAAGAGTGTGCTATTGGGATGGCGGTGCCGGCAACTTCCACCGCACCATTACGACCGATTTGATTGGCGGATAAGAAATCGCGAAGCGATAAAATCGATAGTCATTGATTGTCGTGCCGAGTTCTGCCGCGCCGCGGCGGACGAGTTCGCGGTAAGTCGCTGAGTGACTGGCGATTGGCGCTGGCAGGTCGAGCGAATTGAAAAGCTTTCCACCCGAGGGTCTTGTCGAGACCGAGTTGGCGTGCCGCTTCTCGTCCATCGAGTCGCTCTTTCACGCATGGCGAGATCGCGACGTGCAGTGCCTGTCGAAGCGCAGTGATTCTGCTTCGCAATTCTCGTGCATTGGAATTGCTTGATATGTTGTCGTCCGACATGTAGGGGTGATGAGATTCAACGGAGCCGACTGCAGAGCGACCCATTATGAGTTTTCGATGATCACAATCGATGCATCAATCAATCATTCCGGACATCCCCAGTTGCTGAGCAAAGTCGTGAGATCTGGTCCGCTGACTACTCCGTCTTGACTCAAGTCAATCGTTGTCCCACCCCAATCTGCAAGTAAAGCTGAGAGATCGACACCACCAATACCGCAACGAGTGTCAAGCACATCGCGTCCAAGAATGCCGCTGGTCGTCAGAACGGAGTGACTTGTCCGACCTCCGTAGTATCCAATGCCTGCAGTAGAAGGAGCATTTCGGCACCATAGCCCGTTGCCGCTTTGAATTGTCGAGCGCTTATCGTCAATGTATGCAACCATGTTGGAAATGTTCGCAACATGCCCGTCATAAAAA
>Ga0209553_1001350_pt1 | contig 12225 bp, 7 predicted proteins | sample LauGreFBDMM110DN_2_FD_188217 | JGI IMG/M metagenome (GOLD analysis project Ga0209553, IMG submission 188217) | Freshwater lake microbial communities from Lake Michigan, USA - Fa13.BD.MM110.DN (SPAdes) (version 2) | ecosystem: Environmental > Aquatic > Freshwater > Lake | place: Lake Michigan, USA...
TCCCCGCGCCGCTCAGGCCCTCATTCGTTCGGCCCGCGTGCGAGCGCTGGGGCAAAGCAGAGCACATGTGTCGTTCGATGATATTCGCTATTTCGCGCAGGAAGTTTTGCAGCATCGCGCATTGCTAAACTACGACGGTCAGGCAGAGAACATTTCAATCCGTGAGGTGATCGAAGAATGTGTCACTAAACTTCCGATGGAGGCGTAATTGTTGTGAGTGACACGGCGCCTTCTCAGTTAACAACGCTCTTCGACAATTCCACGCTCAACCAGATCGAGCGGATGCGATTGAAGCCTAATCGCCGTTTGACAAACCGCGCTCGCGGCGAACACCTTTCGGGCAAAGGCGGGAGCAGTACGGACTTCGCCGACTTTCGTGACTACGTCGCCGGGGATGATCTGCGTTACGTGGATTGGAACATTTTCGCACGGCTGCGGCGACCCTACATCAAGCAGTTTCAGCACGAAGAAGAAATGCATGTCGTTCTTTTAGTGGATGCGTCCACGTCGATGCTGTTTGCAGACAAAATGCTAAGAGCGAAACAATTGGCGGCGGCGTTTGGCATCATGGGCCTGCAGAATGTGGAACGTGTGAGCGCTTATGCGATTCATGCGCGCCAGGATCAGCCATGGATGCTGCCTCCAGGGGCTGGACGCACGCGGATTCGTAAACTCCTGAAGTTTCTGGAGGGCATCGAGGGTGGCGGCAATATCCCGATCGAAAAAGCCATTGAAACAATGCTGCGGTTTCATCGAGGCCGCGGAGTTGCCATCATCATTAGTGATTTTCTGACGTTTGGCGATGTCAGTCGCCCGCTGAATTTACTTTACAGCGCCGGACTGGAGGTTTGGGGACTGCAGGTTTTGGCTGAATCAGAGATCCATCCGAATGTGCAAGGCGATTTAAGATTCGTGGACAGCGAGACTCAGGAAACACTCGACATCACCAATGCGTCTGAGTTGCTAAATGTGTATCAGGATCAGCGAATCTGGTTGCAGAACGCATTGCACTCCATGTGCCGCAGTCGCCAAGGGCGATTTATGTCCGTCAGTTCCGGGATGACGTTGCCGACCATCCTTTTTGAGCATTTGTGTCGACAGGGGTGGATTCTGCGATGAAATTGCCTGGCTTCGTCAATCTTTTCGGTGCATGGTTTCTGCTAGCGCTGATTCCCCTCATCATTCTGTACTTCCTGAAGCTGCGTCGGCCGAAGATGGAAGTCCCCTCGCTTGCGCTGTGGCAGAGTGTCGTAAATGATCAACGGGTCAATTCACCGTTTCAAAAGTTTCGCCGGAATCTGCTGTTGTTGCTTCAGATCTTACTGCTGTGCCTGCTGGTGCTGGCTTTAATGCAGCCGTTTTTTCAGGCGGATGCTGAAGTCGCTGAGTACAAACCGCTGTTGATTGATTGTTCGGCGAGTATGTCAGCCACGGATGAATTCACCGGCAAGACGCGACTAGAGTTAGTAAAGGAACGAGTTCGTGCGCAAATCGATAACCTCACTGGAGATCAACGCATCTCGTTATTTGCTTTTTCGAATACGGGGCGGCGTCTCACGGAATTTAGTAATGACCGGCGGGCATTGCTGAAAGCGTTGGAGGCATTGCAAGCGACAGATATGCCCGGACAACTCGATGATGTCCTGCGGATGGCGGCAGCTTATACAAGGACGTTTCCGATCAAGACGGTGACCATTTTGACGGACGGCAACTTGCCAGATCAGGTGGATTTTGAATTGCCGTTTTCTCTGGACGTGCAGCGTGTCGATGCGGGTGGGCCGAATGTTGGAATCACGGAGATGAGTGCGCGTCGCAGCGGGCCGGAAGAATGGGAAGTCTTCGTACGTGTGTCCGCGTCATCCGTGGACTTGCGCGGGGCAGAACTGCAGCTGTGGGAAGATGGCGAGCAGCGAGAATCGCATCAGGTGGAAGTATCAAACGAAGAATCTGAACGACTCGTGTTTCCAGTGACCGCACGTCAGACAAAACCGCTCGAGGCGAGGTTGGTGCCGGCGGGGTTCGATTCGCTAGCCGTCGATAATCGTGTGTGGTTGACATTGCCGGCGGCGCGGCCGCTGAAGGTTTGGGTTTCACCCAAACTCGCATCTTGGCGTCATGCGGTGCGCGTCCAGCCAAATCTGGATCTCGAGGAGTCCGAAACAGCTGAGCCGCGGGGTGCGGAATATGATTTACTAATCATCGATGAAGACGGGGCGGGCAGTGCCGAGGCGCCCGTGCAGCTATTTGTTGGTGTTGTCCCATCGGATCTGCAGGAACTGATCAAGGTCGAAGAAGACGTGTCATCTGTGGTCGACTGGAATCGCACGGCACCGATGCTGCGGCATGTGCAACTTGCCGATGTGCAGATTGGTGAGCAGCCCCGCCTAGCGGTCGGAGCAGCGACAAAGGATCTGGAAGAGCGTGGCTATGAAGTTCTAATCGACGGCAATGCCGGACCGTTAATGTTGCAACGGCGTGAAGGATTGTCGGTATCGTACTGGTTTACATTTCACACCGACCGTTCGACGTTGCCGTATCGCGTAGGTTTTCCAATCATTGCGGCCAACGTAGTCGAAGCCGCATTGAAGCAGGCTTCGTTATCCGAAGTTGTGGCGGCAGCCACGGGAGTGTTGCCGCCGATTTCTGTGGATGCAAATCGATCTTACACAATCAGGACACCGGACGGTGAAACACTGTCGGCAGAAGCCAATGTTGCAGGAACACTCGACGGGATCGCCGCATCCCGAGTCGGGCGGTACGACGTTATGGACGGCAGCAACATTGTGACTTCGATCGGAACGGGCCTGTTGAGCGGCACGGAGACATCGTTGAAACCTGTGGAAGAACTGCGATTTTCGGAACTGACCGTCGCGACTGACGAGGCCAAACAGCTGGATTCGGATAAGCCGTTTTGGTGGTTTTTGGCATTATTGGCGTTTGGCGTGTTGATGTTCGAATGGTGGTATTTCCAGCGTGCACGAGGAGTGATGGTATGAACGCAGGATGCAGTCAAGCCCCCTCATCCGGCCTTCGGCCACCTTCTCCCCCGATCTCGAGGGAGAAGATCTGTCGCGTTGTATCATCGCCGCGCGATGGGTGTCAGCCCTCCGCTACTCACGCACCAATGTCTCGCTACGCTGGTCAGGCGTTAACCACCGCACGTGCACATCGCCAGCTAAAATCTGAGCTCCAATGCGTCGCAATTCTTCTCATGGTTTTGTTGCTGCCAGAATTTTCCGTCGCTCAAGAAAAACCGGCGATCCGCATGAAGATGGAGTTGATCTCAATTCGTAATCGCTCGTCAGGACCGTTACCCGTCCACATCAAACTGGAATACAACAATCCGCAGATTATCGAGGGCGATCTAGAGCTTGAGATTTATGATTCCGTCGATGTGATCTCGCCTGATGACCTAATGGCTTCTTTGCGATACGAAGGGATTGTGCTGGCAGGCTCTGATTATGAATTCAACATCGTGCTGCCACCGCTCAAAACATCCGTCACGCAGAACTGGGCGGTGGTCGCGTCGTTTGTCACTGAGCAGGGCAGGATTCAACTCACGTCTTTGCCGAATAAGCCGGACAGTGCCGAGGCCTTTGATTTGCTGACCACCAGCCCGATGGAACGCGGGGTGTTGTTGTGTTCGTGTTTCAAGGAAACACGACGGCACAGCGAATCTGCCAATCGCAAGTTTCTCGAGTCTGCCCTCTCGCTCGACAACTACAACCCAATCTATCCACAAATTGAAGCAGACAACCCCAATGGAGCAGCCGGACAGCTGACCGGGACTCAAAAGTTGGGCTTAATGGGGCGGACAATCATCTATTTTGCTGGGCAATGGGCCTCCAAAGACCTGCCTCAAGATCCACTTTCGTACTGTGCATTTGATTTGGTGTTGCTGACGGACGAATCACTTGCGGCATTGCAAAAGGAGCAACTGGACGGACTGACAGGGTGGGTGCAAGCTGGCGGCAGTGTGTGCATCGTTCCGGACGTCCCGATAAAGCCGTTGCAACTGGAGTTCCTCCAAAAACTGTTTGTGCAGAGTATCGACAGTTCTGCAGGTCTGGCGCTGGATGCTGAAGGCCGATTGCTTGTTGTCAGTGACGAAGCCGACGCGATCCTCATGAGTCACTGTGGACTGGGGCGTGCGGTGCTGTTATCTGCCATGAACGACTTTTCGGCGAGCCTGACAAAAGAAGACCTTGGTTCAATTGTGGCATTCCTGTGGAAAGTCCGCAAAGAACAACCCGTGTCGCAGGGGCAAAACTGGATTCCCGCCGATATCGTGCAGCGTCTGAAGTCACAGGGCGTCAATGCTGAACGGGACGCAGGAGGAATCTACGTCCGGGATGCGCGATATCACTACGTCGGCAAGCGAGAGAAAGACGGAAAATACTACCTCGACCCTCATCAACTGCAGGCTCAATTTGGGATTAATGATCGGCTGAGTCCTCAGGCTGAGCCGCTGTTGTCTGAGTCAGTGCAGGCCTTGATGCCTTCCGATGTGGAGATGGTTCCAATCTGGATTATCGGGATGATCTTAATGGGTTATGTCGCAGCGATCGGGCCGGGAGACTACTTTCTGCTGGGCTGGCTGCGATTGCGAAAATACACCTGGGTGCTGTTTCCTGTCATCACGGGCGTCTTTACGCTGCTGACTGTGATGGTGGCCCATGCATTTATGGGCAGCGAGGACACTGGCGGAAAACTGGTCATCACCGACCTTGTGGACAACGGTATTCCCGTCCGGCAAACAACGCTGGAAACGCTGTACTACAGCTTGCAGGCCAATGTTCAAAATGACCATAAAGGCGAACTGGTTGTGTTGTCGGAAGATAATTTTACCAACGCGGACTACTACAGCCAGTATGGACAAGCTCAACAGAGTGCTCAGGATTCGCCACTCAGCTACAGCGGACGTTTCCCGCAAAATTACAGTGTCAGCCATCGCGTGCAGCAATGGTCGCCTGTCTCGTTGCGAACGTTGTCGCTGGAACCGCAGAAATCCGAGGTTCCGCCAATCGACTGGAACGATGCATCATTACTGACGACAGTAGAAGGCAACACACGGCTGAAGGCGGAGATGACGCAATACAGGATGGCGGAACAGAAGAATTCTGCGACTCCCGTGCAATGTTTTGCGGTGATCTATCATGAATCCACCGTGGTGAACCTGATCGGGCAGATTCCCACAAAATTCCATGAAAAAGACGTGTATGGACAGTATCTGGATCCAACTCAAAATCAATATGAATTCGGCGAACAATCAGCAGCGGTCACAATGCTCAGTAGCCTTCCGACCGTTAAAAACGCACAGATAAATATCTTTGGTCTCGTCAGTCAGATCGCGCCGCACGGAGCAGGTTCACTGGAAGACCTCGCCTTTCTGGACAGTTCGGATCCCACTCAGTGGGCGTTAGTGATCATTACGCAACAGGGCGAGAATTTTGAAGTGTTCAGAAAACTGTATTTCGTTCAACCGTAGGATGGACATTCATGTCCGTCGTCTTAATCGTTTAACGGCAAGCCGCAGGCGTCGGTGCTACTTTTCGCCTACGCCTGCGGCTCGCCGTTAAACGAAAATGCTGACATTGAAGACTAAAACGACAATCCCAATGGCTGGTTTTTGAATCACGTTTGAAAGAAAGCTCGGACAAGAATGTCCAAGCGACATGCGGCGCGGGAAACAAACAATGTCAATGACCGAACCGACGATGATGGCCATGCCGCCGAAACCAAAACCACTGGCGATCTGTATTCGGGATCTGCGGGTCAACTACGGCAAGTTCGAAGCGGTCAAAGGGATCTCGCTGGATATTCCACACGGCGAGGTCTTCGGCTTTATCGGTCCGAACGGTGCCGGAAAATCTTCGACTTTTCGAGTTCTGGCGACGTTGCAACCGAAGTTTCGCGGGATGGCTCTGGTGTGCGGGCTGGACGTGTTGAGTCAGCCGCAGCAGGTTCGTCACGTGATGGGGTTTGTGCCTGATTTTTTTGGAGTCTATGAGGATCTGACCTCGTTGGAGTATCTGCATTTCTTTGCGGCAGCGTACAAATTGCCAATTTCCAAACGCAAGGGGACGATCGATGATGTGCTGACGCTGACGGACATGACTCACAAGGCTGATTCGCCGGTGGATAGTTTGTCCCGCGGCATGAAGCAGCGTCTGGCCCTGGCACGCGTGCTGTTGCATGATCCTAAAGTGCTACTCCTCGATGAGCCGTCGAGCGGACTGGATCCGAGGGCGCGGATCGAAATGCGGGAACTGCTGAAGGCCCTGCGGGAAATGGGAAAGACGATTCTTATCAGCAGTCACATTCTGCAGGAACTCAGCCAGTTGTGTACCCGTATCGGGATTATTGAACTGGGGCACATTGTAGCTCAGGGTTCACTGAATGACATTTATCGTAAGTTGCAGTTGATGCGTGTGATCCATGTGCGAGTGGAAAATCCGGCAGATGATCTGCTGGATCGCTTACAGAAAATTCCAGGTGTCGGTTCGGTGGAGACACAGGTCGATCGCTGGGCCATTAAGTTACACGAAGATCTGATGTCCGTCGCCGATCTGCATCAGGCACTGGTGGAGGAGAAAGCCAGACTGACGATGTTTCAGCCGGAAGCAATGGACATGGAAACGGCCTTTATGAAGCTGACGGAAGGGAAGACCGCGTGAGCATCTGGGGCATCATTCCGGAACTTCCACTGCTGAGGCGGGAATTGACTGAGCTGTCCAGCCGACGGCGAACGTACGTCATTCGATTTGTCGGCGCGATTATTGTGTTGACGGCTGTCATGCTGTATTTCAACTATCAAGTCGCCATGCTGGAATCGTCCGGCTACGGTGTCGGCAGTGGAAATCCTAACCGATTCGTGGGAGTGGGTGCGTCAATTTTCAAAGGCATCGTGCCGATGCTGTTTGTGTCGGTGCAGTTGCTGATGCCGGCTTTAATCTGCGGTTCGATCACGATCGAAAAAGAACGCAATACGATTGGCACGTTGTTTGTAACGCGGTTGTCGCCGATGACGATCGTCCTGGAAAAACTGGGCAGTCGTCTGGTTCCGATGTTTACATTCCTGCTGCTGACGTTTCCGGTGCTGGCGGTCGTGTACTCACTGGGTGGAGTGGAAACAACTTTCCTGCTTGGTACCCTCTGGCTGTTGTTTTGCGAATGTCTGCTGTATGCCAGCATCGGATTGCTGTGCAGTTCATGGTTCGCCACCACGGTGACGGCATTTATCTGGTCGTATGGATTGACCGGATTACTGGCCGTATTTTCCAGCTTATTTGCCCACGATCTCCCGTTGGCATTGCCGACGCCGTACTATCTGTGGATCGCCGCATTCCAGGGATTTAATTCCTCTGGTTATGGAAACAACTGGTTATTGTCGCAGTCCTCCAGTGGTTTCCTGCACCCTTTGGGTCAATTGATATTCGTTGGAGCAGCCACAATTCCATCCTTGATCGCAACTGCAGTCTTCGTTCTGCTGGCTCGCGTGTTTCTGGTGCGGCGGGCCTTTATTTCTTCGGCATCAGCGATGCTGAAAGTTTTTAAGGCCGTCGATGGTTTCTTTGTCCGATTGAATGACCGCACAACCGGTGGCATGGTGTTGCTGAAAGACTACAACAGCCTGCCACTCTTTGACCCCGTCGCATGGCGTGAGAGATCAAAGAAATCGCTGGGGAAGGCCCGCTATTTGTTTCGCATTCTGGTCGTCATGGAAGGGCCGACACTGTTCATCTGCACGATCGCCGCGACCATTTCTGCTCGATCAGATTTTTCCGGACTGCGTGGGCTGCTGCTGCTCGTGTGGGCGATTGCGGCCATGATTCTGGCAATGAAGGGGGCCACGATCATCTCAGCGGAACGTGTCCGTGAAACTCTCGACGCCCTGCTCTCAACCCCATTGACAGCGAAAGAAATTCTGACGCAGAAAGTTGCCGGAATGCAGCGTCTGATGATGGTGCTGGCGATCCCTATCCTCAGCGTGCATTTTACGCTGCTGCTGCTGAATGTTGATTTTCGCGTGATTATGTCGTCGCCCGCGACAATCCTCATTGTAGTCTGGTATACGCTGGGATTTATTCTAACGACGTTTCTCACGATGCAGATTCTGGTGTGGCTGGCTATTTTGTTTGGCTTGCGTTCGCAATCGCAGTCTCGATCTGCGATGACGGCAATTTGTCTGATTGCAGGCTGGGTGATTGTTTCTTCGTTCCTCGGCCGACCGGGTGGATATGTGTTCGAAGCGTTCAATAATATTTGTCAGTCGATACAGCAAGGCGACTCATCGCGCAGCGGATCTGAAAATAATGAAACACCGACGATGCAGTTGAATCAAACCATTGCGGCGGTCATTTGCTGCATGATTCGCGCGGATGGTGGAATTCAGGCAAATGAAGGTGTGCTTGTTGCGGTAGGCAATCCGTACGTGGAAAAGACGGAACTGTACTATGCACCATCACGTTCGATCCAATCAGCCTTAATCGTTGCTACCGTCGTGTTTTTGTGGCAAGTGCTCCTCCTATTGTTAATCCGAATGTTGACCTTGCGTTTGGCACCTCGACTGCTCGGTCGATTCGATCAGGAGTCAGAATACGACACACCAGAGGTTCAGCATTTTACGATGCCGTCTGGGACAATATCGGAAATGATCGCATGAATGGAATCAATCAAACCAAGATTTCGTGTGAAACCGGCGGGGAAGTTTGGTTAGCTCTCAGTCAACAGGGAAACGTCGTCGGGCTACCACTCACATTTCGATCTACGCCCGCCGCAGAACGACGCTGTCTGGTCTGTTTGTATGGCGTACGATCGGTGAAACTCTTGGTCCGGCAATTTCTGCAATTTTGCATTTTGTTGTTTCCAATTCTCTGGATGGCCTCTGCCCTTGGTCAGGTCACCCCAAAAATCCGTATTGCTGATAAGATCTGGGGCTTCGATGGGCGTGTGATGAACGGTCAGTTCATGCCCCTATCGATTGAACTCGATAATTTAAGCGACGAGCCCATTGAAGCACAGGCGACGCTGCGATCCATGGCTGGGATGATTCGGGAAACCGGCGGTACGGCCACCCAGTCTGTCTTTCTGGGACCACATTCTCGCCGCTGGGTGCAGTTTTATCCGTATATCACCGGGATGAAATCCAATTGGCGTTTCGAACTACGCACCGAGGATGAAACATTTACCTTCGATTCGATCGATCAGCCTAGGTTCGTGCTGGAATCCAATTCACTGCAGATGAAGTCGGAAGATCAATCTTTGCCTGCAGTAATCCTCGACCGCCCTGACGTACTCATTAAAATTCCAACCACAATCAAGCACATGCCGGAAGATATCTTTCCTCCGTATGCCACGGCGACTCACGGTTTGTATGCCATGTTTATGGATCATGTGCCGGATTGGGAAACGCCTCGCCAAGAGGCAATGCTGTCATGGCTCAAAGCTGGTGGCCGACTGCATCTGCTGCTTGATCAGAATCGTCAGACGCTGCGATTTTCCGGCCCCCTTGCCGCACTCAACGAACCGTTTACGGAATACCATGTCGGAAGCGGCAGCGTGACACGGCACGAAATCCAACGGGCTGAGCTTTCCAAAGACATCGTCACGCTGGCAGTCACGACACAGGGTCTATCGAAAGCAGACTTGGACGAAATTGCGGAGTACCAAGAACAAGCCGGCAACGGATTCGGCTATGGAACCAGCGTCACTGACGATGAAGACTTGTTTTACGAACTTCGGCAATTGACTCAACCCGATCATATGTGGTGGTTGATTTTTCTGCTGTCGCTGTGCTACGTCGGACTCATTTTTCCTGGCTGCTGGGTTCTGTCACGACAACGCAAGCTGCACTTTCTTGTCACATACGGTTCTATTGCGGGACTCGCTGCGATTTTTAGTCTGATGTTCCTGTTCATTGGTCGCCGTGGATATGGCGAATCCACATCGCTGCACTCAGCCTGCATCGCCCGCTCTGAGGATGACACACACAGCAGTCTGCTGCAGTTGACGACTCTGTTCGTGACGGAGGGCAATACCTATTCCATCACGGACAAAGACCACCAGACTCTGTTAGCCTCGGGAGCCAGCGAAGAAAGCGTGGAAGCCAGGATTACGTCCGGCAACACGGCCGGTTTTGTTTCCCGTATACCGCCCTACAGTAGTCAGGCCGTTCGGTCCCGGCGTCGGATCGAAATTGACAATTGGAATCTGGCCGTGACCAGCCTGAGTCAGCAAGGTGAGGAACTCAAAGATCTGACGCTCGCATTTGGCGACAAATTCCCGGACGGTCCTCTGGTCGAATGTCTCGTCATTCATGGGCGTCATCTGCATTATACACAAATCGATCGACCGCGCGGTCAACTGTCGCTGATCAGCAGACGAGAACTGCTCCGCAGTTACTGCGACAAAGCAAAATCCAATATGCTCGGTGCTTCTGCACTTCAGCCGTACCAGGAATTGGAAGTTGAAGAGCCCAAGGACCCTGTTGAAGCCTGTTTTAAGCGGATGCTGCCCAATCTTGTGCGACGAAGTCTCGCCGATGATTTTGTTCAGGATGTCGGAAAGTTCCGCCTGCCGGAAGACCGAATACGGCTGCTGGTCTACGCCCCAATGTCGGAAAATCAGTATTTGAGTGTCGATGCAGATATTCGTCGCACGGGCAGAATCCTGTATGTCCGCGATTTGTTGCTGAATCCCGTCGACCAAGAAGTGGATGTAAAGAAAGCAGAGAGTCTCAACAACATCGAACAGGATTAAGTGGAAGGGCGAGGCTCCTGCCGAGCCCTCCCAATACGGTAATAGGCAGAAGCAAGAGGTACAATCACAATGTCTGTTGTCACACAGCAAACGATCCCGGCGATTTCCGTCACCAATCTGTCTCATGCCTTCAAGGGGCATCAGGCGTTGAGTCAGGTCACGTTTTGCGTGATGCCGCAGACACTGCATGGATTTGTCGGGCCGAATGGTGCCGGCAAGACGACAACGCTCAAAGCCATCTGCACGCTGCTCAAACCCAGTTGGGGAGAGATTCAGGTTTTTGGCAGCAGCGTGCGAGCTGACCCCATCAGTGTGCGGCGACGGATCGGGTTCATGCCCGACCACTTCAGCATGTACCGACAGATGACGGTGTTCGAATATCTGGATTTCTTCGCCGCAGCGTACGGTCTGCAGCTCAAGCAGCGTGATCAGGTGATCCACGATGTGCTGACATTGACGGACATGGATGGGCGCCGCAATGATTTGATCAGCGGACTGTCCCGCGGGATGCAACAACGCGTAAGTCTGGCCAGAGTTCTGGTGCATGATCCGGATCTGCTGCTGCTGGATGAACCGGCCAGCGGTCTGGATCCTCGTGCGAGAATTGAACTGATGGAAATTCTCCGTGAGCTGCGGCGGATGGGAAAGACCGTATTCATCAGCTCCCACATTCTGAGTGAACTGGCGGAGCTCTGCGACAGCGTCACGATCATCGATCGCGGTCAGATAAAGTTCAGCGGCCCCATGGACGTGCTGCTGGAATCTCCTGATGAACTGCCAACATACAATCTGCGTCTTGCTGCGGTTTATGACAATGTGATCGCTCGAATTCGCGGACTGCCAGGCGTCGATGATGTGAAGGAACCGGAATTTACGACTGGTCGGGACTTCAATATTCAGTTGGCTTCGCATCTGTCTGCCAACGACTTTTTGAAATCGCTGCTGACTCTGGATCTGCCGATTTCCTCATTCAGCCAGCAGCGACGCCACTTGAACCAGGCATTCATGGATCTGACAACGCGAGGAGTCCGCACGTGATTTCAGGAACGCTGATGCTTTTCAACTGGTCGCTGAAGATGGATTCAAAGTCCATCTATCCGCACATTATCCGCGCTGTGTTTTCCTGCATCATGTTGTTTTCGATTTCCATTGCATCTACTGATGCGTTCGGAACCAGTCGGACAGGACTGCGTTTTTTTGAAGCCATCTGTTACCTGAATGTGCTGCTCATCACCGTGTCCGGAGTCAGCTATTTTGTCACGGCGGTGGCGGAAGAGAAGGACGCTGGAACATTTGCGCTGCTGCGACTTGCCGGGATGACGGCGTTGTCTGTCACGCTTGGGAAATCGACTTCCCGACTCGTGAGCTCACTCATGCTGCTGGTCATCCAGTTGCCATTCACGTTCCTCGCCATCACTCTGGGAGGTGTTCTTTGGCAGCAGATTATTGCGTCTTATATCGCGT
>Ga0209553_1001351_pt1 | contig 12223 bp, 8 predicted proteins | sample LauGreFBDMM110DN_2_FD_188217 | JGI IMG/M metagenome (GOLD analysis project Ga0209553, IMG submission 188217) | Freshwater lake microbial communities from Lake Michigan, USA - Fa13.BD.MM110.DN (SPAdes) (version 2) | ecosystem: Environmental > Aquatic > Freshwater > Lake | place: Lake Michigan, USA...
CGTTGGTGATCACCCCGACCAAATTACCGCGGCTGGTGTATTTGAATGCTGCGTTGGGGTCTTTGACAATTTCTTCGCACGGCGCTGCCACACCTGGCGAGTAGGCCAAAGCCAAGTCGTGCTGATTCACCAATTGCTTGGTGGCCGCAATGGAGATTTTGCCGGGGGTGGGAAATTCGTGATATTCGAGGGCGGCGCGGCGCAACTGAGCGCGGCGCTCTTCGGCATTGTCTTGGGTCATGTTGGGTCTCCTTGGGAGCAGGAACCACCGGCTTCAATGTGTAAAGCGCCTGGCGGTCTGCTGGGTCTGATTCTAGACCTCCAAGTTGGCGGTCTGCTTGTGGGAAACCGCAGACAAAGTCTGCAGTGTTTTAACTTAGAAGCACAAATGAGACGCTTTGTGAATTGCGGTTTGTGATTCAAGCACGCATGAGTGCTTCAATTTCATCGGCTTTCACGGGCACATCGCGCGTGATCAGTTCACAGCCCTTCGCTGTGACGACCGCATCGTCTTCAATTCGAATGCCAATGTGATGGAATCGCTCCGGCACGCCTGGGGCCGGCCGAACATAAATGCCCGGCTCAATGGTCAAGACCATGCCAGGTCGCAAGATGCGGCTTGGGCGGTCCTTGATGAGTTCTCCGCTCAAGGGGTCTTTGCGCTCACTGAAGGTGCCAACTTCTGATGGCTCTACATAACTGCCGCAGTCATGCACATCCATGCCAAGCCAATGGCCGGTTCGGTGCATGTAAAACTGGAAATAGCTTCGATTGGCAATCACATCCTGCACATTGCCCACTTTGTTGGCATCTAAAAGGCCGACATCGAGCATGCCTTGCGCTAACACCTTGACCGAGGCTTCGTGGGGCTCTACAAAACGCGCACCTTCATGCGTGGCGGCAATGGCCGCCTCTTGTGAGGCCAATACCAAGTCATAAAGTTCGCGTTGTGCGGAGCTGAATTTGCCGTTTGCGGGAAATGTTCGTGTGATGTCACTGGCATAGCCATCGAGCTCGCAGCCTGCATCGATCAAAACCAAGTCGCCACTCAAAATAGGCGCGGTATCAGCTCGATAGTGCAGCACACATGCATTGGCACCGCCAGCCACAATGGAGCCGTAAGCTGGGTATTGGGAGCCATGTTGGCGAAATTCGTGAAGCAGTTCGGCATCCAAATGGTATTCACGGACGTCTTGGCCTGCTCTTAACATGTTTGCTGATCTTTTCATTGCGCGAATGTGCGCGCCCGCACTGATTTGAGAGGCGCGGCGCATGATGTCCAGTTCATGCGTGTCTTTGACCAAACGCATTTCATCCAAAATGCCGCACACATCGCGTTGTTGCTCTGGGCACAGTGCGCCGTAGCGCACACGAGAGCGAACTGCATTGAGGCCCGTTTCAATGCGCGCAGACAAGTCTTTGTGCGTTGCAAAGGGGTACCAAACGACCGACTTGTTTTCAAGCAGTGCGGGCAATTTAGCCTCAAGGGCTGACACCGACCAGGCGTTGTGCACGCCCAATTGAGAAGGCGCCGCTTCAGGGCCCAATCGAACACCATCCCAAATTTCGCGTTCTAAATCTTTGGGCTGACAAAACACAGTGGCTTGACCATCTGAGCTTAAGACCAACCAAGCATGGGGTTCGGTAAAGCCGGTTAAGTAATAAAAATAACTGTCATGTCTGAACAAGAAATCACTGTCGCGATTGCGTTGTCGCTCTGGCGCAGTGGGAATAATGGCAATGCTGTTAGGGGCCTGCGCTGCCATTTTGGCGGCCAATTGAGCACGGCGCTTGGCATACAAATTTGAATCTATGGTCATGTTGTTGGGTTTTTCTTAATACGTTCAAAGAGTTTAAGGCGTTGCTGGTGATTGGTTCAAGTCCCTCAACCGCTCAGGGGTACCCACGTCCGTCCAAGCGCCCGTGTAAAGGCTGGCGCTCACCATGCCGCGGTCCATGGCGGCGCGCAACAAAGGCGCCAAAGCGAAAGCTTTGCCTTGCGGGTTGCCTTCAGGCAAGCCCGTCAAAGCGGTGGCGAAGAACTCTTTTTTGTACAAGGCAAATGTGCTGAAAGTGAACAACGTGGCCGATTTGGGTAAGTTCAAAGCCAAACCATCAGAAGACAGCCCAAAATCGCCCTTTGGATTGTGGTCGGGATTGGGGACCATCCAAATGTGGGCCAATTTGTCACTGCGCACAAACTCTTTTGCAGTGGAGGTAGCGAAATCAAACTTGGGCGCGTAAATGTCGCTAGCCACCACCCAAAAAACGGGCGCCAAGAAGGGAAGCGCCCGCACGATGCCGCCGGCCGTTTCGAGGGCGTAGCCAAACTCTTTGCCCTCATGCGAGTAGCGCAAACGCACCCTGCCGCCATTTGGCAAATCGGGATTCAAGCCAAAGTGCGCCTCAATTTGGGGTCCTAGCCATGCGGTGTTGATCAATTGGTCAGTGTGGCCAGCCTTGGCCAAAGCTTCCATGTGCCACTGCATCAATGGTTTTCCGTGCACCTCAAGCATCGGTTTGGGCGCGGTATCGGTTAAGGGGCGCATGCGCTCACCACGACCGGCAGCCAAAACCATGGCGCTGGCCAAGCCCTCAGGCGAGGTGCCCACCCAGCGCTGGGGTGCGTCGGCTTCTAAATTTGATTCCACGGTGTTCAAACGCATGCCGCTATGTTGCCATGCTGTAGGGATTGCGCAAGCTCATGGGCAGTAAAATACTGGGTTTAGTTGTCGATTTCATTGTCAATTTCACCCGACCTTTTATTTGGAGCCCCCATGGCAATCACCCAACCCGCAGCTCAACAAATGGCCAATGCAATTCGTGCCCTGGCCATGGACGCTGTTCAACAAGCCAATTCGGGACACCCAGGCGCGCCGATGGGCATGGCCGACATGGCCGTGGCTTTGTGGGGCGAACACTTGCAACACAACCCTAAAAACCCGCATTGGGCCAACCGTGATCGCTTTGTATTGTCCAACGGCCACGGCTCCATGCTCATTTACGCATTGCTGCACCTCACAGGCTATCCCTTGCCCATGACTGAGTTGAAAAACTTCCGCCAGCTGCACAGCAAAACTGCAGGTCACCCCGAAGTGGGCATCACGCCCGGCATTGAAACCACCACCGGTCCTTTGGGACAAGGCATCACCAACGGGGTGGGCATGGCCTTGGCTGAAAAATTATTGGCCGCAGAATTTAACCAAGCGGGACACAGCATCGTTGATCACCATACCTACGTGTTCATGGGCGATGGTTGCTTGATGGAAGGCATCAGTCATGAGGCTTGTGCATTGGCTGGCGCTTGGAAGCTCAACAAGTTGATTGCTTTGTACGACGACAACGGCATTTCCATTGATGGCCAAGTGGCCCCTTGGTTCATTGACAACACGCCGCAACGTTTTGCCGCTTACGGATGGAACGTGATTGACGCGGTGAATGGTCACGATGCCGCGGCTGTTGCCAAAGCCATTGCCGATGCAAAGAACAGTCCTGACAAGCCCACACTCATCGTTTGCAAAACTGCCATCGGCAAAGGCAGCCCCAACCGCGCCAACACCGCCAAAGCACATGGCGAACCTTTGGGCGCAGATGAAATCAAACTTACACGCGAAGCATTGGGTTGGGCGCACGCACCTTTCGTCATTCCTAAAGATGTTTACGCCAACTGGGATGCCAAGCAAAGTGGCGCAGCACGCGAAGCCGAATGGAACAAAAGTTTTGCCGCCTATAAAGCAGCTCACCCCACATTGGCCAAAGAGTTTGTGCGTCGCATGAAAGGCGAGTTGCCCAAGAACTTTGCGCAAACAGCTGTAGACGCCGTCATTGCAGCGCACACCAAAGCGGAAACCGTAGCCAGCCGCAAAGCCAGCCAATTGGCTTTGGAAGCATTCACCGCCGCCTTGCCTGAAATGTTGGGCGGCTCTGCCGACCTCACGGGCTCGAACCTCACCAACACATCTTCCACGCCCGCTTTGCGCATCAACTTGGCAGGCGATATGCTGAAAAATGACAAAGGGCAAATCGGCCGTCATATCAACTACGGTGTGCGCGAATTTGGCATGGCCGCCATCATGAATGGCGTGACATTGCATGGCGGCTTCATCCCTTATGGCGGCACCTTCCTCACGTTCAGTGACTATTCTCGCAACGCCATTCGCATGGCCGCGCTCATGAAGCAGCGTGTGATCCATGTGTTCACACACGACTCCATTGGTTTGGGCGAAGATGGCCCCACACACCAGTCCGTTGAACATGCTGCCAGCTTGCGTTTGATTCCTGGTCTTGATGTTTGGCGTCCTGCTGATACGGCAGAAACCACTGTGGCATGGGCTGTCGCTTTGGAAAACAAAGACCGCCCCACTGCTTTGTTGTTGTCTCGCCAAAACTTGCCTTATTCACCCAAGTCAGATTTGGGCGAGATCAGCCGCGGTGCTTATGTGTTGGCTGAACCCTCTCGCGTAGGCATCAAGAAAGCCAAGGCCGTGATCATTGCCACTGGCTCTGAAGTTCAATTGGCTTTGAAGGCACAAGAGTTGTTGGCAGCGAAGAAAATTGGTGTGCGTGTGGTCTCCATGCCCAGCACCACCACCTTCGATCGTCAAACCAGCAGTTACAAATCTGAAGTCTTGCCAGCCGGCTTGCCACGTGTGGCGGTTGAGATGGGCAGCACCGATGGCTGGTGGAAATATGGGGTTGCTGCCGTGGTGGGTATCGACACGTACGGCGAGTCTGCACCTGCACCCGTGCTCTTCAAACACTTTGGTTTCACGGCAGAGAACGTGGCCGAGACCGTGCAAGCGGCATTGCAGAAAAAATAAATTTCACTTCACGCTGCATTTGAAACAAATTCAAAACTAACTTTAAAGGAAATCGATCATGGCGATCAAAGTAGGTATCAATGGTTTCGGACGTATCGGCCGCATGGTGTTCCGTGCCGCCGTTCAAAATTTTTCTGACATCGAAGTGGTTGGTATCAACGACTTGCTCGAGCCCGACTACTTGGCCTACATGCTCAAGTACGACAGCGTTCACGGCCGCTTCAAAGGCGAGGTGTCTGTGGAAGGCAATCAACTGATCGTGAATGGCCGCAAAATTCGTTTGACACAAGAGCGCGATCCTTCCGCGCTTAAGTGGAACGAAATCGGCGCCGACATCGTGATCGAAGCCACCGGCTTGTTCCTAGACAAAGCCTCTGCCGAAAAACACTTGGCTGCTGGCGCTAAAAAAGTGCTCATGTCTGCACCCTCTAAAGACGACACACCCATGTTCGTGTTTGGCGTGAACCACGCCACGTATGCCGGTCAAGCCATTGTGTCCAACGCCTCTTGCACCACCAACTGCTTGGCACCCGTAGCCAAAGTCTTGAACGACAAGTGGGGCATCAAGCGCGGGTTAATGACCACCGTACACGCCGCAACAGCAACCCAGAAAACAGTGGACAGCCCTAGCAACAAAGACTGGCGCGGTGGCCGCGGCATTTTGGAAAATATCATTCCTTCCAGCACGGGCGCTGCCAAGGCTGTGGGCGTGGTCATTCCTGCCTTGAACAAAAAACTCACCGGCATGTCTTTCCGCGTGCCCACATCCGATGTGTCCGTGGTTGACCTCACGGTTGAGTTGAATTCTGAGGCCACCTACGCAGAAATTTGCGCAGAGATGAAAGCCCAATCACAAGGCGCCTTGAAGGGCGTGTTGGGCTACACCGAAGACAAAGTGGTGGCCAGTGATTTCCGCGGCGAGCCTTGCACCAGCGTGTTTGACGCCGATGCAGGTTTGGCCTTAGACAGCACTTTCGTGAAAATTGTCAGCTGGTATGACAACGAGTGGGGCTACTCCAACAAGTGCTTGGAAATGGTTCGCGTTATTTCTAAGTAATGCACTCACACCCCCATCACGCTTCGGCGTGAATGGAAAAAGCCCAACCATTTCTGGCTGGGCTTTTTTTCGCCTGATAAAAACTTGCGCCGATGTCACTCGACGCAAAGAATCAACTCAGGTGCTTGCCGATCAACCCCGCCAATTCAAACATGGTGATTTGGTCTTTGCCAAACACGGGCTTCAGTTTGGCATCGGCATTGATGGCGCGCTTGTTGATGGGGTCTTGCAAGCCTTGCGCCTTGATGTAGTCCCATAACTTCTTCACCACTTCTGTGCGCGCCACTTTGTCGGTACCAATCACCGCGGCCAAATCGGCACTGGGTGTGAGGTTGCCCACAGCGGCTTTGCGCGGTGTTTTGGCAGCAGCTGTTTTCTTGGCAGCGACTTTTTTGGCAGGGGCTTTAGCGGTTTTAGCTGCTGTCTTACCGGCAGCTTTACCAGCCGGCGTTTTTGCACCTGCTGCATATTTCGCTGGCGTCTTGCGCGGTGGAAACTTGCTTTTGCGGGGTTCAAACTCAAACACCACTTTGTCTTCTTCGGCATTCCATGCCAAGAAGGCTTTGAAGCCGCGGCGCGTTTTGTTGCTCACAAACTTTTCTAGCAAGTCTGTTTTGCCCGCACTGAGCAGCTTGGCAATTTGCTCGCGCTCCACCACTTGCTGCAACACAATTTTGCCGCTCTTGAAATTGCAGGTGGGTGTGGGTTGGCCTTCTGTGGGTACGGCTTTTTCGCACACGTAGTTGCTGCCGTGCTCATGCACAGCACCACCGCATTTGGGGCAAGCCCCCAAAGATTCACTGCCTGCAAAATCAACGATCTCGCCCGTCTCTTCGCTATTTTTATCATTGGCAAAATCAAACTCGAGCTTCCAGTTTTTCTCTTCTTCGTTGTACTTCAGCGCAATTTCAGAAGTGAATGGCCAGCCTGCCTTTGAGCGGAATCCGTCCAAGGGCCCAATTTTTTTATCGCGCAAGAACTGCTCCACTTCAGCTTGCTCAAAGGTGCGGCCGGCCGGTGTTTTGCCAAAAGAAAAACCACATCCTGTTGCCGCCGTATCGTCTGCCGCGGTATCTTTTCCGACGCAGGCATAACGGCGGTAGTTCTCTTTCACAATGCCGCCGCACGTGGGGCAGGGTGTGCTCAAGGTAGCGTAATCCCCCGGAATGGTGTCGCGGTCATACTCTTTGGCCTTCTTTACAATGCGCTCTGTCATGTCGGCAATTTGGCGCATGAAGTCTTCGCGACTGAGCTTGCCATGCTCCATTTGCGACAGCTTGTATTCCCAATCACCTGTGAGTTCGGGCTTGGACAACTCCTCCACACCCAAGCCGCGCAACAAGGTCATCAACTGGAACGCTTTGGCGGTTGGAATCATTTCACGGCCATCGCGCAAAATGTATTTCTCATTGATCAAGCCCTCAATGATGGCCGCGCGCGTGGCAGGCGTGCCCAAACCTTTTTCTTGCATGGCTTCGCGCAACTCGTCGTCGTCGACCATCTTGCCTGCGCCTTCCATGGCACCCAGCAAGGTAGCTTCTGAATAGCGCGCGGGTGGCCGTGTTTTGAGGGGCTTGCTTTCAACCGAGCCCACACCCACTTGCTCACCTGGCGCAACGGCCACCAAGTTTTGTCCTTTGTCACCTTCTTTGGCATCGTCCACTTCGTCGGCGGCTTCTTTGCCATAGATGGCCAACCACCCTGGCTTGACCAAGACTTTGCCTTCGGTTTTAAAGCTGTGACCGGCTGCCGTGCTGATGCGCGTGGTCACCATGTACTCGGCGCTGGGGAAAAACACCGCCATGAAGCGGCGCACCACCAAGTCGTACAGTTTTTGCTCCGCATCAGACAAGCCAGAAGGGGCCTGCAAGGTGGGAATGATCGCAAAGTGATCACTGACCTTGGCATTGTCAAAAATTCGCTTGCTGGGCTTGATATAGCCGTTGTTCAGGGCCGTGAGGGCATGCGGTGCCAAACGCTTCATGCCACTGTCGGCCAACATGTTGAAGGTGTCCTTGGCCACCGGCAAGTAATCTTCAGGCAATGCACGTGAATCGGTACGCGGATAGGTGAGGGCTTTATGGCGCTCGTACAAAGACTGCGCCAGCGACAAGGTGGTTTTCGCAGAGAAGCCGAATTTACCGTTAGCCTCGCGCTGCAAAGAGGTCAAGTCAAACAGCAGGGGGCTGGCCTGCGTGGTCGGCTTGGCCTCTTCTGTCACTGTGGCTTTGGCGCCTTGGACCGCCTTCACAATGGCATCGGCCTCTGCTGCAGTCCAAACACGATCGGCTTTTTTCTCGATATCTTCAGCGTCTTTTTTCCACGCTGTGTTGAACCACTTACCTGGGTAGGTGCCCGCGGCGGCATCGAACTGCGCATGCACTTCCCAATAGTCACGGCTGATGAACTTGCGAATTTGTTCTTCGCGCTCAACCACCACTGCCAAAGTAGGCGTTTGCACGCGGCCTACGGTGGTTAAAAAGAAACCGCCATCGCGTGAATTGAAGGCCGTCATGGCGCGGGTGCCGTTGATGCCTACCAGCCAATCGGCTTCAGAGCGGCTGCGCGCTGCATCGGCCAAGCCTTGCATTTGTTGGTTGGTGCGAAGTTTGTCAAAGCCATCGCGAATGGCTTGCGGCGTCATACTCTGCAGCCACAGGCGCTGCACAGGCTTGCCCAACGGAATGGTCTGCCCTGCCTTCTGAGTGCCGGCGTATTGCTCAATCAAACGGAAGATCAATTCACCTTCGCGGCCCGCGTCACAGGCGTTGACCAAGGCGTTCACGTCTTTGCGCTTGGCTTGCTTCACCACCGCGTTCAGGCGCGTTTTGGTTTTATCTACAGGCTTTAAGTCAAAGTAGGGCGGAATGACAGGCAAATGGGCAAAGCTCCACTTGCCGCGTTTGACGTCAAACTTCTCGGGTGCCTGAATTTCCACCAAGTGGCCCACGGCGCTGGTCACCACATAGGTTTCACTCTCAAAGTGGTCCTCGTGTTTCTCAAATTTACCCGCAATCGGCGTTAAAGCACGCACGATGTCTTGAGCCACTGAAGGCTTCTCTGCAATTACCAATGTTTTCATCTCATACAATCCGGTCTCGCGTGCGCATGCGCACGTGTACACACACGGGCACGCGCACACGCGCGCCCACATGTTTTCACAATAACAAATTTTTCACGCCGTGGTCAAAAAAAATCTCACGTTGACAAAATCGACTTCAAAGCCCAGCGCCAAGCCTCATGCTACGTCATCGGCTTCACCTGCTTCAGGCCGTCGGGTCCAGGTGCGCCGCTCAGGCGTCCACGGCAAAGGCGTCTTTGCGCTGCTAGACATTGCAGAAGGCGAGACCTTGTATGAGTATGTGGGTGAGGTCATCAGCTGGGATGAAGCGCAAGACCGCCACCCGCACGACCCCTCAGACCCTAACCACACCTTCTACTTCCATGTGAACGAAGACAAGGTGATTGACGCTTTGCACGGCGGCAACTCTTCGAGGTGGATCAATCACAGCTGCAACCCTAATTGCGAAGCCGATGAAGAAAACGACCGAATCTACATCAAGGCCCTGCGCAACATCAAGACCGGTGAAGAGCTCAATTACGACTACGGCTTGATCATTGACGAGCCCTACACACCCAAGCTCAAAGCAGAATACCCTTGCTGGTGCGACAGTGCCAATTGCCGCAAAACATTGCTGGCACCCAAACGCCGCCCCGCCACACCTAAAATTCCCAGTCAGATCAAAAAGATTGAGAAGAAAATCAAAAAGCTCAAAAAAGAGCTGAAGGTGGCCAAGAAAAAATCGGCCTGATTCGCACTGCACTGATTTGAGATGACCTTGAACCCTGCGGCTCCCCATCAACGCTGGCCCGCGGAAGCCATCTGGCAGTCCGTGGTACCCCAGTGGCCTGGATTCAGCATTGAGATCCTGCCCGAGATCGACTCCAGCAACAGCGAGTTGATGCGGCGCGCCCGACAAGGCTGTCAAGATCCTATTTTGTTGATTGCAGAACACCAATCGGCAGGTCGAGGGCGTCAAGGGCGACATTGGGTTGGCGAACCAGGGCATGCACTCACTTTTTCAATTGGCTTGCTCTACCAGCCCACCAATTGGTCAGGCCTATCTCTGGCCGTTGGGCTTAGTTTGGCTGAGTCGCTGGGCGAAGACATTCAACTTAAATGGCCCAATGATTTGTGGTGCCAGCAAAGAAAGCTCGGGGGCATCTTGATTGAAGCTGCCAGCCAAGGCGATCAAAGCTATGCCGTGATCGGCGTAGGCTTGAACATCCAACTGCCCGCCAGCCAAGACCTCCGAACGCCCCCTGCGGCCGTTTCTGAGTTTTGGCAAGGGGTTAGCGCGCCCCTGGCTTTAGAACGCGTTGTCAAGCCCTTGCTAGACGCTTTGAGAAGTTTTGAAGCAAGCGGATTCAAGCCCTTACAAGAACGCTTCAATGCGCGCGACGCTCTTTGCGGTTTGGACATCACAACCAGCGATGGCATGTTCGGTTTGTGCGCTGGCGTAGACGATCAAGGCGCCTTGCAAATTGACACGCCAGAAGGTCGAGTGAAAGTCAGTAGCGCAGAAGTGAGTGTTCGGCCAAAATGAGGCACTTACAGTTGCACGCGAGCCCTCATGCACTTTGCAACAGATACTGCCCGACAACGTGGTCATCACAAGGAAACTCTCATGAGCTTGAAACTTTATTTTGCACCAGGTGCTTGTTCATTTGTGCCCCATTGCATGCTGCAACGGGCAGGCGCTGATTACGAGCCCATCATGGTCAAGTTGCACAAAGGTGAGCAACACGAAGGCGACTACAGGGCCATCAATCCCCGCGGTCAAGTTCCGGTGTTGGTTGACGATGGACAGGTGGTGACACAGATTTTGGCCATCGTTTTGCACCTTGATCAAAAGTTTCCTGAAGCGCAGTTTTTGCCAACATCGCCCTTGGCTCGGGCCAAGGCCATTGAAACTTTGGCCTGGATGAACAACACGGTTCATCCCACTTTCACACACATCTTCATGCCGCAAAAGTTCAGCGACCAAGCAGACGTTCAAGCCAACTTGAAAGCGTTCAACACGCTGACTTACAAAGGCTTGCTGTCTGAGTTAGAAAGTTTCGTGAGCGCCCAACCATCTTCTGCATGGTTATCGGGCGATCACCTCGGGCCCTTGGATGCCTATGCGCTGACGCTCACCCGATGGGGCTCTATCGCTGGCATCGACCCAAGCACTTACGCTTTATTGTGGGCACACGTTCAAAGGGTCGCTGCTGACAAGGCTGTCTCTGTTGTCATCGAGCGTGAACGGCTTCTGCTGAACTTGTTCAAAAGCTAAGGCCTTTTAGCTTTTTGAAAACAGTCAGCGCGAAAAGCGAATGGTGAAACAAGCGCCAGGGGGCGTCTGCCCGGGGTGTGCCATTTCAACCGTCACGGTGGCGCCATGGCGCTTTGCAATTTCTCGCACAATGGACAAGCCCAAGCCAGAGCCATCTACATTGGTTCCTAAAGCTCGATAAAAGGGTTCAAACACCCGCTCTCTTTCGGCTGCTGTGATGCCAGGGCCGTTGTCTTCCACTTGGACGGCCAAGGCTTGACTGTAGGGGTCCACCAAGAGGCGCACTGTAATAACGCCTATTTGCTCGTTGGTACTGGGGGTGTAATGAATGGCGTTGTCAACCAAGTTTCGAATCATCTCTTTGAGCAGGGTTGGGTTGCCTTGCAAGGTCAAAAAGCGCCGTTTTTTATCAGTGTCGGCGCCGTCATAGCCCAGGTCCAGCCCCTTTTCCATGGCGTGTGGCAATGAGTCATTGAGCACCTCGCTGATCAAGGCCGCCATGTCACACGACTGCACGTCTAAGGACCCAGCGCCTTCTGCCCGAGCCAGTGACAACAGTTGATTGACGGTGTGCGTGGCTTGCACACTCGCACGCCCAATTTGTTGAAGCGACTGTTTTAACTCTTCTTCTCCAGCCTCTTTTCTTTGCGCCAAGTCAGCTTGCATGCGCAAACCTGCAAGGGGTGTTTTCAATTGGTGGGCAGCGTCGGCTAAAAATCTTTTTTGCGTGCCAATGGAGTCCTTTAAACGACGCAACAAATCATTGACGGAGGAGACCAGGGGCGCCACTTCCAATGGCACTGTTTTTTCATCCAAAGGACTCAGGTCATCGGATTTTCTGGCGCGGATGCGTTCTTCCAATTCCGACAGCGGCTTGATGCCGCGGACCAAGGCCAACCAAACCAGCAAAACAGCCAGGGGCAAAATTGCAAACTGAGGCAGCATGACGCCTTTGATAATTTCAGTGGCCAAGACTGATCTTTTTTCTCGGGTTTCAGCCACTTGAA
>Ga0209553_1001353_pt1 | contig 12212 bp, 12 predicted proteins | sample LauGreFBDMM110DN_2_FD_188217 | JGI IMG/M metagenome (GOLD analysis project Ga0209553, IMG submission 188217) | Freshwater lake microbial communities from Lake Michigan, USA - Fa13.BD.MM110.DN (SPAdes) (version 2) | ecosystem: Environmental > Aquatic > Freshwater > Lake | place: Lake Michigan...
CCCGCCACAAACCCGGTGATGGGTTTTTTCTTTTTGGCGCGCATATAAAATTCAGCAGCGTCTTCTTCCGCCGTGCCGCCGATTTCACCGATCATAATAATTCCTTCGGTCGCATCGTCGGCCAGGAATAGCTCGAGGCAATCGATGAAGTTGGTGCCGTTGACAGGATCGCCGCCAATTCCGATGCAGGTGGTTTGGCCTAGTCCTGCGGCTGTGGTTTGTGCCACGGCTTCGTAAGTGAGCGTGCCCGAGCGCGACACGATGCCAATCTTGCCCTTCTGATGGATGTGGCCGGGCATGATGCCGATTTTGCATTCGCCGGGCGTGATAATCCCAGGACAATTCGGCCCAATCAGGCGCGTTTTGGAACCCGCCAACACGCACTTCACCCGCACCATGTCGAGCACCGGAATGCCCTCGGTGATGCACACCACCAGCGCGATCTCGGCGTCGATGGCCTCAAGGATTGCGTCGGCCGCAAACGGAGGCGGCACATAAATCACTGTGGCATCGCAGCCCGTGGCTTTTTTCGCATCTGCCGCCGTGTCGAAGACCGGCAGATCCAGATGCGTGGCGCCGCCTTTACCGGGGGTCACGCCGCCCACCATTTTCGTGCCGTACGCAATGGCTTGCTCGGAGTGGAACGTGCCTTGGCTTCCAGTAAAACCCTGGCAGATGACTTTGGTATTTTTACCAACGAGAACAGACACTACGCGGCCTCCTTCACGGCTTTAACCACTTTTTGCGCGGCGTCGGCCAGGTTATCGGCGGTAATGATCGGCAGGCCTGAGTCCTTCATAATCTTTTTGCCGAGATCGACGTTGGTGCCCTCGAGGCGCACGACCAACGGAACATTGAGACTGATCTCGCGGGCCGCGGCCACCACCCCCTCGGCGATGACATCGCAACGCATGATGCCGCCGAAGATGTTGACCAAAATGCCTTCGACGTTGACGTCGGACAGAATAATTTTGAACGCCGTGGTCACGCGCTCTTTGGTCGCACCGCCGCCCACATCGAGGAAGTTCGCAGGCGCACCGCCATAGAGCTTTATGATATCCATCGTCGCCATGGCCAAACCGGCCCCATTGACCATGCAGCCAATGTTGCCATCGAGCTTCACATAGTTGAGGTCAGCTTTTGAGGCTTCCAGCTCGGTGGGGTCTTCTTCATCAATGTCGCGCAGCTCCATGATATCGGGATGGCGATAGAGCGCGTTGGAGTCAAAATTCATTTTGGCGTCGAGCGGCAGCACTTCGCCATCAGCGGTGACAACCAATGGGTTGATTTCCAGCATCGAGGCATCAGTTTTCAAAAAGGCGTCGTACAGCAGCGGCAGCAACTTCGCGCAGGATTTGATCTGATTGCCCGTGAGCCCCAGGCCAAACGCAATTTTGCGGCAATGGAAAGGCTGGATGCCCGTGATCGGGTCAATGGTTTGAAGGGTGATCTTCTCGGGCGTGTTGTGCGCCACGTCTTCGATGTTCACACCGCCTTCGGTCGAGGCCATGATGGTGACGCGGCTTGAAGCGCGATCCACGAGCATAGACAAGTAAAGCTCGCGCGCGATGTTGCAGCCTGCCTCGACGTACACGCGCTTAACGACCTTGCCAGCCGCGCCCGACTGAATCGTGACCAGAGTCTTGCCGATCATCTGCGTGGCGTTTTCTTTGACCTCGGCGATGGATTTGGACAGACGCACGCCGCCCTTATCACCGGCTTCTTTTTCTTTGAACTTGCCCTTGCCGCGCCCGCCCGCATGAATTTGCGATTTGACGATGAAGGGGGGTTTGCCTAGGCGCTCGGCCACCTTCTCGGCTTCTTGGGGCGTATAGGCCACGCCGCCGTCGAGCACCGGCACGCCGAATTTCTTCAGAATCTGCTTGGCTTGATACTCATGGATATTCATGCGCGGCCGCTCCCCTGTACACAGTCAGGCCCTGACTATGGAAATGCGATCTTAGGGCTATCGGCCCGATCGCCTATTCTTGGCCCATTTATAGCACCCTACCCCCGGCGCGCAATCGCACCGACTCCGGATTAGGTCAAAAAAAGCAAAGGGCCGGAAGGGGTTAGCCCCTTCTGGCCCTAGTTTTGATGGCAATTTCGGCGGAGACTATTTCGCCAAGCCTGGATCGATTTTTTTGCAGGCGTCCACCAGGCCGCGCACAGACTCGACCGACTTATCAAGCATCACTTTTTCTTCAGGCGTCAGCGCGATTTCAACCGTACGCTCGACACCGCCCGCACCGATGATCACCGGCACGCCGACATAGATATCCTTGAGCCCATAAGGACCATCCACATGAACGGCGCAGGGCAGCAAGCGCTTTTTATCTTTCAAATAGGCTTCGGCCATTTGAATGGCAGAAGCGGCGGGCGCATAGAAGGCCGAGCCGGTTTTCAAGAGGCCGACGATTTCAGCACCGCCATCGCGGGTTCTTTGCACGATTTTGTCGATCTTTTCCTGTGTGCTCCAACCCATTTTGATCAGGTCGGGCACGGGAATACCGGCCACCGCGGAATAACGCGTCAGCGGCACCATGGTGTCGCCGTGGCCACCGAGCACAAACGCGGTGACATCTTCCACTGAGACTTTAAATTCTTCGGCCAAGAAGTAACGGAACCGCGCGCTATCAAGCACGCCCGCCATGCCGACGACTTTATTTTTCGGCAGGCCCGAATATTCGCGCAGCGCCCACACCATGGCATCGAGCGGGTTGGTGATGCAGATGACGAACGCATTGGGGGCGTGCTTTTTCAAACCCTCGCCCACTTGGCTCATGACTTTCAAGTTGATCCCGAGCAAGTCATCGCGGCTCATGCCGGGCTTGCGCGGCACGCCCGCGGTGACGATGACGACATCGGAACCGGCGATCACCGAATAATCGTTGCCGCCTTTGTAGGCCGTGTGCTTGCCCTCGACGGGGGTCGATTCGGCGATATCGAGGCCTTTGCCTTGCGGTATGCCCTCGGCGATATCGAACATGGCCACGTCGCCCAGTTCTTTCAGGCCGATCAGATGAGCCAAGGTGCCGCCGATATTGCCTGCGCCGACGAGGCCGATTTTTGTACGCGCCATGGGTTGTGTCCCGTTTCCAAGTGCTGAATTGCGGACGAGGTGGTAGCCTGAATCAGGCATTTAGGGCAAGGGAGGCCGTGATGATTCGGCAGCATTTCAGGCTGAGATTCAGTGCGGGTGTGCTGATTTTTTTAGCAACTGGCCTGGGAGCCTGCGCCACATCGCCCGCGACCACGGCTGATTCACTGAAGGACCTGACGGACTACGCGCTGGTTTATACAGACGGCGGCAAGGCCACCCCGAAGTCAGTCAGCATTTCTGAGGCGGCCGATGTGCTGAAGACTTTCGATGTCATCTTCGTGGGTGAAGAACACCGCCACCCCGGTAACCACCTGGCCCAAATGGCGCTGTTTCGCGCCATTCAGGAGCGCGTACCAAACATGAGCCTGTCGATGGAGCAGTTCGAGCGCGACGTGCAGGGCGTGGTCGATAATTTCATGGCGGGTAAAATTGGCGAGCAGGTGCTGCGCACCAAAGGGCGTGCGTGGGACAACTACCCCGTCAGTTATCGCCCGCTGGTGGAATATGCCAAGGAACGCGGCCTGTCCGTGATTGCAGCCGAAGCGCCCGGTTCGGTGATCAGGTGCGTGGGTGAAAAAGGTGCGGCTTTTTTAGCCACCATGAAGCCTGAGCAACGCGAATGGGCAGCCGCACAACTCAACCTAAATGAAGGCGCTTACAAGGATAAGTATATGCGCTTTGCCGCCGGTGACGGCTCGCACGGTGAAGACGCCGATAAGGACAAGCCGAAAGGCCCCAGTGCTGCTGCTGTACGCAGCTTCGAAGCCCAAGTGACGCGCGATGACACCATGGCCGAGTCGATCTATCTGCACCTGCAAAAAAACCCAGGGCGCAAGGTGATGCACATTAATGGTTCGTTCCACAGCGAGTCGTTTTTAGGCACAGCAGAACGCGTGCAAATGCGTGACCCAAAATTAAAGATCGCGGTGGTGAATCCCATACAAGTGAAAAAGGGCGGCAAGCTTGAGGTCTCAACCGCTGACGCCAAGACAGGTACGTTTGTGCTGCTGATTGGCGCGACGCCCAAAAGTTACGCCAGCATGGACGAAATGAAAGCCGCCATCAGCGAGGAAATGAAATTCCGTAGCGCCAATAAGTGTGAGTTGTAGAAAGCCCTCTCCCTTGGGAGAGGCTAAGGGGCTCTTCCTACTCCTCCACATGCCGTTGTTTGATGTAATCGATCGCCTGCATTTCGATGAGGCGTGAGGCGGTGCGTTGAAATTCAAAGCCGCCATCGCGACCCACATAAAGATCCGTCGGTGGGACCGCTGCTGCGCAGATCAACACCGTGCGATGTTCGTACAACGCATCGACCAGCGTGACAAAACGCCGCGCTGAATCTTTTTTCTCCTCCGTCATCTGCGGAATGCCGCTCATTATCACGGTGGAATATTGCGCGGCAACGGCCATGTAGTCGGCAGGCCCCAGCGCCTTGTCGCATAAATCCGAAAAAGCGAATCGTGCCACTTGATGCGCACTGGCCGGAATCTCAACACGGCGACCCTGCACCGATATATAATCGGGCTTGGGTAGCGCATCATCGGTCATACGCGACCAAGCTTGATCAAGCGCCGTATCAGCAGCAGTGCCCAAGGGAGTGTAATACACGGCCGAGCCCATCAGCCGACCCAGGCGATAGTCTTGCAACGATTCCATCGCCAGCACATCAAGCTTAGTTTTGAGCAGATCGATGAAGGGTAGGAATTTCTCGCGCTGTAATCCGTCTTTATACAAATCGTCGGGGTGACGGTTAGAAGTGGCCACTACCACCACTCCGCGCTCGAACAGGCGCTGGAACAAGCGGCTGACAATCATGGCGTCAGCGATGTCACGCACTTCCAACTCATCGAGACACAGCAATGTGGTGTTGTCAGCAATGCCATCGGCCATGCCGGGAATCGGGTCACCCTCGAAGGGCACGGGCATTTGGCGCAGCTGATGAATTTCAGCGTGAATATCGCGCATGAAGGCTTGGAAGTGCACGCGCTCTTTGGTTTTGATCGGCACAGATTGAAACAACAAATCCATCAGCATCGATTTTCCGCGCCCGACACCACCATACAAATAAATTCCTTGGGGTGGCGCGCGATCAATCTCGGGCGTGAGGCCGAAGCGCTGCATCCAACCCTTCTTTCCGCTTTTGGGCGTGTAATGCAGCAGCGCATGATGAAGGCTTTGCAGTCGCTCAGCCGCCAGCTTTTGCGCTGGATCGGACTTGAGTTCGCCCAGCGTCATCAGGTCGCGATAGCGGAAGATAGGGCCTTCAGTCACTTAATATACATCACGCTAAAATGCGCATCGCCCGAATAGAAATCTGCCGGGCGATACAGCGAAAGCTTATGAGACAGTTCAGCCGTCGGCGTTGATTTTGGCAATCAAGTCAGCCTGCGTCTTTTCGGACAGATCGTTGGGCACCTGACAGGTTCCCGCCGCCATGTAGCCGCCGCCACCGTACTTCAAACACAACTCGCCAACATTGGTTTTTGAGCCACGATCAAAGATCGACTTGCCAATGGCAAAAACGGTGTTTTTCTTCTTCAAGCCCCACATCATATGAATTGAAATATTGGTTTCCGGATACAGCGCGTAAATCAGGAAACGGTTGGCCGCCCAAATGGTGTCTTCATCACGCAAGTCGAGAATCACCAAGTTCTTGTAGACCTTCGAGCAACGCTTGATCTGCTCTTTGGCTTTGGCTTCGTGCTCGACATACAAGTCAATACGCTCGACCACATCGGGCAGCATCAAGATTGCATCGATGGGAATCTCAACGCATTTGTCGATCAATTCCATCATCAGTTGATAGTTCGAGATGGTGAACTCGCGGAAACGGCCCAAGCCGCTGCGCGCATCCATCAGGAAGCTCATCAAATCCCAGCCTTGGGGGTTGAGCACTTCGTTTTTGTTGAACTGGGCAGCATCGCCCTTGTCGACGGCAATCATCAATTCATCGCCGATGCGCGGCAGCTTTTTCTTGCCGCCGAAGAAATCGTACACCACGCGCGCGGCTGAGGGCGCTTTGGGGTCGATAATGTGGGTGTCTTTGGAACCGAGGCGCACGGTTTCAGAAAAATGGTGATCGAACGCCACCCGCACACCCTCAACGAAGGGCAGATTGGTGGTGATATCGCGGCTGGAGATTTCAATCACCCCATCTTGCATATCTTTGGGGTGGACGAACTTGATCTCGTCGATCAACTTCAGCTCTTTCAAGACAGCGGCGCAAACGAGGCCATCGAAATCGCTACGGGTTACTAAACGGAATTTCTTGCCTTCTTTGAGAAGGTCTTCGGCAGTCACAACCATCACATATCCCCTCGACAACTGTGCGTTCGGGCTGAAAGATAAACAGGTGTGAAGGGCTCACAACGCCTCAAACGCTAAAGATTTGCAAGGAATTTCATGGATTTAGAACATTCGCGTCCCACCCTCAGCGCCACGGGACGACAACCCAGCCGCCAACCACCCCGAGTCTCGCATCTGAAACGTGTCCATGCCCGTGCCATTATCGCCACGGCCCTGATGCTGGGGGGCTGCGCCAGTGCGCCTTTTGTCGACGGGCGGCGCGAAGCGGGCCAGGTCGCCCCTGTGGGCGTCTCGACACCCGACCGGCTGGCGATCTGCTATTCGATTCGGGGGACAACGCCGCGCGATGTGCTTGAACTAGCCAAGTCCGAGTGCGCCAAAACTGGACGAACTGCGCAGTTTGATGGCCAGGATGAATTCCGCTGCGCGCTACTGACCCCGACGCGCGCGTTTTTTAAGTGCGTGGGGAAGTAACGCAAGTCGTCATCGCCCGGCACGAGACCGGGCCATGACAGTTGAGATAAATGCTACCCCTGCCGCTCGACCATTTTCATCTTGATGTCGGCGATGGCTTTGGCAGGGTTGAGGCCCTTGGGGCAAGTCTGCGTGCAATTCATAATGGTGTGGCAGCGATACAATCGGAACGGGTCTTCCAAATTGTCCAGGCGTTCACCTGTCGCTTCGTCGCGTGAATCGTTAATCCAGCGCGCGGCTTGCAGCAAAATCGCTGGTCCTAAATAGCGATCACCGTTCCACCAATAAGACGGGCACGAGGTGGTGCAGCAGAAGCACAAAATGCATTCCCAGAGACCATCAAGCTTGGCGCGCTCTTCGGGTGATTGTTGGCGCTCGGCATTGGGCGGGGCTGGCGTGTCGGTTTTTAACCAGGGCTCAATCGACGCATATTGTGCATAGACATGGGTCAAATCAGGCACGAGGTCTTTGATGACCGGCATATGCGGCAACGGATAAACCTTCACGTCGCCTTTACATTCTTCGATGGGCTTCAAACATGCGAGCGTGTTGCGGCCATCGATGTTCATCGAGCACGAGCCGCAAATCCCCTCGCGGCACGAGCGGCGCAGTGTGAGCGTTTGATCGGTCTCGTCTTTAATTTTCAGCAGCGCATCCAGCACCATGGGCCCGCAGGTGTCCATGTCGACATCGTAGCTGTCGAGCCGCGGGTTTTCGTCGGTGTCGGGATCGTAACGGTAGACCTTAAACGTGCGCAGATTTTTGGCACCCGGCGGGACGGCGTGCTTTTTACCGGGCTTAACTTGAGAGTTTTTGGGAAGCGTAAATTCGACCATAGAAAAACCTTTATAACCTTAGTACACGCGCGCCTTAGGCGGAATGTACTGAACTTCGTTGGTCAGCGTGTAGGTGTGCACAGGGCGGTAATCGAGCTTCACCTTATAAGAGTCATCAATCCACGCCAGCGTGTGCTTCATCCAGTTGGCGTCATCGCGATTAGGATAATCCTCGTGCGCGTGCGCACCACGGCTTTCATGGCGCGCTTCAGCACCACCAATCGTAGCAAGCGCACAGGGAATCAGGTTGTCGAGCTCCAGTGCTTCAATCAGGTCGGTATTGAAGATGAGGCTGCGATCGGCGATGCGCAGATCTTTCATGGTGCCTGCGATTTCGCCCATCTTGTCCAAGCCCTCTTTGAGCGTCTTCGATGTGCGGAACACAGCGGCATCGTTTTGCATGGTGCGCTGCATGGACTTGCGGATGGCCGCTGTCGTGAGCGAGCCATTGGCATTGCGAATTCTGTCGAGACGGCTGAGCGCCAAGTCCGACGCATTCTTGGGTAACGGCTTGTGGGTTGCGCCCGCTTTGACGATGTCCTTCGCGCGCAAGCTCGCCGCACGGCCAAACACCACTAGATCGAGCAGTGAATTTGTGCCCAACCGATTGGCACCGTGGACCGACACGCATGCCGCTTCGCCCACAGCCATGAGGCCGGGGAGCACGTTGTCGGGCTTGCCCGGCAGCGGCTTAATCACTTCGGCCATGTAGTTGGTGGGAATGCCGCCCATGTTGTAGTGCACGGTCGGCAGCACGGGGATGGCGTTTTTGGTGGCATCAATGCCCGCGAAAATTTTCGCGGTTTCAGTAATGCCAGGCAAGCGCTGATACAGCACGTCAGCGCCCAGGTGCTCCAAGTGCAGCAGGATATGATCTTTCTCAGGCCCAACGCCGCGGCCTTCACGAATTTCCATGGTCATGGAGCGCGACACAACGTCACGCGAGGCCAAGTCTTTGGCAGTGGGGGCGTAGCGTTCCATGAAACGGTCGCCCGCCGAGTTGGTGAGATAACCGCCCTCGCCGCGCGCACCTTCGGTAATCAACACGCCCGCGCCGTACACGCCGGTGGGGTGGAACTGCACGAACTCCATGTCTTGCAACGGCAGGCCAGCACGCGCCACCATGCCATTGCCATCACCAGTACATGTATGCGCCGAGGTGCACGAGAAGTAGGCGCGGCCATAACCACCCGTGGCAATGACGGTAGTATGGGCGCGGAAGCGATGGATAGTGCCGGTCGCCATGTCAATAGCAACAACGCCCCGACAGCCTTCAGAATCCATCATCAAATCAATGGCGAAATACTCGACAAAGAACTCGGCCTTATATTTCAGGCTTTGCTGATAGAGCGTATGCAAAATCGCGTGGCCCGTGCGATCGGCGGCTGCGCATGCGCGCTGAACCGGCGCTTCGCCGAAGTTACGCATGTGACCACCGAAGGGGCGTTGATAAATTTTACCGTCCGGTGTGCGCGAGAACGGCACGCCGTAATTTTCAAGCTCGTACACAGCCGGAATGGCTTCGCGGCACATGTATTCAATGGCGTCTTGGTCGCCCAGCCAGTCCGACCCCTTGATGGTGTCGTACATATGCCAAACCCAATTGTCCTCGGCCATGTTGCCCAGTGCTGCACCGATGCCACCTTGGGCAGCGACCGTATGGCTGCGGGTGGGAAATACTTTGGTGATACATGCGGTTTTCAGGCCGTTCTGTACCATACCGAAAGTGGCGCGCAAACCAGCGCCCCCGGCACCTACCACCACGACATCATAGTCGTGATCAACAATATTGTATCCGGCAGAGTTGGTAGACATGATCGATCAGCCTTTGAACGCAACGACGAGAATGGAGACGACGCACGACACGGCCAAAGCGATGCACGCAAATTTTGCAGCAACGACGCACACCGTGCGGGCGGCATGGTTGGGTACATAATCCTCAATTACAACCTGCAGGCCCAATTGTGCGTGATGAAACACGGCGAGCAGAAACAAGATCATAACGGTGGCGTGAATTGGATTATGGAACCAACTGGCAAAGCCCGCATAGCCAGCGCTCGAAAGGCTGACGATGCTGGCAATCAGCCAAATCGATAGGGGGATCAGGGCCACAGCCGTGAGGCGCTGCTGCCACCAATGATGGGTGCCTTCCTTGGCCGACCCCAGGCCGCGAACGCGGCCGAGAGCGGAACGAAGCATATCGGGTTTGGGGACCATAAGATGTGCCCTTACACGATGAGCCAGGTGAGGAGTGTCAGCATCACGGCGGCGGCAATCACAATTTGATTGGTGCGTTGAGTATCGGGAATCTCGAATCCCTTGCCTGCATCCCAAAATAAGTGGCGCACGCCCGTGCAGAGATGGAAATAAAACGCAAATGAAAAGCCAAACAGAATAAATTTGCCGAACCACGAGCCAATGAAGGCCATCGTGGTGGTATAGGCCGGCTCCCCAAACGCCGCAGCGGTTAGCCACCATGTGAGTAACAACAAGCCGAGCACGAGGCCAATGCCCGTAGCGCGATGGCCAGCAATCGACAACATCGCGGCCAATGGCATGCGATAGATTTGCAAATGTGGTGACAATGGGCGCGACAGCGCGCGCGTCCCCAAGGTCCGAGTTGTGGCGGGTTTTGCAGCAGTCGACATGGCGGCCAAATCCCAATCTTTACGAGGAATTCCAAGGTCTTCGGCCACCCTGGCCGAGACGATTAGATGTAACTCCCCATCGCCAGCGAAGTCAAACGGCAGGAACACCAATCAGGGCTATAAAAGAGAGACTTCATGCATAGTGTCCATTGCCTGACACCCAAGCTTTAGTCCACGATTGGAGTGGGGAGAGAATGATGATCTTGAGTCCAACCGTACTATTTCTCGCGGTGTCGGCATTGGCTCTGCCAAGCCAGGCGCAATTGCCCCTGCAAGCGACTCCGAGTGCCGAAAACACCGGACCAAATACCAACATCACGCGTTGGGCACGCGGCACCTACGAATACCGGATAATTTCCGATCAGAGGTTGCGTGGGGTCGAGACCTGGCAGTTGTTTGTCTACCGCGACGGATCGCGCAGCATGATTATGTGGCACGACTTGTTTGCCACCAACACACAGTTCACCGGCGTGGCCCGCGTTGATAAAAATATGCGCCCGCTGGATGCCTTTGCGCAGTTTTTCACCCAAGGAAAATTCAAAGGTGCGGTGCAGATTGTGTTCAATGACGGGACTATGGATTTGGTCTCGACCGGCCCGCAAGGTCAGGTCCATCAAGCCCAAACCACGCCCGATGCGTTTTCCATTAGCCTGCATCCACTGGCGAGCGACTGGTGGCACTACTGTTATTACGACCACAAAAAAAAAGGCCCTCAGGTCAGCCGTTATTATTCATTGGAGGCTGGGCGCGATTTAGGTTTGCCCGTCACCGTGCGCTTGATTGAAACTGAGCAAGCCGAAAGCGGTGAAGAAAATCTGACGGTCCCGGCGGGGACGTTTAAAACCATAAAATACACCAGTGGAAATTCTGCTGCTTGGATGAGTGGGCCTGATTCGATGTTGGTGAAATCATCAAGTCCGAAATCCGACCGCGAATATGTGCTAAGAACCTACGAGGTGGGACCATGAAGACGATCGTCCTGGCCACAGCTTTGTTTGCGTTGACGGGAATAGCTTTCGCGGCAATCGCACAAACACCTCAAACAACACAGCTTGAGAATGCCGGCCCCAATCCAAACATCGTGCGATGGCATGAGGCGGAAATTTTATACCAAACCATGAAGGAGAAGCGCGCACGTGGGAGCGAGAGGTTTTCTATCATGGTGCATCCTGACAAAACCCGGACACTAATCACACACAATGACATCTTCGCCCGCAATGCGGTGATGAACGTTGTGATGCGCGTGAGCGATACCTTCCGCCCGATTGAAGCTTTTACGGCATATTGGAACGACGGCGGATTTAAAGGCTCGGGTGTTTTTCGCATTCGCGGTAACCAAATGACCGCCGAGATCAATGGGCCTTCTGGCCTCTTCACTCAAAGTACTTATGCGCCCGATGTCTTCTCGCTGCTTTCACACCCCTTGGCTTTTGATGGCTGGCACGGCGGCACCTACGACAAAAAGGTTGGCGGCGTTCAACGCATCGCGACGCTGAACATTGATGCCATCTCGAAACCTCAAAACCCGATCCTCGCAACTCCCATGGATCAAACATGGGAGTTGAAGGGCATTGAGGAGGTGACGGTGCCCGCAGGCACATTCACAACCGAGCACTATCGGGTAAACGATTTTGATGTGTGGGTCATGGGCGCTGATCGTGTCCTCGTAAAATACCAGTGGCCGTCCCTTGACCGAGAATATTTGCTGACGAACTATCGTACTGGCCCTAAGTAACGGAGATCTGCCACATGACTTTTTTCAAAATTGCCCTCGTCGCGGCATCTGTGTTTGCCTCTCATGCTTGGGCGCAGGTCGCCCCTCAGGCGCAGCCTGAAAACACAGGA
>Ga0209553_1001354_pt1 | contig 12210 bp, 7 predicted proteins | sample LauGreFBDMM110DN_2_FD_188217 | JGI IMG/M metagenome (GOLD analysis project Ga0209553, IMG submission 188217) | Freshwater lake microbial communities from Lake Michigan, USA - Fa13.BD.MM110.DN (SPAdes) (version 2) | ecosystem: Environmental > Aquatic > Freshwater > Lake | place: Lake Michigan, USA...
CAACCTCCGCAGGAGGGGACCTAGATCTACTTCCAGATGTGTATTCTTATTGGGGAAATATTGACGTATCCTCACGACTTGGATCAACCTATAAAAATGTACCAGTAATAACTCCGATAATTGACGACCCCATTGCATGGGATCGAGAGATCATATTGGTTGATTTTTATGACCTATTTGGTGATTTATCTATCACGGGACTGTTACGTCATGGAGTGTATGTATGTTCAGTTAATGAGATTCGTAATTCGCTCATCGACTATAACTTCTGGAAGAAGTACATCATAGATTTACAACCAGTAAAATGGAGGGCTATATTAGCTGTCTATCCCCAAATTAATGCCTCCTACTCCACCCTTCTAAAACAGAATGGTAATTTTTCATTCTTTGGGGGGAGTCAAGAATTTCAGAAAACTTCTGCATATGCTGCTCCAAATACTGGTGCAGACAATTCGTTTGATGCCTCTACATTCGCCGCATATGAAATCGCATATAATCAAATCACTAAGTTTTTAAATGTGATATGGGAGAAGATATCAGAAATTGGTGGAGAGCATTATGGCAAGAGCTTCGCTGTTAAGAGTCCTGCCTTCGCAATTAAGTCAGACCAAAACGATGAATCGTTGTTAAATGCGTTTACGCAAAGTTGGGATTTAACTGATGATGCATATTTAGATCCAGTTAACTACAGTACTTTTGAAGCACCTGACGGTGTTTTCATAAAAAATGGTAGAGTATCTGGTTATGCTAACTATTATAAAGTACAAAATCCTCACCATAGTATAGATGATGCAACTCCTCTGTGGTATGTCAGGAATACTACAGTTTCATTCGTAAATCCAGACTCGGCTGTTTTTGCCATACCTGATTATGCTGTTAGATCACCCCCATCTTTTAAAAATTATAGTCGAGATGAAGTAGTTGTTCAAACAAATTATGTATCTGTGCCAACAACAATTGATCCAAAATATTTATTATTGCCAGCGATGTATTTTGTAAACTATAACCCCACTCTTATATCGTTTGAATCAGCTATTGATGCATTAATAGCTATGATCATTCCATACAATGGGATTGGGTGTATCCCATTTGCATTTGTACAAACTAAAGGGGTTTTTGGGGTAAGTCTACCATTAAATCCAGTTTATCCTGATACCGTCGATGGAGCAGCAGATAGAGTAAGAGATGAAGAAAACAAAGCAAAAGCAGCACAACAGTTAGACGCACCAGCACCTGTTGATCTTGTAGCTCAAATGGCGATGTATCCAAAATCGTTTGGCATACCCCAACAGTCTAATCGATACGTATATGGTCCTTGGATAACTGAGATCTCACTGCCTTATGGCACGAAGATCGAGTATGAAAGAGTTGATAGCTTAGTACCTGAGTCTTACATTTTACCGTCCACCATAACGATTGGAGGTACTGTGTACACGATTACATCCGGTTATGACGGAATGAATACTGTCGGTCGATTAATGGCGAACACAGTAGAGGGCTTCGACTTCCTTTTCACAGAAGAGGCTAGCATTACTATTGCAGACTATCCATCCATCACACACTTAGGCGAAGCTCTAATCGCTGGAGGACCGCTAGTATCGGATATATCAATTGCTATGGCAGCTAGTAGCGTTACTACCACATATAATATGACTACTTTCGCTCCTAAATTTGGAAGGGCTAACGGCTGGATTATAAATAAATTGACTAAATTGGCTAAGAGGATTAATGATGGCAGATAACGTTGTAGTAGCAGCAGGTAGTGTTAAGATGTTTAGCGATACCCATATGGTTATGATGGGTAGGGTAGTAGATCAGTTTATAGGATTCTCAGGATCTCAGGTGTTTAGTACCGGCATTCCGATGATTGAAATCGGGAGCATGTCAATTCAAAAAGCAGTATCTCAAGTAGGTAGAGATCTTCAGAATACTGCTTTAATAAGTATGGATGGGTTATTTTGCCCATATGTTATTAATATTACCGGAACTGGACATCCTACATTACCATCTTGGATCTCTCCAAGTAGTACTGATATTAATGCTACAGATTTGAATCCATTTAATCCTAGTAACATATTTAGTACTGGTACAAATCATTTTAATGCTGAAGCAGTTTTCAGAAGCGGTAGTAATATTGCTTATCAGAATAGGCTTGAAGCTGTTGGAGCAGGTACAAGTGGGAATTTGTCTATATATAATGAAATATATGACAATAATACTTCTAACTTCAATACCATCAAGGCTGTAGGACTTAAAGCACCGCTAGTTCTGACTGGATGGGGGTATGATACAGGTGGAAAACCAGTTCCGGCAGATACGGGAAATCCTGAAGCATTTGCCAGTGGAGCGTTTCGCAATCCAACATTATGGAAGAGCGGTCCATTAGATGCGAGATGGGATAATGATAGACAGGTATGGTCGGCTGGATCAAATACAAAAGTATTTTTATCCAAAGTTACTAACACATATAACCCAATTAATTTTTCATATGAAATTGATCGTGCTACAACTAGAGATCAGTTTACAAGATATGCACCAACAATTAGAAGAGCATTTTCATCTTCAGCAGCAATATATGACCCAGAATATTTAGCGTATACAGCGAATGCTAGTAATAATGGGACGTATGAGCAATTAAACTATGTCGGACTAGAGTTTCCTCATTATGAAGCATTTATTATACGTGAAACAATAGATAGTATTGGACAATCGTACTATAATATCTGGACTGAAGATTGTCAAGATTGTGGACATTTATCAAATCCATGCATTTCAGGTCAGGCCACGCAGCATGGATCTTCCAGCGTAGGAAAGAAGATACTAATTGAAAACCCGTTAAAACAAAGTATGGATGCTGGAGATTTATGCTTTACCATGAAGACTGGACGTTCGAAAAACGTTAATACGGGAAGTTTCGTCGGTGGAAGCGGAGTAAATGCATCTGGCACTATTACAACTAATGCTTCTGGAGTAGGCACCTTCAATGTAACATCGGCTGGAAGCGGATATAGTCTAGGCGGATTTGGAATTATCAATAGTGGGATTTGTTCGTCCCTTAGTCTTACTTTTACTGGCGGTGTTCTAACAACTGGGGTATTAGTACCGGGTAGTGGATTTCCGCATTCTAAAACTTATGGAGTGAGTATTTATCCAAGTAATGCTACGGTGCAGACTGAGGATTTAGATATACATTGGATTATGCAGGCAGAATTTAAATCACAACAGGTTGTATCACATATTGAATGTGATGGAGGATTACTCCAATCTTGTATAGTGAAGATTCAAACACAAGGATTTAAGAGTTGCGAATGGTGTGGGGTCGATGGAGCCTTGGTCAATTCTTTTTGACTCTACTCTATTTTTAATGAACATAACAAATTTATCAACAAAATTAAATTAATTCAGACAAATCTAGGACGAAGTTAATTGAACCACCAAATACCCCTAGTAAGTAGTGGATGCTACGAATGCGGAAGAGAGTGCATTAACGACGCTTTCTGTCGCGACGATACCATCTCCCTGCCTAAACGCTTAAAATTCAAAGTAACCGCTAATCCAACCTTCTGGGGCTTCAATGATGGTTCCGGTAACGTATTAATTGAGGGTTGGAGCTTTTTTGAGAACGGACGTTATGACTTCTTTGATGGGTTTAATGAACACTGGACTAAATTTAAAACCTGCGGTGCTACGGTAACAGGACCTTATATAGATGAACAACGTCCTGATGTACTCTATAGGTCTGTGTACGATCCAGAAGACCCTCTTTTATCCTCAACTGGCGGAAAAAGACATTACGGGGTTGCTGGTGCTGCCGGTGATATTGAAAGGGGTGGGGCTGAACCATATCTAATCGACCGGGTAGCTGGACAGCTTACCGCCGTCACCAGTGATAATTCTTCGTGCGATACTACCAACCCACTCACTGTTTATAAGAAGACGCCAGAGAATTTTGGATTTGGAACTAAGCTCAGCACTACGGATAAGGTGTTTAAGAACATCACTGGTGCTTGGAGACTAGTAACCCATTCAGGGTGTTACCCGATTTTAGTTACTAATAGCGGACTGGCCTCCGAATGTGACGGGACTGCAAAGCAGTCTATCACTCCGCATAGGAATTTTTCTTCCGAGTACGATCCTTTTCGAATCAGACCTTCAGGAGCCACGGGATGTCATCCAGACGGCTCCACCCCTGCTGAATATGCTGGGACACTAACAACATTAAGTGGCGTTTATAGACCATCTGGTGTGACCGATTTCCTCAAAGCTAGATTGCAGTACGGGGCACTTCCAGCGTCTGGAATTCAAAGCGGAGGTACTTTGTGGATTGAAGCTTCTGGATATAGTAGCTCCCACGTCGTGTTCGACGTGTCACATACAGCTACATATACAGAAGTCAAATTGGTTGGAACGCTTGCCTCTGGTGCTATAGTATACAATTCCGGAAGTTGGATATCTTTTGAAACATATGACCCAGCTTCATGCTGTGGTGGAGCCGCTTATAATGTAAGTAATACTACCAAACGATTAAATAACATAAGTAATTATCATACAGACGTTGGTCGTATATTTAATAACTCAAAAAATATCCTTCAATCTAATAGGTTGATAGCTAACCGTTATGACTATGGTATTGGCTCTCCGGCAGTCTTTCAGACTGGGGTAACAGCACGATATGATAAAACCTATCCATCAGTAACCTCGACAGGCGTTTTGATGGCAGGAGGCCATCCAGTATTTGAGCGAAAGCTTCCTTATTACGGCCCGTTTTATGAAGTGGATAGTTTTGACACGGCTATTCGCCGTGATGAACAGCAGAATACTACTCAGGGAAATAACGCAACCTGTTACAGCAAAGTCGCTAGACTAGAAGTGTTTCCAGATTGTGTAACGCAGTATAAAGAATATAATGAGTGTGTTACTAATACCGTTAAATATTTAACGAATCAAGTCTCTAGACTTGGTTTAGTATATAGAGGATGTGATTTTCAAGAAAATTGTAGTTATGACGCATCAGGACGACCAATATCTGGCTGGTCTGGTGGAGCCCCACAAAACATAGGAGATTTAAGAAGAGGTTTGGCCGGTCAAGAGATTTATATGTATATAAATCTCTCAGACGCTTGGGGGTCGATTATTAAAACTGACCCCTGTTCGTGCATTGATCCTCCTCCGGGTAGTCAGCCGCCAGATGTAGTTATGGTTCCGTCCCCAGTCACATTTCCAAACTTTCCTAAATTTGACCTATATCCTTCTGGATATGGATGTAAAGAGCCAATGTGGCAGTTAAAATTTGCTTATGAATGTGAAGGTGCTCCCATACCAATATGTATTTTTCCATCTTCACAATATGCATGCATGGTTAGACAGCCTTACACGACTTATGGCTTTATGCGAAATCTATGTGGCAAGGAGAGTGATGATAAACGAAAAGTAATTACAAATGGTATGTCTTCAATAATCAGCGCAGGCTCATATCGTAATACTAATTCATCAGGCACAAATGTTCCTATGCATTGGGAGTTTAATAATCCTTATAGCCATGATGTCTTACCGGGAGGTGGATTCTCTTCTTCAGGAAATTATCCATATTGGGGCTTATCAGATAGTACTGGAAGGTTAGTAGCTCCATATTTTAATACTAAGCCGGGAACCTTAACTACATTATGTGATACTGGGGTGATTGATTATAAAGACTTTAACTTGTGTGGCACTAGAGCAAGTGGATGGCCTACAACTAATGTACCATTTTTAGTTGAAATTGATCATGATGACGATTGCGTTGGGTGTGCCTCGGCATTAATGCCGAATGGCAACTTAGTTCTTGAGACCCAAGGGTTGAGTACAGCATATTCTCACGCTCGGGGAGAAAAATACGGATGGAATCATTGTAGATATAAAGGGACGGCTGAAGATCCAATCTACACATGTGCATCTGGGTTTGGCGTTCTTTGTAGCGGAAGTGCAGCAACAGGGATTGATTTAGTCGGAGCTACTTCTCCATATATTGGAAGTACATGCGGATGTACTGATACTAGCTCGTTTAGTTTAAGACATATACCATTAAGAGGTAGTGATATTGGCCTTGGATGGTCTACATGGAATAATAAAAATTCATATATTAGAGTAAATGGATGTGCGCAATCTTATGACAATGATTTCTTTCAACCAATTCCATATTTGGACTCTTATGGATTTTCTATATATGCATCTTATAAGTTATCCTGTGATGGAATGCATAATTATCTACAACCAGTAGATTCTGGAGGATCAACATCAGCATTGTTAGCTGCAAATTTATTGGCTGGAAATTCTACTCCATTAGATAATTTATATGAAAATACTAGTTGCTCAAGACATTTTCCGTCTGCTGGTTCGGACTTAGTATTAAAAGCTGGATATATAGCCGTACCTAGTGGTAATGAATCATTATTTGAACTTATTCCAGAGTCAATGCTTGCAGGAGGAACGTTTCCTTCAATTAACTTGCAAGGAAATAAGCAAGATGTATTGGATGATCTTGCTGCTGCGCATATTTTTGGATGTGATACTTATTTGTATGAATATGGATGTAGGTCTGTAGATTCATATGGGGTTTCTGGATTTTTTCCATGCGGAAACTGTAAAACTGGTACAGCTACCCCTTTATGTAGCTGTGCTAGAATCGGATGTAATTCATGTAGCGGACTTATTACAGTTGATGGGTCTCCAGCAAATCAAATTCCGATAGAATATCAAAATGGTTGTTTTTGTGATTGTTCAATAGGGTTAATGCGAATTACTAAAACTGATACTAGTGGGACGGAAACAATAACATATAGTGCCAGTACTGGAGTATGTCAAGGATCTACAATAGCTTATCTATATTCAGGTATTTTTTCTACCACTCCTTTAACATACTTGTCTGATTTAAGCACACCATTTGCTTATGGCCCAAGCATAGTAACTGCTGAGACAGCATGTTCATGGCACACTGGCCCAAATATGACAGCGACCGGAGTATATTACGAATTTCAAAATCCAGAGAGGCTCTCGCTTGGCTCATTACAGTGCGAAACTTTAGATCCATCAACTTGCACTGGAACTTGTGCAAACGATTCTACCGCTCAAAATGGCTCATGCGGAGATCCAATTCCGTGGCTAAGCGGAATCCCTCCTGTAAGTGGAGTGCTAGTAACAAAGAGATCATGCTTCCCTGAAATAATGATAGTAAATAAGATTGTGTGTAGCGGAATGTATTACAATTTGTATGTATCTAGAGAGTATCATACTCATGGAAGAGCATGGGAATATGTTGCGTTAGTTGGCTCGCCCCCAGTCGCTACCTGTCTTCCTAAGCAAAAAGGGGCTTGGAGAGCAATACCATCTGGAAACTGTGTAGTTATACCTACATGTACTCCGTCAGATTCTGTGACCCCAGCATATTACTCAGAACAATATCCATCTACTGGTGCAGTGTTGGCGTATAGAGGGGTGTGCTCAGCTCACTATTCCAGTGGAATACATAAAAATCAAGACTTTCAATATGATGACACTGTCGTGCCTCCAGCTACTGGAAGACTGTGGAATTATTTTAACTTATTCTATAAGGAAAATTTTCCAACCGCAGAATTTATTGATGCTATTCAAGTCTCTGATGGCGATTTAGTAGCTGAAAATTGTCACCTAGATGGGACTACCTATACATCTGATACAATTTTTACAACTGGTCAATATTTAACGCCAACAAATAGATATGGGATAGATTCGACTAATAAGTTTCATAGCTGTTTACAAGACCATCAAGAATGTGGTGGTGATTTTTATTGTAATAAAATGTTCTTCCCGAGAAGAAAATATGCCGTAGGAACCAAAATCACCAAGTTTGGATCATTACAGTTATGCACGTCACACGCCGACTTATCCATAGGTGATTGGTATACTGGATATGAAAGCTTTGGCAATAGTTTACCATCAGTGCTAGACGAAGCTGAAAATACTAAATTCATTGATGGCTGTGATGAATCAATAAAAGCATTAACGGTAGCAGAAATAGGATTAGATGATGTAATTATTACTGTAAACGATTATTTACCGTTAGTTGGTATAAATGCTAGCCTATTTCGGTATAATCTTGATAGCAAAAGTTGTACTATCATATCTTCTGGAAACTGCCCTATATTAGGAACGCATAGTTCTTTGACCATAGACCAAGGAATACATACTTATAAGGTATTCCCGACTGATAGGTCGGACACGATGGGATATTACTTAGATAAGTATACGGCTGTACAAGCGGACAACTGTCTATTCAAACCGTTTAAGATTTTAATGGATGTTGAATGTTGCAACTCTAACATACGTAGAAAAAGCAAACAATATGATCCCCCAACTATGTTGGAGTATGTGGTAGATGGAGCACCAAGTTGGGCCTGTGGTGGATTTGTTAAACCAGTTCCGTGTGTATGTGGTGACAGTGTTTGTGGGGATGTTTTAGGATATCATCAATTAGCTCCAACACCAATATGTGTCACAATATCAGTAGCTACTCCTTCGTATAATGAAGTACCATCTACTGGAATGAACAACGGGTGTCCAACATCCGACTGTACTACATGCTGTGCTGCATCAGGAGTTTTAAGACCAACCGCATTCATTGGAATTGCTACGGACGGAATTGGCGTATTTAATGGCACGGCTGACCCTATTACCCACGTTGTAGGATCTAGTGCTGGAGTTCCTATTGGATGTGCGGCAACTTGCGGGAGAGGAATTCCTATAGTTGGATCTATAATGCGGTGTAGTGGAGACGCTTTATGGACTAACCAAACTATAACTACTTATGCTTATGAATGTCAAGATCATTATTATATTCCAGCAACCCTAGCATTTGTAGATAATACTGGGTGCTGTCCAAACGCCACACTTTGTACGGTCCTTGGTAATAGCTGGAAAGTAACAAAAGGTGGATGTAAGGTGCTTCGCACCTCAAATAAGGGCAATCATATAGCGGATTATCTAAATGGCTGCGGGTGTATATCCGCAGTAGACTATGAAGCGTGTGACACTTCCGTGATTTCTGCGACAATAACTGAGGCATAAATGGAAAATAAGACAGGCTGTGAATGTCCACTGGCATCTTTCTGCAACCGACACGGAGTGACGAAGTCACCCCATCAGCACAAACTTTGCCAGACCCATCCCGGATACTTTCAGAAATGGGAAGATTGTAAAGGTCCCGGTCAGAGATTTACAGACTGCAAAAAGCAGGGGGAGGTCCCAGTGGTTGGTGTTGCCCCACCAGAACAACCAAAAGGCCCCCTAGAAGTCCCGCCTGTAGGAGCTACTGAGGTAGAGGTTAGTTTGTGGCAACAGGCTAAAAATCTGGCAGCAGCCAGTATCGCTCATGCTCAGAGTGGATTCGGGCACGTCTCTCCAGAGGAAAAGCAGAGGAGACTGAGTATTTGTGATGGGTGTCCGTTTTTAATTAGGGATCAAAATCGGTGTTCAAAATGTGGTTGCCAAGTACAAGCTAAAAGTAGTTGGGCAAGTTCGCATTGTCCAGAATTGAAATGGTAATTAATAGGAAATATAGAGAAAAGTAACAAGTTCTAGTAAATCACCCATACCATTTCTCTTTTACTGATGCATTCTCTAATACAACAAACGGTTGCGAGGCTACCCACATATTAGTGGCCGCTTCTAGAAGCAACCCAATTGCTCTGTGTTGAAATAAGACCCTCTTATCTTTTACAATTGTCAAAGGCCACTCCTTATCACAGATCAGCGGGATCATCTTCCTATGAAACTCTTGTAGCTTCATATAGATAGATCTATGACAAATAATCTGATTAGCCCAGATTCCAAATCCAATAACAGGTCCAGTAAAAGAAGAAATGTATGCTACAAATTCTTTAGAGAAATCTTCTTCAAAGAGTCTAAACATGCTTTCACATTCTAAATGTGCCGCGTGTCCACACAATATCACATTAGGGTAATTATATAAATATGAGACATTCTCCCAATTGGGGAAATTATCAATACACTCACCACTATATTTTGAGTTCCAAGAGGCTGAAACAACTCCTACATATTCACTGTCATCAAACAGATCGCACAAATAAGCTCTTGATTCAGAATATTCATTAGACTGAAATCTAGAAAATTTCCCTAAGTCTAGATTTTGTAACAAAAAATATTCCATATATGGTTGGTGCCAGATATTGTCAAATTGCGACACTGAATGGCCCAATACTGCTATCTTTGTCTTTTTTAGTAACTCTGGATCGTATGGGGATTTTACTAGATCTCTTTTTTGTTTTTGATCTATCTCTATTATATCTTTTTGTTTTTGGGTCATATCATGATATGAAACACCAAGTCTATGATCAAGTTTCCTTCTAATACCTTCTCTCTTTAGGCAGTCTAGCCACGCTAGATTATCTTTTTGCATAAAATGCCGTGGACAATAGCCCGGCGAGGCACAGGAACACAATGGGACCATATGATTATCTTATTGTAGGATGTGGATTATACGGGGCAACATTTGCAGAGAATGCTACAAAAGCTGGTAAGAAGTGCTTAATTATTGATTCACGAGACCATATTGGGGGAAACTGTTACACCAAAAGGGTTGATGGTATAGATATTCACAGATATGGGGCTCATATCTTTCATACTAATAGTGATATAGTATGGGAATATGTTAATAGATTTACGACATTTAATAGCTTCATCAATAGGCCAAAGGCTAAATTCGATGGGAAATTTTATTCATTCCCTATTAATCTAATGACTCTTAATCAACTATGGGGGGTAGAAACCCCAGACGAGGCTCAAGCTAAATTAGACGAAGTCCGAATCCATATAGAGGGTCCATCTAATTTCGAAGAAATGGCTCTGTCTAAAGTCGGAGAGGAACTATATTATACTTTCTTTTACGGATATACTAAAAAGCAATGGGGAGATCCTAAGAAAGTTAATGCTTCTGTCTTCAGCAGGTTGCCTATAAGGATGAATTTTGATGATAGGTACTACGGGGACAAATACCAAGGTATCCCGATTGGCGGATATACTGAAATGATTCAGAACATGCTTGGTAAGACAGATATAGTTTTGAATGTAGATTATTTCGATAATAGGGAATATTGGAATGGTTGGGCCAAGAATCTTGTTTTTACTGGCAAAATTGATCAGTTTTATGACTATCAGTTTGGTGAATTGCAATATAGAAGTCTAAGATTTGAAACTGAAAAATATACTGGCGACTTTCAGGGAAATGGTGTAATAAATCATACGAACGAACAAGTTGCTTATACGAGAACTATTGAGCATAAACATTTTGCTATGAGTAAAATAGCGAGCGAAGCAAGCACATATGTCACTACAGAATATCCAGACACGTACAGTGTAGGCAAAATTCCGTACTACCCAGTAGTTAATTCAATTAGCTCTGAAGCATATCATAAATACGCTAATTTATCTAAAAGAGATAACATAATTTTTGGTGGAAGATTGGCGAAGTTTAAATACATGGATATGGATGCTGTAATAGGGTCAGTTCTCAAGCATTTTACACATGGTGAGGCCCATACGATTCTTTAAGGTATTGGTCCATAAGTTGATTCGATGAAAACCCATTATTCTACTCATTCCGCATACACGGATGAGGGAGTATAGAAACACGCCTTCATCAAATTGTATTGTATACGATTCGTCAGACCCATTAAGGTGTTCAAACATCTTGGCTATTAACTTCGTGATAAATTGAAATACCTAATAGTATCACTTCAAGATATTCTTGACTGATACTTAGTAAATGCGTCAAATTACCTTCCATCTGACGAATAATAGGCTTGTCCCAATTCATTTCTTCAAATGTTTTTTGATCTACTGTTTGTTCAATAATCTCTGAGAAGGCTACTCCACCTTCGTCTTTTTTGAAAATCAATCGATAATATTTCATAAATTCGCTCGCTGCTTGTGTTAGAAAAGAAAAGGGGTCGTGATATATCACAACCCCTAGAGAAGTATTAATAAGAGGTGAAGCCTTACTGGTTCAGATAGGGCATCAAGATTTCACTGCAAAACTCATTCGCAGCAGCAGAGTCAGCATCAGCCAATTCGCCAAGAATGAAGTTCGGCGTATAATACTTAACTGCCCCCTTCTTCTGTTGCTCTCCGCGAGAGGCTGATACAGTGCCCTTGTAGACTGCGAAGATATTTCCTGAAGCT
>Ga0209553_1001357_pt1 | contig 12199 bp, 12 predicted proteins | sample LauGreFBDMM110DN_2_FD_188217 | JGI IMG/M metagenome (GOLD analysis project Ga0209553, IMG submission 188217) | Freshwater lake microbial communities from Lake Michigan, USA - Fa13.BD.MM110.DN (SPAdes) (version 2) | ecosystem: Environmental > Aquatic > Freshwater > Lake | place: Lake Michigan...
TCGCTGTTGTCTCGTACTGTATTACGGTGTACCTGTCGGGATTCCGCTTCACGTCTTAACGGCGCAGGTAATTGTAGTAGGCAGCAACCTCGGGGAAGTACACGTGATCTTGGTGAAATCGAAGATAGATATCTTCAATAAAAAGACCATCCGCCTTGTAGTCGTCCTCCTTCCAAAACGTAGACATTCGTGCATCAACAACATACTGAGCGGTATCAATTTTCTGAAGGCGGGGTGTATCCCCCTTAAAGATATCGCCCGGGGCGGCGACAAACTCATCCCAGCGTTGCTGGTCGAACGTATAAAAGTGCCCCAACTCCATTCGGCTCAGAAGCGCCCAGAAGTTGGGATGCATGATGTTGTCGTCATCCAAAAAGTAGATCAGTCCACTCTGTACAAGCTTCAGCGCCTTGTTTCGTTGGCTGTTTCCAGAACAGCTCTCCGGAGAACTCACATGTCCAATCTCGTGGATCTTCGGATGATCAAAAAGCGGAGCGTACACACCACGGGTCTTTGTTGTATCGTAGACGATAATCCAGCAATCGATACGATCCATCTGAATAGACTCCCTCATTACGTGCAAGTTCTCTGGTCGTGAGCAAGGAGTGATTAACGTTAACATTTGTTATATCTATACTGTTTCAAATGTGTCTAAAACTGACTCGAGTTCCTTGATCATTGCCTCTCGCTGTACATGGTGCGGTCTCACATGCTGGGAGCACTCAACAAACGACTTCCACGCAATACCCGAGATCTCTCGGCGTTGCATTGGAGTAAATCGCTGATTCAAGTCGATCATTTCTGGGTTCTTGACCAATGCGACAAAGTACAGGTGACGGTACGAGATTCCATTCAAGCCTTCGAACGTTTCTTCCAATCGGATGTTCTTCAGGACCACATACGAATCACGGGGAATGTTGGTCTCTTCGCCAAACTCTCGGATTGCACAGTCTACATCCGATTCCCCACGAATCCTACGCCCCTTCGGGAATCCCCATTCAGGCTCTTGGTAGCCCGATGGATTGTTTGCCACCAACTCGGCGCGATTGAGTTGGTTGAACTTGACTTGAGAGGGTCCATAGTCGCCGCTCAGGTGATCCTCGCCCCACAACGTTTTCCATGTCGTTTCAAATGTTTCTTCGGCAATCATCTTCTGCTCAGCAATCGTCATGTTTCCGACCAGGCGAGCCACGTACTCCATGTTCGATGGATCATACTTCCCACGCATAAACTCAGCGAAACTCATACTATCTTTTCGACGTATCATCAAGAGACGGGTCTTTTTCGAGTCTACAGGCAACGAGTCATTTTCAACAAGAATAAGCCCACACGACAACACCGGGTCAGTACACGATCGAAAGAGATGACCTTTTGTGCCACAGTTGTTACAATACATTACGGTCTGTTGTCTTAGCGGAGGTCCGGTTCGTTTTTCCATTGTGTCTTAGCATAACTTCCTTTGTAAGTGATACATAAATGGGAGGTTCCACGTCAAGACCATCGCTCTATGGACCTTCTTACGGTCCCTCCATGTATAGCACAAGCACAAGTTCAGGATTTGGATCAATGGGTGTGATTGCAAAGGCGCTGGTTGTGATTGTGGGATTGGGCGTTCTTCTGTTGGCTGCGCTGTTTATTTACAATGCGGTGGCAACTTCAAGCGGCAAACAAGCTGTGAGTATCTTGGGTTCACCGACTGTCCCCGACCAAGCACCCCTTCCAATAGATGGGACAATAGCAAAAACCATTCCAGCAGCGAATGCACCGATTACCCAAGGAGCAGATAACGGTATTCAGTTCTGGATGTTCATCAAGGACTGGACATACGGGTTTAACAAGGAAAAAGGTGTGATCTACCGCGAAGATTCTACCAATACCGGATATCGTAACCCTGAGATTACGCTCGACCCAACCAATAACAGTCTGAACGTGAAGGTCTCGATCTACACCGCAACACCGGGTGGTGGATCGACCGGCACCCCGGCCGCCGCGAACAGTACCAGCGCCACTGGAGATTCGTACACATGTACGGTCGAGAACGTCCCGCTCCAAACCTGGTTTGCAGTCTCTGTGACGGTATTCCAGCGCAACCTGGACGTGTACATCAATGGAAAGCTGGTGAAGTCGTGTGTTCTGCCCGGCGTTCCTCGTCCGGCTGCCGGCGCCCTGAAGACGGCGAACAACGGTGGATTCTCTGGTTCGCTCTGCAACATCCACGCATACCCGAATATGCTGGGTCCCTCCGATGCTGCTGCGTTCTTTGCCGCCGGCACCAACTGTGCATCCTTTGCCCAGCCTTCTTCCACGAACACAACAGAGGGAACCAAGATGACTCTGTTCGGATACACCTTCACCTTCAACGTCAAGGACAGCTCGGGTAAAGTGGTTCAAAGTGGATCTTTCTAAAGAGTAATGCGTATCCTCCTGAAATGCCCAACGCGGTCTAGACCAGCCCAGTTTCTTCGCGTTCTAAACCAATACATTTCGTTAGCAAATCGTCCAGATTTACTCGGAGTTTGTGTTACCTGTGATCTTGACGATGCAACAATGATACCCGAGTCTGTCCAATATCAAATCAAGAACATTACCTACAAAACCGCCTGGTCTGAGATCTATTACGGGAACAGCACAACAAAGATTGAAGCCGTCAATGCAGACATTTCATCCGTTCCGTGGGAATGGGATATGGTAGTTCTCGTGTCCGATGATATGGTTCCACAGGTCAAGGGATACGACGAAGTACTGCGAAATCACATGATGCAAGATACGAACAGGATCTTGTGGGTGAATGACGGGACGCAGGGGAAGAAGCTCAATACAATCTCAATCATGGGTCGGAAGATGTACGAATCGTTTGGATATATCTACCATCCAGTCTACAAGAGTCTGTTTTGCGATACCGAGTTCACTGATCTGTGCACGAGTTCATTGGCATCCAAGACCACCTATATTCCGACCGTACTGATTCGTCACGAACACCCTGGAACTGGATTTCCTCAAAAACATGATCAACTGTATGCAAAGAATCAGACATACTGGTCCGCGGATATGTATACGTATATCTCTCGTAAGACGTATGCGTATGATTGGAGCATTCTGATTCCGACGATCAAGGGTCGCGAACAGTCTCTTCAGGCTGTGTTAGATGCAATCAATGAGAAACGTGCGCGGATTTGTCCCGACCTTAAAATTGAAATTTCAATCTCCTTCGACAATCGTGAAAAAAAGATTGGAACAAAACGTCAGGAACTCCTTCAGGGTGCCAAGGGAAAGTACAGCTCGTTCGTGGATGACGATGACATGATCACCGATGCGTATTTTGAAGATGCACTGCAAACAATCCAAGGTGGATTCCACTGCTGCAGATTACGAGGACAAATGAACCAATACACGTTCACGCATAGCATCGAGAACCGTTTGGATATGCCAATGTGTATTGGCGATGTCTTTATCCGCCCACCCAATCACCTAAATGTTATGCTGACGGGAATTGGAAGCCTCATTCCGTTTGCTAATGTAACCCACGGAGAAGACCTTGATTGGGCAATCCGTCTTGCCCAGACTGGGTGGTTACAAACTGAATATCAATCCGACCCCTCTCGAATCCACTACATTTACAATCTTGGAGACCGCGTTGTACATGAAAGAACAGCAGCCCATCAACGAAGGGTTACCTATCAAACAATGCTAAGTATGGTTTGGACCGATCAAGATGCAGTCCGACCCGATAGCCGAACGACTGGCCTTCGTCTAACAGCTAAGGGCTTTGTTTCTAAGTAAAGGGTAATGAGCGTGTATACTATTCTGGCATCGGCTGTTGCAGTGGCCATCATCGGTGTCATTTTGTGGCGTATCTTCTCAGTCCCCACAAAGACGACAGATGCGATTGATATCATGTCCGGATCTATATCGGGCAAGGAAACAAAAAGCGTACCAGGGGACAAACTTGTTCGATCGTTTAACCAGCAACAAGGAGCAACATTTACGTACACCGGTTGGATTCTAGTGAAGGATTTCGTGTACAACTATGGAATGAAGCGCATCATCTTCAGCAAGGAGGATTGCCCCGGACTGTACTTGGACACCACATCAAACTCTCTCCTCGTGTCAATCAAGACCTATGCAAATACACCCGAATCAATCATAATCCCGAATATTCCAGCGGGCAAGTGGGTACACTTTGCAATTGTAGTGGATCAGGATGCAGTGGACGTATACATCAATGGTGTGATTCGCCAGCACCACTCCCTCCTCCAACTCCCCAAACAGAACGATGCAGCTGTTGTGATGGGATCCACGTCTTCAACGGGATGGGATGGTGTTCTCGCAAATCTCCAGTATACTCCGCGTTCATTGTCGGCAGGTGACATTTCTGCACTGGTGTCTGACGTCCCGAAGAATGATCTGACAGTTCGCCCGTCTGGACCGCAGTACTTCGACATGAGCTGGTACATCGGGCGAAGTTAAATCTCAGCAGGATGTAATGAGCGCAGGTGGTCAAAACAGTGGAACGCTTTCAGGTATTCAAGGAATGCGTATTCGGGATGCATCCGATGTAGACGCACAGAATCGGGTGCGTGAAATTTATCAACTGTTCAACTCGTCTACTCCTAACGCTGTTCGCCCGCGTATCCCCAACGGCAATGACGTGTACCTCCAGTTCCTCCAGGGTGTCAAGGAGGTTTCGTCGAACGTAACGGGCAGTGCATCGTGTCCGGCATGCGCGGGTCTTACCTACAACGGAAATGGTCTTGTTCTCACTTGGAAGAACGGGAAGTTTCCTCCGGTGTAGTCTCCTTGAGGGTCTGCAGCTGCTTCTTTATCTTTTTCTTTCCAGCCTTGTCATCTGGATTATACGTAAAAAAGTATTCCAAATATTCTTTGGATGACTTGTTCTTGCTCAGCTCAAGCAGGAGCTCGGCCTTGTCGCGCTTCATCTCGGTAAAACTTTCTTGTGTCCCAATACATTCCTTGGGAGTCAAGACAGCAAACCTCCGTTCAGGCTTTGCATTGGCAATCTCTACCAGCCGCTGAGCAATACAAAGTACACTCGCCAGCTTCTCCTCGTGGGCTCCCGAGTACATATACGCAAAGAAGAACTGAAGAGCCGTCGGGATTGAAGCAACCTTCACGCCATTCTGCATCTTGTGATAGCTGTGGCACGCAGTTGTCTCATAGAATCGAAACAACGTCTTCTTGCCCGCCGAATCCAGCACCGTTGTACGCTTTGGAAGAATGTCGCTCTCTTCGAATACCTCCGTCTTTTCACCGGCTGTCAGTCGTTCGATTGTGGGACCATCTGCAAGAAGTCCGATTGGAGTTGTCCAGACCTGATTAAGATGAATCTGAGCCGAGCTGACACCCAGCAAAATAACCGGTTCGCTTCGTAACAGACGAATCACGCCCTTTTGTTGCTGCTCCGTCAGTTCTGTGTGTTCAGTCTGCAGGTCCTTCTTGCACGTCACTGGATGTGCTTCGTTCAAGAGGGTCAGTCGCTTATACACCTTTTCCCAACGAGACACGTCTCCACGAGGGCGACTAAGCTCCAGATACATCGACATCCGAAGAAAGTTTACCGGCACATAGTGGATCTTGTTGCGCACCTCACCCTCCTTCCACAGTCGGTCAAAGATAAGGTCGTCCAAGTGGGTGATGTCGGCAACACCTGTGTAGTCAGCAAACACCTTGAAGGTGCCAATGTGCATGCCCGGCTTCACTTCCACTGCCTTGATGCCATGGGCCTTGAGCTGATTGGCAATGATAACAGAGTGTGCCTGAGGGGTCTTGCTGAAGAAGTCATAGTCGGGCACGTCCACCTTCGAGTCGTAGAACTGGTCCTCCTTGGGGAGAAGGTCGTTGATTGCCGTACCACCGTAACACATCACGGGGTGGTTCTTCAAGAATGCACGGACGACACCCAATGATGTCACTGTTCCAGGATCCGAGGCGGCTACCCGATTGTTCTCATCTTCGAGGTCCTTGACAACCTTCACAATGTCTTCCATTAAAAATGGATACTACTTTGTTTTAAATGTTATGAAGCAGCAAGAATGCCTCTTAAGCGATACAATCTTCGCAGCCGTAAGTCTCCTGTGGTATGGGTAGATGATGACACTCTCAAGACCAAGCAAGAGGAGGAGGACGAGGAGGACTCTGATTTTGAGCCAAGTGAGTCTGAAGCCGAGGAGGAGTCGGAGACCGAGGAGGAGTCAGAGACCGAAGAAGAGGAAGAGACAACTCTCAAGCTCCCCAAGGGTGCCAAGGTGTCTGTTAAGCTGCATATCCACCAGTTCTCCGGTAAGGGAAACTCCCGTATCGACATTGACCAAGAGAGTGAAGACGAGTCCGAAGAGGACGAGGATGACTTCATCGCCCACCTGATGGACAAGTACGTGCGCCCTGACCACGGACGGCTTCCCAAGACTCAGCAGAGTGGAAGTCGTCGTCGCGACCGCCGTGAGGAAGACGACGATGAGCCTGCACTCCGTCTCAACGAGGAGGAAGAGGACTACTTTGGAGACCTGTCCAAGTCGAAGCGCCGGCGCCTAAATGAGCAGATGAAGGGTCTTGCCAAGCTGGTATCCGATGGCGAGGTTCCCTACAAGTTCCGTGTGCTAGGTCTTCCGATCCCAGACGCCCTCAAGGCATCCGTGATTCGCAAGATTGACATTCTGAATGAGATGGATGCTGACGGTGGAGAGATTCACAAGCTCAAGACCTGGGTGGATGGATTTCTTCGCATTCCGTTTGGCAAGGTTGTTCCGTTGCCGGTTAGCTTCACCGAGTGTCGCCCCGCCTGTTCCAAGTTCCTTGCGGACACCAAGAGTACCATGGACAAGGCGGTCTACGGAATGGAACCCGCCAAGGCACAGATCATGCAGATTGTTGCCCAGTGGATCGCCAACCCTACCTCGGTGGGTAACGTGATTGCGCTCAAGGGTCCGATGGGAGTCGGCAAGACGTCCTTCGCCCGTCACGGCGTGGCCGAGGTGCTGAAGCGTCCCTTCGAGTTCTTCTCCCTGGGAGGTGCATCGGACTCGGCAAACTTTGTGGGTCACTCCTATACCTACGAAGGTGCCACCTGGGGTCGCATTGCCGATGCGATCATGTCGGCTCGATGCATGAATCCGGTGATCTACTTTGATGAGCTGGACAAGGTCTCCACGACGGCACACGGCGAAGAGATCATCTCCATGCTGATTCACTTGACAGACAGGTCGCAGAACTCTCACTTCCACGACCGCTACTTTGCTGGGGTTGACTTTGATCTGAGTCAGTGTCTGTTTGTGTTTAGCTTCAATGACGAGACAAAGATCCACCCGATCCTGAAGGACCGTATGCAGGTTGTCAACTGTTCGGGATACACGGCCGCAGACAAGAAGGCAATCCTGAGCCAGTATGTGTGGCCTCAGATCCTGGATCGTCTGAATATGAAGGAGGATCTGAAGATCACGGAAGAAGCGGTAAAGTTCTTGATCTCCGAGTACTCAAGTGAAGAGGAGGGCGTGCGTGTTCTGATCCGTGCTGTGGAGACGCTGGTGACCCGTATCAATCTCCTCCGGATTGCAGATGAGAAGACTGCCAAGACGTATCCCTTCTACAAGGCGGTCAAGCTCCCAATGACCATCACGCCGGAGGATGTGAAGGGAATCCTGGTGGAGACGAAGGTAATCAACGAGTCGTGGCGTCAGCTCTATACCTGAGTAAACTCGTGGTAGGAAGTGCCGTCCTTGTACAGAACAACATTCCCACAAAACTCATCGTTCACAACAGGGTGTTCGATCACCCATACTTTTTCAGTTGGGTCATTCAGCACTCCGCTGGGTACATGAGAAAAGACAACAAAGGTATCGCGCACACGCGGATAGACAATCTGCTCTAAAATGGTCGTGTCCATCGTGTATCCATCGGGACTAGTTGCAACGTGGGACATAAGAAGATCAATAGAAAGAGGAATGGACCCCTTACACCCCCATAACCCACCCATCATCCGATAGGCATGCCACGTGTGATCACGAATCGTGTAGGCAGTAAAATCACTATCCAGAAACGCATCAATACACCACCGATCGCGCGCATGAATACGGCTATCCGTATCCCGCACGCAGACGAAATCATAGTCCGAGCCAAACGCGGGGATGAATCGATAGGCCATATTGCGAGACCCGTGTTCACCCGTGACATGAAGCGTCACGTCAGGACACTGTACGAAGGGCGCTGCCTCCGGAGATGCATACACAACAATCTCGGACTTTGGATAGTGTGTGCGAATCAGAGGAATGTTCTCAAGTAGACCTCGGTAATACTTGTCTGTATACGGTCCATACAAACAGAAGGAAAAGCAGCCCTTTAGTGCCTTACGCAAGATTGCCTTCCCTTCGCGCACACGGTCTCGAATATCAATCGATTCAATTGCATATCGCTTATCGATGCATCCGTTTCGGATCGTGATCTCATTGGCAGTATGAGAACAGATCCCATCATAGACACGAGTCATCCATTCATCGCAGTGCCAGTTCCGAATCGTTGGATGAAAGAAGGACCCAAAAATCTCTAGATGGCTACGATGGACAAATGCGTTTTCAATGATCAAATTTTGGCCACCTCGCAGAGCTGCATTGACATGATTGATTGGACCCACGACCCCGCGGGTACGGTGAGACTCCAATGTCTTGATAAATACGTCTGTCCATCCAGGCGTTTCAAGAATCACGTCATCGCCAATCTGAAAAAGGTAGTCATCGCCTGCGTCATACGACACTTGCGCAAGTTTGTTCCAGGCCCATGCGGGCGCATGATTGCAGCCCGACAAGATCACGACGAATCCGATTTCCTCTAGCCTACCACGATGCTGAAGGAAAAACTCGTCATTGTCGTCAACTCCAATGTAAATACGGTACTCGTGGGCACCTTTCGTAGCATGAAAAGACGGTAAGAAGTTGGTTACCAAAAAACACTCGTCAAATCGAGTCCACTCATGGGCACGACTACACACCGGGATGAGAACTCCTATACGCATGTTCTTTTAGAGGGAAACCCATGTAAACTCGGTGTGAGGAATCGCAAACTCGGATACATCCGTCTCATTAATCCCAGCATAGCAATAGAGCGTTGTTCCTGAGCTCCGCATGGACAAGCAGTACTCGATGCCTGGATCCACAAAGACAAACGGCAATGTACACTTCGTAGGCTTTATGTCATCAGACAGTTCAACAAGACAGTGGTAATACTTGCGGATTGTTTCGTAGGACACGATATGAACCAGTGCCCACCAGTGTGTCCCCATGCGAATTGGTGGAGCCGATCCCCGAAACAGCGAGAACATTGGAGGTGTTGGGGTGGTCTTTATGACAGCACCCTTTTCATTCAAAACCGTGAAGGGGTGCCATTCGTAAATAAACGTATTTGTAGTTGGAATCGGCAACCAGTTCTTCTCGCATGTACGACCGGTGGGTGATGGCAGAACCGCACAGTTGTTGTAGTGTCCCTGGAGACTGTATTCGCCATGAAGAATCCGAATCACATCTTGTTCGTAGTTATGGACCGTTGCCGTGAACTCGAGCTGACCATTTCTATTTGAATACACGCGTACATCTTCAAGTCCACGAATGGTGTGTGATGTACTTGGAAGACCCACAGTTGACTCCTTCATTTTGACAAGAACGTCTCCGGTCAATAGATTGACGCATGCATTCTCACAGAGTGAGAGTCCGTTCGGAACAATAAATGCCCCGTCTTTCACGACGTAGTTTACATAGCGGACATTTGCAAGTGGATACGACACCAGCGAAACAGCAGATGGCTTGAACTCATCGCCAAACGGAGCAGGGAGCTTAAGTCGAGTACGGACAGATGAGAGTGGCTTTGCATAAAATACAAGATTCCCAATAACATTGTCTTTGAAATGCCCCATCTTCAACAGATACCGAACACAACTATGAAGACCCTCACGTACATCCGACTTCACGTAGTAATCTAAGATCGTTTGTTCGTAGTCAAACAATCCATTGTAGACATCTGTCTCAATAAACAAGGAATCCTTTGGCATAGGGATTGACTTGCCCTTTTGAAGATAGTGATAGGCCTTGTATGGCTGACCCTTCTCCCGATAATACTTTGTAAGTGCATACAGACCTTCTGAACGACCGGGATAATAGTCGAATCCCTTTTCAACCCACTCTTCAAACAGAAACTGCTTATCCAGAGATCCATAGGACTTTGCAATCATGTAGTGCGAGTACCAAACTTCTTCAAACCAACCACCCGCAGCAATCCGATTCTTGTAGTGTTCGATTGCCTCCTCGTGCTTCCCCATTGAATGGTAGGTTTGTGCAAGATAGAACATATACCGAACATTCGTTGATTCCTCTTCAAGACCCTTCGTCAAGAGTGCCAAATCACGAGTAAACTTATCAGCCTTGCAGCCCCCGTCGTTTCGATCATTGATATAACAAATGTCCTTTGAAAGGGAAGCGCATGGTCCATCCCAGTACTCGTGAGTCACCCCTTTGCAGGTCCAGTCGTAATCCATCCTGACCAGACGGGCATTTGGATACTCGAGATCTCCGGCTATCTGAAGTATCGTATATCCAAGATCACCAAGGTTCTGATCCTTGAGGCACCCTGGAACAAACACCATATCGCCGTCCAGTAAAAGACCATACGAATCTGTCAAGTCCCACCCCTTGGCCTTGCAATATCCGAGCGCATTCTGGAAGCTCAAGCTACGATTATGACCAAAATTCTTCCATGTATTCACCTCAAGACAGCCCTCGTGGGTCATCAAGAAATCCATAGCAATGTCGGTCGTCTTGTCCGTCGATCCAGTGTCGGTGATCACAAACGCATCCACCACCGATTCAACGGCTTCCATACATCGCCGAATGATCTTCTCCTCATTCTTGACCATCAAGATCAAGACAAACTTTGGCATTCTGCGTCCGTATTAACATTGAACTCTTCGCTGTGTCTAAGTAAATGAGCACCGACTTTGTCAAGCAGTCGCTTCGTGAGAACCTCAGCCGCGTTCTCATCCCTCACGTCGCAGATGGTCTGTGGAGCATCTACGACAATGCCAAGGTTGCCTGCGTACGCAACAAGCAGCCCGGTGAGACCCTGAAGACATTCCAGAATCTTCTGACCCGCGTCCCCCAGTGGACAGATGAGATCCTGAACACGGAGGTTGCCCGTATCGAAAAGGTGTCCAAGTGCGAGTACATGGACGATCTTTTGCTGGGCGTGTTTGTGAGCTACATCCGTGCATTTGCCACCTTGCAGCAGTCCGACGAGGCCCACGTGAACATTGAGTTTGATCGTCCCTCGCTGGCTAAGTTCATTTTCACACTTTACAAGGCGGCCGCTCGCCAGTCGTGGAGTTATGCGTATATGTTTAAGACCATTGACGTGTCTTCGGAGCAGCAGTCTCGTAACCGTCGGGACATTGAGGCGATGCTTGGTGGAACCCTGGACGAAGTGATCGATAGTTTCATCCCGTGGAAGGACATCAGCAAGGCGTATTTCCAGGCTCGACCCACCACCGCCGCCGCGCCTCCTCCGGAGCCCGAGAAGAAGCCGGAGCCCAAGCCCGCTCTGACATTTGGTGAATCGGAGACGGTTGAGTTTGAGACAGACAATGAAGACGAGGAGGACGATCGCCCTCGCCTCACAATGGGTGAGGATATCAAGCTCGATCTGTCGGATGACGAGGAGGAACCTGCCGCCAAGCCTGCTGGTGTCGTCAAGCTGGATCTTTAACTGCGGCGCTGCGTCTAAGTGTGTCTAAACCAATCCACATTCAAAAAGCAAATGACAGACTACCAGACACTTGGTATGATCGTTGGCGTTGTCATGGTTGTTGCTGCGCTTCTGTATGTACTTGATCGCCGTGCGAGGGCACAGCCGGTCGATTACACAGATCTGGGGAAGATTGCCGGTGGATCGGGAGTCCTGGCAACCGGTATTCTATATTCCCTGGGAACGGAGACGGTTACGGATGCAGCTGAGACTGTAGCGTCTACTGCTCAGGATATGTTTGTTGGAAAGCCGGAGTTTTAATCCATACTAAGGATAGAATGGATGCACTGCAAGATTCAGTGGATACATCTGTAACTCTGAAACTATTTAAAACAAAGAAATCCTCAATGTATTACCATATTTTTCATAGTAGGTTCGTGAGGTTTCCAATGTCGGAACTAAAAAT
>Ga0209553_1001358_pt1 | contig 12197 bp, 18 predicted proteins | sample LauGreFBDMM110DN_2_FD_188217 | JGI IMG/M metagenome (GOLD analysis project Ga0209553, IMG submission 188217) | Freshwater lake microbial communities from Lake Michigan, USA - Fa13.BD.MM110.DN (SPAdes) (version 2) | ecosystem: Environmental > Aquatic > Freshwater > Lake | place: Lake Michigan...
AGCTAAACTCGACTCACCAAGGTGTAAGACTCCCAATCTCAACAAGTTAGCTGACTTTACCTTCGATGACTTTACTAGCCCACTTACTGACCCAAATCCAATCAAAGCCACAGCTACTGCTGCAGTAGTCGGAGCGGGTTTAGGAGCTGGAATGCATTACTTTCAAAAACTGAAGCGCATCCTGGCAGGAGAAGAGGAGCCAGAGAGTGAGCCAAGCCTCCTAGGTCACATTGGACGAGGAGCTGCCGTTGGCGCTGGAACCTCACTAGCGTGGAGAGGCGTTAATGAACTCCTTGGTGGACAGCGGCAGCATTATTATGATCAGCCGGTAAAGAGAGCGTCTCTAAATCGATCGGAAATCATTGCCAGGATCATGAGTGATTATTCCCTTTCCGACCGCGAGCGGTCACTCCTGATTGCTATGGTTGAAGAGGCGTCCCAGAGTGGTCTCAGCCTGTCTCCTGCTACCCTCAGTAATGCTGGGCTCGGAGCCCTAGCTGGATGGATTGCGTCTAAGATGGGAGGCTTTGGAGGTACGGGTCAATTAGTTGGTGCTGGACTAGGAGCCGGTATTGGAGCAATGTTTACTAATCCCAGTTCCGCAGAATATTACAGAGGATACACCACCTACTAATGAACCCAAATAGATTTGATCGCGACCACGGAGACGAGGTTCCTGATCCCACTCCCCGAACCGACACTGCTAATAAAAAAGCAAAAATCCTTGAAACTGAGTCTGAAGCCATCTGGCACGACCTGAGTCATCGTCCGTCTTTTATCTGTTCCCCTCCTCTTGATTTCTTTATTATGCCACTATGAGTACCCTTTCCCTTTCCGAATCCCGTCAAGCAGTCCGCATTGGAGTAGCCCGCGCTATGAGTGAATCCGGTTTTATTCCATCTGAGGCTGAAGTCAAACTGGCATCTTCCACCCTTAACAAGACGGCTGATGTACTCGGCTTCCTGGAGAAGCTCGTTACCACCGTTCCAGCCTATGCTGTCCTGGCTAGTGCGGGTATTGGCGCCTATGCTGGGCATCTTCATCACGCCGCTGATAAAGCGTTCTCTGGAGAGGACGATCCTGAGATCAACACTATCAAGAAAAAGACTGACGCTTATCGCAAGATGACAGCTGATCTGGCTCAGACAGAAGCTGCTACGCAACCGATCGTCACATAATTATGTCAGAACCATATCAAGCAGAGATGTTTGAGGATTCAACGGTTCTTTCACCAGAACTGATTAACGACCTCGCAGTCTTGACGGGAGGATCAGGGAATTTTGGGGCCGCACTGCCTAGCGCCGCTAAGACCGGGCAAGAACGATTCCTGGAGGAAAGATCCAGGTCTACAGAGAAGACTGGCTTTAAAATCATCAAGCCAACCATCCTGGTCATGGACCTTGCTACTGAAGCTGGAAGGCAACAGTACGAAAGTATCATTCAGGACGTGATGCCTCTGGCAATGGCCGATCCAAAAGGTTGGAGGTTCAGTGAAGCCTCAAGTCCGGTAATCGCTGATCCATCCTCAGATGCAGGGTACAGGATTATCGTTACTATTCGATACTGGCAACAAGAAGAGTATAAAATTCCTGGAAATCACGGATTCACAGTGATTGACGCTGGTGCAAAGTCCACATAGAATAGAATAATGATCGAGAAACAAGCCGGTGGTATCTATGATAGTGTCGCTGATCCCGTAGTTAAGGCATTGAAGCAGTACGGACCTGAAGCTCTGGCCATGGGCGGAGCTGGAGCTGGTCTGGCTTATCTTGCGTCAAGAGTTGCCCAACACAGGGCTGACGTTCGTAAGCGTGAGAGGGCAGAAGCTGGTAGTAGTGATATTTTAATTGTTAATATTCCTCAGGCGCAAAAAACAGCGGCGTATGGCATGAATGCGCTTCGTGCTTTGCTCAACCATTACGGAGGACAAGCTCGTGCGGCGGTAACTCAAGCCGGGAGGAATATCTATGGGGCTGGGCTTGCAACGGCAGGTGCAACGGCAAGGCATGTGCAAAGAAATCCATACAAGTACTCACTCGGTGCAACCGGTGCAACCGCCGTGGCGGGCAATGAGATCGGTAATAAATACTTTGGAACTCCTGATTATATCAGACAAGTGAATGATGCCGCCAAGGAGTACGCTACTAAGGCTTTTGCACCACCTTCGAATCCGAACCCCGAGGACAATCCGGGAGGAGCACTAATGGCACCAGCCCTGTGGCTCGGATCTTCCATCATAGGTTCTACGCTGGGATTCGGAGCGGTCAATGACTACCTCCGTAGCAAACAAAAGGTGGAAGAGGGCGCTAAGCTGGAAAGGGCAAAGGCTGAGTACTCACGCCTGCTAGGGCGATCACTAGTTGGACCAAAGACGGCTGCGATGGCTGAATGGCCGACAGTTGAGGGCTACGTCACTGGAGTAGCAGAACAATTTTGTGCAATGGACAAATCGGCTGTGCCGGACAACATCAGTCCAGCTGGATGGGTAATTGGAGGAACGGGAATGCTTGCCATGATTGCTGGCATCATAGGTCACAACTATGTTTACAATCGTGAGACCGCAGCGGACGAGGCGCTCAAAGATAGTCGCATCAAGCCGCCAAGATCTATCAGACTAGTTTCAACTCCAGTGCCAAACGAGGAGCCCCAGAAGCTGGCTAATGTCCAAGCTGAAGTTTTAGATTTCATCATCAAGGGCGCTGGTATCGTCGAGATAATTGAACAGGGCATAATTGGTCTAAAGGAGGACGATGACAAAGACCGAGATACCAAAAAGAACGAGTCAGCCAAAGCCCACTCTGAGCAGATCGATAGTAATACTATTATTATTCATACACCAAATGGAGATATTGAGGTGAATGCCAACGATCCCAGAGCTAGAGAGATTATGCTCAAGAAAAAGAAACAACTAACCAATGCCATGGCTGGAGCAGTAGCAATTTCGGAATAGTTTCTATTGATGTAAGTAACTAACGCTGTTTTAATTCCCTCCCAAATGAGCTGCTATCACCCATCAAGTCAGCAGCCCACGGCCATCGTGGGATCGCTACCTGGTGCTTGGAATCGTAAAATCGAATCCATTATGTAGTAGGTTAAGAAAAGCAGTTTGTTTCTTGACCCAATCAGCCCACCAGCTAGATTGGGTTTTTCTTTTTGGAGGAGCAAGTACTCCGTGTAATCTTTGAAATTTCAGCGGTCCAGCTATAATTAGTCCGACCGACGCCAATTAAATAACGTGCTGCTACAGCAAATTGACTGTAGCAGCTATTCATACGTGTACGAGCCAGCTAGCGACGGCACCTGATTTGGGATCAGGAATAGCAGAGTGCAATCCTCTGGTACACGACCATTTTAATCGGAGTGTAGCTTAGCTTGGTAGAGCGCCTGGTTTGGGACCAGGAGGTCGCAGGTTCGAATCCTGTCACTCCGATCTTTTATTAGGTACTTACTTTCAAAGGGGGAGTCCTAGTTCAAGATCATCAATCCCTAATTTCATGCCGGAGTACCCAAGTAGTCAACGGGACCAGTTTTGTAAACTGACGACGAAAGTCTCCGCAGGTGCAAATCCTGTCTCCGGCTCCACTCAATAACCAATTCAAACATGAATCAAGAAAACGACCCCTCAATAGCATGGCAGCCACACGGGTCATTGAGAAGACTTAGAACTCACAGCATCAAGGTCTGTCAGCCAGGACCATGCTGTGTGCACAGCCCCAGCGACCATCACATGAAGGACTGGCCACAGAACTACCGAGATGACACTGGAGTAACAGAGAGAATTTGTGAGCACGGAGTGGGACATCCCGATCCAGATCAGCCCTGGCCTGATAATGACCACAGATGGATTCACGGATGTGATCTCTGTTGCATACCTGGATGAATGCTTGTTAAAATATTCTTGCGCATATCTAGAGTGACTAGAGATAGGACGTCACGATCTATTTATACCAAAACAAACAAAATGAACCTCAAATACATAGCTATCGCAGCAGTAAATAGATTCCTCTCCGACAATAGAGGAATCAAAAACGAACTGCTTAAGCCTGCGGTCCTACGATCGATGGAGGTAATTATTGAAGATGCCTGCATGAAAACCATCAAGCTCAAGGATCTAGAGGCAGCAAGATCGGATCCAAATCAAACTGAGGCTATTGGAGCAGAGGTATAAACAGTATGAGCCAATCGCTAGGCATTGGTAAGCCCATTACTGCCCCACAAGTAAGGGATGCAATTCATGTATCAATTGCTCCGATTATCACTCTGGCCTGCCACCACTGAAAGTCGTCTCCATGGCGTCGCGGGGCATCCCGCTTAGGTGAATGGCGGGCCTAATTACCACTCCAAGTAATCATTATGGACAACCCATTAAAAGAAACTCTAGCCCGCCTGGATCAACTCCTAGACGACTGCCTCAATGCCAAGGATCAAACAACCCTCTGCATTGACTTCGGCATTATCTCAGGAACCTTAACAACGTTGATAGAGCTCAATGTCGTCAAAGCCAGTGTCGTCCAGAACTACAACGATCAGATAGAACATCTCATCGGACTTTATCACCTAGGAGTGATCCTGGAAAATGATGATTAAACGATTGCCTGTCAGCGGGCTCCAGTAGCTGAATACGGCCAACGTCGAGTTCGTTGGAGTCTTGCCCCGTACTCGACGGTGCACATTTTCAGACCCGCCGCGCCTCTGCTTGCATGCGTAATTCGGTGGGTTTTCTAACTGCGGAGTAGTGTCAAGGTAACACGCTCGTCTTGTAAGACAGAACTCCCCGTTTCAATTACGGCCTCCGCACTCAATTTTAGGAAGATAAATCAGACAAGCGATACTGACTCTGCTTTGAAACCAGATGGGGCCTCCGGGCCTGGGGTGCAACTCCTCTGTCTTCCGTTTTTTCAGTAATTTTTTCTCCCCAAAACAAGCCAACAAACTAACAATGAAAACTAAAGTATCAAAAGATTCTAAGCCTGAAACCAAGTCCAGCCTGCCGAAGGGATTTGCCGATCGCAATAAGCTCTTCAAGGCCGCCACTGCCACCGAGAAGCGCGTAATGATTGCCAAGGACGTTCTTGCTCATCTCAAGAAAGGCAAAATCATGGCCTTACAAGGAAACTGGGCAGAGATCAGGGTGGTGGAGTGTCTCGATGGAAACGAACAGCTCTGCTCAGTAATCGCAAATAAGTATACCACCTGCGAGTGCTGTGCCTTGGGAGCGCTTATGATCGCAGAGATCGGCATCAACGATAAGTTGAAGGTCAAGGAGGCTTTCTATGACGACTACTGTGTCGGTCTGTCTCACAAAAAAAACTGGCCAATAAAACTAATCACGGAAAAAACGGACTTTAGGGGTTGTTCTTATCAGGGTGATCGACTGAGTAAGTACTTCAGCGAACAACAGCTCAGATGCATTGAGGCTGCCTTCGAAAGCGGCGGCGGCTACTACCCCATAAGTAGTATCAATAACTGCGCCGCAGCAAAAAATGTGAAGTCGTTTGCTAACCGGGTGATAAAGAAGTCTTGTGGATCCAGTAAGAAGTGGCACAGCTATTCTAATGGAAAAGAACATCTCGTTCTAGTAGCCATTATGAAAAATATTGTGAAGAACAAAGGCACTTTTGTACCTTAAGAATTTAGAATTGCTCAGTTAAGATATCAGCTTATGGGCCGTTTAATGCAGCAGGGACCCTTGAGGTTGTGAGCATCACAGTACCGGAGAGTTACTGGAGCAAGCCTCACTTCAGTTAGTAATTTGCCTAAATAAGTTCTATCTTATGAGGCGATCATCATAAGAAGACAAATCCTTAGATCGCCAAGAGAAAACAAATACAATGAAAGAAACCCTACTAAATGTACTTAAAGCCTTGATGTCCCTGCTCAAAGCAGAGCCAAATCAAGTGGCTGAGCTAGCTAACGCTCAACAGGCCATTGCAAACGCCAAGGCTGAGACTGCTGCCGCCCTCGCAGAGGTCGCTAACGCACAGGGAAGAGTCTCTGTGAGCGCTATTGAAGCAGGTGCTGCCAAATCAGCACTGGCAGATGCACAGGCCGCTAACGTGCTCAATGACCCAGAGGTTGCTGCGCTCCTTGATGAGGTGTCATTGGCCCTTGCCGCGATCAGCCCAAGTGGAGGATTGGTTGTGACTAACGCTGCGACTCTGATTGCGACCACAGTTACTGACACTACGCCCACCTCAGTGGCTGGCAGTACGACTGAAGTGCTCGTCGAAACTCCCGTCGAAGTTTCCGAAGCCTAAAGTGAATTCCGCTGATAGACCGGAAAAAGTCTATCACTATTTTTTTTATACTTGTTTGATAAACAAGCCCCATAGAGCTTGATGAGACTCAACACAATGATGTTCCTCAGGACTGTTTTCTATAACGGTTTTCTGGATATTCGAACGCCACCTCGCCAAGCAGGCACCGAAGGCGTTGGATGCGTTGAAGTAATGCTGTGCATGGAGGATACTAAAGGCGTGAGGCGTAAGCCTTAGACGAGCCTAAGTCACAAGGTCTCCACGTCGCTGTTCAGCCAGCTATGTTCGACGTTAACAACTAAAGCTGCTCGTGTGCCAGTAGTTTGTGTGTGGGTGCTGGCCCGTATAAGAAACACTCCTTTGTAGGTGAGCTTGAGAGTCCGTAGCCTATGAAGATAAAGCAACTCGTCCGCATCCCGGCCTGCGTAATGACCGGCTTCTTTATGGCCCGAATGTATAGGTCAACCCACTAGGAATTTACAGCAAATATAAATACCAAAAATAAATATGACCAAGCTTGATGAGCTGATTGCTAAAGTGCCACCGATGCCGTGGAGAAAGATTGAGGATGTTCCATATACGGACTACTATGCTCCCGGCGCTGTATTCACCCAAGATGGAACTATCCGTATCCTGACCCCACACGGGTACTTTGGACAAAGAGGTCCTATCGCCGACCTGGTTCTCCATGCGCTCAAAATGTTACCGAGGACGAGGGAGGCGCTGGAGGAAATGACAGGTGCAATGCAGGCTATGTGGGAGGAGCTCCCGGATGACGCCACTGAGGAACAGGAGATGAGGTTTAACGGTCTCAGTGCTGCACAGCACGTTCTCGCCGAAGCCAACAACCCGGAGGGAAACCAATGAGCCTGCTGCATGAGGCTATTGAGTTCGGCGTATGCCCGAGCTGCGAGACCCCGCAGCCCGGCATCGCAGAGCAGTACAGCTACGGCGTCTATGCCGGAGTGATGTGCAAAGCCTGTGCGATCCGCCGGTTCAATGATGCCTGCGGCCACCGCCCTGAAGGACAGGGTGACTGGCGTGAGCTGGATGAGCCGTACTGGGAGGAGGGCGAATGAGCCTGATCCTAATCCGTGAAGATGGACTGATCTACGCTCCGTTCGACGGTAGTCCAGACGGACCTCAACTGCTCTGCGATCACAACGAACACGGAGAAGCCGTAGTCCCAAGAGGACCGGGAGAGGACCTCGATATGTGCCTCTACTCGCTACGTAACTGCAGCGAGGAGGCAGGCGATCTCCCGGATGGGACAACAGTAGAACTGGATGGGGTAGTTCTCGGACACTTCGAGAGTTTTCACTTCATCCCAACCAAGAAGGATCAATAGACCAAATATGAAATGTATAATTGTGACACCCGCAGGGCGACAGCGTTACCTTGAACTTCTTTTTCAACATCTTATTGCGCAAAAAGATGACTTTGATGAATGGCACCTATGGATAAACACAGCTGTTCAGTCAGACATTGACTACTGCCGCAAGCTTGAGTCCGAAAATACCTGGATTAAATGTGTCATTGTTCCGTCTAGTAATTACACCTCTTTTAATATCTGCAACTTCTTTAAAACCTGTACAGATATCGACACAGTATATATCAGGCTCGATGATGATATAGTATGGTTAGAGCCAGGTTTCGTAAGCTCTATGAAAAGATTTCGGATTGCTAATCCCGATTTTTTCCTTGTGTATGGCAATATAATTAACAATGCAATCACATCTTACCTCCAGCAACGTTTCTTAAATATTACTCTTGATCAAGGAATTGCTGGATACGAGTGTATAGATGATGTCGGGTGGAAGAACCCTGCATTCTCGGAGCACTTGCACAGAAGTTTCATTAGAGACTGTAAACTGGGCAAACACGCGCAGTGGAAATTTTCACCTTGGGTGCTATTTTTTAATGAGCGTATGTCCATTAACTGCATCTCGTGGCTAGGATCTGAGTTCGCTAAGTTTGATGGGGCGGTTGGAATAGACGAAGAAGTGTGGTTATCGATCGACAAGCCGAAGCAGCTACAGAAGCTCAACTGTATACATGGAGGTGCACTCTGTGTCCATTTTAGCTTTTATACCCAACGTGCCCATCTAGATCAAACAAACATTCTCGATGAATACAGATCACTTATCTGACCTAGAACGGCTCGAAAAAACTGTTAAATGGATACTTGATGTGCCCATTGAACAACTTAATGATGAATCTACTCTGGCTCACATGATCGGCAGTGCTGGTCTTTTTTACGATAATCGCGACTATCCGGGTAAGAGCGGCATAAGCCTATATGGCGATGATGTTGCGTATATGCTGCGAAACACCGGCTGTGGCATGTGGCAGACCCCCGTCCAGCTGGCTGCTTATCTTTCCTTTATTGGTCAAAAAAAACTCAAAACGTATCTAGACATTGGTACCTTCAACGGGTGGACAATTACTATCGTGGCTAGTTATTTAAGCAGGCTCGGCATCGAACGCATTGATGCCTTCGATATATTCGATGTACTGTCTTTGGTTCCATACGCACCCAAGCTGTGGGAAAAATATAACTTACCAGTGTATCAGACTACTGATGTGTCACTTCTGAGTACGTCGTACGATCTGGTATTCATTGATGGTGATCACGACTACGAAAAGGTTCGTGCGGATTTTGAAAAATACAAAAATTGCAAACTAGTGGCGTTTCACGACATCAATGACTTATTCTGCACAGGTGTCACGCGACTATGGGGCGAAGTCAAAAAAGAGGTTGCTACGAGCGCAACGATTCACGAATTTACATATCACCCGAATGGCCACCAAATTATGGGTATAGGAGCTGTAGAATATAACGAGACACTTACATGAAAACTGTAATTGTAAGACTGTAGTGTAATAAAGATCAACGCGATCTTTTTACGTCAGCTTAAGTAAAAAAAACATTAAATGGATACTATACTTTGACTCTCCCCGAAAGCTCAGCGTCACGCTGCTCACAAACCATTGCGGATGCACTGTCCCACGCGCCTTTGTATTTGATGACATGCTCATTTTGTATTATGGCGTTCATTCGTCCGTGTTTTTCCTCGTATCTTTGTCCCGAAATTTGCTCTGGCCATAAAACATGAATATCATCCAATAATGAGTAGCGGTGGCCGAATGAATGTTCTTGGAACACTGCTTCCATCTTATTTCTAGTGATTGGCACACCGCCCAATTTGTCTAATATGACCCTGCGATATTTGCCTAGAAAGGAGCCCATTATTCCACCCTCTTTCCAAAATGAAAAACTTTGATTTTCAGCATTCATCACGTCGTATATCCAGCCGTGCTGTTTAACGATTGTGGTATCTGTCAGAAACAGGAATTCGTCAATGTTGGTATTCCGGTGTATCCATCCTATCTTACCACATTCGTAATAAGGCTCACATACAGCTATTACAGGAATATCTTTCGGTAATGCGCTAACGCACTCTTGTAACCACGGCGAGCCAACATAGGAACCGACAACAATAGCTTTATTCATTATGGTTTTGATTTTTCAATAAACCCAATTGCGAAGACCTGTAGTTTTCTATTTTATGTTAAAAATAGTTAGCCACAATCTCTCTAGTATCCACGGAGCATTCGGATACGCCTCGTGGTTGTTGGCTATCCATAAAGCATTCCTATAAAAATCAATAGAGCGCGTTAGTATCTGTTCCGATGAGACACGAAACTGTGAGCCAGCTACAAAGCGAATGTCCCTCTCCAAAGGAGGAAGATTTAGGGCTGCGGCGATTTCCGCAACATTAAGACCACCCCAATGATGAGGAAGTCCATTTATGTCACACGCAAGCACCTCCCCAAAAGTCTGTCGGTTTTCCAGTTTTATCTGCTCCAAGAAATCGGCAGCGTGGTCGAATGGATTAGCCTGACAAAAAATGTATTCCCCTTCTAAGGAGTCGTAGTTTTTGCAAATAAACCACAAATAAGACGCGGCCTCTCTACCAGTATTTCCCACGGCGCTCTTATTGATTACTTGAAAGTTATATGACAATTTGCCAACCCAAGAAATATCTTCGCTATGACGCGCAATAACAACTAATGGAGATTTATTCGTCAACTTGTTTTTCAATTACCCAATGTTTACTTCCTGTAATTTGGTATTTTAATCCGCTGTCGTTAGAAAATCGCTTTACAGCCTTAATAACGCCACTCCAATCATCAGAGTAGTCATCTCCGAATATGACTCCATTTTTAGTCAAAATAGGATAATAATCTACTATATCACGATACACATCCTCTTCCTCGTGAGAGGCGTCGATATAAATCATATCCGCATGAATACCCTCTCTGCAAAAATACTTAGCCGCTATAGAAGATGTATTTGGTATAGGAATAATAATGTCCTGTTTACCCCTATGCAATACGTTACTCAGAAACTGAAAATAAACTTCTGGCCACCCATTTCTTGGCATCAAATCTCTTTCTATTCCTCCTAGTCCACCCGGCATAAACTCTAGCGCCCCAAGCCACGTATCTACGCAATATATTTTGCAGGGCAGCTTGGCTTTACAAACTTCTTCAGCCATATGAAGTGCAGATGCTCCAAGCCAAGTTCCGACCTCAATGATGACAGATGGCTTAACCCATTCTATAAGTGCTTGAAATATAGGTTCTGTGCTATTCCATCCAAAAATTTTCTCAGGTCGAATTTCTAAATTTTCATAAACATTTCCATTCATATGTTGATAATGCTGTTTTTCATCAGTGAATCAAGCTCTGTTTTTTAATGGTTTTTTTTTCAAAATCGTTAGGCTGTGACGAAACGCCAAAACCTCACCATCTCTAAAATTATTTGGGGAGGTGTGGACATACATGGCGTACCACCCATCTTTCACTAATTGACTTAAGTGGGATAAATTGTAATTCATTCTAGTATAGACTATAGGCATCTTGTCCGATGAGGGGAGGTTTATTTTCATAAATATTTCCACTCATAATACTGACGGTACGGACTTTGTATTGCTAACTAAGGTTTATTTCTAACAATCTTTCTAAGATCAGATGAACGCACCAGATATTATTAACGCAGCATTTAGTTCAACCTCGTCACTGTTCCTGCTGCACAATTGCCATGACATCTGGAAACGGAAGTCAGTAGCGGGAATAACTATTCCATCAGCCCTGTTTTACTGGCTTTGCTCGGCGTGGTCCATTTTTTTTAACCATAGCCTGAATCAGACTTTTAGCTGTTGCTGCAGTGCTATCGTGTGTGCAGTCAACACTTTGATGATCATCCTGGTTGTCAAATACACAATAAAGCATGAACGTCCTATTCCTTGACGACTTCGAATTTGAAGTGTATTGAGCTGTACTTGGAACAAATACTTTTGATTTGATGGCTGAACAGTTCAATCTCGGTTCTTAATGACGACCATCAAATTAAAAATTTAAATTTGTATGTTTTAGCTGCGATTCACAACTATCAACCTCTTATTTGCACAACATAAAGTTTCAAGCAGGCAAACGACTTATAGACTAACTTAACCTCTCGTGGCGAAATTGGCAGACGCGCCAGACTTAGGATCTGGTGGAGCAATCCGTGTCAGTTCAAATCTGACCGAGAGGACCATTTAAAACAATGACTAGCGAATCAACAACGTACATTAAACAAGACAACAACCTCCGCGAGGCCGGACGTGGCGCGCAACAGCGACACCAGTTCGCGCTGGCATTGCAGCACCACCCGCGCACCGCGCGCGATCAGCGCCGGCACGAACCGTGCAAACTGTAGGGTGTCGCCGAACCCCTGCTCGGCATACACCAGTATCGTTTTGCCAGCCAGATCGGCCTCGCCGTCCCAACGCGGCTGCCCAAGAATCAGACTACGCTCGCTGACCCGCACAATTTTCCAGCGGCATTCGTAGGCGGCAAAACCCCTCGTGTAATCACCAGCCTGCAACAACG
>Ga0209553_1001360_pt1 | contig 12190 bp, 2 predicted proteins | sample LauGreFBDMM110DN_2_FD_188217 | JGI IMG/M metagenome (GOLD analysis project Ga0209553, IMG submission 188217) | Freshwater lake microbial communities from Lake Michigan, USA - Fa13.BD.MM110.DN (SPAdes) (version 2) | ecosystem: Environmental > Aquatic > Freshwater > Lake | place: Lake Michigan, USA...
GCATGCTGTTCAGGGCGACGGCGGTCGGGGCACTCAAGGTCACCGTCGAAGCGACGTCGTTGATGGAGACGATCGTGCCAAGGAGGCCGGCGTAACCAGCCACGTTATTGTCGAAGGCGTGCATACCGACCTGGAGACCAGCGGTAGAAGTAACGCCAAAGGTAGCGCCAGCGGCGGCCTGCGTCCCAGCCTTAAAGAGCCAATCACCAAAGGACTCCTCGACCTTAACCGTGCCCGTGGCGAGCGCCGTCGTTACTGAGCTGAGAGTGATCGAGTTTCCCGTCAGGGAAGTGATCTTTGCCCCAGGCTGGATGCCGGTGCCGCTCACCGTCTGGCCGACCGCGAAGCCGACCGAGTTGCTGACGTTAATTACGGAACTAACCGTGGTCTGCGATCCCGTCGCGCTCGCAACGCTGTCTCGATAGGTCGTGCCAGCAGCGAGCTGGACTACGCCGAAAGTAGCGGGCGGACCAAATACGGATGGAAGATTCGAGCCGTAGACCTTGCCCACCTGGATATCGAGCAGGCCCGCACCGACCGCCGCGTCGGCCATATTGATGCCGCCCACAACCGTCAACGTGCCTGCACCGATCTTGGTGACCGTGCCGGCACCCATCAGGTTACCGGCCCAAGTGAGGTCGGTGGGGGTGTTAATCACGAAGGAACCGCCGCGGTCGACGTTCAACATGCCACCCGTGATGGCCGCCAAGGTGCCCGGATTAAATTCTATGCTACCGGCACGGACATTGATGGCGCCGCTCACCCAGCCAGTCGACGTGTTGATGACGAGCGTACCCGCGCCGACCTTGGTCAAAGAGCCTGGGCCGCTGAGCGAACGGGTGAAGGTGGCGCTGCCACTCGTGACGTTCACCGACAGATTGCCCGCGACGCCGACATTGATGCCCGACGTATTCGTCAGCGTATTATAGTCGATCTGCAGCGTGCCGCCGTTGACATTGGTCGCACCCGTGTAGGTGCTGGGCGTCAGCAGGAACAAAGTCTGATTACCAACCTTGGTGAGACCACCGGGGCCGGTGATGACGCCACGGAACCCGAGGACCTGCGCATCCGTCGTGACCGGAGACAGCGCATAAGCACCCGCGACGGCACCCGACAGTGCATTACTCAAGGTGACCGCGGCGGTGCCGCTAATCATGCCTGTGGCAGCGACCGAGGTCGAGGCACTCAGCGTGATCGAGCCCGTGCCGATGCTGGTGATGGTGGTGCCGGCAGGAATACCCGTGCCCGATACTGGCATGCCCACGAGGAAACCGGTGGTGTTCGCCAGCGGAATAACCGTGCCCGTCGCCGTCTGCGCGGCTTGCGCAATAGGCGCGGCCAAGATCGCCGAAATCGTGGTGGCGGAACCGATGCCCGTACCCGTGACGGCTTGGCCAACCGCGAGGCCGAAGGTGTTCTTAACAATCAAGGTGCTACCGGAGCCGGCGATCGGCGTGAAGCTCGTTGGCTCGCCCAACACCGTGCGCAGGAAACCGATGGTGTTGGCCTGGGACATGCCCGCGACCGCGGCCGCTCCCAGGTCCGTCTGGAGGAAGTAAGCCGGATTAGCATCGGGCGAGACGCCCGTGAAGCTAGCCAAAGCATTATTCAGCTGGGTCTCTTGAGCCGTCGTCTTGCCGACGGTCAACGTGGCGCCAGCCTGCACCGAGACGACGGAGCCGGTCTGACCGAAAAGCGCCCCAACCGTCTGGCTGGCGGACGCGGTGAAGGTCGTACCGCTCAGCAAGACAAGTCCCGCGCTATTGATGATGCCATCCGCGGCGGTGGAAGCCAGCGAGCCGGCCTTGACGACGGTGGCACCGTAGTAGCTGCTGAGACCCGAAAGAGTCATGCTGCTGTTGCCAGCCTTGATGAGGTTGCCAGCGCCCGTGACCTTACCCGCGTAAGCCGTATTGGCCGTCTGGTTAATCGTGATGGAGCCACGACCGAGTTCGATGCGCGTGTTGGCATCGCCCGAGAGGTTATTAACCGTCTGGGTCGTGTCATTGAAACGGATCGCGGTCTCGCGGCCGCCCGTGCCGGAGTTGAGTACGATATTTGAGGCGCGGATGAAGGTGTCGTCCTTACCAAACGAGAAGGCCAGCGTGATGCCGTCCTTGACGATGACCTGTCCATAGAAGTCCTGTTGCTGGTTATAGACGTCGATCACGCCCAACTGGCCGTTGCCGACGTTCGGCGGGCTGCTGGAAGCGTTGGCGCCCGACGAAACCGTGCTGACGATGAGGTCCTGCGGGGTGACGGTGAGGGTTGACCCAGCGGCGCCGTTGATTTGGGCGCGGAGCGTGCCGGCGTTGTTCTGGACGATGCTAAGGGTGCCACCCGCGCCGATGACGACGCGCCCGTAGCCGAGGCTTTGCACGTTGGAAATAATCTTACCACCATTGATGACGATTTCACCCACCGAAGAACTTGGGCCCATCAAAGCCAACGAGCCTGCGCCCTCCTTAATCAGTCGACCGAGACCGCCATTGATACTGCCGGTGAAGTAACCATCGCGATTGGCGTCCTGCAGAAGGGTCAGCGACGTGCCCGAGGCGATGTCGACGATTGTGCCCGCACCCGTGCCGGCGACCCACATGTTGGTCGCGTTTTCACCCCAGAGGGACTGGAAGTTACGAATCGCCTGATTTGTGGTGATGCTGAGCTGCGGGGCGCTGCGGCCCGGCAGGTAGCCCGGGCGCCACTGGGTCACGATGCCGCTCGTTATGGCGTCGGCGCGGGCCAGAGCAGTCTGGGCACCGTCGGAACCAATGAGGTTGACCGAGTTGGCGAGGCGGAGGGCCAGGTTGTTCGGGTCGGAAAGGACGAGGTCGCCGCCGCCGACGAACACGTCGCCCGTGATGCGGCTGGTGTTGAGGATCGTGAAAGAACCCGAGCCGGTCTTGTAGACGCGGCCTGCACCATCGATACGGCCGACCGACCCAACGACGCCGTCGTCGATGTGAATATTGGCGATGTAGTCGGCATCCTTACCCACATCCAGGACCGTGTTCACATCCGTGCCATCCAAGCCCGCGAGGAAGTTGGCCTGCGTGCCGGAATAGAGATTATGAACGTAATTTAGGCGGAAGCGCTCTGGGATGTATGGTCCGTTGATCTCATTGTCACTCAAAGAAGGGCCCACTCCGACGACATTATAAGCGGTGCCCTGGAAGCTCAGGGAGGCCGAGCCCTGGAGAATAACAGCGCCAGCACCTTCCATGCGGGCGTTGAAGCCGGCCGGATCCGCCACGCCGTAGCTGGCCCACTGGTTCAGATAGCCAGACACCTGCAAGGTGCCTTGATTGACGATGACCAAGCCAGAGAAGGCCCCCAACTGACGCAGGTCGTTCGGCATGGGCCCCGTGGCCGCAGTTCTAAAATAGGTCGCATTTAAGAAGTAAGGATTAACCACTTTATTATCGGAGTGGAGGAGCCGATTGGCGTCGTACTGCAACGTGGCGCCGCCGGTCTTCACCAAGACAGGTAAAGTCGCGAAATTACCGACATCAATGAGGGCCGAATTCGGAGCACTGAGGAACTGGGTGAGCGTCGTCGCGTCCACGAGCTGGTTAATCGTCAAAGTCGTCGAAGCCCCGATGTTGAGCGAGCTGATGGTTCTTTCTCCTATGACCTGAATGGCCGTCGGCTGCGGAAGCAGGCCGGGGGCGCCGAGGTTCGTCGCCGTGAGCGCCGTGCCCGTCAGGACAGCCGGCGCACCCAAGGAATAGTTAACGGTGACGTCCGCTTGAGCGGAAGGCAGGCCAGCCACGAGGGCGGCCGAGGCGAGGACGAGGAACTTACGAGAGAGTTTCATGACGAGGCGCGATGCGAGTGGATCAGGAGAGGAATTAGAAGCGGCGGCGGTAGCCGAGTTCGAAGCCGGTGGTCTGGGTCGCGCCCGCCTTTTCGAGCGAGAGCGTCAGGTAATACGCGGAGTCTGGGTTCGGCCCGTAGGTGAACGACGGCGCGACGCGGATGCCGCTGCCAGCAGAGACCTTGGCCTCCGAGACGAAGTCGATGCCGCCGAGGCGGGCCGAGATATCCGTGGACTTGCCGCCGCCGAATTCGGCGAAGGCTTCAAAGTCGATGGAGAACTTCAAGGTTTCGCCGTCGCCGACGGTCAGCCAGGTCATACCCGAGCCAACGGTGGCGCGGGCGGACGTGTAGGAGTACGAGCTCACGACCAGGGCGGAAGCATCACCGGACTCGGTGAAGCCGCTGCCGCTGACCTTGGCGAAGTCGACGCCGACATAGGGCGTGAAGCTGACCCCGGCCTTAGTGGCGTAGCCTGCGCCCAAACGAGCGAAGGCCCCGTAGCCAGTGGCCTTCGGGCTGGCGGTCTCGGTGCCGAGGAAGGTCGTACGCGAAGACTTATTAGTGGAGGTGCCGACGGAAATGCCCGCATCCACAAAGAGCGAATCCTTGCGTTCGCCCAGCATCGACGAGAAGAAGCCCGTGAGGCGATAAGCATTACCACTGACCGAGCCAGCGGAAGCTCCGCCGGCCGAGAGGTCTGCCTTGCTCTTGGAGTAGCCAACGGAGAAACCAGCGACGGACCAAGGATTAAGGTCCTTGATCATGCCGCCCATGGCGCCGGTGACGGTGGAGTCGAAAGGCTTAGCGTCCGAACCGGAACCACCCTTGAAGCTCGACGAGGTCGTCAGCGCGAAGCCTTCATTGTAATAGACGCTATAACCAGCGCGGTCGTAGCGACGCATCTCGAGACGACGCAGCAAGGCATCGCTTTCGGCACGCTGGCCGAGGGCCATGGCAGCAGGGATAGCGGCCAAGGCGGCGGGCTGCAAGCTGAGCAACGCCGGCGCCAACTGCCCATCGCTCATGGTCATCAGGCGAGCGGCGAGCGGGTCAAGTGTACCCGTCGTGCCCGGAATATAGACCGTTCCCGCGGCGACGTTCGTCGCGGCCTGCACGTAGGAAATGATGCCGACATCGACGCCCGCTACGGCGTAGCCGCTGGCGGCGCGCACGGCGTAAACGGCGTATTCATTCGGCTTATGGACGAGGCCGTCGGCATTGTGAATCAGGCCATCGTAACCCGAAGCGACCGCACCCGCATCGACGGCGGCGGGAGCGACAACGAGGTACCGACCCAAAGCGTCATCGGTCGTAATACCGGCTGGCGTGGCACCCGTGAAGTAAGTGGCGACGAGGCCAGCACCCACCGCAGGGGTTGCGGTGCCCTTGAAGAGAACGAAGCGCTGACCGAAGGCCGGGGCGACCGTGCTGGTGCCATTGTTCCAGCGCTGGACGAGGACGTTGCCTGCCGAAAGGTTGGCCGTGCCGGAGAAGGTGACGGAGTCGTTATACAGACCGCCGACGACATCGCCCGAGACTTCCATATTAGCCGTGCCCGCGAGCGTGAAGTTGCCAGTGACGTTAACCGTGCCAGGCGAGTAGCCCGGGGCGAGGGTTGCGCCCGTGGCGACGGTAAAGTTGCCGCCGATATTCGCCGAACCCGTCAACCGGGAGCCAGCGGTCACGGCGAGGTCACCCGTGATACTCAGCAGCGAGGCACCTGAAGAACCTAACTTGAGGACCGTGCCACCATCGACGCTCACATTGCCAGAGACATTGCCGAGAACATTCAAAACCGAGGTGTCCCCGACGTTAGCGGTGGTGATATTGAGATTACCGGTGTTGGCGGAGCCGGAGCCAGAAAGCAAGGTGCCACCAGTCGTACCGACCGTGAGGGCTAAGGTGCCGCCGGAGAGCGTCACCGCACGGCCGACGTTTAAGGAATTGGGCAGGATGAGACCTGGGCCAGTGGGGTTCAGCGGATCGGCTACCAGGGTAGTGGCGAGGGTTCCTTCACGAACATCGTAAGACGCGAACAAATCATCCTTCAGAGAAGAAACGGCAGTACTCGTGAGGTCAAGCGTACCCAAGCCGAGCTTGACCACCTGTGCACCCGTGCCGCCGGAAAGGACGCCCGTGTAGATGGAATTGCCGGTGGCGACATAGACGCCGAGCTTAGAGGTACCCGTTGCTGGGGTGGCTAAGGTGACCGCCTTAGTGTTGTTGACGTTCACCCCGAGGAAGCCGCCGTCGACGGTGACCGTACCGACGGTCGTCGCCTGCAGGCTATTCGCGTAACGGAAGAGGCCGGCACCCTTCACCGTGAAGTTCGCCGTGCCTTCGATGATGCCATTAAAGACGCCGTCCGTGCCCTGGGTTAGGGTCAGCGTACGACCGGCGCCGATGGCGCCGATATCCATGAAGGAGCCGGTTTCAGCGGTGATGCCGGTGACCGCGGAAATTGCGGAGACGTCGAGACGAACGTCGCTGCCGATGTTGGTGGTGCTGACCGTCGGCTGCGAGCTGACCGCCACTAACTTGATGCCTGGGCTAGTCGCGTCGGACTGCAGGTCGAGCTTACCCGTGCCAGTGATTTCAGAACCAAGGGAGCGCGCGTTGGCGATCTTGACGCGGAAGGTGGCGCCGGCGGAAACGTTGGCCGTCAGCATCGGAATACCGCTGCCAGCTCGGCTATCAGTGAGCGTGAGGATGCCCTGCTCGACCTTGAAGTCAGGGGTATTGGCGTTGAGGTTAACGGAACCGAGGAGAGCCTCGCCCGCCCCGACCTTGACGACGGAGCCCGTACCGCCGGCACCGCCAATGCCTTCAATGTTATTAGCGAAGACGGAAGGCAGGACCGCGGACGGCGCATTGAAAGCCACCTCTGCGCCCGCACCGACTTGGATATTGGCACCGAGGTAACCAGCAGCCGTGCCGACGAGGCGACCAGCGACTACGCTAATCAAGGTCAGCTCATTATTTCCGCCCGCCGGGGAGAGGTCCAAAGTGCCGAGGCCAATCTTAACAATCGAAGCGTCCGTGACACCTGCGCCGCGCGTGAAGCGACCCGCGAAGCTGTTGGTGGCGCCGGTGTCGATCGGCAAGGTGATGACGGTGCCGTTGACGCCGTAGGTAATCTGCGTGGTGGCCTCACCGGTGAGGTTGCGGAAGGTCTGGTTGGCGGTGACGTCGAGCACGGACGTACCGCGCAGGTCAATGGCGGCAATCAAGTCCGCGGGGTTAACGCCACCGAAGAGATTGGCCGAAGCCAAGACGGTGGTCCCAGCGTTGGACTGGTAAGTCCCACTAAAGGCCGTGGTCGCCGTGCCGAGGGTCAGAGAAGCTGTGCCTTCTTTGATAATCGTGCCGGCACCAATGAAGACACCCGTGGCGGCCAGATTAGTGGTCACGTTCAAGCGCGCCTGGGCACCTGCGGCGACGGTGATGTTACCCGTGGTGGCACCTGCCCAACCATTTTGGGCCAGGAGCGTGCCAGTCAGAACATTGGTGCCGCCGGTGTGGGTCAGCGACCCACCCGCGGTCAGCGTCTTGCCGGCCGACGCTTGGATGACGAGTTCACCCGTGCCCGAGACGAGGCCGGAGTAGGTGACATCGTTGGTGGCATTAAGCACTAGGTGGGCGGCGTTACCGTTGAAGGAATTGATGACGGCGGCTCCGTTGGTCGAGAGCGCGTTCATTTCGAGCCAACCATTATTCACGAGGGTCGTGCCAGAATAAGAGATCTGACCGGCCGTAAGAGTCGGGTTAAGGATGAGGTAACCAATGCCGTTCTTGGCGAAATTACCCGTGCCGAGAATCGGCGTGGTCAGCGTACGCTTTACTGCGCTCGGGCCCGCCACATAGGCGTCGTCCACGGTGACAGCAAGGGCACCGCCCGCGTTGACCGTAATAGAGGAAGCGTTGTTGAGGTTGTTGACTGCTCCGACAAAGGAAATGTCGAGCGTGCCACCATTGACCTGAACTTGGCCAGTGAAGCTGGTGCTGAGCCCACGCAGGAAAAGCGTTTCCGAACCAGACTTCACGAAGGTGCCCATGCCGACCAGCTGGCCGTCAAAGGACAAGGAGTTGGTGAAGGAAATGTCCGTGGTCGGTGCCACATAGCTGCCGAGATTCATGCCCACGGCCACCGTCGAGAGGTAGCGTCGGGTCAAGGCCGACATCGTGGTCGAACCCGCGTAGAGCGCGTTGAGTTCGCTGGCGTTGAGGCCCAGCGACGACACATCGATGGTGCGGACGACACCCGCGTTGACCGGCACTGCGGCGAGATTCGCCGTGAGCGGGTTGTTCAGAGAGATGAGCGCGCTGACGGTCGCCGTGCCCGAAGCCGTCGCGGTCAAAGCGTTGTTGAGGCCGATCAAGGCGCCGACGGTGACGGTGCCAGCGGCCCTAACGGTAAGGGAGGCCGAGATTGTAATGGAAGTCGGGGTGACCGCCGTGATGGTAGCGCCCGCGGGGATGCCTGTGCCGGATAAGGTCTGTCCGACGAAGAGACCAGTCGTCGCGGTCGTGGTAATGGTACGCGTACCGACCGCACCCCCCGTGGCGAAGAACGACGTATTCGGGGTGATCGAGGCAATCTGGCTATTCAACGCCAGGCCCGTGCCCGCGATGGTCTGGCCCACGGCCAGGCCAGCCGAAGAGATGGTCTTAACCGTCGTCGTGCCGGCGGCACCGGCATTAATTGTGAAGCTGGTATTCGCGACGATGGCCGTGATGAAGGAACCATCGGCGATCCCCGTGCCCACCATGATCTGCCCTACGCCGAGGCCAGCCGAGGCCGTGGCGGTTAATTGCGAGGCGCCCGAGAGACCCGAGGTCGGCGTAAAGGTAACGGTGGCGGTCGCCGCAATTACACCCGTCGCAGCGGCGGTCAGCGGTTTGCTGATATTCACGGTACCGGCGCCGATACCCGTGATGAGGGTGCCGGGCTGGATGCCGGTGCCCGTGAGCACCTGGCCGACGGCCAAGCCAGTGGTCGACGCCGTGGTGATGGTGGAAGCGGCAATCGCTCCGCCCGTTGCCGTGAAGCTCGCCAGGTTAAGGATGGGGTTAATCTGGTCGGTCGTCCCGAGGTAATCGGCGAGCAAGGGGTTGGTACCCGCAAGTTCGGAGACCATCAAAGCTGCCCGCGCCGGCGTGTAGCCCACGGTGACGGTCGCAGCGCCGATATTCAGGGTCGATGCAGCCGAGCCGAAGAGGCCACCGAAAGTCTGATTAAGGCCACCGGTGTTAAACGTGCCAGCACCGACGAGGATGAGGGCGGAGGTGTTGGGCGTCGCATTAGCGGTGCCAGCGATGAGCGCACCCCCTGGGCGAACGATGGTCGCGCCGTAGTAAGAATCCTTGATGGCGCCACCGGTCGTCGTTCCAGCGAGCGTGAAGCTAGCGGAACCCTGCTTGATTAAACTGCCGACGCCCGTGATGGAGCCCTGGAAATTAGCGCTGGCGCTGTTTTGCTCGAGGGTGATGTCGCCGCGGCCGAGTTCAACGCGGGAGAGTAGGTCGCCGCTGAGGTTACGGATGAGCTGGTTCGTGTCGCCGAACTTGAGTACGGTTTCACGGGTGTTACCGGAGTCGAGCGTGATGGAGCTCGCGTTAGCAAACGTGTTATTTGCGCCGCCCGAGAAGGATAAGTTAACGCCGTCGTTAACGACGATGTTACCGAAGAAATTAGCCTGCACATTGATGATATTCACTTGGCCCACATCATTCCCACTATTAACCTGAATCTTCGCGCCGCTGCCGTTGTCGATAAACGCTGAAGCGAGGAGCTTGAGCGTGGAGCCAGCGGAGCCGGAAAGGCTAGCAAGCAGCACGCCCGCGTTGGTCTGCAGGATGGCGAAGGTGCCACCATTGCCGATAAAGACGTCCTTCTGGCCGAGGCCCTGAACGCTGGCAATGAAGGTGCCGCCTAGGATTTCGGTGTAATCGTAAAAACTGTTGGTGCCCATCAGGGCGAGCGTGCCGCCACCGGTCTTAATGATGCGGCCACCAGAAACACCCGTGGAAAGGTCCGAACCATAGATATCGCCGAAGTAAAGGCCATCGCGACCCGTGGCGTCCTGATTAATCGTCAGGCTATTGCCGTTGAGGAAAAGTTTGGAGCCTTTGCCCGTACCCGAGATGACGAGCTCGCCCTTATTATTAACTTCCGCCGCCGTGCGGACGGCATCCGCCGCCGTGAAGACTTCCCCCGACGTCGCCGTGCCAATATTGGTCGTGCCTTTGGACTTGAGCGCAAAATCGGCTTGGAAATTACGGACCGTTTGGTCGCCAAGGAGGACAACCTCGGCACCGGTAACCACCGTTCCTGTGAACTGGCCAGTGCCATTGGTGGTGATGGTTACGGTGCCAATGTCCGGGAAAAGGGCGGGGCGGTAGTCGACGTGCGGGTCAGTAGGGTTTGGGTCATTAAGTTCCTGGTAACTGATGTCCGCCCCGAGACGCGCATCGGTCCCGGCGATATTGAAAGAACTGCTATTGGCAAAGGTCAGCCCCGTGGCGCTCGCCAAGACCGTGCGGCCGCCGCCCGCGATGAAGTCGCCGTTCATGCGGGAGTCGCTGAGGACCGTCAAAGTGCCAGCGCCGGTCTTGATGACCTTGCCCGAACCTGCGAGAATGCCGACGGAGCCATCGAAGCCTTGGTCGATGTGAATACCGAGACGGTAGTTGTCGTCGGGACCCGTCGTGACCGTCGTCTGAAACTGATCGTTATTGTCACCTGCCTTGAGGTTGTGGAGGAAGTTAAGGCGCACTGCGGTGGCACCGCTTCCAACGTTGACCGGGGTGTTCGTGAAACTGATTTCCGCCGAGCCGTTCAGGACGACGGAGGAGACCCCCGTCATACGCTTGGCGAGGCTGTGGCGCAGCTTAGTAGTATTGGCGCCCGCGGCGATATTCGCGGTTAGCAGCGGGATTTCATTCTGCGTGCCCACCGTGAGGATGTTGCCATCGACGGTTTCGCCGAAATCGTGCCACATGTTGAGGTGCCCACTCACCATGAGCAGGCCACCATCCACGCGCATTTGGCCTTGGAGGCCGTTGAGACGAGCGCCATTGGCACCGTCATTAAGGCCCAGCGTCGGCGCTAAATCGAGCGGGCGGAGGCCGTACTCGTCGCCGTGAGCATTGTACAAAATATTAACCCCTAAGAACGTGTTGTATGAATAGGGTCGTTCGATGGAGTAACGGAACATGTCGCCCGTAAAACCCTGATACTGCAGGACGGCGCCGCCCGACTTGACGATATTGCCATTGCCCTTGAAGTTGCCAGAAATGGTGGAGGCAACGAAGCTCTCCAGGTTAATCGTGGTGTTCGCGTTCACGGCGGTGATTGCGCCGCCAAAGCTCGTTGGGTTGCGCAGCGTCAGGAACGGCTGAGCAGAAATCGGTCCGACCAGCCCCGCCACGGTGAAGGTGACGTTCCCGATCTGCAGGGTGCCATTGGGGGCGGAGGTGTACGGAGCATTGACCACCGTGCGGGCCAAATCGATATCCTGGAAATTCGTCGTGAGCGGCTGGAGGCCCGAGGCAAAGGCACCAGGCAGCAAGCGGTAGCCTGACGACTGGAAGCGGAGCGTCTGGGACTGGCTAGTGATGACGTTCGAATCAATGAGGATATCGTTCGTGGCACCCGGGGCGAGGGCTAGGCCCGTGTAAGTAAAGAGCAGGTTAGCCGCATTCGTCAGGCGCGCGCCGGACACCGCCACCGGAACTGCCAAGTTAGTGGCCTGCCAGTAGTTGTGCGCCGTGGGGGCGGTATTCCACTTGTCCCAGATACCCGTGCCGCCGTCGCCGGCTGAGCCGATCCAGGTGGCCTGGGTCACGTTTTGCTGGGCCTGGGCGATACCTGCGGAAGCAAGCATAGCGGCGGCCACCAACAGAGACTTAGAAATCCGCATGGTGAGGGGGTGGGGTGGGGTTAAAATAGGGATTAAGGTATCTATTTCAGCCCTAAGGCTGTCAACCCCCGAACCCCCAGGGTAAAGACCCTATAACCTAATTTACCTTAGCCCACTTAACCTCGGCCTCAGCGCCCGAACAGGCTCCGGTCGGCAAAGGGATCGGCGGACTTCCGGCTAGCTTTCTCTTCAGCTGACTTCGCCAAGGCATACCCCCCAAAGGCGGCTGAACCTATAAAGATGACTAAAGATAACAGGATTACCCACTTGGGGGTTTTCTGTTCGGCTTGGTCGGAAGTGCTCATACCTAGTGCTCAACAAAATGGTTTCTAATGGGCTTGGCAACCACGGGCTCTTTTTTACATATGTAAGCACCCCGCCGCAAACCCCCTTTGCGGTACCCCCACAGTCCAACCCCGTTTTTCTGCATGAGTCCCCAGCCTGTCTCT
>Ga0209553_1001361_pt1 | contig 12190 bp, 11 predicted proteins | sample LauGreFBDMM110DN_2_FD_188217 | JGI IMG/M metagenome (GOLD analysis project Ga0209553, IMG submission 188217) | Freshwater lake microbial communities from Lake Michigan, USA - Fa13.BD.MM110.DN (SPAdes) (version 2) | ecosystem: Environmental > Aquatic > Freshwater > Lake | place: Lake Michigan...
TTGGCGATCAAGTCATGGTGATGGGCGACATAGTATTACAGGAAGATCAGATTAATTCGATCATGAGCGTCGCCCTAGATAATGGTCTGGAGGTCACGGCACTGCACAATCATTTTCTCTGGGATACACCTAAAATTATGTTCATGCATATTGGCGGTATGGGTAATCTGGAGGCGCTCGCTAAGGGTGTAGGGAAGATCTTTGCTCAAACTCAGGAAACGCATAGCGCTAAAAAGCTAATGCCTGTGATAAAATTTAATGCGGCTAAAACGTCACTTGATCCTAAGCCGATTGAAACTATCATTGGCGCACCCGCTGAAAAAGCAGGTGAAGTTTATAAAGTGACGTTAGGACGCACGACCCAAATGAACGGTCACAGTGCGAGCAAAGCAATGGGTGTTAATACTTGGGCGGTATTTGCCGGAAGTAATGAGAATGCTATCGTCGAGGGTGATTTTGCAATGCTCGAATCCGAACTTCAAGATGTATTGAAAGCCTTGCGAGGCGCAGACATCAATATCGTCGCCATTCATCATCACATGGTGAGCGAAACGCCGAAGATTGTTTTTTTACATTATTGGGGAGCTGGATCTGTCAGCGATCTGGCCAAAGCCATAAAAACTGCACTGGATACTCAGACAAAATCATAGGAGCAAAAACATGCAATGGATCACAAAATGACAGAAAAGAAACACGTAGAATGTGTGGGGAAACTGCAGCTGATGCGGTTGAAGAACTTATGCATAATGGTACAGAACTAGAAATTCGTAGTCTACGTGTTATAAAAACAAAGGATATAATTTGAACATATTTTATCTATCTAAAAATACAAAGTCTTGTGCAAAAATGCACGTAGATAAGCATTGCGTAAAAATGATTCTTGAATATGCTCAGTTATTATGCACAGCACACAGAGTAATCGACAATAATCAATCTAATGATCTGTACAAAGCTACTCACATCAATCATCCATCTGCTGTATGGGCAAGACATTCAATCGCTAATTATAAATGGCTTTACAAAATGATGTTGTCTTTGCTGGATGAATATAGTTACAGATATGGCAAAATTCATGCCACTGCAAGATTAGTACCAATTCTAAAACACGTTCCAAATATTATAAACAAAGAATTTACAGAGCCTACGCCAGCAATGCCAGAACAATACAAAATTTCAAATGATTCAATTACATCGTATAAGAATTATTACCTTGGAGAAAAATCACATATGTTTGCGTGGAAGAAAAGAAGAAAGCCAAATTGGGTAACATGTATAAAAACAGAGGCTTCTAAATGACTGCTAATGATAAACAAGTAAATGGTACACATTATAAAACAAAGTTATTCAGCCTTGGGATTACATAGCTTCTAATGGGTTGAGTGATTTTGAAGGCAACATAGTAAAAATGTGGGAGATGTCACGCCAATGATTTCCTTTGGCTGATGGTTTCCAGCTGGTATCTTTCTCTCCGCCAATAACATAGAAATAACAATACTCTCAGAGTATTTATTATTTTAATATATCCAAAAACATATCGAAAGATATTGGTTGCTCACTCATAACTAGAAAGTTATTCGGCTCCTTGTTTCCAAGGTTCCCATTGCGCCCACTCGTTTCGGCGGTGTTGGCGCATGGCGTGTGCGCAGTAATTCCGCTGTTTTGTCGGTCAGCGCGGCCTATAATAGGCATTCACGGTAATAGCATCGCTGTTGTTTTTCCAGAAATCTGAGTCGATGGATATTTTGACCAAAAGGGGTGTCCCGTTGGCAGTTGAAGGTTATATCGGGTGGCAGAAATAATTAAGCGGCCTTTTGATGTTAAAGTGGGAGCCAAATACGCTGCCGTATAGTCATCGTCAACGACAAGATGCAGCAAGGCTAAAGCTACGAGCTGGCAGCTCCGGCTGGTCGTGACCTCAGCATCCTGAGTTTCGCGAGCAAATCACCAGTGCTTCTTGGCGCGATTCCAGCGATATAGCAGGCGGGCAAAGAGGTTGTACGCCAACTGTACAAGCTGTCTGAGCACGGGCAATTGCAGCAACCTTGCGAGCCAGTGCTGGCCGGACGTTTGTGACCACAGGTAGGCGAATGCGTCGGCGCCGACATTGATCCGCCCATCCGGGTCTTTGACGTACAATCGTTCTCGCACTTGTTCTAACGAAGCACCCACCTCTGCTACTGCTTCCGGGTAAGCGTGCACATCAACCCACTCAATATCCTTGACGCCACAGGCTTCCATGCGCTGGCGCTGATCCTTGATGCCTGCATTGCAGACGGGGCATGCGCTGTTATAGTAGACCTTGCTGGACATGTTTTAACTCGTGCCGTTGATTGATAACGCCAGACTGACTACTTCGCCGTACTCTTCTTCTCGGCTTAGCGTGAGCAGCTGAAGAGAATTTAAAAACTACGCAGCTGGGTCATAAAAATAGATTGGCTTGAAGATTTTATTAAAGAGATTATGTCATCATAGCGCTTATCAAAATAAGAAAACAAGAACAAAATTTGATTGTGTGTTGATTTTTTTCGATTGTACCTACTTCCTTTTTTAACTCCTGATTACGCTTCTATTGGCTATTCACGAATAGGTGATTTCAAAGCATATAAACCAGAACAGTTTCAAGATAAAATCAACTACGGGGTAGACATATCAACTTTAGTATCCATGATTGAAAATGGTGAGATTTAGACCGTTTCAGTCATGAAATACGGATACCCTAAAAATATTGCTTCAAGTATGATGGCTTACAGTTAGTATCTAAAAAATGTGTACCCATAAATATTAAATATTTATAGAATGTATAGAATAAAAGCTATTTAAACGTAAATAAATATTTAAATTCAGAGTTGAATTCGCGTATGAATACTATTTCAAAAGAAGAAAGAATAAAAGGTGCTTTTTTTGGTGCCATAGTCGCTGATGCGCTTTGTCTTGGAAGCCATTATGAATATGACGCTAAAAAAATATATGAAGCTTACGGCAGCAAACCTATAGAAAAATACATGTCACCAGGAGAGATGATGGGTGGTCAAACACATGGCATTGGCTGGGGAGAGCGTAACTACCATCCAGGTAAAAAGGCAGGTGGGACAACTGATTATGGAGACTACAACATCTTGGTTTTAGAGTATTTGGCATCTATTTCAGATATCCCAAGACCTTTTAATGTAACAAACATGATTCCTCACTGGATGAAGCGCCTTGAAAAAGGCTGGGGTTCTTGGATATGTACCATGACTAAAGAGACTTATGGACAAGTAAAACAAGGTGTACCTGTTGAACGTCTTGGTGGGATTTCTAACGCGATGGCAATACGTCATGTAGCAGCGCATGCATATTACGACACAGAAGATGAAGTAGTAGATGTTGCAAGAAAAAGCATGTTTACACATAGAGATGTTCATGCGCTAGGTGGCGGCGAGTTTTTCGCTCGTGTCACCCACCGTGTAATTAACGGAGAGACTCCATCGAATGCAGTTGAGTCTACTGCTTTAGAAATGGAAGGGTTTTTTTATGATAAAGTTGCCCAGGCAATTGCAAAAGTAAAAGAAGCTACTGATGAAAACTCGGCACTTTCTCAAGAGAAGTTTGCTGATGACCTTGCAATTACAAGCATGGCAAGACTATGGGACGTAGGTCGTTCAGAACCGATAAAAGTAGGCAAAGCAAGCCCTACTGAGGGGACTCTTCCTGGAGCTGTCTACTTCATACTAAAATATGAAAACGAGAAAGATGGGCTAAAAAAAGCACTACAAGCAAATACGATGGTCGGTGGAGACAATGCTTCAAGGGGAATTGCTATCGGTATGGTTCTTGGTGCATACAAAGGCGTAAATGCGATCCCATTAGAGTGGAGAGAGACCTTGGATGAATGGGATTATTGTGAAGAGATGCTAAGTAGGCTTCCGTTACTTAAATAGAAAAGCAAAACAGCCGACCCATAAGTGATAAATTTGAGTCAATAAAGCGGTACTGCCAAGTTAACTGTACCTGCGCGATAACAGCAGAATGAAAATTCAGCGACTCTATATAAACGTCATCTATCTCCATTCAAAATCATACAACATGCAGTGCATACCACCCGATACTGTTGCACACGGTGCATGGAAAACAGCTTGTAATAAATAACTTCAGGATACAAGCAATATTGTTCACGTAAAGAACAATGCTTAAACTGATTGACAACTGAAATTATTCATCTAATTCCAGAAAAGAGTAAAAACCAAGAGTCAGGTGAAGGTACGGTAGGTTATATAAGGTATCGTTGTCGTAAATCATTTTAACTCACCTCACTACGGGTAACTCATCCCACTCAGTGGTGTAATTAGGTGACTTGTTCTCTCTCCGCATAGACCAGCCATGTCTGAGACCAGATGCGGCAATGGTCAGACTTCCTTTTCCCATCTTTTGATTGATTGCATCTATCACATGCATGAGGTTGTCTGATTTTTCTTGTGCGTCAGTGTCATCGAACAGTGTGGGTTGCACAGACCCCTTGGGTTGAAGGCCCATCAGCATTACACCAGACTTCTTGTAACTAAACCCACTGCGGTAAATTTTCATCAATCCAGATAGAGCGGTCTTAACCAGCGTGGTCGTGTCATCGGTTGGGTCAGGCAGTGGCACAACCAAAGATTGCTCGTAATACTCTTCGTCCTTAAATTGACTGGTGCGTATGAACACGCTAATACTCGATGCCACAGAACCGTCTTGGCGGAGCTTTCCGGCAGCAGTTGTGGCAAAGTAAGCAACGGACTCAGAAAGGTCTTCTATCGCCGTTACAGCCATTCCAAACGAACGAGAGACCATTATCTGCTGCCTAGGTATCTCTGCATCCTCTAATTCGATGCAAGCCGTTCCATTAAGCTCTTGTTGGGTGCGCCAAAGCACAACTGAAAACTGCGAACGAATATTGTCAGGATTGGCTGTACGTAGATCTTCAACCGTGTTGATGTTCATCGACATCAGTTTCTCGGTAATCTTCCGACCAACACCCCACACATCGCCAACGGGAATCTTGCTAAATATTTTAATTTTAACCTCGACATTGAATCGTCCAAAGTCACAGACGCCATCACGACCGGCATATCTCTTTTTGGCGCAATGATTAGCCAGCTTGGCCAGTGTCTTGGTGTCCGCTATGCCAACACAAACTGGAATGCCAATATTTTGCCTGACTGTTTGTCTTATCTTCTGACCATAGCCCATCAGTGATTCAGGTGGGAATCCATTGAGGTCGAGAAAACATTCGTCGATGCTGTAGATTTCTTGTCTGGGGGAGAAATTGGCTAGCGTAGACATGACTCGTGCGGACATATCACCATACAGCGTGTAGTTACTTGATAAGGCAACAATGCCGTGCTTCTTGGCTATTGCTTCCAGCTTGAACCATGGCTCGGCCATCTTGATCCCCAGTGCTTTCACCTCTGCGGATCGAGCAACTGCGACACCATCATTATTGCTCAGGACAACGACAGGAACACCTTCTAACTTAGGATTGAACACCCTTTCACAGGAGACATAAAAGTTGTTGCAGTCAACGAGAGCAATCGGCATGGGTTTACTTTCAGTCGAGTTTCTTTATTAATGAAGTGACGACGCCCCAGATTTTTAGTTCTTGGTCATCCTTAAACTCCAACTCCTTGAATGCTGAATTTTCGGGTGCAAGAACGACACGACCCTCATGCTGAATAAATCTTCTGACAATTAGGTCACCGTCATCAACCGCAATGACAATATTACCCGAAATGGGGCTGAGTGACCTATCCACCACTAGCAAGTCGCCGTGCTGAATACATGCATCCACCATTGCATCACCCTCTGCTCGAACAAAGAAAGTTGCATCCTTGTTGTGAACAAGCAGCTTATCGAGGCTCAATTGCCCCTCAAGAAAATCATCTGCTGGAGATGCAAAACCAGTAGTCATTTGGCAGGCACAAGTAAGGTATTAGTTGCGGCACAGGTGAGGCTCATGCTACCAGTTTCTCTTTCTGTTGAGTAATAAGCCAGCAGTCATCTAATTCCCACCTTGCACCCCTACTAGATCACTAACTCATCATACTCACTGCTTTCTATATCCTGACACACCTGTGGAAGTGAGGGCAGCTTATTTCCTAAATTGCTATAATCAACCTATGAAAATCATCCCTTATCAAGAGTTAGCTTTTAATGAAGGCGTGCAAGTTCAAAAGGGCATGAACTTCAATGTCAAAAAGTCTTATTCAATAGTATTAATGTCAACCGTAAAAAAAGCACCAGATGACGCGCCCCAACTTTGCTTCTGCACTCGTTTAAATACTACAGAATCGCGAGAATACAAATCTTAGATGACCGATCCCTCACGCTGGATAGCAACCCAAGCGGAAATTTTCTTGCCAACTTTGATAGGCAGCACACGCCAATACATGATGAAGGGTGTGCCATCTTTCTTATAGTTAATAGCCTTACCTTCAAATTTTCCGCCCGAGTTCAATGCTGCTGAAAGCCTCGCTATGACCTTAGAATCTGTTCCTGTGCCCTGAAGAATCCGGGGCGTCTTGCCGATTATTTCGGATGGGTCATGGCCAGTTAGTTTTTTGAACGACTTGTTGGCGTAGATAATCTTGCCTTCCGCCGATGCATCCGTGATCAACACAGAGTCAAAACTGTTCTCTGCCAAAACCTGGAGTAGGGCCAACCCACCATCAGCTCCTTTCATCAGTTTCTCAAACGTCTCGGACATTCTAGGTTCCCCTTTGTTAGAAAGCGTCACCGGCAACAAAGCCTTTATCAGATATGGCAAACGGCATTTTACTCTGAACACAGTACAGCCTTTTTACGCAAGAAACAACCCTCTGGATCAGTTGACTGCGTAACAGAAAAGAAAAGTTATCAGATGATCGGATACGTTGCTTAGATGAATTAGGTTTTGTTTGGTCTGTAAGAAATTAAACTAAACTTTAACAACAACTCCCTCTCCGCTACTTAATTTTAATGCTAATAATCAATATGCTATTTAGATTAAATGTATAGTATTTAAATAGGCCACCCGCTTTAGTACCTGTTTATTTTCTCTGAATATTTTCTTTTTGATTGAATCTTGCTGCCAAGTACAAAAATTCTGAAATATGCATAATCTTGGTATCTTTTGGGTGGATTTGGGAGTAGCTTAGAAGACAATATTTTTTAAGGTCTTAGTTAACTCAAGGAGCATATGATGAACAACCAATCCGTATTATCTTTGAATAGAGTCGCAAGCCCGATCACGCTTCCACAGTGCAATGCGCCCGCAGTGCCGCGAATGACACTTACAGATCCTGCCTTGAATATCATGACAGATTTCACCAAAACTGCCGTATTTTCAATCGGACTCGACGAGCCAGTCGATCATGCACTGCTTTACATGAAGACCGCCGGAGTAAGGCTTTTGTTTGTCCTGGGCAACGATGGTGGGCTGACAGGCTTGGTCACATCACTCGACATTATGGGAGAGAAACCTATGCTTTACCTTCAGTCCATTGATTGCAAACATATGACCTGCTCGCGATCAGACGTGCTAGTGAAACATGTCATGACCCCCGTCAGTAGTTGGGAAGTGATTGATTATACTGATATTGAAAATTCGCAGATTTCCCAGATTGTCGCTGCCTTTAAGGCTGCCGGTAGGAGGCATCTGGTTGTGGTAGGGCGTTCGGAAAATTGCCCAGAAAGCATTGTGCGCGGAATATTCTCCGCTTCACGCATCGAACAGGCGACATTCTTGCAACTGGAAATTGTCAATACGGCCAGAAGTTTTGCAGAAATCGAACATGTAATAGCACATTCCTAGAATGCAGAAGATCTCACAGTATTTTAGCTAAGCAAGTTTTGCTGCAAGATATCTTTCCAGAACGCGGCAAGGACGCTGCTACGGAGTGGCGAAATAAGGTGTGATGATTGATGTGTATAAGCCTAACCAAGTTTTTGTAAAAATTCGGAAGTTCACCTTAGTATTTCGGAAGTTTAGTTTTAGTATGCCTCAAGTTCATGTAGGTAGAACAAGCCAGCACTAATCTCTGTCCTGCGTTGACGTGTATCAAGCCCATGCTTAGTCTTTGCTACGGCACATCGCGTAGTCCGACCTGATTCAGTGATTGGGCCCCTAGATAGACCACCATGAATACGACACCTTTTTGCTCTTCATAGCAGGAGCTCGGCATTCTTGTTTAGTGCGTTTGGATCAGGCACTACATTGTTGGCAGGTAATACGCCCTTCAGCTGTTATGAGCACAAATGAATCTCTCTTCTAGGATGCTCACGAGATAGCTTCAGCACTTCTTCTTCGATTCTGGATGTAAAACTGCTTTTAGTCTCTTTAGGTTGACTCTTCCAGGTGATATCACCATGGCTTGTTTACATACTGCAGTCTTCTGGTGTCTCCCAAGAGATGAAGTGAGCTGTATCAGAGTTCTCCAGAGCGTGAATCAAAGTCGACCTTTTAACACACTCTATGGCTGAGTCCTTTGCATAATTTTTAACCATAGAAAACCTAAAATTCCAGCAGTTAATGATGCTATAAGAATCGACATCTTTGCTGCATTTATCGTTGCTGGATCCTCTGTGAAAGCTAGATTGGTGATAAAAATAGACATAGTGAATCCAATTCCACCAAGAATACCTGCCCCAATGATATGACCCCACTTCAAGTCTGATGATAAGCGACATACCCCAATAGCAACAGCCATAAAACAAAATAGCGTAATACCTAGAGGTTTACCAAGGATTAAGCCCATGGTGATACCTAGACTGTTTAAGCTACTTAAATCATGCATCCAATCGCCACTCAATGTAATGCCGGTATTTGCTAAAGCAAAAATTGGCAGAATGATGAACGCAACAGGCTTATGCAATAGGTTTTCAAGTTTATATGATGGAGATACTTGGTCATCATCTTTTTCTGAGAATGGAATGGCAAAGGCCAGCATAATCCCAGCAGTCGTGGCATGAATGCCTGATTTAAGCATGAGAATCCACATCAAGACGCCGCCAATTAGGTAAGGTAAAAGTGTTATTACTCTAAAGAAGCGATTTAACAACATTAGTAGTGCCCAAAACACAAATGCGACAATCAGATACCAAACGGATAGCTTGGCCGTGTAAAAGGCAGCAATAATCAAAATTGCACCTAAATCATCTATGACTGCGAAGGCCACAACAAAAACCTTTAACGAAGCTGGAATACGATTGCCCAGTATGGCTAAAACTCCCAAGGCAAAGGCAATGTCAGTTGCCATGGGGATAAAAATTCCGTTTTGAGTCGGCGTTGCCTGATTGAGTGAAAAATGAATGAGTGCTGGAACAAGCATGCCACCAGTAGCGGCACATATAGGCAAAAGAGCATTCTTGATATTCGATAGCTCGCCAATATAAATTTCACGTCTAAGCTCTAATCCTATGAGCAGGAAAAAGATTGCCATTAACCCATCATTTATCCAATGTTCAAGGCTCATGCCAAAAAATTGGGTATGCCATAGACTCAAGTAATCATGTCCAACTGACGAATTCGCCATCATGATTGCAACTATGGTACAAATAATCAGCAGAATACCACTTAATTTTTCTGAGTCGAAAAACCTATTGAAGGTATTGGATAGGAATAAAGGAGGAAATAAATTCATAAAAGCAATATAAAAATAATGCGCATATAAAACAATGGTTCTGTTCTTATTATTTTACTTCAGTGAATACTGGTGAAGCATAGTATGGCGCTTTCTCTCCGCCAAATTCATACATAGATAAAATTCCATCTTATGTGCGAGAGCTCCTCAGACGCAATGCATTGGTAATCACAGAAACTGAACTTAAACTCATCGCTAATGCTGCAATCATAGGTGAAAGCAGCCAACCAGTAAATGGATAGAGCAAACCTGCTGCCAGCGGCACTCCTAGGGCGTTATAAACAAATGCAAAGCCTAAGTTTTGCTTCATATTTGCAATGGTTTGTTCAGAAATCTCACGAGCTTGAGCAATGCCGCGTAAGTCACCTTTAACTAGTGTGACCTGCGCACTGTTCATTGCCACATCAGTACCAGTGCCCATCGCCACTCCTATATCAGCTTTTGCAAGAGCAGGTGCATCATTAATACCATCGCCTGCCATTGCTACAATGCGGCCTTCTCTTTGCAACTTTTCAACCAATGCTAATTTATCTGCAGGTTTGACTTCGCCATAAAATTCATTAATACCTAACTTGGCAGCCACTGACTTTGCAGTGAGTAGACCGTCGCCTGTCGCCATGATTACACGCATGCCTGATGCTTTTAAGGTAGTTAATGCTTCTATTGTACTTTCTTTGATAGGGTCTGAAACCGATAACAAGCCTGCTGGCTGACCATCGACTGCGAGATACATTACGCTAGCGGCGGTTTCCCGCAATTCATCGGCCTTAACTTTTAATGACTCAATTTGCACATTGAACTGACTCATCAGCGCGGTATTACCTAACGCCAATTGCTTACCATTGATACTGCCTTTTACACCAATACCTGAGCTGGACTCAAAGCCGTCTACTTTATCAAGCGCTAAATTTCTTTTACGCGCTGCTTTCACAATAGCATTAGCTAATGGATGCTCGCTACCTTGGTCAAGACTAGCTGCTAATCGTAGCACTTCATCTTCGGTATAGCCTTGGCTAGCCACAGCACGATTAAAACGTGGCTTGCCTTCGGTCAATGTGCCAGTCTTGTCTACGATTAAAGTATCCACTTTACGGAAGTTTTCAATCGCAGCAGCGTCGCGGAATAGCACACCCTGTGAAGCAGCTTTGCCAGTAGCGACCATGATGGACATCGGTGTAGCTAATCCAAGTGCACATGGGCAAGCAATGATGAGTACTGCGACTGCATTGATTAAACCAAATACCCAGCTCGGTTCAGGCCCTAGAAAGCCCCAGACAAAAAAAGTAATGAGTGAGATACTAATGACAGTGCCTACAAAGTAACTCGCCACTTGATCCGCCATGCGTTGCATAGGCGCTTTAGAGCGTTGCGCTTGTATGATCATTTGTACAATACCTGATAATACCGTTTGCGAACCTACTTTTTCTGAGCGCATGACTAATGCGCCGTTGGTGTTCAGCGTTGCACCAATCAACTTATCACCAACATCTTTAGTGACTGGCATCGACTCGCCAGTTAACATAGATTCATCTACTGCGCTTCCACCTTCTGTCACCACACCATCAACAGGAACTTTTTCACCTGGGCGGATGCGTAGCATGTCACCAACATGGACGTCCGTAAGAGGCACATCTTCTTCTATGCCATCGGCATTGATTCTGCGAGTGGTTTTAGGTGATAATCCAAGTAAAGATTTAATCGCAGCCGAGGTTTGTGAACGTGCCTTGAGTTCTAAAATTTGACCAAGTAACGTTAACGAAATTATGACGGCTGCGCCTTCAAAGTAAACAGATACACGACCCATTGCCATAAAAGAAGCTGGGAAAATATTTGGTGCAACAGTGACCACGACGCTATAAATAAATGCTGCTGAAGTACCCAAGCCTATCAATGTCCACATATTCGGGCTTCGGTTCACTACTGAATGAAAACCGCGCTCAAAGAAAGGCCAACCAGCCCACAGCACAATAGGTAGCGTTAACACTAGTTCTATCCAACTCTGTGTGGCCATCTCAAACCACTTCAATTGATGCCCCAACATTGCCAAAAAAGTAACGATGATGGTGAGCGGGAGTGTCCAAATAAATCGCCGTTTAAAGTCAGACAATTCAGCACTTTCACCGTCTTCTAAACTGGGCATTTCTGGCTCTAGTCCCATGCCACACTTTGGACATGCACCAGCATGGTCTTGTCGAATCTCTGGGTGCATTGGACAGGTGTAAATTGTGCCTGCAGGAACAGCTTCAGATTGCGAAGACTCTGTTGCTGATATTGTGTTTTCAGAGTTTGAATCTAAATCAGTATATTTTGCTGGGTCAGCTACAAATTTAGCTTTGCAACCACTACTACAAAAGTAAACAGGCTTATCTGTATAGCGAAAGACATTTGGAGATTGATCTGTCACCTTCATTCCACAGACGGGGTCTTTTAATGTTTGTAGTGTTTGGTTATCAGCTATCATCATTGACTCCACTATTGTGTGCTGTATTAATCTGAACTTTCTAATTCTCTAATTAAAATCTTCATTTCTAACAGTTCTTTTTTGTGCTTCTATA
>Ga0209553_1001362_pt1 | contig 12189 bp, 9 predicted proteins | sample LauGreFBDMM110DN_2_FD_188217 | JGI IMG/M metagenome (GOLD analysis project Ga0209553, IMG submission 188217) | Freshwater lake microbial communities from Lake Michigan, USA - Fa13.BD.MM110.DN (SPAdes) (version 2) | ecosystem: Environmental > Aquatic > Freshwater > Lake | place: Lake Michigan, USA...
CACTTTGGAGCTTCTGGTTACACAGATTTTTTAATTTCAAAAGACAAACAGAAAAAAGAACGCTATATTGCCAGACATAAGAATGATCACATTAATAATCCAAATTATGCAGGATTTTACTCATTAAATTTACTATGGAATAAACCAACATTACGAGCGTCCATTAATGATACAAACAGGCGCTATTCTATTAAAATAATTAATAACATTTAAATTCTCGTTTGTAGTCGCAAATAAAATTAGGGTACATAAATTTAAGTTTTTTTTTTATTTACATATTCATAAGCCATTGGATTAAAAAAACGGCTCTGGCCTGTCCTTTTTTCCGTCTGCTTGTCATGGTACTTTTGCATATCGATTGCTGTCTTTAACCCGTGGCAGTTAAGACAGAGGGCACAGAGGTTGCTCAACTCATTGGTGCCCTGGTTGCAGAGGGCCACTACGTGGTCAATGTGAAATACTGGCCCGAATGTCATGGCGCAGAGGTGACACCGGTAGCCTTGCCCGGCGGCTATTATCAGCCTTACACCTGGTCTGAGCTTGATGCGATCGTGGCGAAACATATTTTTCTTTTAATAAATGGAAAAAGTAGTAGCACTGCTGCAGGAAATCAATGAGCGGGTTGCGCAAATCGAAGCCGACCTCAAATTGCTGACCGAGGAGAACCAGAGCGTGAAAACAAACTGCCAAAAAATGGGCAAGCACATTGACTTTGTCCAGGGCACCTATGAGGTTGTCCGATCGCCCCTTAATTATCTTAAAAAAAAATTAGAATTTATAATGGGCTCTCCGGCGGAACCGGAGCTTCTTTCTATTTGTCCAAACCCATAATAAAATGAATACTACTTTGTTAATTGGTATTGCCTGCGTTACGGGCATCCTAGGAGACTCGCTACTCCAGCTCGGGAGTGCCAATGGCCTCGGGGGGCCAACGGGTTGGGGACTCAAAGACTATTTTAAGAAACATGGTAGAGCAGAGTCTATTTTTATTGCCGGGGGCATGATGGTTATTTTTTACTTGATTTTTATTTCTACTGGATTACCTATAAATTACATCTTGCTGGCCATCTATGGCATTCTGCTTGACCTCTTGTTTCGAGAAGCAATGATTTTCCAGAGCCTCGATGGTTACTATGCCTACTTTAACTATTTTTGGTCTGCAGTATGGGGCGCCATTCCATTAATAATGCCCCTCCTGGTCTACCACCTACTCTTTTAGAACAGGGGAGAGCTCTCGGGGTAACATTCGCTCCCACACTGCTCAATAGCTTGCCTAGCCACTGCCACACACTCCGGGGTAATTTTGTACCCAATGGGGTGTATGACTCCTGATTTCAGGGCAATGTCGTACTGGAAGCATTCCTCTCGTTTCTTGCACTGGTCATACTGCTCCTTGGAGAGAAAGCCGCTCAACATATTGCAGGACTCCAGGGTCTTGATGCAGTTGCGGCAGTTGCGCTCCTTCACATAGCCAGGAAAAAGGGGGCACACTAATCCTGGCTCCGAAGAGGGAGAAGCCTTGGTATAGAGGATGCCTGGGGTGCTTGGGCACGTTGTCTCCAGGAAGCGCTGACCCATTGCCATGCTCTTGTTGTAGGGAGCTGGCAAGTAGCGCAAAAAGCCCGGGTCATTGTTTGAAAAGGAATCCAGTTCCTGGGGATTAATAAGGGGAATGGAGTGTGAATTGCCCCTGGCATAGGAGCCATAGGATCCGGTTGAGGGTTCCCCTAGGGAGCGCTTCATCTTTGGGACACACATGGCGTCTTTGCACCTGTGAGAATCTGGGCACTCGGCATCATAAACACAGCCGGCGGTAGTAGCAATGGTGTCAATACAATTAACCGACTCATTGCAGCCGGTGGTAAATGGCGGGCTAAAGCAGATTCGCTGAAATAAATTATCGCCATCTGCAAAAGGCGTGGCTGTACCAATCATACCGCCTCTACCAAAAACATCTTTTGGAGAGCTGCAGCCTTTGCAGTTCCCAATACAGCCAGGGGCGTTGGCGCAACCAGAACTCATTTTTTTAAGAAATTTAAAAATTAAATTTGTTTAAACAAATTTATTTTACAAATTCAGAAGAAGCTATACTAAACCCACCAAGCAGCAATAAAACAATTAATAGAATTAATAGAAAATGCATGTTTATTTATATTCTTTTTTTTATTATTCGTCTTGGTTAATGAATTCCAGGCCAGCAAAGCCAACGCTTTGGGCAGAACCTTGGGTCATAATGAGCACTTGCGTGGCCTGAAGAGTCACGCCAAAGCCGCCCGTTGAGCTCATCCAGATGCCTTGAAACTCAACAATAGGGATCACGGTGCAGCCTCGCAAAACATCCTCGCAAGAGCAATTGTGAGTTTGCCGCTGTTCAAATTTCAGAAACGATGTAGCGCTCTCTGCTTTGCCCACATTAACCTTAATGCGCGCAGTGGCCGGGTACTCTGGTTTTTTGGACAGCTTGACAATCCCACAAAATTGACGTCTCAGCATGCTCAGGGGGATGAGCTCGTCTTCCGCAGCAAGGTCAAATAGACGCCGTTGGTTGTTAAAGATAAGCTGCAACACAGCATTGTCCAGCTGCTGGCAAAAATTAAAGTGGTCTTGGTACTTGAGTTCAAGCGGCATGGCCTTGACGGTGACTGGCATAGAAGAGCTTGGGTTGCCAGACTCGCCTCCAGCATTGAAAGGCTCCGAAATGCCATACGGGGCTCGTAGGTAAGCGTCACCTGCCTTCCACAGCTGGAAAACGGGCTTGGTTCCCTCTTCGGTCTGGACGTCAATTTTCTTGAGGCCCTTGGGGGTCGTAAAAACGTTGCCTAGTTTCCAGGCACTTGGGTTGATGGCGTTGTATGTAGAAGCTTGCATAGTGCGACTTGTCTGTCCGGAGCAATTTGATTTCTGATTTTTAATTCAAAAATCAGCTATTTATAACACAAATCTATTTTTAAATCAATTCTATTTTAAGATTTTTTAATTTTTGTGTTTTTTTTAATTTTTGTGTTTTTTTAATTCTGACAAGTGAACAATTAATTTATAATTAAATCATTTTTTTGTTGTCGAGTGCGATGGTGGACGTGTTTTCTTACCTTTCTTCCAAACATTCGTTGTTGATGGACCGGCTTGCCGAAATGAACGAAATTGAGTGTGTCCGCAAAAGACCCCATAGCCCATTGGCCGAAGACATTTTTAGCGAAATGCTCTCCGAAGACATGCTTTGTTCTGACCAAGAATCCGAAGACGATGTTCCTCTCTTCAATGCCAAGGGCTTCCCTACTGTTTCTGGTAAGTGCCCTCCTTCTCAATTTTTGGTTAACCAACACCCCGATGATGACATGCTTTGTTCTGACCAAGAATCCAAAGACGATGAACCTCTCTTCAATGCCAAGGGCTTTCCCACTGTTGCTGGCAAGTGCCCTCCTTCTCAATTTTTGGTTAGCCAACACCCCGATGATGACATGATTGACTCTGACCAAGAATCCGAAGACGATGAACCTCTTTTCAACGCCAAGGGCTTTCCCACTGTTGCTGGCAAGTGCCCCCGTCCCGAATTTTTGGTTAGCCAACACCCCGATGAACCTCTCCTCAACGCCAAGGGCTTTCCCACTGTTGCTGGCAAGTGCCCCCGTCCTGAATTTTTGGTTAGCCAACACCCCGATGATGACCAGGAATCAGAAGACGATGAACCTATCGAAGACCCCAAGACAGAGCCTGCTACCGCCAAAAGCCCTATCGAAGACCCTAAGACAGAGCCTGTTGCCGCCAAAAGCCCTATCGAAGACCCCAAGACAGAGCTGTTATTGTCAAAAATCTTTGGGGAAACACTCTTTGGCTACGAGGGTTTGGCCCATAAAGATTGTTTTTTTCATAAACGAATTGTGCCTTATGAATACTTTTGTGCAGCGCCGAAGATTAGACGTAATTTACCAAATGAATACATTTTTTCCACCGTTCCAGAAGTATCCGAAGACTATGTACCTGACAAGTTTTTGCTTCAACAAGATTTTATTCATGGCCGAATTACTGGAATTCAATACTATGTTAGGTTATTTAAAAATGACCCAATGGTTGTGCGCTATCTAAATAAATTGATCAGTACGAAAGAAATGGAGGACTATTTCAAATCACTTCGTCCGGATACGACTTTCAAAATATTTTGGTCCAAGAATCCTGATTTACCACTTGATATTGCTGCTCGTGTATATCGTCCTGAACTTTATGATATCTATCTTGGAAAAGGTATTAAGACTAAAAGCGCAGTTGACAGTCGTATTATAAGGGGTATTAATGAAGATACCGGATTGGTCCAAGATGTAATCCCTTGGAATGATGGTTCAAATCGAGCTGCATTGGCGTATACACCATTTACTGAAGATCCAACCGACATTTTGGGACCAGTTGGGGGATGGAAGGAATGTGATGCTTTTGTGCCAATTGTTCCGGAGACCAACGATGATGAGGCCCCGGAGACTGTTGTGACCGCAAACCCGGAGATCAATGATAACGAGGCCCCGGAGCCTGTCGTGACCGCAAACCCGGAGACCAATGATGATGAGGCCCCGGAGCTTGTTGTGACCGCAAACCCGGAGACCAAGGATGACGAGGCCCCGGAGCTTGTCGTGACCGCAAACCCGGAGACCAAGGATGACGAGGCCCCGGAGACCAATGATGACTTGGAGACCGATGATTCTGAGACAATTATTCTTCAAAAGGAGATCAAGGATCTTCTTGACCAGCATCGCGCGAAAGCCGTAAAACGGGTCCGTGTCCGTGCTTCTCGCGCCAAGCCAAAGGCACCTGTTGTTGTTGATAACCTCGAAGTCCCCGTCGATGCCCAGATGCCTATGAACATTGATGCCCCGATGCCTATGAACATTGATGCCGCCGATGCCCTGATGCCCATGGATATTGATGCCGTCGATGTCACTGATGTGCCTCGAGTAGCTGTAAAGCGGCCGCGGGTTCGTGCTTCTCGTGCTAAGCCAAAGGCACCCGTTGTACCCGAACCTTTTGTTGGAGATGGACCTGTTGCTTATTTTTCTGTTGATGATGAACCTATTGCTGATCCTTTGGAACCGATTGCGCCCGAGCCTGTTGCTGATGCCCCAGTGCTTCAACAGGCTATTGTTCGAACATATACAACCAAAGAGCAAGGTATTGAAGAGGCCAAGATTCCAAAAAACAAGAGCTATTCTGAGTGGCTTCCTTTACAACAATATCCGCGTGTGTTACAACAAGTTAACGAGACCTATGCGACAAAAACTGATATTCATGAAATGACAATCAATGATTTATATGCGCTTGGAAATTCTACCGAGGCTTTTATTAGTAGATCTAGCAATGCCATTATACGCCATCAAGTTATGAAAGGTCAAGCAATTGAACAATTGGTAATACTGGCAAAGCAAAAAAGCTCGCGTTCAAAAATTGGCGACATTTATGCGGAGGTTAATGCTTCACTACAACGGCATGCAATGGAACACGGAGAAAGTTTTTTTGAAATTAAGCCGAAACGTATGCAAGAGCTGCGGGTGCTTGGAGAGGCTGCCGAGTATTTGGAGCTTGATAAATATGACCTAAAATGCTCCTTTAAAAAGCTTATTCGTCGTGTTCCTCAGATTGTAAAGGAAGCAAAATCTTTAAATCCAGTGGTTGAAAAACGTCCTGCAGTTCGTCATCGTTCTGCTCTTCCGATCAAAAAACAACGTGTTGAATAAATTTTATTATAATTATTATGTATTTTGCCTTTATATTTTATATGCCCTTATGCTTTTAAAATATTTTTTAACTAATGTTTTTTTTTGGTTATCTTATTAATTTCATGCCACTAACCATGTCAAGTGTAAAATTTTTTGGGGCACATATCAAGGGCACAAAGTAAAATTCCCGACGCGTCGGGTTTTTTTGGTTATCTTATTAATTTCATGCCACTAACCATGTCAAGTGTAAATTTTTTTGGGCACATATCAAGGGCACAAAGTAAAATTCCCGACGCGTCGGGTTTTTTTGATTATCTTATTAATTTTATGCCACTACCCATGTCAAGTGTAATTTTCTTGGGGGTACATATCAAAGGCACAAAGTGAAATTCCCGACGCGTCGGGTTTTTTTTGTTATCCTTTTAATTTCATGCCACTAACCATGTCAAGTGTAATTTTTTTTGGGGTATATATCAAAAGCACTAAGTAAAATTCCCGACGCGTCGGGTTTTTTTGGTTATCCTTTTAATTTGATGCCACTACCCATGTCAAGTGTAATTTTTTTTGGGGTAAATATCAAAGGCACAAAGTGAAATTCCCGACGCGTCGGGTTTTTTTGGTTATCCTTTTAATTTCATGCCACTAACCATGTCAAGTGTAATTTTTTTTAGGGTACATATCAAAGGCACAAAGTAAAATTCACGACGCGTCGGGTTTTTTTAGTTATATTATTAATTTCATGCCACTACCCATATCAAGTGTAAATTTTTTGGGGTACCTATTAAGGGCACAAAGTAAAATTCCCGACGCGTCGGGTTTTTTTGGTTATCTTGTTATCTTATTAATTTCATGCCACTACCCATGTCAAGTGTAAAATTCTTTGGGGCATATATCAAGGGCACAAAGTAAAATTCCCGACGCGTCGGGTTTTTTTGGTTATCTTGTTATCTTATAAATTCCATGCCACTAACCATGTCAAGTGTAAATTTTTTTGGGGTACATATCTAAAACACAAAGTAAAATTCCCGACGCGTCGGGTTTTTTTGGTTATCTTATTAATTTCATGACACTACCCATGTCAAGTGTAATTTTTTTGGAGGTACCTATTAAAGGCACAAAGTGAAATTCCCGACGCGTCGGGTTTTTTGGTTATCATCTTATTAATTTCATGCCACTAACCATATCAAGTGTAATTTTTTTTGGGGCATATATCAAGGGCACAAAGTAAAATTCCCGACGCGTCGGGTTTTTTTGGTTATCTTATTAATTTCATGCCACTAACCATGTCAAGTGTAAAATTTTTTGGGGTACAAAGTAAAATTCCCGACGCGTCGGGTTTTTTTGGTTATCTTATTAATGTCGTGACACTACTTATGTCAAGTGTAAAATTTTTTGGGGTACAAAGTAAAATTCCCGACGCGTCGGGTTTTTTTGGTTATCTTTTATTAATTTCATGCCACTACCCATGTCAAGTGTAATTTTTTTTGGGACACATATCAAGGGTACAAAGTAAAATTCCCGACGCGTCGGGTTTTTTTGGTTATCTTATTAATGTCGTGACACTAACCAATTCAAGTGTAATTTTTTTTGGGGCACATATCAAGGGCACAACAAAACGCGGTGAACGCCGCGTTTTTTTGGTTATCTTATTAATTTCATGCCACTACCCATGTCACTGTGTAATTTTTTTTGGGGCACAGATTAAGGGCACAAAATAAAATTCCCGACGCGTCGGGTTTTTTCGGTTGTCTTATTAATTTCATGCCACTAACCATGTCAAGTGTAAATTTTTTTGAGACTCATATCAAGGGCACAAAGTGAAATTCCCGACGCGTCGGGTTTTTTTTGTTATCTTATTAATGTCGTGACACTACTTATGTCAAGTGTAAAATTTTTTGGGGCACATATTAAGGGCACAAAATAAAATTCCCGACGCGTCGGGTTTTTTCGGTTGTCTTATTAATTTTATGCCACTAACCATGTCAAGTGTAAATTTTTTTGAGACTCATATCAAGGGCACAAAGTGAAATTCCCGACGCGTCGGGTTTTTTTTGTTATCTTATTAATGTCGTGACACTACTTATGTCAAGTGTAAATTTTTTTGGGGTACAAAGTGAAATTCCCGACGCGTCGGGTTTTTTTGATTATCTTATTAATGTCGTGCCACTACCCATGTCAAGTGTAATTTTTTTTGGGGCACATATCAAGGGCACAAAGTGAAATTCCCGACGCGTCGGGTTTTTTTTAATATCTTATCAATTTCATGCTACTAACCATGTCAAGTGTAAAATTTTTTGGGGTACAAAGTGAAATTCCCGACGCGTCGGGTTTTTTATGTTATCTTATTAATGTCGTGACACTACTTATGTCAAGTGTAAAATTTTTAAATTTAAAACAAGCACAAAAAAAAATTATTATAAAAATTTTATTCAACACGTTGTTTTTTTGCGGCAGAAGCAGCGCGATAACAAAGTGCAGGACGTTTTTTAACCACTGGCTTTAGGGAGTTTGCTTCCTTTACAATCTGAGGAGCACGATCAAAAAGCTCATGCATTGTGCACTTGTAATCATATTTATCAAGCTCCAAATACTCTGCTGCTTTGCCCAATGCCCGTAGTTTTTGCAGATGTCGCCCACACATTTCTCTATAACTTCCTCCACGTTTCATTGCATTCAGTCGTAATAATTCATTAACCTCTGCATAAATGTCGTTTATTTTTGAACGTGCGCGCATTTTTTTAGCTCGTATAACTAATTGTTGAATTGCTTGGCCTTTCATAACATTGTAGCGAATAATGTCATTAGTAGACCTATTAAAAAGAACATCAGTGCCATACCAAAGCGCAAAAAAATCATTGGTTTCCATTTGTTGCAAATCAGTCAATTCGCAAAAAATATTAACTGGTTGTAACATTCGAGGATACTGTTGTAAAGGAAGCCACTTGGAATAGCTTTTGTTTATTGGGATCTTTGCCTCTTCGATGAGTTGCTGCTTGGATGTAAATGTATTTTGTACATTAATAGCATCAACAGCATCATTAACATCTACAGCATTAATAGCATCAGCAACGTCAACAGCGTCAATAGCATGAGCAACATCAACAGCGTCAATAGCATGAGCAACGTCAACAGGATCAATAGCATGAGCAACATCAACAGGATCAACAGCATCAGCAACGTCAACAGGATCAACAGCATCAGCAACGTCAACAGAATCAATAGAATCAACAATATTAATATTTGAGGGAATCAAGGTAAACTTTAAAAAAAATTTTTCAAAAATTGTTTTAAAACCAAACAGCATGTTGTTCATTACAATAAAAAAATAATGAATAAAAAAACTTGTTACTAGTCATTAGTCACAACAAACACAAAAAAAACAAAAAAAACACTAAGCTCATGGTGTTTTTAAAAAAAAAATTTAAAATATAAAAACATTAAAAAAAATGTTACCTAAGGAAAAAATAGTTTTTGTAGTAATTCTTACCCTTTTTGTCTTGCTTCTTATCTTTCTATTATACAGCTTGTTCTCGTGCTCCTGCAAAGACAAAGAACCTAATATTTTTAACAATACTGTACCTGTAGCAAAGTCCATGCTTTCCTCCAGCAAAAATAGCCCGAGTCTCAATCCAATTATTTTGGTGAACGGGCTCGGCGGCTGCTCGTTGTATTCGCGTTGGAACTTTACGCCGCAACAAGTTGCTCAGCTCGGACACATCTGCAGTGCTACGCAAAAGGAGTGGTACCACGACTGGGCTTCGATGGAGGCAACGCTTCCAAATTCAGCGGGCGGTGGTTGCTGGCGCTACCGGATGACAATGCAGTACGACGCCTCGTCAAACGATACTCAGTTCAAGTGTGTGGACAATTGTGAGCGCACCGCCTGGCGGGATAATTTGCCGGTACTGGACTCCAAAGACGGCGTGAACTTTACAAAGGACTTTGGGGGTGTAATGGGCGTCGATACCCTGACAAAGATCGAGGGCTTTGACGTGTCGGCGGCCCACATGTACCACAATTTGATTAGTTATTTGGGCGACACCATGGACTACCGAGAGATGCAGAGTCTCTTTGGGGCCCCCTATAACTTTAGCGAAATCCTCAATAAGTCTTACCAGGACACCTACTTTAACATGCTGCGGGTTCTCATCGAGTACGCGGTCGAGAAAAACGGCGGGCGCCGGGCCCACGTCATTGGCCATAGTCTGGGAAATCCCACGCTAATTACCTTCTTTAGCAGGATGAGCCAGGCGTGGAAGGACCAGTATATACAGACAATGATTTCGGTGGCGGGCCCCTGTGCCGGGTCGCCCAAAGCCACCAAGGCCGCATTCGCCGGGGACAATGAGGGCCTCGGGATCCTCTGCGACAATCCTTTGATCAAAAAGCAGGACTGTAACTACTGGTACCAGCAGGTTGAAAAGCTCTTTGCCGGCGTCGTCTGGATGTTTCCAGACCAGGATGTCTTTTCCGGGCTAAACATCGTGGAAATGGGCTCCGGACCCTCGAGGCTCATCTACACGGTGGGCGCCAATGTTCCCGCAGGCAAGCTGTCGCTCAAGCAGCTCTTTAGCGACGCGGACATTACATCGTCCTACGACGCCTATCAGAAAACAGCGGTGCCGCTGATTCCTGTGCTTGTGCGGCCTCCCGGGGTAAAATTCTATGCCATTTACCCGCTCCTAGAGGACCAGGTGAAGGCCGGCGGCACACCGATTTCCTATCGCTTTAACGAGCCAGGTCTGCCGGGCTTTAAGACGATTCCGTCCGAGGGAACCGAGCTAGAGTACTACACGGCACTATTTGGTCCCGGCGGCACGGCCAATGAAATCCAGAAACAGATCCGAGGCAATACCCCGATTGACCAGATGTTTGGGGACGGTACCGTGCCCTGGCTGAGTCTGCATGTGCCAGACCTGTGGAAGGCCGGCCAAATGTTTGAAAGCAAGCACCCGGTAACTGGGTGCACCATTCCAGTAATTTCCCGGGAGTTTCGGGGCAAGGGCTATGAGCACAAGGGAATCTGTGACAAGCCCCTGTTTTGGCGCTACGTTATGAACATCATTAGAACAAACACGGAGACGTCCCCGCACTACTGGACGCTTCCGGGGTGCCCAGTTCCACCTGTGGTGAATAATTGTCCCGAGTGCGACCTGAATCCACAGAGCGAATGCACCTTTCTCGTGAACAAGGCGGACCAGAAGGGCGCCAAGCAAGACCGATGTCAGGTCCTGTGTGACCGGGACGGAATCCCGGGCGACTGGTCCTACTGGAAGGACAGTTGCCCGAAGCCGGGCGACGCTCCCAACAAAAACTATTGCCACAATACCTTTGGCTTTCCGAGCCACTGCTTTAATGGCTCAGTCTTTTCGCAGAATTAAAAAAAGACAATATTAAAATTTAAGGGTAAAATTAAAGACACTAAAAAAATATTTTTTTTATTATAATGTTTCGATAGTGTAGGTTGCGTAAAATACATTTTCATCGATTGCAGCAAAATCATCCTCATTTGGTTTATAGCGTAGAATGAATGATCCTGGGGAAAATAGAAGCACTGATCCCCAAGATGTTGCCAATTGGCCCTCTTTGGTTGCCTGTATAGCTTCAACTGGAAGTGCACGGGGAAATGCAATGCCACACAAACAATTCAAGGTATCATCAGCAACTTCGTAGCGTTTTAAAAATTCAGAAACCAGCACTGGGTAAGGAAAGCTGGACACCAGTACGTGAAATATGGCGCCATTGGCCTCGGTGCGGCCCAAATACCTCTGGAGTCCCTCCATGGTGACTATTTCGCCATCGCAATCGGGTATGGTAAATGGTACAGCAATTCCCTTCTTAGAGCAACGGATCACAGGACCCTGGGCAAACAGAGTATTAAGATGTTGATAAGAAAAAAAAGCTGTCATGGTGTTGCCTCGATAAAAATTTATAAATGATTTAAAAAATAACTATTAATATCACATTTTATTTCTTTGATTTTTGGGGTGGCCGGTAGCCCAAATCCCTTGGGGTGCTTTTCCGACTCGGGCTTGGACCGCGGGAACTGGGGGTTGCTATATTATTATTTTCCTTGAGTTTGCGCATTTCTTCATACAATGCTCGCATTTCTTCCACTAAAAATACCGTAATGCAATTGTAGTCTATTCCAACCGGAGCACCCCCGGGCTCATTGTAGCCCGCAAAGCGCTGATGGATCGCAGCCGCCTCTTCGGCAATGTAACCAAGGTGTCGACCACTCGCGGGATCACTATTGTAGATGAAACTCCGCGGCTTTAATCCATAGACAACACGGGTATTTTCTTCCAGCGGCAAAATCGTATTTTTTGTTGTGGCGCTACTTGTAGCATAGCTGATTTCATTTGTAGTTGAATTATAATATAGAGTATTTGAGGTGGCTGCCAGCGCTCTTACTGGCGTAACATAGAAGGCCGCGGCGGCCGCCGGCGTACCAAGATCGCTTCCAGTAGCATTAATTAGAATAGCTCCT
>Ga0209553_1001363_pt1 | contig 12179 bp, 11 predicted proteins | sample LauGreFBDMM110DN_2_FD_188217 | JGI IMG/M metagenome (GOLD analysis project Ga0209553, IMG submission 188217) | Freshwater lake microbial communities from Lake Michigan, USA - Fa13.BD.MM110.DN (SPAdes) (version 2) | ecosystem: Environmental > Aquatic > Freshwater > Lake | place: Lake Michigan...
TCCGCGAAACTCGCGTTCGACGTCCAACAGGCTACTCTGCAGCTCAAAGAACATCGGATCGTCCCCGCAGACTTCCTTCAGAATCTGCCAGTCTTCACCACGCAGCAGATTGTCATCATCGGCCGGGATGGGAAATTCTTTGCCGGTGGCGTCTTGATAGATGTTAGGGCACCGAGTCATCGAAACTGCTGAGATGAAACGATTTGGCCGCCGGGTTCGGCAATCAACCGGGCGACAACTTGTTCCGTCCAGAAACTCCTCTTCCCAATTCTGCGGAAGTCAATATCGTCGAGTGCAAGCCATTGGCCGGAGCGAGTCGTCGAGGCTTCGACATCGAAGCCTTTGTAATCGTCAGCCACAAACAGCCATTTGTGGTGGTAGATCCACGGATCGGTGAGCTGGCGACGAAAAGAAGCGGAACCGTCAACTTTGACTGTGTAGAGGTCACCTACAATCGGCTCATCCGCCGAATCGAAGTCCGTTGACTGGATGAACGAAACCGTTTCGTCAGACAGCTTAAACTTGACGACGGTGTACGAAAACTCCGGCGGCAGAAACGACTTTGCTTTTTGAACTGCTTCAGGCAGCAACGACTCGTACTGCTGGTGGACGTAGACAGCCCCGCCGATCTCCTTGCCGACTTTGAATCGAGCACTCCGCTTCGGTAACGCAGGATGTTTCATGGATTAATGAGTCGTTTTCGCAGAGGTGTTTGGTTTGGACGGGGCGTTGCCGCTCGACTACATTATGTAGCCATCGGATGCTTACTCAATGTGGGTTCGGTCACAATGAACGAGCAGCCAGCAAAATCGACAATTGCACGTCACAAGACAGCCATTAAGCGGCAAAGTTTCTCCCTGCCGGTGAAGTGTATGCTGCGTGATGGCTTGCTGGATGCTGAGCGGACGTTCTTCGACTACGGCTCCGGGCATGGCCAGGACTTGGCGATGCTGTCCGACATGTCGATTCAGGCAGCCGGATGGGATCCGGTCCATCGACCAAATGGCGAACGGCAGTCAGCTGATGTGGTCAATCTTGGTTACGTCATCAACGTGATCGAAGATCCGTCGGAACGACAGGAAGTTCTACGGAAGGCATGGAACCTCTGCAATAGGGTGCTGACCGTTGCCGCCCAGGTAGAATTTGCAGCTCCGGATAAAGTCTAGGCTGCCCACGGTGATGGAATCCTGACGTCGCGGGGAACGTTTCAGAAGTATTACAACCAGTACGAACTTCGTGACCTCTTGCAGACAGTTCTTGAGACGGACGCTCTTTCTGCGGCACCAGGCGTCTTCTACATTTTCAAGGATGAAGAAGCCAAACAACAATTTGTTGCTACCAAGTACCATCGACGGTTAACGGTTCCTCAGCGGCGGATGTCGGAAGTTCTGTTCGAGCAGAACAAAGATGTTTTAGAACCGTTTATGGTAGCGTTGACTCAATATGGCCGAATTCTAGGGCCTGAAGAGTTGGCTGAATCTGCGGCAATCGAAGAACGATTCGGCTCACTGATTAAAGCATATCGCCTAGTTCAGAAGGTGACCGACGAAGAGCCGTGGAAACAGATTGCACAGCGGCGAACAGAAGACCTGCTGGTCTACCTTGCATTGGCAAGATTTCGTCGTCGGCCACCAATCGTCAAGTTACCTCTCACGATTCAGCGAGATATCAAGGCGTTCCTCGGCAGCTATCCAACGGCCTGCGAGAAGGCGGATGAGCTTCTGTTTCTGGCCGGTAATGCGAAAGCCATCAACGCCGCGTGCCAGCGATCAACAGTCGGACAACTGATCGAAAACGCTTTGACAGTTCATGAAAGTGCCTTGGATTCGCTTGAGCCGCTACTCAGAATCTACGAAGGCTGTGCGCGTGCTTTGGTCGGAAACATTGAAGGAGCAAACCTGATAAAGCTTCACCGATTTTCGGGGAAAGTTTCTTATATCGCCTATCCCGACTTCGAAAAAGATCCGTGTCCAGCAATTCAGTTGCGCGTCAAAGTCTCGTTGCGTTCTTTGAACATCGATGTCTTCGACTATTCCGAATGGCCAGATCCGCCATTGCTGTTCCGCAAGGACGAGTTCCTGCCCGCCGAACATCCCCAAAAAGTGATCTTTGGCAAGCTGTCAAAACAGATGGCCAAGGCTGGCTTGCTTCCACAACCTGACGCGCGCTTCTCGCGATCGCAATGGACCGAGTTTTTTCAGGCTTCTGGTTACGTGATGAAGGGTCACCGAGGATACCGAGTGGCTTCCGTCGTGCGGATAAACGGATCCATTGAAGTGTACAATTGGATTGCAGGATATGGACCAACTCGAGAGAATGACTTTTATCGGACAGGCAGTCGCAGATTGACTGCACGTTTCAACAATGTCGATGCAATACTTTGACGCCGTCTAGATCGCGTAGGTACGTCGAATCGAATGCAAATCGGACCACTACCAAAATCAAATGATGTAAATATCGGGGCACTGGCAGGAAGCTTTGGGAGCGTCACCAATTCCTACAAATTCTATTGGATGCTCGCACTGGTTGACGCCGTGCAGGAACAACACCAGCGGACGATTTCTTTGCAGTGGTTGTGGTGCCGAATGGTGGCGCACGTTTGGCATCCAGTACATTATTTCCGACTGCAGTTTGGCAAGAGTGACAAGTTCAGCGAATGTGCTGAGTTGGTTAAGTTGGAATCGGGATTGGCGATTGATGCATCCGTCTCTGATGTCACTGAAATCTGCGTGAAGCTCCCAAAAGGTTCTGCGGCGCGACGGGTACTTGAAGAGCGTGGTCGTTTTGTTCCCTATCGGTTTATTCGGCCATTCTTTGAGACTGAGATTCATGGTTTGAAGGATCATGAAGTGAACGGAAGGATCACCGATTTGGCGTCTCAGCATTTCAACAGCGATCGTCCGCCGATGTATCGATTCCTCGGTCGGGATATTGAATTGGCCGAAGCGTGGTTCCTGTACATTTCAGAACATCTCGAAGTGTTGCGAGGTTTTTGCTATTGGCATCTCGTACTATATTTGCAGGCAAAAAATCCGAATGTCGGGAACCTTGCGAGTAAGCTCACTCCACCAGTCGAACGGGATCTCAGCCAGGCCAAGAAATTCTGGCAGCTTGCATTAAAGGCGGGTGAGGCTCAGAAGTGCATTTATTCCGGCTTTGCCGTGCCCGCGTCCGGTTTCTCTTTGGATCATTTTCTCCCATGGTCGTTTGTCGCACATGATGCACTTTGGAATATCTGCCCGACATTACCAGAGGTGAACTCAGCGAAGGGCGATCGGCTTCCATCACTTGATGGCCACCTTTCTGCGTTTCTTGCGACACAGTTTGAAGCGGTACAGCGTGTTTGTCCAATTTGCCCAGAGCCGATGATTGAAGACTATTCTCTGCTGTTTGGCACAGCTTCAGCGGCCGAACTGATCGCGATCAGCCGTGTGGATTTCAATCGACGCCTTGGAGACGTGATCCGGCCGCAGTTTCAGATTGCCGCGAACTGTGGTTTCCCGCAAGGATGGTTCTACAGCCCTCGACTTTGAGCAACATCTGTTCTTTTGCGATTGGCGGAAATGACGATGCGTTCAACGGAATCTACCGAACGATTCCACACAGGATTTGTGATCGTACATTCGCTTTTGTTGATTGATCCCACTTTCTCCTGTGTACTGCGTCCCGGAGGGACACCAGAAATTAGCCGGTGGTCAGCGCAGCGCCACCACCGGAAATGATTCAACATACAACCGCATCCCGGAGGGATGCCAGAAACGTCAATCTAGATCATTCCAGGTATTTCGGGTCGAATTGAACGTCAGCGCGTTCCAGAAGTTGGATCCACTCTTCCTGAAACGATGGCTTTCGATGATGCTCACGTTGATTGCCAATACAGCCTCAGACAACGTCTCGCGAGGTCAGGCTTACGGTAAATGCTGCGTAACGCTCTTGCCAATTGAAACGGGTCTCTTTGATTGTTTCATGAAGCTATTCCGATGTGCCCTTTTTTACTTCTCGCATGAAGTCAGACAATCGGTGAGTGGATTTCAGGCCAACGAGCAAGTGAACATGATCGGCCCACCACCGACAGCCAGCGGTACGCCGCCCGGATATTCGTGAACCCGAAGAATCCAGGCGTCCTCGATCTAGGGTTGCCTGTATTTGAGGCTGAAAATGACGTGGTAGTGAAGGCTGAGAGATGTGAACATCGAAATCCTGCATCAAAGCATTCTGCCATCCCTCCAGGATGCAGCTGCATCACGGCCTGACAACCGGTGGTTGCGCTCCGCTGACCACCGGCTAATTTCTTGAAGCCCTCCGGGCTGCGTCACAGGGTATTTTCGATTGAGCTCTGTTGTAACCGCTGCAGAAATACGGACTTCTACTCCGCCCGCTTCAATCGTCGTTGAAATCGTAAATGATGTGAGGCGGCTCGAATGAATTGAAACGCATGCCGTCACGGTCGCGATGCCCTGCAACACGTGTGCAAAAGCGAGATCTACTTGACAGCTTGGCGCAATCGCATCTCGAGTGCGTCCATGAATGGTCCCCAGCCCCCAAATGATACAACACCGCTGTCAATCAACCGCAGCGTGTTCAGTTGCTCTTCCGCTTTAGCAATGCGCGACTTGAGTCGCTCAATCGAGTTCGCGATATTGCTCTCCCAATTGACGGCATCCCTGTTTGCGGGCGGGTTTGGATCACTCGAAAAACGCAACGAATGGCCCTCAACCAGCTGAGCGTCGATCGTTGGTTTCCCATCGGTATCAAAGACGGTGTCCTTCGGAATGACGTCCAGCGCGACAAGGCCCCATAGCAGATTATTGGCGAACGTACCCTGCAATTTGCGCTCAGCATAATGCTGTGTGACGGCGATCCGAAGCGCATTCGAGGAAACAGCAAGACAAGTGCCCGTCGAGGACTTTCGCACGGCAACCGCTTCTTCCAATGTGGCTAATGGGCCATTCCAATACCGGTCGTAAGCTTGAGATTCCGAGCCGTCGGTAAGAATCGTTGCGCGCTCATCGGCGAATCGCGCGTGGTATCGATACGGCACGTCGGACACGACGAACCATTCGAAGGCCCGCGATTGAAGAACGGCGAATTGACCTCCAATGGACAGATCTTCGATGCGTATCCAAGGACGCTCGTACGCTTCACGGTGCGAATTCGAGTCGTGAAATTTCGTCCAGTGGTCAAGTAAGTTTGGCAATTCGGGAACGACAATCGACATGACATCCGACGTGATCTCGTAGGCGTTGCCATGCCATGAATCGGCACCGTTGGGTTTCAGGAAACCTGCGTTTACAGCCTCTTTTATGACGCGATTTCGCCGCCGTCCATCCGGCTCAAGTGTTTTGTCGCTAATGACTGCAGCTTTGCCGTGGAATTGGCCAAAAAGATAGCTCTTTTGAAGCTGCTCGCGTTGCTCCGTCGTCAGAATCTGGATGTCCGTCTCTACCATGGCTTTGCCTCCAGTCGGTACCGAGTTGTCGCAATCCTCACGGCGTCCTTTACACCGCAAATCCGCTTAAACGCGATTCTAACGGGACGCAGGTACGCTTGCACTGGCGGATTGCTCCAATAGTCACCCTGGACGACCGCAATTGGGCGGAATCGACGATTTTATCCAGAGTTTTAGGCACCCTGGCAGCGTGGAAAATCTTCCTGTCCGTGCCGTTCCAGCAGCCCGAGCAACAGTTTTTTGCGGGAATTGATCATCGTTGGCGTCGGACGCTTGCGCACGATCATCTCATTGTTGATCAATGGTGTGCTGCTGAAGACCTCTTCTATCATCGCAGAGAGGCTTGATCGCAGGGCCCGGGACGATGAGATCGTCAATTCAGTCCCCTGATAAAACCAGCGTGGACCTGAACGACCGGGGCGCAGCAATCGGTCAACAAGCTTTTGTAAATGATTGCGAGCGTCGTCCGTCATCTGCTGCAATTCCTGCAGTGCCAACGGGTCTGATTCTACGAGGTCAACGTTCAGTTGCATTCTCTGCAGAGACGCCACCTCGATTGCCGCGTCGAGTAATGGCAACGGCTCTGACGGCAGTGCAACCACGATTCTCGCATCGTTCAAATGCTCTTTGGCGATGACCACCGCTGCTTCAAGTTCTTTATGACTGTCGGCGAGCAGATAAATGACTTTGCCATCGCTGTCGGGCGGCAATTGTTCGATCAGCATTTGGAAATTGACAAACGAATCAAACTGCGTGACGGTCTGATATTCGCCCAGCAAGTAACGTCGAATGAATCTTCGGTCGTTGTACTCAACCGGTTTCCATGCCGGGGGAGGGGCTTCCCGATTCAGGAACTGAAGCAAATCAAATGCCGGGGCAACAGCTCGCTTTTCATCTTCCAGCTTGCCACGGAGGTCCATGTCAGTGCCATGCCAGATGCTGACATCATCATTGTGCCGTCGATGCAGGAGCAGCTTCCGGTCGATGAGTGACTGAATCGCGTCGGTCCATTGGGCCGCTTTGTCAAAGCCCGTGGCAGCAAATTCGAGCAAGCTCTTCCCTGCACGGGAACGCTCACCACTGGTGCCAAGGCCCAGGAGACATGCCGTTTTCAACACACACATCTGCGAGGCATCATCTCGCACTTTGGACAGCGCACTCTCTGTCTCAAGCCACTGCCTGTGCGTTCCGCCGACAGCGGTATCGGCGCGCATGGCTGGCGAAAAGTAGTTATACAAGTGCTGCGGACTGATACTGTAGCCCAGGCTTTCATGGTACAGAAAGCTGAACAGGGTCCGTTCGTTCTGAGCGACCCGAGCAGAGACGCGCGGCAGCAAGTACAGCGTTGCCGGTTCAAGCGGAAACGCTGCAAACAGCAGATCTGAGAGTTCGGACTGAGTGAAGTCTGTGAACAGCCCGCTCTCCTGTGCCGACTTGGCAAGATCCGTGGCCTTCCGTTTGCTGATATCTGGCGTGCGTTCACCTCGGCGATCAGCCATCACCTCGCCAACAAGGCGATAGATTTCTTTGCTGTCGTCAACGTACTGAATCGTACGGAATCGGCCTTCAATCTTCTTCCAGTCAGATCGAACACCTTGGGGTGCATTCGATGCGTAATGAAGAAGTCCCTGATGAAGAATAAGACCAAGTGTGATCGGAATATCCGATGACCGGGAGATAAACTCAGCCAGAAGCTGTAATTCTAGGAGCGCTTCGCCGCGACCATCGGCAACCAGCGTTTCCAGATGCCGACCGAATTCGTCCCAAATCACGACAATTCGGTCAAATCCTTTTTCTGACCCCTTTTCTTTGAGGGCATTCAGAATTGCGATTGCATCCTGTCCTGTCTTCACTGGCATGGACTGCAGGAATCGAGCCTGACGACCATCACACAACCGCTGAATCGACTCACTTGCCGCGTTTCGCAGTGCAATCGCAAGACTCTCACACGATCCATGAAGCGCAAGCACAATTCCCTGACGATCCGGATGCTTTGCTCGATTTTCAGCAAATCCTCCCAACTCTTTGCTGACGGATTTCAGCCGCCCGGCAAGGTCCTTGAGCACATCACTGGCGTCCGGGCGGTTCTCGATCATCTGCAGTGTGTAAACCGCGGTGAGGGACTTTCCAGTACCGTATGGAGCAACGATCAAAAAGGCGCGGTCATCGTCATGCGCAGTCATCGCACGTATCAGCGAAACACACTTCGTGGTTGGGCGAAAGTGCTCAATGCGTGTTGGCTGATCAGCATCAAATACAAGATTGATTGACTTCAGAAAGGATTCCGCATGGATGGTCGCCGATCCGGATTTCCTTGTCCGCTTTGTTTTTTTAGGCGACATGCAACTGCCCGTCCTCGATGCTTGCATAGTGAGCGACCACCCAATGCAGCGGGCTTTGCTGTTTCACCCGGATGACTCGATCGCCAGCCATGCCAGAGATTTGAATTGCACCGTTTTCAGAGAGGCTTTCTGCACGGGATGCAACTTCGAACAGAGTCTCGGCCGTCAATGCAAAACAACGGCCCGGCCCACCTGGCTTTCGCGCAGCATCTGTGATTGAGATATCAGATGCCCGGGCGCCACCGGAGGTATGTTCAAACGCTTTGGAAATTGCATACCCCAAAACCTCTGGGGGAATCGGCTTCACCTCATGATGTATCTGGTAATAGCCGGATGTCTTAAAAAAGCTGAGCAATCCCAAGTCACGAAATGGACAGTCTGCACCATCCTCTGGATCATCGTGTGTGTTGGGAATCGTTCTGGCATAACTTGCCAGCATGCAGCCGAGATCCCGGTCCAGTGTAGTTGCGCTCGGCGGCTTCTTCGTCGTCATCTCGATCTGGCGTTGGAGGCTCTCCACGCAAACGGCCCGGTCAAACCGGTCATGCCCAAAGCTGTTGAAGAACCAAGCCCATGATGCCGCAAAAGCCGGATTATTGACGAGGTTGACGTGAAGGATCCACCACGTGCCTTCAGACAGGAAATATGGGTCCAGTTCCCAAACCGTGCGGCCCAGTTCAGTCATTTGCAGTAGCGAGCGTTTGCCTGCGACAGTTTCCGGCGCTGGTTCCGCCAGCTGCGTTGCCATCAGCCAGTGGCGAATGGACTTTCCCATGTTGCGACCGACTCCGAGATGATCGGCAACATCGTCCTGAGTAAACAGTTCGGAATTCTCGTTCAGAAGTCGAAGGCCCTTGTGAAGCCAGCCTTCTCGAATTGCAAAAGTTTCGTGGCCTCCAAATCGCACTTTAGTACGCCTCCGTGTTCAATTTTCATCAATCGTTGATAGCGGTGAATTGCGTGAATCTTCGCAGTTGAGGCACTAGTTTTGCAAGGCATCGCACAGTTTCGTCTATCTCTTCATCCGAATTCAAAACAGACACGCTAAATCGCACGCTGGCATAGGCTTGTGACTCCGACAATCCCATGGCCCGAAGGACGTACGACGGCTCTGGTCGCTGGTTGGTGCATGCGGAACTTTGAGAACAGCGAATTCCCTGTTGGTCAAGCCTTGCAACCAAAGCTTCACCGTCCACACCTTCGAATCGCAAGTTTGTCGTATTGCAGACTCTGTTTTCTGCGTCGCCATTCACAAACACGTCAGGAATCTGAGTCAGAACGGCCCTTTCGAACCGGTCTCGTCGGTCCCGTAACGCGGAAATTGTATTGCTGAGCCGGTTCAGTCGGAGTCGAGCTGCAGCACCGGCCCCTGCGATTCCCGGCAGGTTCTCTGTACCTGCCCTGCGACCAGATTCCTGAGAACCGCCAAAAATGAACTGTGCAAGTTTCACCCCCGGCCGGACGTAAAGCCCGCCGACTCCCTGTGGTCCGTGAAACTTGTGAGCGCTGAACGACAGGAAATCACAACCCAAATCTTCGACATTAACAGGCAGTTTTCCAACAGCCTGTGATGCGTCTGTATGGAACAAAACGCCGCGATCACGACACAGCGTTGCGATTTCTTCGACTGGCTGAATCACACCCGTTTCATTGTTCACCCAGTGAACGGATACAAGAGTTGTTTCCCGCGTGAGCGAATCTGCAAGTTGCTGAGCGTCGATTCGCCCGAGCCGATCCGTTTGGAGCCTGCAAACAGACGTCCCCTGATTTTCCATGACGTCGCACAGCGACTTGATGGAGGAATGCTCAATCTCCGTTGTTACCAAAGATGAATTCGGCTGCATGCATGTTCGCTGGAGGACCCAATTGTTCGCTTCGGTGGCCCCTGATGTGAAACACACCGAATCCGATTGAGCCCCGAGCAAATCTGCGATGGCTTCACGCGAATCCTGCAACAGCCGACGAGACCTTTCACCAGCTCGATTGCTGCTGGACGGGTTTCCAAATGAATCCGACATGCCAGCGATAACCGCAGCCATCACTTCAGCCAAGGGCTGAGTAGTCGCGTTGTTATCTAAAAAAACCTCATTGGCCATTGCCGTAGTATTCTCGAAGCCCCCGAGTCTAGCAAGCTTCAAGCTCGCAGAGGCGCATCATAAACCTATTCGCCACGGATAGGCCGTCAATATTCGGCATCAAATGATCCAGAGATGCGCTTTCAGTGCATTCAGATCCGCGACGTTGCTTTCCAGCGTCGTCACCGCAGATGCGGAACCCTTCGACAGCGTCTCGATCAGGTCCTCAAAGTCCATGTCTGCCGTTCATTTATTCTTGAGCTTGATCTGGGTTTGTTGGTCGATGAAAATCGCTCAGCAAAGCATTGTCTCGTGGTGACTCGTCGTCCAACACCTACCATCGATGACAGCGTTAAAGATGAGCATCGAGCCCCCTCATCCGGCCTGTCGGCCACCTTCTCCCCCTGTGAGAGGGCGAAGGGGCGATTGTAGAAATCGGAGGCACGTTGCCCGTGCGGATCACTCTTCGCCGCCCGCGACGTCCCGGCCAGCATCCAAGCAGGCGTGCCGGGGTCAATCGAGTTGATCTGCATTTGGCAGGGAATAGTATGGCCAGCCCTCAGCCCTCAGCCCTCAGCCTACGGCAAAGGCAGCAGTGCGCTATCGTCTGATTATTCTGCCGCAGGCGAAGGCGGACGTGCTGCGTAACGCGGAGAGACGGGCCACCCCGTCGGTGATGCTACGCGGGCGGCGTGATTCCAAAATCCTGCACTGTCAGCAGTGCACTGAATGGGATCCCACGGGCCTCGAATGCTGCTCGGCCGCCCTGAAGTCGATCGACAATGCCGACGGCATGCACGACCTTGCAGCCGAATTCTTCCACCCGCTCGACAGCCTCCAGCGCACTGCCGCCGGTGGTCACAACGTCATCGACGATCACGACTTTGTCACCCGGCTGAATCGGGCCTTCGACGTAGCGTTGAGTCCCGTGGCCTTTGGCTTCTTTCCGAACCATGAAACCTTGGAGCGAGCGATTTTGGGCGGCGGCAGCCACGAGCACTCCGCCGACGATCGGATCTGCTCCGATCGACATCCCGCCAAAACCAGTGAATTCCACGTCCTGCAACAGGGCCAGCAGTCCGTACGAAATCTGCATCAGCCCTTCGGCACTGAGCGTGACCTGTTTGCCATCTAGGTAATATGTGGACTTCTTTCCGGAGGCCAGCGTGAAATCTCCGAACTTGAGGGCTCGTTCCCGAACTAGGTCCATTAATCGTACGCGGTTGAACATGGGAGAGTCTGCTTTTATGATTGAGTTGAAGCGATTATCTGTGAAGGCGCGTACGGGACTAGCTCCCAAGCGGATTCAGAGACGCATCGTAGCCGGCAGGATGATGAGTTCAACCCGTGCGTCACGGGTTGTTGCCGACACTTTCAGGATTGCTATTTATGTCCGCTCAGTTAAGTGAATTTGCCCGATCATTAAACGTCGAGACCGCTTTTACCGTCCTTGCAGTTGCCAAAAAGCTCAAGGCCGCCGGGAAAGACGTTGTCGAACTGGAGATCGGCGATAGTCCCTTTAACAGCACGGCATCGGCCATTCAGTCGGGCTTGCAGGCGATCCACGACAACCAATCGCATTACTGTCCATCACCGGGGATTCCGGAGTTTCGAGAGTCAGCTGCGAAGTTTCTGAAGCACGAATTTTCCATTCCAGTTGCCGCCGAAAACATTGCTGTCGGTCCCGGAGCGAAAGTTTTTGAACAGTTCTTCTGCGAAGCGTTTCTTGGCCCAGGCGACGGTTGCCTTGTGTTTAGCCCACACTTTCCGACATACCTGCCCAACATCCAGCGGCGGGCTGCGCGGGCTGTTTTGAAGCCTTTGAGGCAGGAGACGGAATTTCGTCCGCAGGTGGCGGACATCGAAGATTTTCTGAACAATGATCCTGCACCGCGCGCGATCTTTCTGAATTCGCCAAACAATCCGACCGGGGGCGTGACGACTGAGGAGGATTTACGAGACATCGCCGATCTGATTCGAGGCCGCAATGTGGCCGTGTTCAGTGACGAACCGTATTGTCATATGATCTGGAAAGGCAAACACGACTCATTACTTGCCCAGCCCGGAATGCTAGAGCAGTGCGTCGCGGCGTATACGTTCAGTAAGTCGTATTCGATGAGCGGCTGGCGACTGGGATTCTGCGCATCGTCGCGGGGGATCATTGATGCGATCAGCAAGATGATTAACACCACGCTGTCGTGTACGCCACCTATCGTCCAGCTTGCGGGGCGTGCAGCGTTGGAGCGTGATTCGAAAGAACGTGACGAGACGATGCTGAAGTTTCGCGAGAAAGTAGTCCTGTTGACTCAGGGA
>Ga0209553_1001365_pt1 | contig 12173 bp, 13 predicted proteins | sample LauGreFBDMM110DN_2_FD_188217 | JGI IMG/M metagenome (GOLD analysis project Ga0209553, IMG submission 188217) | Freshwater lake microbial communities from Lake Michigan, USA - Fa13.BD.MM110.DN (SPAdes) (version 2) | ecosystem: Environmental > Aquatic > Freshwater > Lake | place: Lake Michigan...
GTATCGATGATTTACTTTGTACTGGGTGTGGTACAGAAATGTGGAGGCCAACAGAATGCCCCGCATGTCATTCTCCAAAGATCGGATTAAAGTCTATTGGTGGAGCAAAGATTGCCGACGATCTGCATAAAGCATTTCCCGACGCCGTCATCGGTCATATCGAGAAAGGAAGAATTGATCGCAATGCAGACATTATTCTTGCGACAGAATATTTCTTCTCCAGCGTCATCGAGCCGTTCACGCAATACGGCTTCGGCATCATTGCAGAAATCCTTGGCGACCTCGCATTTACGCCAGGCGATTATCGTGGTGCAGAAATCACCGCAAGAAAAATAGCGCGTCTTCGCCACCTTGCTCATCGGGAACACGCAGAGTGCCTTATTCAAACTGTTACCCGCGATCGTCTCCAATCACTCCTTGGCGCTGAATACGTCTACAGCACAGAACTCGAGGCTCGAAAGAAATACACACTTCCACCGTTTGGCGTTGTCATCGAGTTCGAAGGCGCAACAATCAACGATCTGCCCAACCTCATCAAGGCGAAGGTTTCCGAGAATAACGGTGTTCTTATTGCCAAAATTGATCACAAAACCTTCACTGAATGGCAGTTGCTCTTCCCCACAATCCCAGACTCGATTAAAATACGAGTACGCGAATAGTCCTACCATATATGTCTCGACCAGTCCTACATAATCCAGATCCACAGCTTCGTATAAAGAGCGAAGACGTTTCAATTGAACGAATTCTTTCTCCGGAAATGAAGCTCCTGATCACCGAGCTTAAGGAAACCATGCGAAAGGAAAATGGTGTAGGCATTGCTGCGCCGCAAATTGGCGTGCACGATCGAGTCATCATCGTCGAGGTGGATAGCATCGCAACTCCGTTCATCAACCCCGTGATTACCGAACGTTCATTTAGAAAAATCGATAGTGAAGAAGGCTGCTTATCTGTTCCTGGAACATGGGGCTGTGTTACCCGGCATCGATCGGTTACCGTTCATGCGCTTGACGAATCCGCATTGGAAGTCGTTATCAAAGCCCAAGGATTCGACGCAACGGTGTTTCAGCATGAGATTGATCATCTCGATGGAATTCTTTTCATTGACCGTGCTGAAGACATCCAAAAAGCATCGCGCCTCTAAATTATGCGCGTTCTTTTTTTTGGCACCCCACCACTCGCTCGATCCATTCTCGAATCTTTGGCCGCCGACTCTTCCTTCGATGTAGTCGGCGTGGTCTGTCAGCCCGATGAACCCGTTGGCCGAAAAGCAATCCTCACAGCTCCCCCAACAAAGCAATTCGCTCTCGAGCACAACATTCCCGTCCTCCAACCAACCAAACTCAAAGACGAAGCTTTTCTCGTCGCCATCGATTCTCTTCATGCCGACGTTGCCGTGGTTCTCGCATATGGTCGCATTCTCCCCAAAATCCTCCTCGATCGAATCCCAAAGGGTTTCATTAACATTCATCCTTCACTCTTACCGAAGTACCGCGGCCCTTCACCTATGCAAGCCGCAATTCTCGCTGGAGATTCGGTCACCGGAGTTTCAATAATGAAGCTTGATGCCGGAATGGACACCGGCCCGCTCCTCACACAATCCATCATCGATCTCGCCGTTGACGAAACCATGGAAACGCTGACGAAGAAAGTGATCAACGTTGCCGCTCCGCTTCTCATCACAACCCTCAAAGGTTACACCGCGGGATCGATCGAGCCGATTGCGCAGAACACCGAGGGGATTTCGATCTGCAAACTCCTTACTCGCGAAGATGGAAAGATTGACTGGAACGAACCCGCCAACCTGATCGACCATAAAGTTCGTGCCCTCAATCCATGGCCAGGCACATCAGCAATCTGGGCAATCGGCGACAAAGAGGTTGCGGTAAAGATCCTAAGTGCCAAGCCGATTTCCGAACAAATCCTCGGCAACGCCCTCATTCATCCCTGCGGAAAAGGCACTTTTCTCCATATTCTCACCCTCCAGCCCGCCGGCGGAAAACCCATGAGCGGCGCTGATTTTATGCGTGGATACTTGAAATAAAGCCGAAAACGTGATAGCATAATGCGGTCACGTTTTCACCCGTTTTGGAGTTTTTCACATGTTCCTGTTCCTCGCCGCCACCCTCGCCCTCGCCAAAACCGCCGTCACCCCGTGCCGTGTGGCCGATCCCTCGGCCTTCAACCTCTCGCAGTACGTCGGCATCAGCCAGACGCTTGCCGCGAAAGGCGGCAAGGGAAAATCCGTGGTGTTCGCCACGGCCGACGACCCGGAGTTCGGGCCCGATGAGCCCATCGAGTACCGGTTCACACCGACCTCGGCGGCGGTGCTCACCATCGTCCTCGTTCACCACGAGGCGGTATCGGTCGGCAACGCCCCGATCACCATCGTCGAGATCCAGGATCTCCTGGTAATCGATCTGGCCGGGAACGTCTCCGGCGGCCAGCAGTGCGAGATCCGTCTCGCCATGACCGAAAGCGCTCTGCAGAAGATGCAGGAAGTGTACGGGTTCTAGCCCCGTTCTGAGTTTTGTCAGCTTCACCCCACGCATAAGGAATTCAATGAGTAACGTGTTTCGTCAGCTCCGCCTCCACCTTCCCACCTTTCAGCAGATCTCTGAGGCGCCAATGCTCTTCCTTCAGAAGATCGATGAAAGAACGAGTCTCCCTGTGGTGACGTTCATTGCGATCATCATGATGATGGCTGCGATGAGCCGCTACTACTAACCGAGAAGTAGACTCAAAACGTTACCCACGAATGACCAACGACGGCAGCCCAAAAGGCTGTCGTTTGCGTTACACTAGGCGAGAGTTACTTTATCTCTCACGAATAGTCGCCGGCTTCTGAATAGGCGTCACAGAAGACATTGCTGCCGCCTTTTCTCGCAATGAAGTCATCGTTGGTAATGGCATATTTTTCCAGACAAAAAATGGAAGCACGAACACCATAAATCCGAGTCCAATCGGATGGTTGAGGTACGGCGAGAAGATATGCGCAACAAAGAGCGCAATGATTCCAGAAGCAAGACTCATTGTAAGCCATCGTGTTTCCTCGCGATCAACAAATGACCGATATGCAACGCGAAGAATCGTTAGGAGATACCATCCAAATGCAAGCAAGCCCGGAACACCCATCTTCAACCAAATATCTTGATACCCCCATTCGAATCGGTACGTCGTCCATTCGCCTGTGCCGTTTATGGCGCGAAGTCGAGGGTCGTCAGAAATAAAAGTTACGGGGGTTCCAAAACCACTCCCCCACAACGGATTCTTCCCAATTTCCGTCATCATCGGCCCAAGTAAATTCCACCTACTCGAAACGGCAAGTTCACGCGTATCGTCGCTATCTCCTTTGTAATAAGGACTATTCGTTAAGTCTGGCCTTGGCGGAATTGGCACCACCACCAGCACCCACAAACTCAAGACTGCAACCAACACGGTAACAGCGCCAACGGCCTTTATCTTGATGATCTCTTTCACTGATGTTTTCCCTGCAATCAGCATTACGCCAAGCACCACAGTCGCCGCGAGCAAACCAAGCCAAAAGCTCCGTGATTGCCCCGCAATATCCACCGCGAGCATAACCGTCATTGGAATTGCAATCATCCAACGCGTTTTCCACTCTTTCGCAACGAACATTAACGCCCCAAACAACACGAGCGTAAACGTGATTACCGTAAACTGCGCTGGCTCAAATATACGGAAATACCACGGTCCATTGATAAGTGTTCCCACGAGCCATGCTGGACCAGAGAGAATCGTTACCTCCGCCAGCCGTGCATCGCGCACAAAGCCATACAACGCCCAAATGCCCTGAACCGGAAGATGGGTAAATGCGTAGAGCAGCACCATAGACGAGGTCGCGATCCATGTTGCGCCAAGCGCAAACGTCCAGAGCAGAATCCGCTTTGCTTCCTGCGTCCATACAATCATCGCAACGGGTAAAAGATATGCAAAGGTCGCATATCCATTCATATCATCGAATGCTGCTCCAATACTATTCCGTGCAAAACCCGAGATTGTTCCAAGTGCGATCGCAACAAAAAGAAAAATAAACGGAAGATCACGTTCCACAACAAAGCGAGGCCGAACATGATTCACGATAATGTGATAGAGCGTGCCCAGCATCACTGCCGCGAAAATTCCCTGTCGAATTCCCAATGTTGCTCCCCCGATCGATGCGTCAAGAAGATGACCATGACCGCCAATAAAAATCTCCAACATCGCAAAAGCTAAACCCCACACCAACGATCGCTTCGTTATGAACAAAGCAGCAAGAACAAGAAGGGCGAATGGAATAACACTCCACGCCGTATGCTGAACTCCCCAAGCCACAGCATGAACAATCAAGAGTCCGATAAGAGCAAAAACCGTGTTTCGATCGTAAAATTGCTTGAGAACTGGAATCATATTTTTATAATCGATGTTTCTTCACAATTGCTTCTCTTGCATCGTTATACTTCTGCACACGTTTCGGAATCCATCTCAAATACTTCCACGGGAATCTGTACACAAACGACGGAAGCCACGACGATCCTATGCGCGATTCACCGTCGATAAGCACGTCGCACCACACGCCAGGTACAAGCACACCTACCTTTCCCTGTTCGAGCATCGTCAACCACACATCCCAGTCTTGAAATCGCTTTATCACTGGATCGAATCCTGGAAAATCTTTCCGCCGAACAAGCGTTGTTGTATGCACAAAATTCATCCTCTTCAATCGCTCTGCACTAAATGAAACATCACGAAACACTTTCCATCCAAATCGGAATCCCCCGTACGCATAACTCGCCTCTGGGTGGCGTTGTAGCATACGTACAGACTCCTCAATCATTCGCGGTTTCATCACCACGTCAGCATCACAACATATTACGAACTCCCCCACCGTCTCCGCGAATCCCCTATTACGCGCCGGATTCGCACCAGCATTCTCTTGGTGAATGACCCGAATCTTCTTATCAAACTTTTGCAAAACTTCTGCGGTGTTATCCGTAGAACCATCATTGACCACGATAATTTCGATTGGTCTATACGTCTGTGCAAGAATCGACTCTATACATTTTCCAAGCGTTCGAGCGTGTTGGTAGGTGGCGATGTACACAGAAACAAGAGGGGTCGTTTTGTCGCTATCCGTCATTCTGAGCGAATGCGAAGAATCTGAGCCATTAAAAATACTCATCGTCTTTCTCCTTGTAAACTGTTTCATCACCCTCTCTCGACCTTTCGAGCCAAGCTGATCGCGTAATGCAAGATCGGTACCAAGTGTCTCAATAGCCTCAACAAGTCCATCGATACTGTCTTCAATAAGAATCCCCGTTTCCCCATCAATCACTGCTTCATCAACCCCGGGCTGATTCGTGGCAATCACCGGCAAGCCGAACAACGACGCCTCGATGGTGACGATTCCGAACCCTTCGCGATCGGATTCCGATTTTGTAGACGGCATCACAAAGATGTCATGCGAGGCGTACACATCCGGAAGCTTGCCATCGGAGACATGCGGAAGCAGCGTTACTCGATCCTGGAGTTCCATCGTAATAATCGCATCAAGAATCTCTTTCTTCATCGGACCATCGCCAACAATCGTATATCTCGCATGCGGAATCTGCTTCATTGCTGCTAGCACTTTGAGATGCCCTTTACGTTCTACTAATCGACCGACCGTGAGCAGTCGCAAACCCGATCCATAAAATCGTCCTTGACGACCATTTACTATGTCAGCAGACTCTAAAAGCTCATCAGTCACACACGGATGCATCACCGAACATGATCGATGAGAGAACGTCGCGACCTCATTCGCTAACGCTTTCGAATTTGCGAATACTCGACGTGCGAAAAACAGCACTAGCCACATCATGAACCGCTTGCGAGAAACAGATCGCGCAGCATCGAAATCAAGACCGTGCAACATCACGTCGTATGGTTTACGTGTAACACATCGGAACAACAGCGCAACGGTTCCAATCGGCAAAACATGGCTCGTGAGCAACACGTCGAACTGTTTTCTCCGTTGCCAAAACTCCATGAGCATCTCTCGATATGAAGGAAAACTCTTCCAAATCAACGGCGAGATCGCGTCTGGAAATGTGAAAACAAGCGCAGAAAGATATCGCGCAACGCCACCACGTTTTGGAGGATAATCAGGAGTTGGCAACAGGAATCGTTCCATAGGATTTTGGTCGCATCAATTGCTTTGCATGATGCCAGTGCGTTTTCGTGAGTGCCTTTGTTACAATCGAAAGCCCAAAAAATACAGCGGCGCCAATTGGAACCGTCATCATCCAGGGCATCATTTTTTTCAAGACCAGCACCACAAACATCATTGCAATACCAGAAACAAGAAATCCACCCACTGCTCGCATCCATTCACCAATCGTGACATGAATCTTTCGTTGTAATACCCAAACTCCCATACCAAACATTGCCGCGAAGCTGATAATTGAAGAAATACTTGCACCAGGAATGCCAATCCAAGGAATAAGAAGAATATTCGCAATGAAATTAATCACCATCGTTATTCCCATAATCTTTGTCTTCGTCATCTGTTGGCCTGTTGCGTTCAAAAGCGCACCAATCGGAAAGTCAAAGAAAATTGGAATGAGCACGAAAATAAGAATCGTAAGAGGAAGGATGGATTCGGCATAATCGGAATCGTATACCATGTGAACAATTTCTGGAGCAAGCGCAGCAATACCAAAAACAATCGGTGCTACAAGAAAGGCTAAATACCACTGCGCATCGAGAAAAGTCTTTTTTAAATCAACAGGATTATTCGCGAGCGACGACATCCTCGGGTATAAGGCACCAATAAATGCGAGAGGAAGAAACTGAAATGCATACGTGAGTTTATACGCAACGCTATATAAACCAACAGCCGCGACGCCAATAACCGCCCCAAGCGCAAACGAATCAACATATGAGTAAACCTTCACGAAAACTGCCCCAAGAAAAAATGGAAATGCCGCAGCGAGTACTGGTTGAATATTCTTTACGCTCGGCACAATCGACTTCATGCCAAGACGACGAATAACCTGAACACCAGAGAAGATAGCATTCCAAATGCTTCCCGTCGCAAGTGCAAGAATCAAAAGCGGAAGCGATGTGTGATGAGTGAAAATAATGATTACACCGAAAACTGTAGAAAGTAATTGACCAACAAATATCCCCATCGATTCATAGCGTAGCTCTTCGATTCCTCGAAGTACTCCATAAAATGTAAGCGACAATGAATCCGCGACCATAATTGGAATCGCAAGCCAAACGAGCGACCACCCTACTGGATCAGAAGAAAGTACTATTGGAAAAAGCGCCGCGATGATGATTGCAAGTGCGATTGCGCCAAGCTTCACCCCAAGAGTTTTTTGTAAAATCGATGAAGTTCTTGATCGATCTGCCGCAATGTCTCGAATGAGCACTGAGGTAACACCAAGATCTGCAAAAACCGCAACAGAAGTGATCGTTGCCAACGTAAGAAAGTACACACCAACGCTTTCCTTGCCTAAGGTTCGCGCTAAAAGCGCGAAATACACAAACGCAATCGCCTTCTGCGCAATAGACGAAAATGTGAGCAACGCTGTATTTTTTGCGAGTGTCGACATAGGCATATTCTACGCCAATTTTTGGCTATTCGCAACGGTTTTTGTGTTATACTTTTTCTGTATAACATTACGATGTATGGATAGAAAAAACTTTTGGCTTTGGGCGGTTGGTGGAATATCAGTACTTCTTGTAAGCTCAGGGATTTTCTTCATCACTCTTCCAAAACAATCGTCGCCAAACAGACCTCGCCCTGTACATTCAGGGATTGTAACGCCAACATCAGGAAGTGCCGCACCAACAACACCATCATCCTCTACGCCAACACCGTCTGAAAATGCGCCATTCGTTATTACAACGATGACACACATGGAAGAAGATTTTACCGATAACACAAACAAAAAAGTTTTTGAAAAACATGTCGCAGACATGCGTTGGGCAATGGATCTTTTTGACGAATATGGCGCGAAGCTTACCTTTGAAACGGATCAGCCATTTGCGAAAGCAAATACCAATTGGGGAGTAAATATTCTCAAAGAAGCTATTACGCAAGGTCACGGCGTCGGAACGCATGCTGGCTTTGGAGCAAAGGCAGGCCTCAGTCTTGATGAGCTCACCGAAAAATTTATTGAGAACAAAACACTTGTCGATAATCTTGTCGGCACAGAAAACAATCAAGGAGTTTCTGGTGGCACCGGGCCAACGGATTGGATTCTTGGTGCTGCAGCAGCAGGCTTTCACTTCTACGATGGCGTAACCGGATTTGGATATCTTTCAATGCCCGTAAGTAATCGACCATCACGTTGGACGAATTCCTACATTATCAGTACGGGATACCACGATTCCATTCCACCAGAGCTCATCGATCGTATCTACCCTATTCCCATGAAAGATGCGAAGGATTTTGTACCTGATGCAGGCGCTCAGATTACTATGATGGGTGGCGACATTGGCGAACTTTCTAGCCTAGCCGATGGTCGAACGAATTGCTCTCCGAACTGCGTGCTGGATCAAGACGACGTTGAGGCGGTTGAAGCGAATATTAATGAAATTCTCAGTATTCGTGATACATCTCGTTTCGCAAAAATGAATTTCCATATTCCCATGAAATTGCTCACCTCCAAGAATGAAACGATTCTCAGATCAATGCTTGCGATGATTCAAGAATACTCCGACGACGGCAAGCTCAGCTGGGATACACAGCTTGGTGCGTATAAACAATATGTGCAATTGGGTGAATGATTTTCCTGGTTCAGCCAGTAAAACCGAGCTTTTGCTCGGTTTTATATTTTATTCCTTTCATTGCGAATAAAAGATAGCACTTCTGCAAGGATTTCCTTCGTTAAGAGATATCCAATTGAACCCCACACCAAAAACCCCAACGGCGAGTGTCGTAAAAGACATTATCCCCAAAAACGTAATGAATAAAGAATAGATCCGGCTAAATCGCAGAATCGGCGCGGCCCACTTGGAGCCGCGCCGACACGTCGTTATCGTTGTAATGTTTACTCACGTAATCTTGACGATTACCTTCGCTTGTTCCGGCATATAGTGCACCGTGCACTGTCGAACCAGGATCCCCTCCCTGATCTGTCCATCGAATTTTAGAAGCTCCCCAGAGTTCACGTCGACCACGTCGCCGCAGGCCTTGAGCATGAGGTTAGAGATGTCCGGCGGAATTGGCGTGAACTCGAGCTCCTCGCCCTCACGCAACTGTTCAGAACTCATCTTGATCACTACCGTTCCAATAATCACATTCATGGTACTTCCTTCGTTTGTTGATCTTGTGCTTGGACGACGTAAGATACATGATTTCTTCATACATGTACATTATATAAAAACAAAACTCCGACCTTTGCGGATCGGAGAAATGTGTGTGGTGTGTTTGATTAACGCTTGCGCCACTGTGGTGAGCGACGAGCACCGCGCTTTCCGAACTTCTTACGTTCCTTTTTGCGAGGATCGCGGGTCATCATTCCTGCAGCTTTGAGCACTGTTTTCAATTCCACTTCAGAGAGAACAAGTGCACGAGCAATTCCGAGACGAGAAGCATCGGCCTGGCCAATCGATCCACCACCACTGGTTTTAATAGTGATGTCGAACTTTTCAGTAGCACCAACTTCTACCAATGGGCGCTTCACCATGCGCTGTAATTCTGCCGTTGGGAAGAATACTTCGAATGGCTTTTCATTTACCGTCATTTTTCCAGAACCCGATGGGTAAAGGCGAACCTGAGCGGTTGCGGTTTTTCGGCGACCAAGAGCCTGAATGTATGTTGTTGTTGCCATAATTACTTGGAAATGGTGAGGCGAAGCATGCGAGCCGTACGATGCTTGTTCTTGGGAAGCATTCTCGATACTGCTGCGCGAAGCACTTCGCGTGGATCCTTTTCCCAAATCTGTCGCATGGTCTTCGTCTTCAAGCCACCTGGGTGACCAGTGTGATGATGATATTCTTTCTCCTCATACTTCTTTCCAGTAACGACGATTTTTTCACAATTCGTAACAATAACATCATCCCCAGCATCGATATGCGATTGGAAATTTACATTTGTCTTTCCCATGAGATGCATGGCGATATCAGTTGCAAGGCGTCCGAGAATTTTTCCCGACGCATCGATAGAATAGGATTTTCGAGTAATGGTTGCCATATTATACAAATTCGATAACAGCAACTTCTGCTGCGTCGCCTTGGCGGATACCAATTTTGGTCATACGCGTATAGCCTCCGTTGCGATCCTTAAATCGTGGCCCAAGAACTTCGAGAAGTTTCTTCACCGGTTGCTCCGTGCTGAAGTAGGCCAAAAGTTGACGACGTGCTGCAAGAGTATTTTCTTTTGCAACCGTGATCATCTTTTCAGCAACTGGACGAAATACCTTCGCCTTTCCTGCAGTAACCTCAATTCGTTCATACGTTACCAAGGCGGTAACGAGGTCGCGAATGAGCGCTTTTCGTGCTGAAGACTTTCGTCCCAGCGTTTTTGTTTTATTTCGGTGGCGCATACAATTATTCTTGTGGTGCGTCCTCCGCCGCACGAGCAATTTGTTCTGTAAGACTTGCGTGATTCAATTGACCTTGGATCCACGTGAAGTGATTGAGTAAAATTTTTGTAGTTTGTTCAACGGCCTCTTGAGGAGAAACCGTTCCGTCTGTGGTGATATTCATGATGAGCTTGTCGTAGTTGGTAATTTCTCCAACACGAGTATTCTCAACACGGAAACCAACATTGCGAACCGGGCTAAACATTGCATCGACAGAGATCACACCAATTTCTGTTGGAGCAGCGTCACGTTCCTCTGTTGGAACGTAACCTCGCCCGCGAGAAACCGTGATTTCCATGTCGAACGGTGTTTTTATATCTGTGATTGTTGCAATTTCGAGTTCTGGGTTTGCAATCTCTACGTCTGCGTTCTTTTCAATAACTGACGCAGTAACGACACCGAGAACGTTTGTTGCGAGTTTCAAGACGACTGGCTCTTCACAATGTACCTTCATGCGAAGCTTCTTCAAGTTCAACATGATATCGAGTACATCTTCCTTTACGCCGGGAACTGTTGAAAATTCGTGCTGAACACCTTTAATTTTCATTGCAGTTACTGCTGCGCCAGGAAGTGATGAGAGAAGCACGCGACGAAGCGAGTTCCCAACGGTTGTGCCATATCCATGGTGGAGTGGCTCAATGGTAAGGATGGATTCGTTTGCAACAGCGCCAGTGGCAAAGTGCATTTTTGACGGAAGAAAGATGGTCTCCATAGAAAAATTTATGGGACTAAACGTTTAGCGCATCGAGTAAAACTCGATAATGAGCTTTGGATCGTATACTTCCTTCAGATCATCCCCCATTGGAAGACTCACAACCTTACCAACCAAATCGTCACGATGTAACCAGCCGTTTGTACGATGGGTCTTCAAGCGCTCCTCAAGATCCGTAAAGACCTTCTTGTCTTTCTTACTTGGCTTGATTTCAATAACATCGTTCACCTGAACAGTATACGACGGAATGTTGAGCTTCTTGCCGTTCACGTAGAACATGCAGTGGCTCACCATTTGACGTGCCTGTGGGCGTGTTTTTGCGAAACCAAGACGGTACACCGCATTGTCCAAGCGAAGCTCGAGCAAACGACCAAGATTTTCTCCGGTGTTGCCTTCCATGCTTGTTGCCTTTACGAAGTAGTTCCGGAATTGTCGCTCCATGATACCGTACAATCGTTTTGCCTTCTGCTTCTCACGAAGCTGGGTTCCGAAAACGGAAACCTTTGCTGGACGGCCGCCAGCCTTACCGTGAACACCAGGAGCGTACGGACGCTTCTGCATAACCTTGAGCACGCTGGTTGATGTTGACAATGCAACACCTTCGCGGCGACTCATTTTTCCAATAGACATGAGAGACTTTCCCATAGATTACATGCGACGAGCACGACGTGGACGGCAACCATTGTGTGGTACCGGCGTTGTGTCTTTAATGGAGAGAACATTGAATCCGACGGTGTTCAATGCGCGAACAGCTGCGTCACGACCATTACCGATTCCCGTCAAAAAGACATGGACATCTTTCAAGCCGAACTGCTCAACCTTCTCAAAAACTTTCTTCACAATAACGCTTGCTGCAAAAGGGGTTGCCTTCTTTGGTCCCTTAA
>Ga0209553_1001366_pt1 | contig 12168 bp, 4 predicted proteins | sample LauGreFBDMM110DN_2_FD_188217 | JGI IMG/M metagenome (GOLD analysis project Ga0209553, IMG submission 188217) | Freshwater lake microbial communities from Lake Michigan, USA - Fa13.BD.MM110.DN (SPAdes) (version 2) | ecosystem: Environmental > Aquatic > Freshwater > Lake | place: Lake Michigan, USA...
GCCTCGCCGCCATCCTGGCCGTTGCCGGCGTGTGCCAGGCCGCGACCGGGCACTTTGTCGTGGAGGGGGCGGCCAAAGATGTCCAGGTCATCGGTCGCGAGTGGAAGGCCGGGAACGGTTCGCTGGTTTGCTCCGGCACCGGCAATCTGCTGTTGGCCGGCAAACAGTGTGGCCCGGGCGACTTCACCGTGACCGCGCGATTGACCATCGAACAGCTCGCCAAGAGCGCCGCCACGTTCATGATTGATTCCAGCCATTTCGGATTCGATGGCCAGGAGGGCAAGATGTTCACTGACGGAGCGGTCTTTGGCGGCAAGCAATTTCTCGGGCCTGCAGTCTTCAAAGACGGTCAGCCGTTCGACTTCCAGGCAACCCGCCGGGGCGGCAAGCTGACGATCGAGATTGATGGCAAGACCGTCGTCACCGGCTCGCTCGACGCTTCGGCCACGGCACAGTTTGGATTCCGTCCCTGGCGGAGCACGATGCGGATTGCCGGCTTTTCCGCCACGGGCGATCTGCGCGATGCCCCCAAGCTTCCCGCGGATCAGCCGGTGTTTGTGCCCGGCAAGGAGGGCTATCCGCGATACCGCATCCCGGCCGGCGTCGTGACGACGAAGGGAACTCTTCTGGCGTTCTGCGAAGGCCGCACCGGCGGCGACAGCGGGGACATCGACCTCGTGCTTAAGCGTTCGACCGACGGAGGCAAGACCTGGGGGCCGTTGCAGGTGGTCTGGAACGCCGGCGGCAATACCTGCGGCAATCCTGCTCCGGTCGTGGATCTTGAGACGGGCACGATCTGGCTGCTTCTCACTTGGAATTTGGGCACGGATCACGAGAGGACCATCATGGCTGAAACCAGCAAGGATGTCCGCCATGTCTATGTCACGCATTCCGATGACGACGGTCTCACTTGGGCCAAGCCGCAGAAGATCAGCGATACGACACGTCAGCCGCACTGGCGTTGGTATGCCACGGGTCCGGTCAACGGAATTCAACTGACGCGCGGCGCGCACAAGGGACGTCTGCTCATTCCCGCCAATCATTCTGATCATGGCCAGGGCGGCCATCCTTACCGCAGCCACGTGATTTACTCTGATGATCACGGCAAGTCCTGGAAGCTGGGCGGCATTGAGGAAGACCGCACCAATGAATCGTCCGTGGCCGAACTCAGCGACGGCTCGGTGCTCCAGGCCATGCGCTCCTATCACGGCAAAAACCGGCGCGCCATGGCCGTCAGCCGCGACGGTGGATCAACCTGGGGCAAAGTGTATCTCGATCAGGCGCTTGATACCCCGGTCTGCCAGGCGAGCCTGCTCCGGTTTTCTTGGCCCGAAAATGCAGCCCAAGGCGGGAAGAGCCGCCTCCTGTTCGCCAGCCCCGCCGGTTCAACGCGAGCTCGCATGACCGTCTGGCTCAGTTACGATGAGGGCAAGACCTGGCCGGTCCGCAAGCTGATCCATGGCGGCGATTCAGCCTATTCCAATCTCCTGGCCCTGCCCGACGGCCGCATCGGCTTGCTTTATGAGAAAGATGGCTACAAGACCATCACCCTGGCGACGTTTGATCTGGCGTGGCTGGAATAGGAGCCGATGGAACCCGGCTCCAATATCGAAGCCGGACCGGCACCCGTGGCGCAGGTTTTTGAACACGTGGGCAGGTGAGCAATTCATCAGACCGGAACTGCCTGAGAGAAGGAAACGGAGAAAGCGAAGCGGGACCAAGCTGGCTCTGCCCAGTTGAGAAGAAAGCTGGTCTTTTGGTTGCAGTGGACTACGGCTCACGGCAGAATCGTGAATAGCTTTTCCGATCGGTCCGTCGGTTGTTGTCATCAACCGAGCCGACAAGTTGCACAAAATATGATCCTGAACCTGTCACGCAGAAAATTCCTCAAGGCCGGTGGCGCCCTGATGGCACTGCCGTTCCTGCCCTCGCTCGCCGGGGCCAGGAGTCTTGAGGCCGTCAAGCCGGCCAAAAGGCTGATCTTCATGTATGCCCCCAACGGGCTGGTCCGGCGCTGTTTTTTTCCGGGAGAGGAGAACGGGGCGATTCCGGAGTTCATGGGGGGATTCGATGCCGACCGGATCAAGGAGAAGAAACGGATTCGCAACGAACCCGGGGTTTATCCGCTGCAACTGACCCAGACGATGCAGCCGCTGGCGCCGCACCAAAAGGATATCACCCTGGTCACCGGACTGGACCGGCCGTTCAAGAATGGCACGGACGTCCACGCGCAGGGAGCCTCCTGTTATCTGACCAGCTACTCGCCGCACGAGGCGGGACTCAAGGGGCTTGAGTATCCGCTGGGGAAAACCTTGGATCACGTCATCGGAGATGTGGTCGGCAAGTCTTCCATTTTCAAAACGCTGGAGATCAGTTGCAACGGATTCCGGCAAGGCCAGGAGTCCACGCACTTCGACAACATTTCCTGGTATGACGCCAAGAACGTCGCCTCGTCCACCAAGGATCCACGCAAGCTCTACGATCGCCTGTTCATGAAGGACGGCTACCGGCGGCAGGTGAACGATGTCACCGACCTGATGCTGGCCGATTCGAAGGCGCTGGCCAAGAAGCTTGGCCGGGAGGATCACGAAACGATGACAAAGTTCATGGCCAGCATCCGGGAGATCGAGGTGCGGATTCAGCGGCTGGAAAAGGTGCTCAACAGCGCGAACCTCAAGGTCCCGGCGGCGGAAGTTTTGCCGCGCGGGGAATACATCGCCGTGATGACCGAGATCATGCTGGCCGCAATGCAGATGGGCATGACCAATGTCTGCACCTTCATGCTGGGGCCGGAGCGGTGGGAGTCGCCGATGCTTTACGAAACGGTCTTCGACAAACCGGTCGTCCACCACAGCATGACGCACGAGCAGAAAGGAGAAGGCTACAAGGGCGTGCAGAAGATCGACCAATTCCACATGCAGCAGTATGCCAACCTCCTCGCCCGGATGAAGACCATCAAGGAGCCGGATGGAACTTCCTTGTTGGACAACTCCATCGTCACCTACGGCGCGGGCCTCGGCGACGGGGCGACTCACCAGTTCTTCGACCTGCCGCTGATCGTTGCCGGCAGCGCGCAAGGCCAGCTCAAGCAGGGGCGGTTCGTGAAGTGCAAGAGCGGCACGCTGAATTCCAACATGTGGCTTACTCTGGCCCAGCTCATGGGCCTGGAAATCGACCACTATGCCGACAGCTCCGGAATCATCTCGGAATTGAAGAGCTGATCCCGCTGGCATGTCTGACGATCATTCAAAAACTCGCCCCGGGGCCAGGGCTGCGACTCGCGCCAGTGCGCTGGTCGTCCGACCTTTGCTGATCTTCATCGCGTTGTTTCTTTCCATTGGCCCGGTGAAGGCGGATGAGTTTCAGAAGAGCGTCAAGCCTCTGCTCGATGAGAATTGCTACGAGTGTCACGGCGGGAAGAAACCCAAGGGCAAGGTCAACCTCGCCGAGATCAATACCCTCGAGCAGTTTCTGGCGAAGCCTGCGCTGATCGAGAAGATGATCCGGCTGGTGGATGTCAATGACATGCCGCCGGAAGACGGACCGAAACTCGACCAGAAGGACCGGCAAAAACTCCTGGCTTCACTGAAGAAACATCTCAAGGAATCGACCGCCGGAAAGCCGCTGGCGACGGCGAGACTCCACCGCCTAAATCGGATGCAGTACAACAACGCGGTTCGCGACCTCTTCAAGCTGAATCAGGATGTGTTCAACCTGCCGGAAAAAATGATGACTCGGCAAGTCGGAGGCAAGAGCTACCTGGATTCGCATCCCACGCAGATGCCGGCCAGGGTGGAAGTCTATTCCCAATCGCTGCAGGAACGGGGCGGGTTCCAGGATGTCTCGGCCTACCCGAAGGATTTGCGAGCGCAGCACGGGTTCGACAATCAGGCGGATCAATTGACCATGCCTCCGGTGCTGTTGGAAGCGTTCCTGCAGCTCAGCGTCTCCATTCTTGGGAGCAAGGACTTTTCCCCGCAGACCTGTGGCATCTGGAAGGAGTTTTTCGAGGAGCCAAAAGACAAGGCGGGCTTGGAGGCGGAAGCGCGCACGCGTCTGCGGCCTTTTCTGACGCGGGCCTTTCGTGGACCCCTCGAGAAGGCGACGCTGGATCGCTACGTTGCCTACACGATGACCAGTCTGGGGAAGGGACTCGCCTTCACCGACGCGATGAAGAAGACGGCCAGCGCGGTGCTGACCTCGCCGATGTTTCTTTTCCGCCATGATGCCTCGGAGCCGGGTGGCTCCGGGTTGGCCTCGAGATTGTCCTTCCTCCTGTGGGGCACCGCGCCCGATGACAAGCTGCTGAAGCTGGCGGAAAGCGGCCGTCTCTCCGATCCCGCGGTCTTGAACCGGACCATCGATGAGATGATGGCGGATTCGAGGGTTGAGGGGTTTCTAAATGCCTTTCCGGGGCAGTGGATGAAGTTGGAGATGCTTTTTTCAGCGGTTCCAGATCCCGACAAGTTCAAGTTCTTCCGATTGGAAAAAACTCAACCAGCCAGCCTGCAGATGGTCCTGGAGCCTCTTCTGCTGTTTGATGCCGTCTTCATCGAGAACCGGCCGATCATCGAGTTCATCAAGCCGGAGTTCAGCTATCGAAACACCTTTCTGCAAAAATGGTACGCGCCGGACCTCCGGGCCGGGGACCAGGAAAGGGCACGACTGGAGAAGACATTGAGCGAACTCAGGAAGGTGCAGTCCTCGATTTTCGACCCCGCCAGGCAGAACATTTACGACGCGCGGATCAAGGCCTCAGGGATGAAGAACCTGCTCGATTTGAAACCCAGCGCCGCTTGGAACTTTCAGGGAAACCTTTCGGACTCCGTCTCGAACCTGAACTTGAAGGCGCACGGCGACATTTCGTTCAAGGACGGCATGGTGGTCCTGAAAAACGCGCATCTGCAGACCGAGATGCCTCTGCCCTTCGATCTGAAGGAGAAGACGCTTGAGATCCGGTTCATGCTCGACGACTCCGGTCAACCCGGTGGCGGAGTCATGGCCATCCAAGGGAAGAATGGGGTGTTCGACTCGCTGAGCTTTGGAGGAAAAGGGAGCCGGCTTTGGCTCCCCGGGAGCGAAGGTGGAAAACGAACCATGCCGTTCGAAGCATCCACTCCTGAGCCGGAATCCCGGGAGATGATCCACCTCGCCATGGTTTACAAGCAGGACGGGACGACGACGCTCTATCGAAACGGGGAACCCTACGGAGCACCCGGCAAGAAGAGTCCGGCCCTCACCTTCGCAGGCAAGGATGCCTCCGTTGTGTTCGGCGTCGATCACCTTGCGGCGGGCGGGAGCAATCATCTCTCAATGATCATTGACGACGCGAGGATCTACAACCGGGCGTTGAATTCAAAGGAAGTTCGCGCCGCCAGCCGGGGAGGAACCAAATTTCTCCCGCCAGCGGAACTGAACGCGGCGCTGAGCCCGCCGCAACGGGAGAGGATTGCCGCCTTGGAGAAACTGATCCAGGAGACCGAAAGTGCCCTGAAAAAAGTGCCGCGAGCTGAGGATGTGCTTCGTCAGGCCATGGCTTCCCGGTCCTTTGAACGGGTTCGAGTGGAGGATCCCCGGTACGGCGGAGTGATCACCAGCGCCGCCGTCCTCTCGATGACCTCGGCTCCCAAGCGAACCCAGCCCATCTCGCGCGGTGCCTGGCTGCTCGACGTGATCTTCAACGACCCGCCAGCGCCGCCCCCCAACGACGTTCCACCCTTGCCGCAGACCGGCGACGACAGCCAGTTGACGATCCGCGAACGCTTCGCCAAGCACCGGGAGAGCCCCACCTGCGCCAGTTGCCACTCACGCATCGATCCCCTCGGCTTCGCCCTCGAGAACTTCGACGTCATCGGTCAATGGCGCGACCAATACGAGAACAAGCGGCCCGTCGATGCCAGCGGCACGTTGATGAGGCATTACGATTTCAAGGGCATTGTTGATTTCAAGGATACCCTGGTCAAAGAAGAGAAACGTTTCGCCAAAGCCTTTTCTGCCCACCTGCTGAGGTTCGCCCTGTCCAGGGAACTCAGCCCCGCGGAATCCCTCGTGGTGGACGACATCGTTCAAAAAACCGCCCAGGAGGGCTACCGGTTGAAGTCGATCATCCGGGAAGTGATTCTGACGGATGGCTTCCTGCAAAAGCCGGCCCGGAAAAGTTAGCAGCCGAGCCTCGCACCTTCTCACTTCAGGAATTTGCCCGGTCCGTCTTCGTTACAAACAGTTCCGAACACAGCGGGCAACTGTCTTGAATTCGGCGGGAATGTCTCTATGCCCACAGATCATGAGATGACGCCGGTGGCCGGTGTAAACGTGCTTCTGTAAATTGTCTTTCTTCCCTCCGTCTTCACCCCTCCAGGGTTCGGCGGAGCGAAGGCGAGCCGAGCGCAGCTGAACCCCGGAGGGGTGAATACTCCCCAACTGGAGGCGGGCGTGGAGGCGGAAATTCAAAAATTGGCTTTGCACCTGCAGCGGGGAAAGTTAATTTCACGCCGTTGTCCGATGGTGTAATGGTAGCACAAGGCCCTTTGGAGGCCTTTGTCATGGTTCGAATCCATGTCGGACAGCCATAAACCCAAAGTTCCAAAGCGCGCGCTGGCCCTCCTTTTTATTCCCAAGTCTTCCGTCCTCACACCGGTTGATAGCTCACCGCCATTCTGGCCTTCACCGAGGGGCTTTCCGTTGTCCTGGCGGGACGCCGATTTCGGATGTCTCCTGCGCGCTCAGGCGAGGATCGGCCTCACTACTTCGCCATGGACATCGGTGAGGCGGAAGTAGCGGCCCTGGAATTTGTAGATCAGCTTTTGGTGGTCGACGCCGAGCAGGTGGAGCATGGTGGCGTGGAGGTCGTGAACATGCACGCCTGACTCAACGATGTTGTAGCCGTAGTCATCGGTCCGGCCGACGACCGTGCCGCCCTTCACGCCGCCGCCGGCAAGCCACAGGCTGAAACAACGGGGGTGATGATCACGGCCGTAATTGTTGGCGGAAATTTTCCCCTGGCAGTAGGCGGTGCGCCCAAATTCGCCGCCCCATAGGACGAGCGTGTCATCCAGCAATCCGCGTCGCTTGAGATCGGTGATGAGCGCGGCGGAGGCCTGATCGGTCTGTTTGCACTGGCGTGAGATCCCGCCCACCACATCGCCGTGCTGGTCCCAGCCCTGGTGGAAGAGCTGGACGAAGCGGACATCGCGCTCGATGAGACGCCGCGCGAGGAGACAGTTCGCGGCGTAAGTGCCGGGCACTTTGCTGTCAGGGCCGTAAAGCTTGAAGGTCTCCTCGGTCTCGCCCGAGAGGTCGGTGGCGTCGGGCACGCTGGTCTGCATGCGGAAGGCCATCTCGGCCTGCGCCACGCGGGCGTCGATTTCCGGATCAAGCTGCTGCTCCGCCTGGTAGCCATTGAGCTTGCCGAGCGCGTCGATCATATCGCGCCGGACGTGCGGCGAGACGCCCTCCGGGTTGGTGAGGTATAGCACCGGCTCCTTGCCCGCGCGGAACTGCACGCCCTGATGTTCGCTGGGAAGAAAGCCCGCGCCCCACAACCGCGAGTAAAGCGGCTGATCGCGCGAGGCATTCTTCGACACCAGCACGATGAACGCCGGCAGGTTATCATTGAGACTGCCGAGGCCATACGAAGCCCACGCGCCCATCGAGGGCCGGCCGGGCACCTGATTCCCGGAGCAGAAAAAAGTGATCGCCGGATCGTGATTGATCGCCTCGGTGTGCATGGTGCGGATCAGGCAAATGTCGTCAGCGATCTTCTGGGTGTAGGGCAGGGTGTCGCTGATCTCCATGCCGCAGCGGCCGCTCTTGGTGAAGTTTGCGAACGATCCGGCCATCGGCAGCAGGCTCTGGTTGCCGCTCATGGTGGAGAGGCGTTGATTGCCGATGACTTCCTTTGGGAGTGCCTTGCCGTGGCCGGCGCGGAGAACGGGTTTGAAATCGAAGGTCTCCAGATGCGAAGGACCGCCCGCCTGGAAAAGGTAAATCACCCGCTTCGCCTTCGGCGCGAAATGTGGCGCGCTGAGCACGCCGGGACGCGCTGCGGCGCGAACGTCGGTCCCGAGCAGGCGGGCCATCGCGAGCGAGCCAAGGCCAAGGCCGATTTTTCCGAGAAAGTGGCGGCGCGTGGAGCGCATGAGATCGTCGTAGGCAGGTTTCATAATCGTTCAGCGATTGGTGATGGCCGCGTCCGAGGTGAGGAGGGTGGAGCAGACGATGGTCATGGCGGCGAGCGCGGGATTTTCCTCGCCACACACGGCTTTGGCGGCGGGCAGGTTGGCAGTGTAGTGCTCGAGCTGCCGCGCGTGGAGCGCACGCAGGGCCGCCAGTTCCGGCGGGGCGGCGGAGCGCGAGGTGAGGAGCAGGAAGGCGCGCTGCATTTGCGCGTCCACGCCCTCGGGCTGTTCCTTGATGGCACGTCGGGCGAGCTGCCGCGCACATTCGAAGAAGCTCTGGTCGTTCAGGAAAATCAGCGGCTGCAGCGGCGTGTTGGTCGTCAGCCGGCGCGGCTGGCAAATCTCGCGGCTACCGGCATCGAGCATGATCATGCTGGGCGGCGGCGCGGTGCGTTTGCGGTAGGTGTAGAGGCTGCGGCGATGCAGTCCTTCGCCGGTGTCGGGCTTATAGTCGCCGCCCGACGCGCCCGACTCCGACCACACTCCCGCCGGCTGCCAAGGCTTGACGCTCGGACCGCCGACTTTTTCCACCAGCAGGCCCGAAGCGAACAATACGTGGTCGCGAATGGCTTCTCCCGTCAGCCGATATGATGGTCCGCGCGAGAGTAGCGTATTCTTCGGATCTTTCTCCCGCTTTTCCGGGGTTCCCGCCGACGACTGCCGGAAGGTTGCACTCAGCAAGATTCTTTTGAGCATTCGCTTCACGTCCCAGCCGGTGTGGGAAAAATCGTGGGCCAGCGTGTCGAGCAATTCCTGGTGTGACGGTGCGTCGCCCTGCTGGCCGAAATTCTCCTGCGTGGCCACAATCCCGTTTCCAAAACATTGCATCCACAGCCGGTTCACCGCCACGCGCGAAACGAGCGGATTGTTCGCATCCGTCATCCACTGTGCGAGGCCGAGGCGGTTCCTCGGGGCCCTGGCGTCGAACGGCATGATGTCCGTCGGGGGCGCAGGCTCCACCGGACGGTTCGGGTCCGGCGAGGCGTAGTCGCCGCGTTTCAGGACGTGGAACTGCCGTGGATGCGGCGACTCCTTCATGACCATGATCAGCGGAATGCGATGAAGATAGTCGTCCTCCAGATTCTTGCGCGCGGCGATCACCACCCGCCCGGCTTGTGCCGTTTCCTCATGCACCCGCGCCAGCCAATGCTCGCGCACCACCGCCTTCGCCGCCGCGTTGCCGGCCTTAGCTGACTTGATCGTCGCTTCGAGTGCGGGCTGATGCAAATCCGCCACCTCCAGCGGCGACAGGGCTTGGCGGAAAATCTTCAACTCATCGATCCATCCGCCGGCGAATCCCCGGTCGTCGCGCGGTCGGGCGCCCACCCGCATGACATCCGTCGCGATGCTCTTGTCGAGATGATCATGCCGCACCGTCGCGGCCACCGGCTTGCCATCGTAGTAAATTTTCAACCCGGCCGCCGAGGAGGAGCCGTCGTAGGTCACCGTGACATGCACCCATTTGCCCACCGGAAATTCCGCGGGCGTTTCCACCGAGGCCGCGCAGCCGGGCCACAGGTGGATGCAACTCCACCGCAGCTTGCCGTTCTCCAGGAGCAGTTCGAATCCAGCCGCGTCCGCCATCTGCGAAAACAGCCCCGGCCCCGTATGCAAAATGAGCGCGCGCTCCTTTCGCTCCGACGAGAAAAGGCGCAACGAAATGCTCAATTCGTGGTGGCGGGTGATTCCTTTCACTCCATCCAACTGGAGCACCGTATCGCCGTCGAACTCCATCGCACCTCCCACCGCCCCCGGCACGGCCGTGAGTTTGCCGCCCGAGACCGCCCCCGCCGCGGCCTTCGGCACCGTGTTCGACATCTTCCCGCCCGTCGCCGCATCCAGCGGGAAATGATCCGAGGGCGCGGGCGGAGTGATGGCCGCGGCGGCCGCGAACCATTGCTCGAACGCGGCGTCGCGACCGGCCGGCGTCTTCTGCGCGACCGCCAGCGCGCCGGCCAGCGCGGCCCGGCGTTTCTCAATTTCCGCAGTGTGCTCCGGTCCGGTCAGGCGCATGGAAGGTTCCGGAGCCGTCGTGGAAATGGAGTATGGAAAAAGCCCGCACTCATCCACCTGCCCGAACATCGCGGCCATGCTGTAATAAGCCGTTTGCGGCAACGGGTCATATTTATGATCGTGACACTTGGCGCACTCCATGGTCAGGCCTAGGAAGGCCGTCCCGGTGGTGTGAACGCGGTCGGAAATGTATTCCTGTCGAAATTCCTGCTCAATGGAGCCGCCTTCCTGCGTCTGGCGGTGCAGTCGGTTGAACGTCGTCGCCAGCCGCTGCTCCTGCGTGGCATCTGGCAGAAGATCGCCCGCGGTCTGCCAGGTCACGAACTGGTCGTAGGGCAGGTTGTTGTTGAAGGCACGGATCACCCAGTCGCGCCACGGCCACACGAAGCAACCGTTGTCTGACTGATACCCAAACGTGTCCGCAAAGCGCGCGACCTCCATCCAGTCGAGGGCCATCCGCTCGCCGTAGCGTGGCGAAGCCAGCAGCGCGTCCACCTTTTTCTCATAGGCATTCGGCGAAGCGTCCCCGAGGAATGCCGCGATCTGCTCCGGCGTCGGCGGCAGCCCGGTCACCACGAACGACACTCGCCGCAGCAGCGCCGCGCGATCGGCCTCCGGATTGGGCGTGAGCTTCTGCTCCTCCAGCTTTTGCAGGATGAAGCGGTCAATATCGTCCTTCGCCCAGGCCGCGCTTTTCACGGCAGGGGCAGGATGCTTCCGGGGAGGGGGAAATGCCCAATGGCTCGCATAGACTGCGCCCTCGTCAATCCAGCGCACGAGTAATTCACGCTCTTTGGAGGAGAGCGGGCGGTTCAACTTCGCCGGCGGCATGATCTCGTCCGGATCCGTGCTGTGAATGCGTTCAAAGAGCGCGCTCTCCTTCGACTTGCCAGGCACAATGGCCCGTTGGCCGCTTTTCAAAACCGCCGTCGCGCCTTCCATCGTGTCGAGCCGCAAGCCCGCCTTGCGCTTTTCGCCGTCGGGCCCGTGACAGGCCAAGCACCGGTCGGACAGGATCGGCCGCACGTCGCGGTTGAAATCCACTGCGCCCCGCGCAAGGGGTAGCGGGAGCAGGAGGCAGAGCAGTATCGTGCGCACAGGTATCATAAGTTTTCGGCGGAGGTGCAGTTTCCATCCGCCAGCGGGTCCAAGCATAGTCAGGTTTGCACCTGTCTGATAATTGTTTTTTGACGCAGCAAGGTTCCGCACTACCTGACGGAAGAAAAGACAGACTTTTTCATTTCCCGGGTGAAACATTTTTGAACACCGGCTCCATCGCCTCCGCCAATTCGGAGTTTGGGTGAAAATGGTAAATGGCAAACCGGCCACGCGGCTTGGGCTTTGACGAACGCCTGCCTGCTCATTCAACCGGCTTGCGTGGAACTTTTTCTTCCACCATGGACGCATGGTAAATGAACGCGGCGAGGATGGTGGAGATTTGTTTCATGTCGTCGGCCTGAATGCGGTCGAACACGTCGGCGTTGGAATGGTGCGTGCGCGTCCAGTAATCAAGCGGGTCCTGGATGAACTGGAAGCCGGGCAGGCCGATGCCGTCGAACGATTGGTGATCGGTGCCGGCGGTGTTGCCGTAGGTCAGCGTTTCCGCGCCCAGGTCGGAGAACGGTTGCAGCCATTTGCGAAAGAGCGGGCGGACCGATTCGTTGCCCTGCATGTAAACACCACGTATTTTGCCCGTCCCGTTGTCGAGGTTGAAGTAGGCGGAGAACTTCTCATATTCAGCCGTGCGCACTAACTTTTTGGTGACGGCATTGGTTGCAGCCGGCGTCGTCAGGCGCGGAGCCTTGCCCTCGTCGCGCGGTGATCGCGCGGTCACCACACTGGTCAGGTTGGTGTAGTAACCGAGGTGTTTCGCCACGTAGGCCTTTGACCCAAGCAGGTTCTGCTCTTCGCCGCTCCACAGGCCGATGCGGATGGTGCGGCGGGGTTGAAGGTTCAGCGCCTTGAGAATTCGCACCGC
>Ga0209553_1001367_pt1 | contig 12167 bp, 18 predicted proteins | sample LauGreFBDMM110DN_2_FD_188217 | JGI IMG/M metagenome (GOLD analysis project Ga0209553, IMG submission 188217) | Freshwater lake microbial communities from Lake Michigan, USA - Fa13.BD.MM110.DN (SPAdes) (version 2) | ecosystem: Environmental > Aquatic > Freshwater > Lake | place: Lake Michigan...
ATACAATACTATTATATAATATTTTTCTCATTCTTATTTTTGTAACATGTAATGATTTACCATATGATATATAATTTTCTATTTTTTCATTAAAATTAATATTGTTTAAATTATTCAAAATATTAATTTTATATTCATTCCAGTCTATAATATTTCTTTCTGTAATAGACAGTCTTCCTGGAGGAAATTACTTGTATGAATACGGTGCTTTATCAACCCTTCTCGGAAGAAACGCCAAGCCCATTTATACAAATACATCGATAAAAAAAGAGGAAATTGTTTACGCAAGAGTATCCTCTGCAAAGCAAGCAGGTGATCGAGGACGGTTAATAGACATTTGAATGAAATCGCACTATTTGCGGCGGATAGTGTGTATTTGTTTATTTGTTTAAGTTAATAAAGCGTTTTGGATTCCAACATTTTTATAAAAGATTTTGTTGTATTAAGGCGAATAAAATCATTAATTTTTTTTGAAGGTACAGCTTTACACATCTGGGTAGCATTCACCATAAGCGTCTGGGGATCAACCTCGATAGTAATGCCATTGAGCACCAGGGGTTTTCGTGCAATAGGGCCATTTGCAGCCGGAGCAACATCAGGAACCTCTGTTTCCATTGGTACAGGGCCCCTGGCGTCGCTTGGCAAGTTTTGGCAAACATTTTTAACTTTTGGGGAAGGCCAGTGGCCTGAGCGTCTCCAGACAACATATACGCCGAGGAGCCTTCGAGAACATGGGGTTTCAATAAACGCATGCACTCATGGTTCTCATATTTTTTGATAAATTTTTTAACAGTGCCCAGCTGGGTTTTACTGATGCTGGCAACCAAATGGACAATCGAAACATGGTTGCCAGAAGCATCGAAAGGCATTTTGGTCGTATCCAGGTGGGGAGAGGCAATACGGAGCGCCTGTAGAAGCTCGTCCATCAGTGTTTTTGAAACAAGAACTAATAATAGCGAGACATAAGCACCAAAAAAACACAAAACAAAACCTAAATTAAAATAAAAATGCTTTCAAAAAGTGAATGGGGACCTAAACTGTGGGAGTTTTTGCATGCCTGTAGTTTTGCATTTCCGGATGAGCCAAGCCCCGAGCAGAGCCAGGCCTTTGAAAAGCTTTTAGAGGCGCTCAAAGTGTTACTTCCCTGCCCCATGTGTCGGGAGCATTACAATGACTTTTTGTCCAATAACCCCCCGCCGGCCTCCTGTGGCACCGATCTACAGGCCTGGCTTGTGGACTTCCACAACCAGGTAAACGAGAGGCTCGGCAAGCCTAAGCTAGGGCTTACCGAGGCCAAGTTGAAGCATGCCACGGCTACCCAGAACAGCAAAGGTATTTCTGCCTGGGTAATAGTTTTAATTATTTTGGGGTCTTTATTAGTGCTGGGTCTAGTCTTTTACTTTATGAGAAGGCGTTATTTGGCAGGTAAAATAGGTTCTGCTCTCCCTGGGTAATTTTTCCGACAAAAAATGTTTTCTTTTCTTCGGTGGCTACTGCGCGAAGCAAAGACTCACCGGGAAACAAAAGATTAGCAGGTCCGGCTTGAAACATTTCTCCCGGACGAAAAGCACCAATGGTGTACCACACGTTATCGTTTCCCGGGTACTGGATCTCGAGGCTCACGGGGTCCGGGGAGAGGTTTGCAAAGAGACCCAGGGTCCCGCAACGTTCTCCGCCGTCAGCCATGCAGTCGAGAAGGGACATGTATTTATATAAAATATATAAATATATATATATATATTAGTCCAAGGAGCTAAAAAAAGGATCTTCTTCGGGAAGCTCTGTGGGAATGCCTGGGCGTTCGGCAGAAACTCTAGGTAATTCTACAGGCATTCTGGGTTTTGTGGAAACCCTGGGGTTCTGTGAAACCACGGGGTTCTGCGAGAACCTAGGATCTAGTTCCTGGGTAAACCTGGAGAATGTTTTCTGTGGCTGTTTTATCTGGAATTCGGGAATAGGCACTGTTTCGACGGGTTTTCCCACGAAGGAGCCATTCTGGTAGTAACGTAGCGCAAAGAAAACAATGAAGGCAATTCCCAGTAAAATAAAAGTAGCGATTTTCCAGGAAATTGAAATATTAATCATAATAAAGTAACTTTTTTATTTTTTGAATATAATTTAAAAAAAATAGCTAAAAACAAAAATTCAACGCATTTTCCAAAGGGCTTTTTTTTTTGTTGCATGATGGGACTCCGATTTCGCGGCGCAGCGACTGGGGGAAATCAATGGGCACCTCCCGGAGCAAATCACTGCCAATCGCAGAGGACTTAATAGCAAAGTGGGTTTGCTGGGAGACCAGCAGCGAGAGAAAACAGCCCACCTCATTGGAGCGGTCGCCCATCGAGAGGCGCGAGTACAGCGAGTCCCACTGGGACATGGAGCTCGCAAAGGAAGACAGCGTATCCACGGACTTCAGAAGTTGAGTGCTATTCTGGGCCACCCAATGCACTGTGGCAGGGTCATGGTAGAAAGAGTTGCCCTGACCAGTCCAGCATCGCCGAACAACCTCGAATGGGGAGAACTCCTGGTCGGTGGTGCCAAAGAAATTGTGTCGGTAGCGGGTAACAATGTCCTCAAGCGCGACAATGAAATGATGTGCATTGTTGCTGGTACGGGCGCACTGCAGCAGGGTATTGTACTGGTTGGGCATAGTGTGTCCGGTGCGCCGCAGCAACGAGTAGCCCAATGCAATGAGCATTTTCTGGGTGAGGCGGTTCGTGTGGATGCGGAGGGAGAAGGCTTTCGTGGCCCTAGCAAACGAGGTGGGGACATCGCCCATCACAAAAACAATGGGGATAGGAAAAGTCTTTTTCGAGCAAAAAATCATAATGTCCAGCAGATATTTTTGGGCCGCTTCCGAGAGACATGTGTAGTCCTGGACAATGAGGCCCGCAAACTTTTTCGTGGTCTCGCTAAAAGACTTTCCCCCACGCAGACAGAAGCGTACGGCCTCGTGGGAGTAGCTCTCGAAATTAACCTGCATGGCACCCGGTAGCAGGAAGCGGGCCAGCGATGATTTTCCAGTGCCGCTGGGTCCATGTATTGTAACAAATGAGGATTTGCAGTCGCCCGAAGAGAGCCACGCCGTGAGGCGCTTGAGGGGCTTATCCTGGCCGAAAAATTCCTCGGCGCATCGGGGCACAAACATCTCGGGCCAAGACAGTTGGGGGCGCCGGATGGCCAGCGGGGCTTTTGTGGGAGGTTGGGTTGCGATGGGTTGAGTTGGGGGTAGGGTTACGATGGGTTGTGTTGGGGTTCCTCCAGAAATCCCGGGACGCATGGAAGGCAGGCCATTGGTGACCTCGCGCTCAAAAACATCCTGGCTATAGGCTTCATTGGAATAAAAAGCAAGGATAGCCGTTTGGGGCAGGGCAATATTTCGACAGGAGCGAAACTGTCTCCGAATAAAGTCTGGAATAAGGTCCATTGCGTATCGTCGTTGATTAATAATAAAAAAGAAATTAAAAATGTAAAAAAAATGACGTTTGAAAGTAAATTTTGTTTGCCCAAAAAAGTTCCTGTGTTTCTTTGTGAATTCGTGGGTTTCATGGAGACCCATGAGCGGAGCATCAGCAATGCCGTGGCCCAGAGCTTTCTCGAGGTTCTGCCCGCCTCGTGGTGCGAGTATGTCAAGTGCACCCGAGTGCGCAAGACCCGGGAAAAAAAAGAGGAATCCCCGGCGCCCTTGGCCATGGAGGCGGCTCCTATCCCGACAGCCCTGGCCATAGACTCCAAAAAAACAGTGCTCGATAAATTGTACAGCTTCATTAGTGTTAATGTGAGGGATGAGGGCACGAGAAAAGAACTTGTACAGCTTATCGGGGAACTAGTAAATTAAATTATTTTATTGAACACTGCAGGGGCAGGGGGCGCCGAGGCGACGAGAGGCGCGGCCGGAACCCCGGGCATCTTGGGCACCCTCACGATGTACCAGATTGCGCTGGCCACTAAAAGACTCATGGCCAGCAGGTAGAATAGATGGCGACCCCGGTGGTCCCGGGTAAAGACCCAGTACAGATGACTCCAAAAGTTACCGGGGACATCGGGGTGTGACTCGTTCCAGTTGCGCAAATCATAGAATATCCCGCGCAGAGCATTGCCCATGTGGCTAAACACATGGGCCTGTGATTTATCTTTTCGGGAATCGGCCATAGGCCGGAGCTCCAGTGGTGATTCGGCCATCGGGCCCTGGGGCATTGGGCCCTGGGGCATCGGGCCCTGGGGCATCGGGCCCTGGGGCATCGGGCCCTTGGGCATTGGGCCCTGGGGCCAGTCTGGAAGCACCTTGCGCTTGGTGTACACGACTGGGGGATTGTTTCCTGGATCGTTTCCAGGATTATTGGGACTGGGCCCTGGGCCCTGGGCCATAGGCTCCAGGTACGGGGTATCCGAGATTGCAAAATTTGGGTCTTCCCCCACAGTGGCTTGGAACTTAATGTCGAGTTTTGGGTAGACGGCGGGGGAAGGCCAGGTGGGGTAGCGATCGGGGCAGCCGAGGCAACCCTCTTGCTGTGCAGCGGCCCAAGCGTTCTGGGAAAACGTGACACCCAGGTTATCAGCGCGCACCATTTCCTGGGGAAGGTCGATGCCACACGGTGCCTGGTTTGGCCAACACTGTCCCTGTTGCACGAGGGAAGGGCACCCCAAGTTTTCGCTCTGAGCACCAGGAGATCTGGAGCAAGATGGAGGGACCGAACACATTGTTTTCTTTTTTTTGTACTTTTAATTTTAAATTATTTGAATGGAGGCGGAGGGGGCATTCTTAATTCCTCCTTGACCCCAGCCCCGAAAGGCACGTGAGAGGATGGCGCCGGGGCAGCCCCTGCACTATTGAACATATTGCCGAATCCGCTGCTGCCCCCAAAAACATTCATGAGCAGCGGAAGCATGGACATGATATTGGAGGGCGGGGCCACGTTGGTGTTGCGCGCCGAGCTTGCCCCGGCAACCGAGGTCACCAGCATCATTTGCAGATGATATGCCACTAGCGAGAACACCAGTGCCTTCACCACATCCCAGATGGGGCTATTGGAGGGCCGGTGCACATAGCGGTGGTAGCAGCGCTGCAGTGGGACCCGGATCGAGCCAATGTTCTTCTGCATATACTCACCCAGACCCTGGAAGTAGAGCGGGGACCCCAGGAAAGAGTTTCCCCACTCGAGCAGGTAGATGCCCACCACAATGTACACCATCCACTGGTCCACCGTTTGGGTGCAGTCCACCAGGTTGCGCTGTCGCAGCAGCTCAAAGTGCAGGTCCCCCTCATCGTCGTAGATGGTGTAGTCCTTGGTGAGCTGGGCCCCCTGGCCCTTGAGGTAGTGCAGCTCAATGAGCATGGTGTGTTTGCTGCGCACCACATCAGCCTCGCTCAGCACCGGGGCAGCCTCGCTCATTCTCGGGGCCCTGTGTTCTTCCCGGTACTCCCTGTGTTCTCGGTGTTCCGGGGGATTCCTTTCCGTGGGCTCCGGGGGATTTCTTTCCGGGGAAACAGTAGACTCCTGGAAGAAACTTGCCCGGGAAGGAGCGATGTAGCGAGAGGAGGAGCCAATGACGGTGGAGAATTCGACGTGGCTTCTAGTTCCCGTGTACTGGTTATCGTTGTCGCTGCCAACATCCGTCATATTTTCCGCATCTGTGAGATCGTCGTGGCTCTCCACCATGGGGGGAGATCTTCCCCGGATCGGGGCCAAAGCCTCCATGCCTCCCTGTGCATTTGGATTAATTAGGGTTCTAATGAGCTGCAATGACGAAGCCGTGTCAGATGCTGTTTCTGCCATTTTTTTTAAGTCGAAAAAGTTTGAAAAATAGACAATAGTAACATTAGCTTATATACACGTTATTCATTGGGTTTATTGTTGAAATAAAATCTGCAATTGTTAAATCGGTTTGTAAAGGAATTATTAAGGTAGGTTGTTTTGTTTTCCGAAATGTCTTCAATAATGGGAGAGATTTCCTGTTCGTCATTGTCTATGAATTCGCTGTCCTCGTCGGTCTCCGATTCAGTGGTACCACCAACCCCTATCTCCCGGGACCGACAGAGCGGACACTTCAACGACACAGTGCCCGACGTGCGCATCAGCTTGGCCGAACATGTCCAGCACAGGTAATGTGCACAATTGGTGAGCCTCAGCATTTCTTCCTTGCTGTCGGATTTAAAGCAAATGGGACAATTAAAAGTGTTGCTAGACATTTATTGTTGAAAAACAAAAAGTAACATCATTCACCACACACGACACTATACACGTCGAAAGGGTAACTTTCCGCTGCACATCTTTTGCACCACTGGAGCAATAGATACCCGCGGCGCCGCCTTTTGAATGGGCTGTGCAACGCTCGCGGGCCGCAGCACCACAGGCGGCACCGCGGGTACAGCACCCACCGTGTACTCGCCGGGCCGCACATCCAATCGGTCAAATTCGTGCACCTCGCAGTGCGAATTAAATTGGGCCACGTTTTGTCCCAGCGGCAGGAGCGTTTCCGTCAGGGAGATGAGGCACCTGGGCTGCAGGATTTTAAAGTATTTTTTTCGCGAAGACACGCGGAACTCCTCAATGGAGAACGGGCCCCCAAAAATATTGAGCAGCTTACGGGGCGGCGCCGGGATCAGGTTATGGGTCACGCTGTTTCGGATCATCGTTTCGACGATGCTGCCAATCGAGACATTGTCCAGGCAAAAAGAGAGCATGCAGTTGTAGGAGCAAAAAATAGAGTCGCCAAAAAATTCGGACAGCGTGAGCTCCAGCGGGGCCGGGTGGCAGTCGTAGAGACAGGCCCGGGGAAGAACTTGTTGTTCCGTTGTTTCCACTGAAACCCCCCGGAACTGGGCCAGCGAGAAGGTGCCCCCATATCTGACGAGCTTGGCCCGGGGCGGGGCTATAATGGGTTTCTGGATTCCCGGGGGGGAAAACAAGAAAAGAATCTCTGCCTCATTGGCGCCTGCCCCCGCCAGGGCACAGGCCAGTGAGCAAAACACAATGCCCTGGAAGACGATGGTTTTCGGGCTTTGTAGTGGGCAGCCGTCGTGGAAACAATGGGTGGCGGGCACATTTGAGCCAATGGCAAGCAGCGAAATAAGTGTGGTGGGAAAGGTAGCCTCCACTACATTTCGGCAGTCCAGGTGTTCCTTTGCGTCTTGCTCCATCAAAAAAATACCTAAATAAATGATTGGTCATAACAGTATCGTCTATCTAAGAACAAACACAAACTACTATATCGGGCGGGGCCAGCGACTCTGGGCCAAGGCCTTCCCCCCGCTAAACCCGGTGGGAGAATATGTGAACCTAGCGGGCAGCATTCTGGAGGTCTTTGACCACCCCACGGTCACCACCGACACCATGGAACGGGTCCCCTTTCTGCTGCAGCGCAAGAATGGGCCCGGGCCCCTCTGCATCGACGATGTCTTCTACCTGCAGACCCTGGAAGCCGGGGTCCGGGCCGGAGTCCGGTACCTGGCTCCACGAAGCCGCGAAGGGCCGCTCTCCTATGCGGACCTCAACAACGAGGTGCTCTACCGGCCCCTCGTGGACCGCAACGGAAATAGCATGAGTTCCGAGTGGAATATAGTGTCGCGCGAGAGCAATGGCCCCTCGGGCAGCATGGTGAAGCAGGGCCGCTTCTACTCATTGACCGGGGTGACGGACCCCATGGAGCTTGCGATGACGGCCGACCACCTGCGCCTGGCCTCGATCCACTCCGAGGCCTTTCTGGGCCTTTTCGAGTACGAGAAGGTTCTGTGGCGCTTCGAAGATGCGGGTATTACCAGTCGGGTGGCACAAATTAAATAAAGTAATTTAATAAATACCATGGAGAGCAAGGTGGTCATACTACAGGGCAAGGAAGAGGCCGAAAATAACCAGGACCCCCAGAAGGTCTACTACGAGTATGTGACCGACACGGTCGAGAAGAATATGCCCGCCATCCAGGTCTCCCAGATGATGGAGCGCCTGCGTGTCCTCTTCGTAGCCGCCCAGGGCACCCCGGGCTTCGAGGTGGCGCGCTTCAAGACCGAGCTCCGGCGGTCCGATCCCGCAATCGACCGCTTTGCCCGGGAACACCCGCGCTTCTTTGATAACACCCTGTCCCGCTTCTCCACGGAAGCAGACCTCGAGATGATGCGCAAGATGCTGCAGTTCCGGGCCGCTGTGGAGAGTGGCCAGCTGCCGGAGGACACGGCCAGGGCCCTGCTCAATGAGCTGCTGATCAAGCACAACTCTCGGCCCCCGACCGCGAACCGCGAGAAGATTGCGGACCAGCGGCTGGAGCGCAAGGTCCAGGAGGGCTCCTACCTGGGCTTCGATGCCAGAAGCATTCCCGACCTCCGGAGAGCAGCGGCCCCGGCACTTGATGCACAGAAGCAAAATAAATAGGGTTTTCGAAACCTTAATTAAAGAATGAAAAAAACAATCTGGACTTTTTGGGATTCCGGGGGTCATGAGCCTCAAGATACCTTTGCAAAAAAGTGTTCCGCCCAATGGGCCCGTAATTGTCCCTCGTGGGATATAAAATTTCTAGACTCCAAGACCATGTACGACCACATCAATAGAAATGACCTGCCCCAAAACTTCACAAGCCTGAGCCCTACCCTGCGCTCCGACTTCCTGAGGCTTCTCTTACTCATCGAGCACGGAGGCCTCTGGATCGACGCCACCGTGAAGCTCCCGGAGAATCTCGACTGGTTGATTCGCTCGGTCTCCGGTCCCGGGACCTTTGGCTTTTTCCACAACCATGGTTACCCGGAGAGCTGGTTCCTCTATGCCCCGGAGGCCCAGGATACCGGCCTCCGGGCCTGGTACGACTCGCTCTTTAAAATCGTGCATTTCAAGCACGAGAACCCGGAGAAACCCTTTAATCGGAGTCCCCTGTACGACGAGGTGCCCGGATACAAAAACATTAAAAACAACTACTTTATGATATATGTGGCCTATGTGCATGCAATGCTAACCCAAAAAAGCAAAATCACGCCAACGAGTAAGCTGGAGCCCGTCTATGAATTCTACAGCCAAAAACCCCTGAAACCGTTCTCCCATAGGGTTCCCCGGGTGATCAAGTACACCAAGGGCTGCCGCTACCTCAAAAAACACAAGAAACAAATATTTTTAATCTGGTTTTTTATTAGCCTTCTTATTTTTCTGCTTCTATTAAACTATTTCCGGAAACTCGGGATTTCCCTAGTGCTGGGGCTGATGGCCGCCATGATAGTGCGCTGCATCGTGATTTCGCTCTTTCTAGTTGGTGGGAATGGCTGAGCGACAGATGGGACACGAGGGCACCTGCTTGATCCAGGTTTCCAGGCAGCCAAAGTGGAAGCAGTGCTGGCAGTCCAGGAGGACCGTCACCACAATTGGGTCCCCGCAGATGATGCAGGCTTCTTCTTCTGCTTCTTCGTCGTCCGGATGCCTGGGCCCCTGGGCGACCCGGAGGAAGCGGGATGCCTTGAACTCGGGGAACTCGAATTCCGGGAGCGTTAGCAGAGAGCTGTTGATGGCCGCATTGAGTTCCTGCTGGAAGCTTGTTTCCTCCAGCTCGAGCTCGAGCACTAGGGAATGGAAGAGGTATAACTCCATGGATTTAAATAATCTTTTTAAAAATAAACTAAAAATAGGGAAAAATTTTTATTTTTTACACAAGACATGGCACAAGAGATCGTGAAAAAGCCGCTCCCGATCAGCGAGCCCGTGTGGAACCGCTGCTGGGATGTGCTGCTGGAGATGCTACAGGACCGCGAATGGACTTCCGTGGCGCCTACTTCTACGGTGGCCACCATGTACCAGCAGTACTGCTGTGCCAAGTCGCTGGTGATTCTGCTGCTCTCGGCCAACAAGCCCCGGGCGAGCGGCCACAACTGTGCCTTTTGTGTGGGTGAGTGCCGGCTCTCTGTGTTTGTGTGCCTCTCGGGGAACTTCACGAGCCCCGCGATGCAGCACATCGAGACGCTGCGCCACGGGATTGGCCACGTGATGGTGCTTTTCCAGGACAAGGTGACGGCGACGCTGCGCGAAGACTTTTTCAAGAACCAGAGCTACGAGATTGAGCTCAAGCACTTTTCGCAGCTCTATGTGAATGTGTCGCGGCACCGGCTAGTGCCACCGCACCGGCTCCTGGTGCCCTCGGAGGAGGCGGAGCTTCTGCGGGTCTTCTGCTGCAGCAAGGAAAAGATTCCCTCCATCCTGGTGACGGACCCGGTGGTGCGCTACTATAATTTCCCGATTGGGTCGCTCATAGAGATCCGGAGACCCGCGCTCTACTACAGAAGGGTAATTTCTGCTTTAGCAAAGAGTAATTATGAAAAATTTTTTTCTGTTTAATAAAAACAAAATCATGATGAGTGACGCAAACACCTCCTCCATCTTTAAAATGTGTCCCGATGCAACCATTGATATGGCTCTGCCGGCATTTAGTCCCTGTGACCCCGCCCAGGGGTACGGCGTGGAATTCATGCTGGGGGCCTCTCAGTTTGGTTTCCGACCCACCGTAGAGTCCCTCCAGTACACGGTGGACAGCGGAAACTTCTCACAGGGCGGCTCCGCAGTCTCCACCATGTCCATGGCCCGGGGTGCCATCACTGAGGACAAAACCGCCTTTGTCCCCCTGGGCTTAGCGCGCAACGGTGCCGTCCCCAAGGCCTACACCCTCTTCTCAACCCCTCTGAGCCAGATGCCCGGAGGCTACTAGTTGCCCCCCGCACAGCGCTCCTGAAACACTTGATTGAAAAAATACTGTACACTCGTCTTGTTGGGACACTCACTGATCCGGGGCATCTTGGTACAGGGGTGACGGTACCGGTCTAGGAAGTCTTGGTAGCCTACCGACCAGGGGCTCGAGAGCTTGTAGTCCCCAATATCCCAGGCCGTTGAGGCCTTGTTGTGGGGCTCTATCTCCGGGTAGGGAAACTGCTTGAGCCGGTTATCTTCCAGCATGAACTGCTGGTAGCGCTGCTTCTCGCGCCAACCAATCCACAGGTCCGTGATCCACATGTCAATGAATTTGCCCGTCAAGACATCCACTGCCGTGCCAAAGTCTTCGGGCTTCCCGGTGTTTGCGTACGAGGAGTTACCATAGGCTACCTCGGCCATCGAGAGCTGCAGGTCTCCCGTGTAGAACTCCTTGCACTCGAAGGTGGGCTCCTCTGTGATCTCTCGCAGTGACTTATTTATCATTTGCACCACAAAGGCCACATTGGCCGGGGCAAGAAAGTGTTTTGTGATTTCCGTGTGGCGGTAGTAGGTGTTTGTGTACTGCCAGTAGGCCTGGGTGAGGCGGGACCAGTCCTCGGGGAGCATTGCGGCGGGCTTATTGGTCAACCATGGCGGCGTAAAATCCTCTGGCTCTGCCATTGCTTTTCTCAAATGTTTAAATAAAAAAGTTTATTGAAAGATTTTTATTCTTCAGAAACAAGTTCAATAATTACCGGTTTGTTTTTGGGCAAAAAATTTCCGTTATCAAAGGTGTGCAGCATTTGGGTTAAAAAATTAAAAGGCTTGTTCCGGGGATCGTCTTCCGCGAGGGCCTCTTCGACCTCTTCGCTCTCCTCTTCTTTCTTCTCGGGTGCTTCGGGGCATTCGGGTCCTCCAGAGTCGATCTCGCTCAGCTCCTCCAGCACGTCAAGAATCTTCTCCCGCAAATCATAGGGCTCGGGCCTCGGCTCGAGCTTGCTCTCCAGCCAAGCTCGCTGGGTCTCCAGTTTCATGAGCGATTCTATTTCAAGAAGCTTGCGCTGCATTTTTATGAGGTGCCACACCAGGTAGGTCAGCACCGCTAGCACCACTAGCAGGCAAAATCCAAAGACAAATGTGCTTCTGGAGGACTGGCTCATTTTTAAAATAAAAACACTTTAGAATCACTTTATAAATAAAACTTTGTGATACGCAACACACGTTCAGAATTCATAGAATTCAAAATGGAGCCTACAAGAGCCCCACGCAGATGCTTCAATATCCAAAGCTTTGTGGGCGATGCAGTTGCATTGCAATCGAATTTCTCCGAGATCGTCCTGACGAGCAACAAGGTCCGCGCCTCGGGCTACACCCCGCTCAAACGACTGGCTCTGGGTGACCGGGAAAATGCAAACCCTGCCAAGCGGCTGCGCACCGACAACAAGCTTTCACGAGACCCGGCGAATAGCCCGCCCTCCTGCAGCCTTTTTGTGGAGACGGTGCAAGGCTACATCC
>Ga0209553_1001368_pt1 | contig 12149 bp, 7 predicted proteins | sample LauGreFBDMM110DN_2_FD_188217 | JGI IMG/M metagenome (GOLD analysis project Ga0209553, IMG submission 188217) | Freshwater lake microbial communities from Lake Michigan, USA - Fa13.BD.MM110.DN (SPAdes) (version 2) | ecosystem: Environmental > Aquatic > Freshwater > Lake | place: Lake Michigan, USA...
GAAACCCGGTTGCATCAAGTAACCAAGTTGCAAGTTCAAGCTGTCGAAGATGGTAGAAGACCTGCCTGCCCTCGCGCCTTTCAGAGACAAGCCTGTTCGCTCGCATTACCATAAGGTGCTGCGAAACCCCGGAATGACTGATGCCAAGTGCTTCCCGTAAGGCGTTCACATTGCGTTCTCCGGATCGCAACTCTTCGACGATACGAATGCGGTGAGGGTGCGACAAAGCCCCCAAGAGCTCTGCAAGTTCTTTAGTCACCAAGGTGCGATGTGGCATAGCCAGCAACCTTTCAAATGTATTCAAAAGTTTGAATGTTCTAATGTTTTAATATATAAACATATAAAGGCTTTGTCAATGGAATTACCCTAGGTTGTGTGATTGTGCGGTAGAACGCCATTGTCTAACAAGGGAATCACTTCGAGGTGAAAAATAAAGGTAGTCAGGATCAACCGATCTTCTTTGTGAACGGATTCATCAAGACGGGCTTAGAGAATGATAGTTTGTTTTTGTGAGATTATAAAAGCGAGAGCTATCTATTTTGGTTTTGGCCCACCGAAGCCACCAAGAAATGGAATCATCTGGACGCCACGCTCTTTGACTCTTTGGTTCATACGCACCCAGTATTCGGTCATTTGCGCCCGCATTTCAGGCGTGGATTTATCAAGGCCATCGGATAGCCGCTTATTGCGCTCTTCTGGAGTAGGAACCCCTTTACCTTTTACATTAGGCCCGCCTGTACCGTTTGAATTTGCAGTATTAGTTCCGCCTGTACCGTTTGCATTTGCACCGTTGGCACCACCTGCGTTAGCAGCGTTACCACCTGCGCCATTTGCGTTAGCGGTATTTGCACCATTAGGAGGTGTGGCTGTTTTTTTTGCAGCATTATCAGCGGGTTTAAAGCCACCGCCACCGGGTCCACCTGCACCGGGTCCGCCAAAACCACCCTTGCCACTCATGAAACCTTTCATCATGCCTGCCATGCGGTCGATATCTTTATCTAAAGCAGCGCGTTGTTCTTCTGGGGAAGACCCAAAAAAGCGGTTGAATTTCTCTTTGAACTGTTCGTTCATGCGTAGCATGTTTTTTTCGTCATTGATCTTCTTCTGGGCATCAGACATTTTGTCGCGGATGGTTTTCATGGTTTCGAAAAAAGCTTTGCGTTCATCTGCTTCCATGTCTGCGATTTTTTCGATATCGATGCCTGCAACTGCAATGTCAAATTCCCGCATAGGGGCATTTTTGATGTAGGAATAACTGGAGTATATAATGCCGCCAATAAGTAAGAATAAAATCGCAGCAACAAAAAGCTTTGTGCGCAATGAAAAGGAAGATTCATCTGAAGTTTCTGCAGTATTTAATTCACTCATAAAATTATACTAACTCATTAATCAATCTTAGGCAAACAAATTTTGAAGAGGAAAGAACTCTTACTTACCTTTAGCTGGTGTAGGGCCACCACCAAAATTAGGCATCTGTACGCCTTTTTCCTTGGCGCGTTCGCCAACAAGTTTCCAATATTCCGTCATCTGGGCCCGAAATTCGGGGGTGCTGTTATCTAAACGATCAGAGGTGCGTTTGTTTTTTTCTTCAGGTGTTGCGTTGGGATTGCCTCTACCCCAAGGTGAGCCACCACCACCTGGAGGAGGAGTCCCCGCGCCACCTTTGCCCGCACCATCTGCACCACCGGGGCCACCTTTGCCCGCACCATCTGCACCACCGGGGCCACGGCCTTGAGCATTAGCACCACCTGCCACATTACCATTTCCAGCATTAGCACCACCCGCTCCACCGCCTTGGCCATTACCGTTAGCACCGCCAGCATTAGGCGCTCCGCCTTGGCCACGACCTTGAGCATTAGCACCACCTGGCGCGCCACCTTTGCCACCACCAAAATTTTTCATCATGCCAGCCATGCGATCAACTTCTTTATCTAATTCCACTTTTCTTTCTTCAGGGGGCAGGGCAAAAAATTTGTTCATCTTTTCGGACATCTGAGTCTGGAATCTCTCACGCATGGAATCATCGGCTTTTTCTTTTTGAGGTTCGGTCATTTTCTCGCGTAGATTTTTCATGTTTTCGAAGTATTCTTTTCGTTCTTCAGCAGGCATATCGCGCATTTTTTCCATGTTCATCTCAGCAGTCAGGGTTTGATACTGGCGCAAAGTTGAATTGCTGGAATAAGAATATAAGGCGTAACCCGAACCCAAGAGCAATAAGGCAATTAGAACTGACAGAATAATGATTTTATTTTTGGATAATAAAGGCTGCTCAGCCGTTGTTTCATCAGGAATCGCCATGGCTGTTCTCCGGAATATGATTAGAAGCCACCCGTTTTAAAATTAAAGGATGGCTTAGTTGTATCTATAGACAACTTAACTAAAAAGCCTAGCCGCGCTTACCGCCAGTTTGTGGAGGAGCACCGGGTTTGCCACCGCCTGGGGTAGTAACAATCCCCATATCAGCTCGTGTTTTGTCACGAAGTTTTTGATATTCCATTTTTGCAGCACGGTATTCAGGGGTGCTATTATCTAAACGATCGGAAGTGCGTTTGTTGCGTGATTCAGGAGTTGAAGGAGGCCTGCCACCTTGTTGAGGAGCAACAGCGACTTGATTGCCTCCTGCTGGAGGTGCACCTTTACCTCCGGCTTGATTACCACCGCCTTTACCACCGCCGCCTTTACCACCATCTGCGTTTCCACCTTTACCGCCCCCTTGAGCACCAGCCACTTTTTGATTATTGTTGCCTTGCGCCCTTTTGGCTTCCCATTCCTTGCGTCTAGCTTCGCTTTCTAGTCTGCGCTTTTCATCGCGATTAACTTCATCGACTAATTGTTTTTTCTGTTCTGCCTTGGTCATTGCAAAAAACGTATTCAATTTTTGCATGTCTTTGTTTTCGTACTGGCGTTCGCGTGCATCATTTACCTGCGACTTCTGATCACTGGTGAGTTTTTTATCGAGGGTGCGCCATTTTTCAAAGCGAGCTTTTTGATCTTCTTTAGACAGCGTAGAAAAATCTACATCTTCATTGACCATTGCCAATGCACTGCGCAATGGAGCCTCACTCCACCAAGAATAACCACCATAAGAAAACCCTGCCAACAAAAGAGCAAGAATAATGGTGAGAGCTATTTTTTTGGAATTGGACATGCCTTTATCAGCGTCAGCATTTTCAGGAACATCTGCAACAGCCATGGTTGAATCTCCTTAGTAAAAATTAAGAACCGGGTGCAACGGTAACCTCGTTAGAAACATGCCCATCGGCATACACAATGTTTCTTCCTCTTCCTGAACCAGACGCCCCGTGATTGTCATCCATGTCAAAAACAAGCACAATGTTTGCTGTGCCCCTACCATCGGTCATCAATTCTTCCATGCGCCTGCCATTGATATGTGGCATGGATCGGCTGTTATAGCCAACAGGTTTTGGGTAAGGCGCGAAGGAAGGTTTATCGCTCGGGTATTCGTAACTGTATTTAATATTATAATTTGGAAAACCCGTAGCAACATCAGAACCAGCGGGAAAGGTTGCGGTTGCGGTGTCATTCCCAATGATTACTTTCATGTAAAGTGAGGTGAATTCGCGGGCACCACCTTTGTTCATATCGGATGGGCATAAGAATGTTTTGGTGTTTTTCTCAACATAATCAAAAATCTTTTCACCGAAGAAAACAGGGAAACCAATGTTGACATTCTGATATTCTCGATTTGCAATGTCGTAAGCATTCCCGTTAGTTTGTGACAAAGGGTTGGCGAATACACTGCGTTGAAAAATCCGATGCGCTTCGGGGTATTGCTGAGGCGGATTCTGCCTGTACATTTCCATCGCCAAACCTATTTGCTTTAAATTATTCTGGCAGTACATCCTGGCAGCGGTAGATCGCACCTTTTGCACCGCAGGCAGAAGCAACCCAATAATAATACCAATGATGGCAATCACCACTAGCAATTCAATAAGCGTAAATGCATTCTTGTTAGTACGATTATTTGTCATTCGAGAGACCTTTCGGCGGGTTTAATCAAACATTTTTAAAACTTCATCAATAACACTTATCACCCTTATGTTTTACAACAGAAAGCATTAAAAGATGATGAGATTCGTTATGAATTTAGACATAATTTTATGAATTAGAGCCATAGCAGCTTGAAATGTTTTAAGTCAAATGCCATTAACCTATGACAAATAAGGCTTTACGGCTTGGGGCTGCTTTGTTTAGGATATGCTTTCGAGCCTCTAGATGTAACTTTAATGACAGGAAGAAATGCAATGAATAACAGCAATTTTAATCGCAGGGTCTTTTTAGCAAATATGTCAGCTGTTGGGATTTCATCCCTGATAAATGCTGCGCCAACTGCAACCCGCTATCCATTTTATGCAATGGATACTGGTTTAAGAGGCCCTGATGTGCCTTCGCTGGAAAAGAAAGTCGCTCTTCTTGCAAAGCTTGGGTTTGCAGGCATAGGGTGGACTTGGAACGCTTCGGAAGCTGAGCCCCTACTTAAGCTACTTGACCAATATAAACTGCAACTCTGGGCGGTTTACCTCGCGCCCTTCATGGAAGATGCACCCGATAAAGCCTTGCTTACTTATATTTCAAGCTTAAAGGGCAGACCCACTCGAATAGAGCTGGCTTTACGCAGCAAAAAATTCAAACCCTCTGATCCCGAGGGAGATAAAACCGCATTGCAATACACGATGCCCTATGTGGAACAAGCAAAAGATTCCGGGCCCGTCATTTCTTTTTATCCGCATCGCTCTTTCTGGCTCGAAAAGGTGGAAGATGGCTTGCGGCTTGCATCCAATGCTAACCTCCCTAATTTGGGTACGCATTTTAATCTGGTTCATTGGCGCTGGCAGAATGGTTTGGATGAAAAGAAAATCCTTGAGACAGGTAAAAAACATATCTTTTGCATCACTATTAACGGCATGAAAGATGCCGCAATCGTTTCTCTGGAACAGGGAAATTATGATGTTGCTTCTTTTATCAATTCCGTGCAAAAATCGGGCTGGACGGGACCTATCGGTTTACAGTCCTATAGTGTTCAAGGGAATTCAGAAGACCATCTTGGTAGGTCGATGAAAAAATGGCAGGAAGTTACCCGCAACTGGTGATATTAACGGAGTGATTCATGAGCGATCAAGAAATGAATGATGAGAAATTTGAACTCGGACTTAGCTTTCACCAGCAAGGCAACCCCGACCAAGCAGAGATGATTTACCGCGAAGTTCTCAATGGCAACCCAAACCACAAGCACGCATGGTCCAACCTTGGTGCGATCCTTTCTAAGAAAAACAAACTTGAAGAAGCAATCAATTGCTATCGGAAGGCGTTGGAAATTGACCAGCAGTTTGGCGAATGCTGGTTCAACCTTGGTAATGCACTGCGTAAAGGAATGAACCCCGCAGGCGCTGAAGCTGCGTTTCTTCAAGCCCTCAAGATCAACAATACGCTTTTTGGCGCAGCAGTAGGGTTGGGCCAAGCTCTTTCCGAACAGGGGAAATTCCCCCAAGCCGTCGATGTCTTCAAACAAATCATCGCACAAAAACAAGATGATCCAGACCTTTATTCCCACCTCGGTAATGCCCTCAGGATGCAGGGCCTGCGCGATGAAGCCATGCAGGCCTATCAGATGATGCTGAATTTGAAGCCCGATGATCCGAAAATCATCCATCAATATGGTTTGGTCTTGATGGATGTTGGTAGGCTCGAAGAAGCTTTCAACCAGTTTAAATATGTTCTTAGTATCAAGCAAGATTACCCCGAAGCCCACAACTCCATGAGCATTGTTTTACAAATGCTTAAGCAGGATGATAACGCCCTCGCGCATAATCTTGAAGCGGTAAGGCTTAACCCCAACTTCACCGAAGCTTGGAATAATCTTGGCAACCTCTATGGCTTGGGTGGGAAACCCAAGGAAGCCATCGATGCGTTTAGGAAGTCGATCGCATTGCAACCACGGGCCATTCCGTTTCATAGCAATTTGCTTTTGAATCTGCATTATTCACCCGACATTACAGGCGAAGAGGTATATAAAGAGCACGCTGCATGGGCCGAAGCCCATTTGAAAAATTTCCCCCAGGCCCAACCCTTTGACAACAACAAAGAAGGCGATCGCAAGCTAAGATTGGGAATAGTTTCTCCTGATTTTCGCAAGCATACTGTCAATGCATTCATGGAACCTTTTTTAGATTCCATCGACCGAAACAAGTTTGAAGTATTTGCCTACAGTTCAGTTATCAGGCCCGATGAAAAAACCGAACAGTTCAAGCTTAAAGTTGATCATTTTAAGGATGTCAGGCCGATTCCCGATATGAATGCATCAAGCATGATAAGGAAAGATCAAATCGATGTTCTGTTGGATCTTGCAGGGCATACCGCTGGAAGCCGACTGCCTATTTTTGCGTTGAAATCCGCACCCATTCAGATCACCCAGTTCGGGTACCCTAATACCACCGGCATCCCCGGGTTTGGTTTCCGCATTACCGATGCCTTTGCAGATCCCAAGGGCTTAACCGAAGCTAATCATTCTGAAGAATTGGTTCGCCTTCCCGGCTTGGCGTGGTGCTATCAACCACCTGCAGATGCTCCTGAAGTGCCCAAGCGTTCGCCTAAGGCGGGTGCAATTATTTTTGGCTCGCTCAACAACATGGCAAAGCATAATGGCAAAGTTCTCTCGCTATGGGCCAAATTGCTTAGCGCAGTCCCTGGTTCGAAATTACGATTGTTATCGGGCCCAGGTCAAGAATCCGTCAAGATGGTAAGGCATGCCATGCAGACCGCTGGGGTAAACCCCGATCGAGTTGAGTTTCTTTCACGCATGGAGAAAAAAGAATACTTCGCAGCACTTGGCGAAATTGACATCGCCCTCGATCCCTTCCCTTACAACGGGGGGATCACTTCGTGTGATACTTTGTGGATGGGAACACCGCTGCTAACGCTTGCAGGGAAAACCTATGTATCCAGACAGGGAGTTGCAATTTTAAGCAATGTTGGGATGGAAGATTGGATTGCAAAAACACCTGAAGAATTCATAGAGAAGGCGAAAAAGTCTGCAAGTGAAGCTGCAAGGCTTAGTTTGCTACGGGGCAAATTAAGAGACATGGTTAAGAAATCTTCCATTTGCGATTGGAAAGCCTATGGCAGCAAATGGGAAGAAGCGGTTCGCAAGTTGTGGAAATCTTGGTGTGCCAGTAAATAATTAGCCACGGAAATGAAGGAAGCAGAAGAGAAAACATTTTGCCACGGAATAAGACACGGAAAAAATACAGAATACAAAACTCTCATAGCTTGCTGGTTCTAAAAACCCGCAACCAAGCTCTCGAAAAACATCATTAGAAGCTCCGATGTTCCTGCCCCATAAACTTATTCCGTGGCTAGTCTTATTCTTCTCTTTTCGGTATTTTTTTCATTGTCCTATGGGGCATCTGCAGTAAGGTTGGGGAGGAGTGGGAATTCGTATTGAAAATCCCTCAGTACTTTGTGCATAAGAAACTCGTATTGTTTTTTAGGGTCAGAGCCTTTGGGTGGTATTATTACTGACCCCGCCAATGGAACCAAGACGGTTCCAGAGCCTTCACCTTTGTCCTGCAATTTAAATGCAGGATGATATTCTGCGAATTCTCGAAGCTCCGTGGGAGTCGCTTTTTCCGGTGCCTCTTGAAGCCGCTGCACTTTCAATTGACCATACGAATCAGCAAATATAATGGTTGGATCATTGCCTGAATTTGGTAAAAACCCAAAACCAATAACTTGATAACCCAGCGACATTATTGGAGGCGAAAGTAATTGAGATTTTTCCAGATCCCACAAATAAACAGCACCCTCAGTACAACCAGTAATGCCAATATTTTTGCTTTTTGACTTGCCCACACCTTGCCAAACTTCCACACCATTCACCGTGCTGTCATGCAGCATTGCTTCGTTTATCGGTGAGCCATCTTTTAATTTCCATGCTCTTAGGGTGCTATCATCACCACAGCTTAAAACTCTTTGTTTGGTGTCATCGATAAAAATGCTTTTTATGTTGGCGGCATGTTGAGGGTCGTTCGGATCTTTACCCCATTGCATTTTCTTGGTTGTTATATTCCACAACCGTAGGAACATATCTTCGCCACCAGAGGCGATAAGCAATCCGCTTTTTGAAAAAGCCAGGGAGGAAACTGTTCCATCATGGGCTTTTTCGAGTACAGTCAGTTCGCCTGAAAGCCCATTTGAAATGTCAAGGATATGAATGTTTCCTTCGTAATCACCCCAGGCAAACTTGGTTTCATCTATTGAAAAAGCTATGCTGCTTGCATCATCCATTTTCTTTAAGTCAATAAGTTCACCTTGTCGATTGTAAAGTTCGTAAGTTTTACGACCATCGGGGTTTAAGATTTCGAGGGCGAAAAATTTGCCCCCACTAGAACCGTTAAGAGAAACAATTTGTGTGTCAGTCTTTGGTGTTTTCAAGTTCATCTGGCTTAATTTGCTTGTTCCCTGCCAAATTTCCAATGCGCCTTTCTGATCAAGAATTGCAATGGTATCGTTGCCAAGCATTCCGATTATAGATGCGTTTTCATGAATGAGCACAGTCGATTTTTGAAACGATTCTGTATCAAAACTTAAGTATCTGCCTTTGGTGGTTTCGATTGTTTCAGCAATGTTTTTGGTCGATGCAACCTTTACCTTTGGGCCAGTGCGGTAAAAAATCGATCCTGCATTATCAATGATAAATTGGTCCAACTTTTCTTCGAGCGGAATGGAAATCCGATTCTTTGGTAGGGTATCCCAAAGCACGCAGGTATTGTCATCACCGCCTGCAACAAGCAAGGGTGCGCGGGGGTGCGGAACCATGAAACGAAGGGTGCCATTGTATACAAGATTACTGCTGGCAGGCCTTCCGGTTTTGGGATTGGAAATGCGAATGGTGTTGTCATCCGAACCCGTAAGCAGCCATTTTGGGCTTTGGCTGAATGCTAGGCAGGTGACATCGCTATCGTGCTGCACTTGGAACTTGTATTTTTTATCATCGACATTCCAAACCATCGCACGGTTATCAACAGCGCCACTCGCAATCAAGGTTGAATCTTGGTTGAAGTTCAGACAAAGAACTGACTCAAAATGGGAATAACCAAATTTGGGTTCGAGTTGTAAGTCCGCAAGATCCCAAATCTGAACATCACCAAGTTCAGTCCCTGCTGCAATTTTTTTGCTATCAGGACTTATTGCAATACATTTAAGTTTGCTCTTAACGCCCTTCAACTTTTCGACTTTGCCTTCAAGAGAAATGATTGCGATTTCATTATTTGAAATAGCAATCAATCCTGAAGCATCCGGCATGAATTTGATTTGCTTGATTGGGCCAATTCCAGATTCAATTGCGAGTTTGTTTTCCAGTTTGTCATCTTTCATGCCTTTTAGGTCGATGAAAATTTTCCCGCCCATATCATAAGCAAGCAATAAACCCTTCGCATCAACAGCGATTGATTTGACCCCCTCTGTGATAACATTTAATTTTTTATCCTTAAGCCAATGCCATGTAAAAAGCTTGTTTTCGCTGTTTAATACCAGCACCCTGTCATCACCAAAGAAACAAGCGTTACGAATATCACCAGTACCCGGGAGAACTATTTCAGCAATCGTGGTTGGTTTTTCCAAGGTGGTGGGGAATATTTCCGGGTCGTGTATCCTGATAGATTTATCTTTGCCAAAACTTAGATAATATTTCCCCGAAGGAGACCATTCCGCCCCCTGCACTGCCTTGTCATGTACGACATAGGAACGAATCCAAATGAACGAATCCATCAGGATACCCATGCGCAACCGTTCCATTTTGGCATAATCTACATCTTTTTCGTTCATTAACGAAGCAGCAAACCAAACAGCAGCTTTGGTAATATCGTTGGCACGAATACGCTCGAACCCAAGGTTCTCCTGTAACCCTGCCAGTTTCATGCGATCATTGGCGAACTTATTATTGAGTCCAAAGCTTACTGCACCAATGATAAATACAAGAAACGCCAAGCTTGCAGCGAGAGCAGGGTTACGATAACACCATTTCACAGCAACTTCATTCCAAGGCGCTCTTCTTGCCTTGATGGATTTGTTTTCAAGGAAGGCATTTAAATCTTGGGATAATTCGGAAGCGGTTTCATACCTTTTATTAGGTTGCTTGCTGAGGCATTTCAGACATATGGTTTCGAGATCTTTAGGAATACCAGAGCGAAGAGTGGAAGGCACAATGGGATCTTTATAACAAACCTGCCTGAGAGTTTCCATTGCGGTGGCGCCCATGAAAGGTGGCCTACCCACAAGCATTTCATAAAGAAGAACACCAAGGGCGTAAACATCAGACATCGGCCCGATACTGCCGAGAGCAGGGTTGGCCTGCTCTGGGGCCATGTAACTTGGTGTACCAACTACACCCTGAGTTTTGCCCTGCCCTCCCTGCTCTTCTTCAAACTTCTTCGCAAGTCCAAAATCAGTGATCTTTGCAACCGTATCGCCCAGATGATAGGAGGTAAGAGTAAGTTCATCCTTCTGTGGTTTCTTACCGCCTTGCATAAGGATATTCGCAGGCTTGATATCGCGGTGCACAATACCTTTTTTATGTGCAACATCAATTGCATCAGCAAGTGTAGCCACCAATTTAGCTGCATCTTTGGGTTGTACTAAACGCCCTGAAATCATGTCTTCTAAACTTGCGCCGTTGACTAACTCCATAACAAAGTAAGGTATGCCATCAAATTCATTGATGTCATAAACTTGGATGATGTTGGGATGCTGCATCATGCCCAAGGCTTCAGCTTCTTTTCGCAGCCTAGATTTTAAATCAGCAGATAACTTGCCCGCACTTATTAATGTTTTGATTGCAACGGGCCTGCCCAAGGTGGTTTGGCTGGCTTTGTAAACAACGCCCATGCCGCCACGGCCTATCTCGCCTGATATGGTGTAACCCGGAATAGTGGGTTGAACATCGCCTGCTTGCATTTTATCTGCAAGGGCTTCATTAAAGCCGACGCTAAGAGTTTTAATTTGAGCTTCGTCAACATTCGGCTCGAAGCCGATGGTTTTATCTTGGGAATTTGGTTCGACGTGAAGGATGGTCTTGGAATTATTAATTGCGCTTTTGAAGGCTTCGAGCAGGCTGGGGTTCGCAGCGCAGGCTTCTTCGGGCGTCAGGGTATTACCAGACTTTGTCTGCTCTTCGTACTTCTTTAAAATTTCCTGTAGCTCTTTGCTGTCTTGCATTGCTAATGATCCAATAGATGAAAGGAAATCTATTAGATATCATAACCGCAGTTGGCGATTTAGTAGCATGAAATTAGGAAGCCCTGCCTGCGACAAAGATTCCCCCAACAAAAGAGGGATCAAACGCGAAGAAGTTGAGCGGGAAAGGCTGGTTAAGAGAATTAAAGGTGCTGATATTGGGGCCCCCGCCTATTCCTGCGCCAGTGATAATATCTGCACTTGTGGAAGTAGGAGACATCAAACCAGTAGAGACCCGAACGCCTCCAGAAAAGCCCACTGCATAGGCGAAGAAGTTTTGCACCATGTTGGCACTATTATCAAAGACTCGCACATTAGGGCCCCCGCCCGCCCCAGCGCCTACTAAGATTTTGTCGAATGAACCGCCGCCGATATTTCCTGACCCTACATAAACACCACCTAAGAAAGTAGGATCATAAGCGAAGAAATCTTGAATGACAGCAAGGTTGGCACCGGAAACAACTTTGATTCTGGGGCCCCCGCCTGCCCCTGCGCCGATGATGATATCGTAATTGGAATCGCTATCGATCAAACCTGCTGCGAGGTTCACGCCACCAGTGAAGGTTGGTTCGAAAGCAAAGAAATCTAAAAGGATGGCACCATTAAGGCCACTGAAAACAGTGACCCGCGGGCCACCGCCTGGGCCAGCCCCAACCAGCATATCATCGTAGCCATCGTTGTTGATATCTGCGGAAGCGAGGGTAACACCCCCGATGAATGTCGGTTCGAATGCAAAGAAGTTGTAGAGAACGGTGGTGTAATCTGCACCGGAGAATACTTTGATATTAGGACCGCCTCCAGGGCCAGGGCCAGTAATGATATCGACAAACCCATCGCGGTTGACATCGCCCATTGCAATAGTAAAGCCGCCTGTGAATGCAGAGTTATAAGCTTCAATA
>Ga0209553_1001369_pt1 | contig 12142 bp, 11 predicted proteins | sample LauGreFBDMM110DN_2_FD_188217 | JGI IMG/M metagenome (GOLD analysis project Ga0209553, IMG submission 188217) | Freshwater lake microbial communities from Lake Michigan, USA - Fa13.BD.MM110.DN (SPAdes) (version 2) | ecosystem: Environmental > Aquatic > Freshwater > Lake | place: Lake Michigan...
GTTCATGTGCGGCACACAAACGGGCAGACCATCTTCAGCGCTTGGTTTGGGTCGGCGGAAAAGCAGGAGTGGCTGCTCGCTGGCCGCACGCAGAAGGCAGGCATCCATTATCTTGGCCATGCGGGCGGCTTTCTCGAACATGCGGGCACGAAGGACATGGAAACCGCACGCTGCACCGGCTACGGCCCGGCATGGGTGCATGACGGAGCGCAGTGGCTCCCCTGCACCCAGATGGCAGCCACCGTCAAAGACCCTGCGAACGCCCGCTTCTACGAGCGCGACAATGTCGTCTATCTGGAACTTGGTCTCGGCAAGAAATCGGAACAAGGGGCCAAGCACACCTATTCGCTCAAGGCTCCGGCTGTCGCGCTGCCACAACTGCCGGAGGCAGTTTCAATGCTTCGCTGAGGGGCAGGCGCGCTATGAGCAGAGAAACCACCAGATCAGGCTACGGGTATTGGGTCGATGCGGAAGCCAACGTGCATCCAGTGACTCACGCGGAGGAGCGCAGCGGGGTTGCCCACCGCCTCTTGGGCGATGCCTTCGAGCAGGCGCTGGCCCTCAAGTGGGTGCGGGTGTCGGTCTATGCCACGGACGGACTGCTCTCCTTCGAGCACGACCCCAAGCAGCTTCCGTCCGAACCTCAGATGCTCGCTCTGCGTGAACTGGAAGTCCTCCACGGCCTGCGTCTTTACGATGAAGTGAAGCAGGCCACGGTGGAGGCTATCCGGCCCCGGTGGGCCAGTCGTTTTCCCGCCACGTAGCTCAATGAGGAGGCGGTTCTACTCGGCGTGTGATTGATTGCGCACCATCCACCCCGGCGGGCCGGGCGAACATCATCGCTGCCACAAAGGCGCGCTGGGCCAGGGTCAACGCGGAGAAGGCCAAGGGTAAGTAACCGGTTGAGGCGTGCTCGACCAAGGGGGTTGCTGGAAGACCGGATAGCGCGCACCGCGCTGCCGTCGCCCGCCTGATTCACGTCCGTCGCACTGTGTAAAAGTCTTGCCATTTATTAACAAGTGGAGTGACTTTAACACATGGCTGTGAAGCTGACCGCGACCGACCGCCTGCTGAAACTGGCGAGGCGGCAGCCGATCCTGCGGGTGAAGGATCTGCTGGCGGCGGGGATTCACCCAGAGCACCTGCGCCGTCTGCACCAGCAGGGGGTGATGGAAAAGGCGAGCCGGGGCGTGTATCGGCTGGCAGACGCGGAGCACACCGAGCATCTCAGCCTGGCGGAGGTCGCCAAACGGGTGCCCCACAGCGTCGTCTGCCTGCTCAGTGCGCTGCTGTTCCACGGGATTGGCACCCAACTGCCGCCGGACGTGTGGCTGGCCATCGAGCGCCGGGCGGCGCGACCCACTTCGATGAACCCGAAGCTGCGCGTGGTGCGGCTGTCGGACCTGGCGTTCAGCGAAGGCATCGAGGAACGGCGCATCGAGGGCGTGACCGTGCGGGTCTATTGCCCGGCCAAGACCGTGGTGGACTGTTTCAAGTTCCGCCACAAGGTGGGGCTGGATGTGGCCTTGGAGGCGCTGCGGGACGGCTGGCGGTCGCGCAAGCTAAAGATGGGCGACCTGGTGCGCTTCGCCAAAATCTGCCGCGTGGCCAACGTGATGCGGCCCTATCTGGAGTCGCTGTCATTAAACCTTCCCACTAGCGGTTAATAGGGAACGTCTGGGTTGAGCACCTTGAGGTTGCTTGCGATGGATTCTTGCCAGCCCAGCCGAAGACTGGTTGACTTGAGTTCCAATTGACACTAATCGTAGTCTCAAATGAGCGCCACGATGACCAAGCAACCGTTGAGAAAATCCTCTGGCCCGACGGGTGTCCGGCGCAAGCGCAGACTGGCGGGTGTCGAGCAGCCCGGTGGCGGCGTCGTGAGCTTTTGTGTGCATGGCTCTACCGGCAAGCTCTTGGCTTCGGATTTCACCACGGCCAAACTGATCGCAGTGCTGCGGGCCGGGCTGCCAGTCCAAGAGCTGCACGACTTGCAGACGAGCCTGGACGTGCCGACGGAGAGACTTTTTCCCATGCTCGGCATCTCGAAGGCCACGCTCCACCGCCGGAAGGCTGGCGGAAGGCTGGGGCCTGCCGAATCCGACCGGGTCGTGCGCTTTGCCCGGCTGATGGGCAGGGCGGTGACGGTGTTGGAGTCCGAGGAGAACGCCCGCCGCTGGCTGAACGCACCGCAGTTCGGCTTGGGCGGCGCGGTGCCCTTGGACTATGCCGGGACGGAGGTTGGCGCACGCGAAGTCGAGGATCTGCTCGGTCGCATCGAATACGGAGTGTATTCCTGATGCCCGAAGCCTGGCGCATTGTATTGGCGAAGCATGCCGCCACGGCGTTCTCCGGCAAGGGCGCAGCCGACTACGGCGGACGCTGGAATTCGCGGGGCGTGCCGGTCGTTTATGCCAGCAGCACCAAGTCCCTGGCGGCGTTGGAAATTCTGGTTCACCTGAACCCGCCGATGCGGTTTAAGTATTTTGCCTTTCGCGTCAAGTTTGACGCCGCGCTCATGGAGGTCGTCCCTCCCAAGACCCTGCCAACAGATTGGCAGAGTGAACCGCCACCACCGTCCAGTCAGGCCGTCGGTGATGCCTGGGTTCGCCAGGCACGGTCGGCAGTGCTCATGCTGCCAAGCGTCATCATCTCAGGCGAACCCAACTACCTGCTCAACCCGGCGCACCCTGATTTCAGAAGCATCTCCATCGGCAGGCCGGAACCCTTTGCCTTTGATGTGCGACTGCTCACCTGACGCCAGTGACAGTCGCGCTGCCCAATGGTCCATGGGCCGCCGGGGGGTCACATCCGCACCCAGCGACTGAAGCTGCGGGCAGCCAAGACACTACTGCTAAACTGCACTTTAGATTCCTCGCCTGAATCTAAAGTGTCGTGTGTTCGACCGCTGGTATGCCGGGACCTTGGTGACAAAGCTGCGCAGTTGTGCGCCACCGTGCGACGGAGACCAGTGCGAGCTTGTGTTTACTGAATAGTGCTGCTTTACTGCGCAGTGTAATCACTACTTTGAGTAAACTAAAGACCATCACGACCGAGGTGCAGTTGCGGGAAGCCGCCCGCGAACTGCTGGCGCACGACCCTGTCCTGCACTGGAAATGGAAGGTGTGGGAGCCGCGCCGGGAGCGTGGGGCCGACGCCGTGCTGGAACTGGAGCTGGACGGGCGGCGGTTCGGCTTTGACGTGGAGTTCGTCCAAACCCCCACCGCCCGCAACACGAACCGCCTGGCCGAACGGGATGGCGGTCGTCCGGGGTTGCTGATTGCACCTCACCTGTCAGAGACGCTGGCCGGACAGTGCCGGGAACGCGGCTTGAACTATTTGGATTTGAACGGTCGGCTCTGGCTGCGGGCGAAGGGACTGCTGGTCGAACGCCAGCCATGGGCGTCGCAGCGGGTGCGCCCTGCGCTCACACCGCCGGATTTGTTTTCTGCCAAAAGTTCCCGGCTGGCGCGGGCGCTGTTGAGCCATCCCGGGCGGACATGGAGCCAAGGAGAACTGGTGGCGCGCACAGGCCTGAGTGCGGGACTGGTGTCCCGGCTGGTGCGGCATCTGGTGAATGAGGGTCTGCTGGGACAGGACCAGCGGGTGTTGCTGGTCACCCGCGCCGATGCCCTGCTGGACGCATGGGCTGCGCGGGATGACTGGGCGCGGCGGACGACCGTGCGCCAGTATTCGTTGTTGGAGCCGGATCTGGAGGCGGTCGCCCGGCGGTTGGTCAAGTGCCTCCCAGCGAGCGGACAACCGACCTTCACGCAGTGGTTCGCGGCGAACCTGCGGCACCCATACACGACGCCACCCGTGGTGTCGGCCTACGTGCGGGAATTACCCGATGAGCGGGTGGAGCGGGCGCTGGCCGCCCGCCGGGTTACCGATGGCGGCACGCTGTGGCTGGTGGTGCCAGAGGATGACGGCGTTTTCCGTGAGACGCAGCGGGTGGGAGAGTTCACGCTAGCCTGCGACGCGCAGGTCTACCTCGACCTGTTGCCAGTGGGCTGGCGCGGCCCGGAGCAGGCCAAAGCGCTGCGGGATTGGAAGGGCTTTGGGAAGGGAGGCCGATGAGCAAGTTTGCCAGCTTCGCGGAGTATCCGTCCCGCAGCCTGGTCGGGGCCGAGGCAGCACTGCTGACCGCGTGGGTTTCCTTGGAACGCTACCATGAGAGCCTCGTGCTGGTCGGCGGGTTGGCTGTTAAATACCTCATCCAACCGGTGCCGAAGTCGCAGCCGGGAGCCATCACCATGGACGTTGACCTGGGCGTCGCGCTCGCAGTAGAGGGTGGCCAATACGGAAGCATCGCTGATGACTTGGAGGGGCAGGGTTTCAAGCGCGATGAGCAGGGGCGTTACGTGCGCCAGTTCGAGGCGATGCCAGTGTTCATTGATTTTCTGACCGAGCATCCTACTGCCAGAGAGGGCACGGCCTTGGTGGATGGCGTCCCCGCAGGCGTGTTCCCCGGCATCGGGCGGGCGCTGGCCACCAAACGCAAAGTCAGCATCGAGGGCCACGACCTCTTTGGTGTGCGGCAACGGGTTCAGGTGCCGGTGTCAGGCATCGGGCCGCTGCTCGTGCTCAAGCTGAATGCGTTCGCGGGACGCCAGCAGCCCAAGGATGCTTACGATGTCCTGTTGCTCGTGACCCGCTATGTCGATGGTTTCGACGCGGCGGTCGCCGAGTTTCGCGTTGAGGCCACCGCCGCCAATCCTGGCTCTGCGCGGGCTGTGGCGACGCTACGGCAGCATTTCACCGAGGCCGAGCAGAGCGGGCCGGTGCGGTGCGCGGCCTTCGCGTTCGGCCATCAGCCGCCGGGGGCGGAAGAACGTGACCGGCAACGCCAAATCATTCAGCAGATGGTCACGGTGGGGCGCACGCTGCTCGGCGAATGAAGTGAGCGGCACTGGTGGCCGTGCACCAGTCGGAAGCTCAACGCGGCGGTGGCTCACGGGAAGTCGGCGAGGATGGCTTTCACCGCGTCCGTCGTCATCGGCGGGGCGTCAGCCGGGGCCACAAGCACCTTGCGCCCGCCGCGCCCCTTCACGAGCCGGGCCTGTCCGGCCTTCGTCGGCGCGATGACAAGCTTTTCCCCTTCCAGCGTAAACGCGACCTCGTCGCCGGGCTGGAGGTGCAGCGCGTTCCGGTAGCGGCTGGGGATGACCAACTGGCCTTTCGTCGAGAGCGTCGCGGTTTCCATGGCTCATATCTTGCCCGTCTTACCTTTACCGGGCAACGGCGGAAGTGTCGGTGCACGAATCTCCACCAGGCGTGCTATGTGCCAGCGCAAATATCAGGTCAGGCTACGGGGAAATGGGTGGAGGCGGACGCCCATCCGGAGCCAGCGGCCTAAGCGGAGGAGCACACCGGGATTGTCCTGCGCTCTTGGGTGGCAAGCAGGTTCGCTCTCACCCTGATGGAGGAAAAAAGTGTTAAAACAACACTTTAAGAAAATCATACTTTCCTTAATCACTGACTTCAAGCAGTCTTCCGACATGGTTGCCTCGAAAACAGAGCTGTTAGCTGTGCTCGGTCAGTATAACCCATGGTGGCGGGACGGGCGTGTGGGTGAACTTCCGAAGTGGCGACGGGCGGCGTTCGCGCAGGTGCTGGCGTGGATGACGAACCCGCCAGCGCACCGGGCACTGCTGTTGTCGGGCGCACGGCAGGTGGGGAAGACGACGTTGTTATTGCAGGCGGTGGAGGCGTTGATCGAGAGCGGGGTGCCGCCCGCCAAGATTCTTTACGCCACGTTTGATCATCCTCTCGTGAAGCTGGCGGGGCTGGATGGCCTACTCAACCTGTGGCGGGAGATCGAACCGGCGGGGGACGGGACGGAGTATTTATTTCTGGATGAGATTCAATACACGAAGGACTGGCAGACATGGCTGAAGCATCAGGTGGATTTCCAGAAGCACCGGCGCATCGCCGTGACCGGGTCGGCTACGCCGCTGGTGACGGAAGGGCAGGAATCGGGCGTGGGACGCTGGCATACGCTGCCGCTGGCGACGTTGTCCTTCTACGAATACCTCCAAATCAAAAAAATCACTACCCCGCAGCTACCAGCCGTGAGTTCGTTGAATCAGTTGTTCGACTGGAATCCGATTCAGTTCGTGCAGGTGGGGGAGGAGGGCCGGGCGTTGGTGGCGCATTTTCACGAGTATCTGTTGCGCGGCGGCTTTCCGCAGACCGCGCTGGTGGAGAGTATCCCACAGGCACAGAAGCTCCTGCGGGAGGACATCGTGGACAAGGTTCTCAAGCGAGATATGACGGCGCTCTTCGGGGTGCGTCGAGTGTTGGAGTTGGAGCAGACGTTTCTCTATCTGTGCCTGCATGACGGCGGTCTGCTCGACATGACAACGCTGTGCCAGAATCTGGAAGTGAAGAAGCCGACGGTGAACAATTTCATCGCGCTGCTGGAGAACACGCACTTGATCCACCGACTTGCGCCGTTCGGCTACGGGAAGGAAATTCTGCGGGCGCGCTACAAGGTGTATCTGGCGGACGCGGCCATCGCTCCCAGCGTCATGCTCAAGGGAAAGGCGTTGCTCGAAGACAGCGCGGCCCTGGGCGTGGCCGTGGAGACGGCGTTCTTCAAGCATGTCGTCACCCGCTACTACGACCGGAGCGTGGCCTTCAACTACTGGCGTGGAAAAAAGGATCACGAAGTGGACATCATCGTCACCATGGGCGGGCGGCTGGTTCCCTTCGAGGTGAAGTATCGCTCGCAGGCCACAGGCTTGGGCGAGTTGAAGGGGATGCAGCAGTTTTGCGCGGAGCGGAAGGTGGCGCGGGGCTATGTGATCACGAAGGAAGTCACCGACTTTGGCGTGCTGCCGCTGGGCGAGGCGGGCGGCGGCGCAACGGTGGTGAAAATACCCGCGCCGCTGGCGTGTTATTGGCTGGGCCGTTCGGAGGCGGAGACGGCGGACAAACAGTAGCGACTCGTGTCGCAGATTTGACTGACAAACCCTGACAACCATCCTTCGGAAAAAGCGTATCTAACTTCGGACTGGCCAAATTGGAAACTGTCGCTAACCTCTTGATTTATGGTGTTTTCGGCCTGTTTTGAAAGAAATCGGCGAAGCAACTGGGGCGGTTTCGAATCCCTTCGCTCGCTCCAACTCTACCAAGGACTTACGGTTTCGGAGGGTGTTAGGCCCAGCCGTGTCACCCCTGTTCACTCCCCTTGTCCAAAACCGTGCCCTCTGGCTTGCGTGAATCGGCGTGAAGCTGTTGCGTCCCCCGTTGTTTAGCTGACACGATCATTGTTTCAGCGTCAGCGTGACTTGCCGAACATCCATGACGCTCTGCCCCGGAATTGCCAGCGCACGCAGGGTGAGCAACCCGCGGCCCATTTCCAAACGGAGGGTGCCAAGGTTCAGCGGGCGGAATTCCTTCATCGTGGATTCGGCGGGCGGTCGCGGAAGGGTGTCCTGATTCGTGTAGAGCGGCGGGTTCCAGACGCCGGGGACTTTGCCGGATAGCTTGCTGGCGTTGAAGCTGAGTTCCACGGTCGCGCCCGTGTCAGCGGCGGTGTGAAGGAGGGTCACGTCGTAGTTGCCGGTGGTGCTGACCTCGACATCCCACGTGATTTTGTCGTCGGTCGTTTTCCAGTTCACGAAGTAGGAGCTGTTCGGTGCATTGGCGCTGCGCTTGATGCCGCCGTGGGCGATGCCGTCGCGCGCGGGGAGCGGAGTGATGGGAAACGCAAGCCCGCCTGCGCCCACGGGATAAGGGCGATCATCGGGCGGGAGGCCGCCGCCCTTGGCCTTGCCTTTCGCGTTGGGCACGGGCGCGGCAGTGCGACCCAGCACGTCCTTGCGCCAGTCGGCGACGGCGGCGGCGAACTTCGCAGCCACTTCCGGTTTCTCCGCCGCGATGTTCTTCGATTGGCCGGGGTCCGCGACCATGTCGAACAACTCGCCAGTATTGGCAAACCGATACTGCTGTGAGCGCGCGCTGACGTTGCCGTTCTGATGGGAGAAAATAGTGCGGTCGGGCCAAACGCGTAGCTGCGCGCCGGTGAGCAGGTTGGCGAGGCTCTCTCCATCGAGTGGTTTGTTGCCGACGCGCCTCACGCCCGCCATCGCGGTGAGCGTGGGCAGCAGGTCAATCGCGCCTGCAATCTCCTTCACCACCGTGCCGGGTTGGATGCCGCCCCCGGGCCAGCGGATGTAGAAAGTGGAGCGCAGGCCGCCCTCATCGGTCGAGCCTTTGCGGCCCTTCATACCGCCGTTCCAGCGCCACGAGTTCGGGCCGTTGTCGGAGAAGTAGATGACGATGGTGTTGTCGGCCAGCTTGAGCTCGTCGAGACGCTTGAGCACGCGGCCCACGTTCCAGTCGAGGTTCTCGACCATCGCGAGTGCGCAGCGAGTGTGGTCGAGTTCCTCCGGGTCGCCGGGCTTGGCGCGCATCGCGACGGGCTGGTCCTTGAAACGTTGCCAATATTCCTGCGGCACGGCCCAGGGCGAGTGCGGCGTGTTGTAAGGCACGTAGCAGAAGAACGGCTTCGTCTTGTTTTTGTCGATGAACTGCATCGCGTGGTCAGTGAGGTCGTCGGCGATGAAGCCCTTGCCGCGCACGAGTTGGCCGTTGTGCTCCAGAGGCGGGTCGAAGTATTCGCCCCAGTGGCCGGAGGTGAAGCCGTAGTATTCGTCGAAGCCGCGCGCGTTTGGGTGGAACGGCCATTGCGACCCGTTGTGCCATTTGCCAAACGCGCCGGTCGCGTAGCCGGCGGCCTTGAACGTGTCAGCGATGGTTTTCTCATCCGTGTTCAACCGCTCCAACCCCGTCGAGACGCCGCGCACCCCGCCGCGCGGATGGTAGCGACCCGTGAGAAACTCCGCCCGCGTCGGCGCGCACACGGAGCAGACGTAGAAGCGGTCGAGCACCGCGCCACCGCGAGCGATGGAATCAATGTTCGGCGTCTTGAGATTCGTGTTGCCGTTGAACGAGTAGTCGCCCCAGCCCGAGTCGTCGGCGAGGAAGATGACAATATTTGGCTTCGTGGCGGCGCTGGCATGGGAGCAAAGCACGCACAGAGCCGCAAGGACCGCGAACCTGATGGGGCGCATGGGCGTGAGCATACCCCGGTTCCGGCGCTGCGGGAAAGTGTGTAAGTGCCGCCACACGCTCGGATTAAGTCGGATACGCCTTGATTCCGTTTCGAGAAGAGGCAAAAGCTGTTTTGATACGGCTGTTATTGAGCGATTCCGACTTTCGTCTCGAGTTTAATCCCCTTTAGGATAAGCACTTTTTGGACGCTTGTTCCATAAACAAGCGTAAATAAAAGTGTTTCATCACTATCACTCGTTAAATGACCTGTAAAACAATGGTTTTCGGGCGAAGTGATTGTCTTTCCGGACATTGGGATTTCTCACCGAGCTTGGCGGCCTTCTCCGTTCCGGAATTCAACGACCAAAAAAGCTGCACGCCATGCGCTTCGGACTGGGCTGCTGGTGCCTCGGAAGCGCCCAAGCAACTGCGGCCCGCTTGGTGTCACGCTCCAAGTCTAACTCGAATTGCGCGCAGCAGTCGAAGCACAGGCAAAATGTGAAGTAACCGATACGTCCCGCGCGCTCAGCCGCGCCCCACTCCATGCCAGTGACCTCTTTTACTATCATCCGCTCAATAGGGTGACCGCAAACAATGCGCTTGCCTGTGGCGTCGGTGGCCTACAGGTAACCGCCGCACAGAAACTCCCAGCCGCTCGATTTCGGAGTTTGGGATAAAGGCGGCTAGGAGACAGTCGCCATCGCAGCTCGGCACACGAGTGCCCGCACCGGTGCCAGAATATGGGGCTCTCTGTCCAAGGGGCTTTGGTTTCTCACCCGACGGCTGCCCTACGGACTACGCGGCGCAGGAGTCGCGAACTGCACAGTGCCGTCCCTGCGCAACTCAACTACAAGGGCGGAACCAGTGCCGGTTGAAGCGGGCAAGGGAGGTTGGAGACCATTTCCCTCGACCAGCCGTTGGGCACCTTTACGCTCGTCGTGAAGCGTGCCCGCGCGTGCCCAAGCGAAGCGGCGGGCGGTGCGCTCCTCGGATTTGAGCTGGGCAATCTGCTCGCGCAGGAAGGCAAGGTCGTGAAGCTGGCGCTCCAGCTCGGTGCGATTTGCCATCAAGTCCTTCAGCTCGCGCGTGAGCAGGTCGCGCTCGCCGCTGGCGGTTTCGAGCAGCTTCTCCTTGTCAGCGATTTTAGCGTTCAAGTCCTTCAGGGCGGTCTGTTGCCTCGCAAGGTCGGCGTTCAACTGCTCGGCCTGCTTGGCCAACTGCTCGTTGGCTTGGGAGGCGCTGGCGAGAATGGTGTCGCGCTCTTTCACGGCCCTTTGGTAGTCAGCAATGGCTTTCTCAAACTGCGCGCGCTCGGCGGCGGCACGGTTCTCGACGGCGCGGGTTTCGTTCTGCGCGGCGACGACGGTGACTTTCACGGTCTCGATGGCGGCGTTGGCTTGCGTGAGGCTTTGCTTGGTTTGGCCCAGCTCGCCGGTGAGCGTCTCCACCTTGTTGGAGTTCGCGGTCGCCTCGGCGGTTTTGGCTTTGAGGCGCTCGGTGACGAGGTCGGCCTCGCCGCGCAGGGCGGTGCCTTGGGCTTCGAGGACTTTGAGGGCGCCGAGAAGTTTCTCCTCGCGCTCGCCGGAAACTTTCTGGCCCGCGGTGGCGGAGTCGTGGCGGAGGTAGAGGCCGAAGGCGAGCAGCACGCTGATGCCGACGAGGCCGTAGCTGGCGATTTTGTTGTCCATGATAGGTGGTGGGAACTGCGCTTAGCCGCGCTGGGCGGTCTTGGTCGCGGGGGCGTCCGGCGGTGTGGGCGGGGCTTGGAAATACTTGAGCAGATAACTCTTGAACTCTCCGATGCTCGCGCGGGCGAGGCGCTTCTCAACTACGCTGGAAGTGCCTTTGAGCCGGAGTTCGACCTTGCGGCCATTGGCAATGGTGACGAAGACCTGCGGCGTGGTGCGGAAGGTGAGCGTGGTGAAGCCGGGGCGGCTCACAACTGCGGCGGGCGAGTTGGTCGGCGCGAAGGTGTGGCGCGCGCCGTCCACCAGCAGCGTGAGCGACTCGCCGGACGCGAGGGTGAACTCGGGGATGGGCGTGTGCTCTAGCAGCAGGAAGTGGTCAGCGGTGCCATCGGCTCGGACCTCGCGGCGGGCGTTGAGGCAGACGACGACTTTCTCGAACCAGTCGCGTGAGACGTTGTTCGCCTCCATCTGCTGGATGCGGACGTTGTCGAAGCGGTCCACGCGGTGCGTGGTGTTCTGGCAGGCGGCCAGCAACGTGGCGGTCGCGGCGGCGGTGAGCAGCAATGCTTTCTTCATCCCTCTCGTTGTCACCAGTCGGAGCCTCGAAGTCAAAGGGGACTTGGTCGGATGCGCGAAATGTCACCGGGCCGTAACAGGTTGGTCACGTTGGAGAGCTTTTCTGCCTCACGCAGAGGGTGCGGAGGACGCGCAGGAAGACAGATGGCTGGCCCTTTGTGGTCTTCGAGTCCTTTGCGTGCGGCAATCCTCTGTCCCGCGCGCCAAGTTGCGGAATCGTAACCTGCTCGCCCTTTGTCTGTAGCACGCCGCGATAATCCTGCCTCCATGTTGTCACAACATCTTGCTGTCCATCGCGCCTTGTGCGCCCCCTGACCATGGAATTTTCCTACACACCCATCCTCGCCAACGCCCTGTCCTTCGCGTTCGAGAAGTCCACCATTGAGGGCAAAATCACCATCGGCCTGCTGGCCATCTGCTCGCTCATAAGCTGGACAGTCATCATCAACAAAACGCGCCAGCTCTCCAAAGCCAGCAAGCAGAGCAAGGCTTTCTACGCTGCGTTTCGTGAGACGCGTGAGCCGTTGGAGCTGTTCCACGCGAAGAAGCAGTTCGAGGGCGCACCCGCTTATGAGGTGTATGTGGCGGGAGCGGAGGAAGTCATGTTCCACCTCGAGAAGAACCCCGTGAAGGTGAAGGGCGAGAACCGCATCAGCAGCGCGTCCTTCGAGTCCGTGCTGGTGGCGATGGACCGCGCGGGCGGCGCGGAGGCACTGGCGTTGGAGAAGGGGATGATTGTGCTGTCCACGGCGGTGGCGGGCGGGCCGTTCATCGGGCTGCTTGGCACGGTGTGGGGCGTGATGGAGACCTTCTCC
>Ga0209553_1001372_pt1 | contig 12129 bp, 7 predicted proteins | sample LauGreFBDMM110DN_2_FD_188217 | JGI IMG/M metagenome (GOLD analysis project Ga0209553, IMG submission 188217) | Freshwater lake microbial communities from Lake Michigan, USA - Fa13.BD.MM110.DN (SPAdes) (version 2) | ecosystem: Environmental > Aquatic > Freshwater > Lake | place: Lake Michigan, USA...
CCTTGCCAAGCATTCACGACATGCAGGTGAACCAGGCCTTTACTCAATCCGTCTTCAATGAACGAAAGTTCGCCATACAAACCAATGTAGTCCTCACGTTTCAAACCAATTTGCGCTCCCCGCTGAAAAAATTTCTTCCAGCGGGCGAGCTGGCGACTCAAAGATTGGATCGCATCGGAAGCCCCCGCATGAGGAATCCAGTGTTCCAAAATATCCGCACAAAAAATTGTGAAAACGTCACGATATCCGGGGTCCATTTCCTGAATCCGAATCGTGGCTCGACCGGTCCGTCCGGCTTCGTCCGCGCTGACATCGATCGAGTAACCTTTTGTTTCATCCTTCAAACGCAGTTTGCGGACCGATTCAATTTCGGTTTCAAGTAAGAGGATTCGTGTATTCGTCGGGCGGTGAATACCGGCATGGGCGGGCCAGGCACACTGCAGGTGGATCCGCCGGTGATAGTCGCCTTCGGCCTGCAGTGCTTCCGTGACGACTGCGCTCCAGGCTTGGTTTAGGGCGTCAGTAACTTTCATCATCGCCGCCCCCCCTGATGGTCAGGTTGTTGACCGTGTAGGTGACCTCCTTGGCGGTTTCGCTTTTGGGAAAACTAATTGCCACACCAATGACTGGCGGCGTACCTTCTGGAAACCCCGCTTGCTTTGGGTCTATGGGGTAAATCAATAACATCCCCTTGCTTTTGTCCCGGATTAACCGGATTTGCCTTCCGCCTGGGGTTGTCGGCGCATTTTTTGGCTTTGATGAGGTTGTGTCTGCCTTCCACCTCTCGACGGTGCGGTCGAGTGCCAGCGCTTGTTCGGCTTTGGTCAAGTCAATTTTTTCGTCTGTTGGGCTGATAAGACGGCGGATTACGAATCTGTCTGGCCCCTGTTCTTTCGTTAATGGGGCGCGTTTAATCAAGCCAACATCAAGCCCTCGAATTGGCTTCTGTTCGGCCTTTGCCAAACCCGAAGAAACAAGGTGAACAGTCCAATTCACCAGTTCGGCATGCTCCGTTTGTGCTTTTATGTAGCGGGCGAGAAGTCTGGTATCTGCTCTGCGCGCGCCCTCGTGTGACCTGTATCTGGATAAAAGATCAAGGATATCGGACACTTCCACGCTCCAGGTGTATCCGCCTGCTTTGCGCCCCCCCTCAGGTTTGCACGGACCGAGTGAGGTGAGCCAGGACTCAACCGCAGCGAAGTTGTTGCTGAGCCATTTGGGGTCGCGTTTGAAGATGATGGTCTCGCTTATATCACCGGCAAACGAGAGCTGCATTTCTGTTCCGTGGCGCATTTTCACCGCTGACGTAACTAGCATCGCGGGGTGAGAGCGGACTTTTAGCCCGTAGTCCTTTGGCGTCGCTCCAACATTGGCCATGTGCTCGAACTCGCTCTGGAGTTCTTCGCTGGCGGCAGCGATGTGGGTGAACCATTCGAGCAATTCGGCAGGCGTGTAGAGACGGCATATGTCGATGTAGTTTTCTTTGTAACCGAACCAGCGGCCCATTTGCATAAGCGTGTCGTACATCCGTGAAGCGCGTAGAAAGTATGAAACCGTAAGCCCCTCCAACGTTAGTCCGCGCGATAATTTATCGCCGCCGACAGCGATCAAATCCATTCCGGTTTCCTTGTGAATTTCGTAGTCAAGCACGTCGCCTGCGGTTCCATTGATGATTTTGATTCGAATGCCAGACGCGACACTTTCAAGCATCGGGTGAATTGCTTCCCACGTTGGCAGAATCAGACGGGTGCTATTCATGATTCTGGCACAATTGATTGTCGTGGGCGCAAAATCGCGATGCCATAATTGTTCGAACTCATTAGTGATTGTGGGCTTACGTTCCCCGTCACCATTTCTTAGGCGCTGTTGAATATCCTTGAGCGCCTGCGCAACTTGGAGCGCCACTTCTTTTTGAATTTTGGTGTAGCGAACAACATGGATGAGCATGGAGTTGAATAGCGTACCTGATTCGCGCTGCTTACGAACTGCAGTTGCCAGCACGAAGGCCATGATGGCTTCGCGGAGTGAGGGTGGAATTGCCCGGCGTCCTTCAAATCTTGGTATGTGATCAGTGCGGTGTATCAGTTTGGGCGGCATCCACCCTTCCGTCTCGTCAACTCCATCCGAATTCGCGTGGTCGCTGACAGTTCGCGTTATTGGCAGAGCCGCAATTTCCCCAAGACCCGCATCTTCGTCTTCGTGCAGACCAAAAATGCGGGATGGTCCCATGTAGTTGTCGGGGGCAGGCATGTTGACGATAAAACTACGGGGGAAAAGATCATCGCCCAATTCTCGTGTCGTGCCTTGATCATGGATATAAATGTTGGCGAATGGCGTTGCTGTGTAACCGACGTAGGCTGCTTTTTCAAACGCACGAAGCAGCGAACGAATGCACTTGTTCGTCTTCGCCGGGTCGTGATCTTCATCCGGCTTCCCGTCTTCATCGAATAGCTGCTTCCGGGTGTCGACGGAAGCCAGGTCGGCTTCGTCATCAATGATGAGCGCCGGTACGTTGCTAACATATTCTCTATTCGACTCCTCTTCTTTTGTGTCATTGTATGAGCGAATCCATCGGAGCAAGTTCTTGAGTACCCCTACATGTTTTTTTACTACAAAGACCAGGGGATCGCCTCCGGGAGTGATTCCGAACTGATTTGCCACAGTTGCATTGAAATCGCCTTTTTCCGTGCGGTTGGTACCGGTATTTGTTCGGAGTGAGCCATCAATTAGACCGACGCCCACGGCTTTGAAAGTTTGCCGGTCCGCATTCAGGGAGTCCTTCGAATTGCCTAGGAAACCTTCCTCGACGCGAATTTGCGTCTGGCTTCTAAGGCTGTTGTGAATGCCGGCAAGTACGATGATTACCTTGTAGCCGGCGTCAGCGGCTTTACTGATGAGGCCAACGTAGTTAGCCGTTTTGCCGGATTGCACATGCCCCATCACCAGGCCGCGCCGATCCCACGGCCCCGGCCGTTGCGGATTTTCGATGCGTTCAAGGATCTCGTTGGTAATTTTGTCAATGCTGTCGGTGGCAGACGCGGGGATGCGTTCCTCCTGGTAGAGGCGGTATCGATCCCAGTAGCGCCAACTAATCGCGCTGCGCCGTAATGGCAACCACGCCTTGTGGTCGTCGTTGTTGCCAAGCGTGTAATGCTCACTCGTTAATACCGTGAACCGCTCTTCCAGCTCTGCTATCAACTGGTCTTTATCGATTCCGGTGCAGGACGGCATCGATAGGACTTCGCTTACAACTTCAAGGATGGTTCCGGGTTTCAGGTAACGCCCGGCGCTGGCGGCCCGTGTTTTCAGCATCATCTGGCACATTCCCAGAGCGGTCGCAAAGGCCATGTTGGAAAGATTAGAGTTCATTGATTAGTTTGGGGTAACGGTCAAAGGGTTCAATGGATCGGAGACGCTCGATCGCGGTTTTAGTGTTGATGCCCGTTTTCTCGAAAAATGCAACTACGCGGCGCATGTCAGCTTTGATGGTGGAAAACTCTATGCCCGCATACGGCGCAGCGTGGTCACGGGATTGTTCAGCAGTATCGAGCCAGATTTGCTCGACGGGAACGGTTTCTTCAAGCAAGCGCAAAAGCGCGGCCAGTTCTAAGGATTTGTCCGGAAAGGCGCGAACGACTGCTTGGACCGAGGGGTGTTCACGATTGATCGAGTAAACGCGACGGTTGTCGCGCAAAGTGGAAATCCACGGGCGCTCGGTCTGCGTGACTGGAGCTGCGCGGCGCCCGTAGGCGCCCCGGTGCGCAAAGACGCTCCGCGCTTTTGATCGCACATTTTCTGCCAAGTCGGTAAGGCGGTCGCGGATCAACGCCGGCGGACGGGCCATTGATTTTTTAACGTCGAGGTGCCATTCGGCATCGCTGTCGTTACTAATATCGAGGCGGATACGCGCCAAACGATAATGATCCTCTCTGGTCCAGGCCGAGGGGCGACCAAGGCGCAGCCAATCACCGTAAACCAACAGGCGTTTGTTGCGGTAGACGTAGAACCCCTGTTGAGCAGTCCAGCCGCGGGGCCCGCGGTTCTCCTGGAATTCTGCTTCGGTGATTGTGTCTTTATGTGGGAGGATGAAGCCCTGGAAGGTGACGCCCGATTTGCCGAATTTAATGAATTCCTCGGGCGTGGACGATGACGGCGTGCTGCTAGCGCGCATGAATGGATTCCAGGGCAAAAGTGGTTTTTCGTTCAAGTAGAGTTTGACGGATTTATCTTCTAAAAAGCGATGATAAGTGAGGCTCAAGTGTTCCCGAACATTATCGATAGCATCATTGAACCGCGCGTTTGCACTGGCATCACCTGTATAATCGCTTCCGACAAGACGATCCAGGTCGCTCCAGACCACCGCAGTGCCTTTCGGCATTGCGCTTAGTTTCTCGAGTGCAGTGCCTGCCACGCGCGGGGGTTCATGCAGTAGCCGCCATTCCGGACTGGTTGACAATGCATCTAAATCCCAGGTGCGGGTTGTTAATGAACTCCTTAAGAGTTTGGATGCGACGCATAGATTACGGCACTGCGATAGTGAAGCAGTTTTTAGCCCCAAGCCGAAGCGCCCCAAATCTTTTGGTTCGCGCGTCTCGAGGGGGTTTTTACTGCCGGGGCGCATGGCATTGCGCAATCCCTCTTCGGACATGCCGGTACCGTCATCAAGAATTATGGTGTAAGAATTCTTTCCAGCCCAGTGAAATGTGATGTAAATATTTTTTGCCGCCGCTGCAATACTGTTATCGATGATGTCCGCCACCGCGGCGGGCAGTGTGTAGCCGACTGAACGTAAGGATTCAATCAGTGCACCCGGGTCGGGCGCAACAATGTCATATTTGATTTGTGCAGTCATCTGATTAGTGAAAGACGCTTCTGACTATGAAAGCGAGCTTCGCAGCGGCGCGGTGGTGGGCAATAGTGTTGATTGGTTCCGGCCTCTGCCGGCGCAGCCCCACTCTCTCGGTTCGCGGGGCAAGTTCAAATATGCGCTTTCGGCGCGCCGATTGGTGCTGACTGTAGTTGCGCATGTCACGGAACCTGCCTTCGCGGAAGGTGACGAATGGTTCCGGCTGATCGAATATGGCGCCCATATTGCTGCAGAAGCCGTTGACTGTGCGGGCTGCGTCCTCGCCGCTGGTGAGCACTTCACAAGCCATTTGCTTTACCGTTAGTGGTTCGGCTTCCGGTTGCTGTGGTGCATTTGTGAATTGTAACTCGGTGCAGCTGCCACGGGGCGCGCGTAAGCTGCACCGTGGACACAAAGACATGTGCGGACTGCGGCGGGCCGGCCGCGGCGCAGCAGGCGCGCAACACGGAGCGATCAAAGCTGGCGTTGTGCCCTGGCAGCAAGAGACCGCCGGCCTACAGCGTCTGCAGCAGTGGCCAAGGCTGCGTAAATCTGGGAGCGCCGGCCACCTGCCCCCAGCTGATTCCGTGCAGTGAGGTGAATAGCATGCGCTGACGTGGCGGGCGGGTGTAATGAAAGGCGCGCTGCACAATCACGCCGGCTTCCACACGCACCAGCGCCAGCGCACAGGCACTGTCGCGCCCGTAGTCCGCGGTTTCAAACTCAATGGCACCGAATGTGGGCGGGGCAGCGGGTACGGCGGCATTCTCGCGCGCGCGGAGGTGTAAGGGTTGGATTTCGGGTCTGTATAATAGGAAACTAGGTGTCGAATTCAAAATCCAAGAAGTGGCATTACATATTGCAGATGATGCCGCCAGTGCAAATCGTAGGTTTCCCTTCAATTCGCTGACGGTGTTTGAGCAGGAATTGCCGTGTTTGGAGTCGGCCGTGAAGCATTGCGGTGGATGGGCTGCAGGTTTTTCTACCCAGTATTTCTTGTGAAGTTTATGGAAAGTGAAGTGGTGTGGGAATGGGGACGAGGCTGCTGTGGCTAACAATTCAAAAACAACCACGGCGGTTAAAACTGCTACAGCAAAAGCCCGCAGCAAAAACGGAATCAAACGTCTTTTGATTCCGCGCGCCATGGCATATGAAATTCCGTATCATGAGGCCCTTCGACAAATTCTGATCTACGAGTCGGTGTCGGAGTTACCTGAACTTCAGCGGCAAGAGCTCCGTGCAATTGTTTCGCACTGGCTTCAGGCACCTGAGGCAGCACCTTTACTGCTGGACAACACGCACCATGGCAAATGGCTCAATTTAATTCGTGTCTATTGTGAGATGCGTAACCAAGGCGTGGTTTCTGCAATGCCGGCATCCAGCCATAAATCGCGCCCAATACGAATCGATTTTTCGAGTGTTCCATTTCCGCCTCCCATAAAAACTAAGTTCAACTTTATTGATTTGTTTGCGGGGATCGGGGGATTCCGGATTGCCCTGCAAGACCTTGGCGGTAAATGCCTGTTCTCCTCAGAGTGGGACAGGCACGCTACGGAGACCTACTTTAAAAACTATGGAGAAATTCCGTTCGGGGATATTACAAAACTTTCAAAATTACTTCTGGGAAAGACCACACTGCAAAATATATTTCCCGGGCACGACATTCTTTGCGGTGGATTTCCATGCCAACCGTTTTCTCAGGCAGGGCTACAACACGGTTTTGACGATGCGCGAGGCACACTATTTTTCGACATCCTTGCCATAACTAAGGCGCTGAAGCCAAAAGTACTGTTTCTTGAAAATGTTAAACGGCTTAAGACTCATGATGGCGGAAATACGTTTAAGACTATCTGTTCTTCGCTCAAAAAGCTTGGTTACAAGGTGTATTCGAAGGTACTCAAAGCGTACGATTATGGAGTCCCGCAAAACCGGGAGCGTGTCTTTATTATTGCATTTTCTGAACCGCTGCAGTTTACTTGGCCGAACCCTACGCCGAATCCTGACTTGATGGTTGGTGATATTCTCGAACCAGACCCGCATTTAAAATTTACTATATCTGCTGCAATGTGGCGGGGCCATAACCGGCGTCGCAGCGAACATCGACGTAAGGGAAACGGTTTTGGATTTTCCTTATTCACCCCAATGAGTAAGTATGTAAACACTATCTCGGCGCGGTACTGGAAGGACGGCAGCGAGGTGTTGATTGAGCAGCCCGGCAGTAATCCCAGGGTGCTTACACCGCGGGAGTGCGCAAGAATGCAAGGCTTCCCCGATTTCTTTCAGCTTCATCCTTCTCAACGGCATGCATACCAGCAGTTTGGTAATTCGGTGGCGGTGCCTGTTGTGCGTTCTGTTGCCACCGCAATCTTACATGCAATGGAAAATAATCTAACCGTCCATGACCGGATGGATTTGCTCGACGCGGTGATAGAGTAGCGGCAGATATGTCATTACCTGACCTCCGCGAACTTATCACAAATTACAGGGCTGATGTTAGTCATTTACGGCTGATATCGGCTGCGGTGGCTGTGGACCGAGAGTTGAAGCAACAATTGTGTAATCTGTGGATCCCAAAGCATTCAAATATTTCTGACTCCGGAATTCGGCTCGAGACCTCGCAGGGGATAATGACCGATGTCTCAGACTTAAATTGTTGTATTGCGGCAGCTGCGGTCAAACTCTACCGGGGGTTAATGGTTTACCGCACAAAAGTACTTGCACTTGCTAGACGCGCAGGTTTTGACGCACAACAAATTAGTACCGAATTCGAAAAGAAACGTTCTTTGGACAAACCGCCGCGTGGCTGGAATGACATTAAGGCTTTGGTTGATACGGAAGTTGACTTGGACGACACAGATAAGGCCGCCCTGGTTGATTTTATTCTGGAGCCGAATAGCTGCGGCGGACACAAGGGGATTAGCCGGGATGATTTTTTTATCCCCGCAATTTGTCGCACTGACGTAGATTTAACTGTTACCCACCACAAAATTATTGCTGACTTGTGTGCTGTAATCTCCGGTAACGAGGACGTATATGATGGCTTTGTGCGGCTAGCAGACGGCGTTCTCCACGATGGTGAATGGGCACTGGCGACTTTGGTGTTTAATCGGCACGTGAGACGCTTGGGCCGGGATTCTGCAACCGCCGAGTTTTTGCGGTCGCTTGCGGGTGCGACTTATCGAAATGAATCCTGGTGGGCCATGAAGATATCGAACTTACGTTTCGGGATCACGGGAGAGGGCCTTCCGGGGACTCCCAGTTCTCAGAATAAGGCGCGCATATGGAATGGTAAGTACGAGTTAGATCCCAACGGTGTCATAACGATGGCGTCTCGCTCGATTATAGACAATAATTTTGGTGTGGCAGTCCGCGGGGAACTTAGCATGGAAATTTCACTTATTCAGCCCACTGTGAAGCCGGTGTTACATGCTGAATTTGCGAATGAACTGTTGGTTGCTGGAATGTATTTTGACCCGTCACTGGTTTCCGCGTTTATTTGTTGCCTTATTTCTAATCCCTTCGTATTGTTAACCGGTAACAGTGGCACCGGTAAGACGAAGCTCGCCGAGTTGTTTGCCCGCTGGCTACGGGGACGGGACGCAAATGGCTATGCGCTGATTGCGGTCGGTGCTGACTGGACGGATAACCGCAATGTGCTTGGGTTCGTGAACTATCTGCGAAGATCCGGTGCTGGCGAAAATTCGCTTCCGGTCTATCAAAGCACCGCAGTACTGGATTTACTGTTGAGCGCTGCGATAGATGCAAAGCGTGGGGAAGCTAGCCTGCCACATTTCTTGATTCTTGATGAAATGAACCTTTCCCATGTTGAACGCTACTTCGCTGATTTTCTTTCAGCTATGGAGTCAACAAAAGGGGAGTTATTTCTGCATAACGAGGGAGATGGCAATACGCTGTTACCTACTGAATCGGGGGGGGTAGGGCGCATTCCGCGCACATTAAAAATGCCTGATAACGTGTTTGTAATCGGCACTATAAATGTCGATGAGACGACATATATGTTTAGCCCGAAAGTACTTGACCGGGCAAACGTAATTGAATTCCGAATGGGCACTGACTCCTTAAATTCCTACTTGACATCGGTCGACCATGGGATCAAAGACGTCGCGAAGGCAGATGCCATATATGCACGAATGTTTCTTGATTTGGCTCGACAGGCACGTAGTGGCCTGCTAACTGGATTTGGAGCAGAGCACGACAAGAAATCCGTTGAAAATGCAATTCGAGATGCCTTCAGCATCATGGAAGATTCCGGAATGGCGTTTGGCTTTCGGACCGTCGATGAGATCCTACGGTATTTTCAAGTTGATTTTGCTGCCAGCGGTGCTGCGGATGATTGGAACTGGAAGCTGGTTTTCGATGACCAGATCCTTCACAAGATCTTACCAAAGCTGCATGGTTCGAAGCGGCGTCTTGAGGCTCTACTCATACGCCTCGCAAGATTTTGTGAAACTGGGATCGTTCCCATGTTGACGGACTCCACCCCTGCGCATTTTCTGTCGAATCCAGTGGAGCTTAAGTCTGCATCATACGAAAAGAGCTACAAGAAATTGTGCGAGATGATTGATGCGGTCCGGCGTGATCAATTCGTGAGTTTCATTCAATAGGAGGGAGTAAATGAAACCTCTCCATCTCGATTCGATAGACATCGAGATTGGCGCTGGTGTCTGGTTAATGCTCTGGGACGAGCGGGTTATACAACCAGACATCCTGTTTGACGTCAAGCAGAGCTCCGGACCACCGCTGGCGTTTCAAGCAAAATTGCATGATACCTCCGTTAGATTTCCAGCACCACTTCATTATTTACCGGAGAATCCCAATGCAGGCATACAGGCATTGGTACTGTTTGAGAATACTGGATACCAGTGGAAGCTTCATGGCCAATCAGCCGGTGCTTTGGATCCGGATGCGATTACCAGTACGCTGAAGCCCGTTGGTGGTGTAAACCGGAAAGCAGCATGGAATCAGACGATGCTCAAAGGTGAAGCGCCGCGAGGAAGTTTTAAAGTCTCGAATTATCTGGGCACTGCTGAGATTCGTGTTGCCCCCGCGTATGTACCCGTTCGGTTCGAAATCCAGTCGAGAAAATTTGATTTTCACGGCGAGTACAGCACAATGGTTGAGGATATTGCCGGCCACTGCCAGCAGCTGCTTCTTGAGTGGGAGAGCCCAACAAGTTTTAATATCACTTCCGACCCTGAGGCGCAACGGCGGACTCTTCTGGAGCAGTTTCTCTATTTGCGGCACGTGCTAGGGAGTGACCAGTTGGAGCTGTTTTTTGAACAGATCAGCCGGCGGCCGCATGCGGCACTTGTCAGTGAGCGCACGTGGCATCCTGCTGCAATCGCATCAAGTGGTCGGTTGGCTTCAGATCCTGTCCGTTACAGCAGAGCGTGGCACACCGGCGCGCCCGCCGGAATAGTCAACTGTTTCGGTATGACTCCGGGGCAAGTTTTGCATGAGCGGCGCTACGAAACTTTTGACACGCCACCCAACCGCTTTGTTCTTTTTGCAATTTCTGGATTTCGTGATGTGTGCGATGAGGTGCTTGCTGCCTTCGTTGGTACCCAAGGTACAGCATACCTTGAGGCACTTCAGATGCGCGACACGATTGATGTATTTCTTGCCCAACCGTTGTTCTACGATGTTGCAAGGCTCCGCCGCGTTCCGCTTGATAGCCAGACGTTGCAAAAACGGGAAGGTTACCGCGACATTCTACGGGCATGGCTCATGCTAGATACAGCTGCAAAACTTGACTGGCGCGGGCGCCACGATGTGTATGACGGCACGAACCGTGACGCCGCCACACTCTATGAGTACTGGCTTTATTTTGTCTTGAGGGACATACTTGTCAGCCGGATTGGAATGCAAGAGCTTGATAAACAAACTAATGCTGACGGACCGACAAAAGTATTCATCGCGAAGGCGGCCAGTGGCGGTCTCCAGATAAATCTCAAGCAGGGGGAAGAGTCTCTTAGCCGGTTTCTGTGGACCTCTCCCGCGGGCTCAGAACTGGGCGTGCATTTGTTTTATAACCGTACGTTCTCGCGCCAGGATGACCCTGCATTAGCAGGCACCTACAGCCGTCAGTTCCGTCCCGATTTCACGCTAGTGTTCTACCCCGCGGAATATTTGAAAATGGAAAAGTGGCGAAAAGCAGAAGAGCTAGCTGTGGACTCCGGCAAAATTGGATACCTGCATTTTGATGCGAAATACAGGATTGAGATGGTTGACAGGCTTTTTGGTACAGAAGGGAAGGATGCGCTTGACATGGAGCATGCCGAGACAAAATCCACTGATACGTACCAGCGCGGCGACCTTTACAAAATGCACACCTACAACGATGCCATTAGGCGCACGGCTGGTTCTTATGTAATTTATCCTGGCCGCGATGGGGAGACAAAAACGGAGTTCCTCAGATATGAAGAAGTTGTGCCAGGAGTTGGTGCATTCCAACTGTGCCCAGGTGCATCAAGTCATCGGGGAAGGTGCGAGAAAACCCTCGCTGAATTCATTGCGGATGTTCTTAGCCATCATGGCAACCAGTTCAGCCGGAATTACCGCATTCACCACTGGACGCACCGCACAATTAAAGAGACGGTGCCGGTTTATGCGGCGCCGGCGAAACCTGCCCCACAGGTTGCAGAACCGCTCTTAGATGCCCGCTGTGTGCTTGGTTATGTTCGACCGGGGGCTGCCGGCAGGGTGCGCCGCACCAAGAGCTTCTATTTTTATGCAATCGCCAAAAAGCAAGGTCAACCCATTGATGCGCCGCGAGAGTTGTTCACCGCACAGTTCTTTTGCGGCCATAACCGATCTAAAACTTTTCCGTGGCTGGCCAGAGTGCGTAATGTACGGCTTGTTACAAGTCTGGAAATTGCGGGACTTTCAGGCGTCGCAGTGGAAAAAGCTGGTGCTGATTACTATTATCTTCTTGAACTTGATGAGCCAATTCCGGCAAACAGTGTTTCTGTCACTCGGCTAGTAGGGATTCGGACGGGAACCCCCATAGTGATAAACCTTGCAGATCTTCATTCACTGTGAAGGCGTACCACCTGCCACCAAATGCCGCATGCGCAATCCGCCCGTGCCCAAGCCGAATATGTTTTGGCAGGCTTTGTTTTTAGCAGCCTTAGGAGATAAATCATGAAACAGACAACCTGCCGCAACCTGCGCGGGGCGTGCGCTGCCGTGATATCAGGTGAAACCGCCGAGGCAGTGGGTGCGGCCAGCAAGCAGCATGTGATGCAAATGCTGCAGGCGGG
>Ga0209553_1001374_pt1 | contig 12115 bp, 7 predicted proteins | sample LauGreFBDMM110DN_2_FD_188217 | JGI IMG/M metagenome (GOLD analysis project Ga0209553, IMG submission 188217) | Freshwater lake microbial communities from Lake Michigan, USA - Fa13.BD.MM110.DN (SPAdes) (version 2) | ecosystem: Environmental > Aquatic > Freshwater > Lake | place: Lake Michigan, USA...
GTTTTAAAGGGTCAGGTCTGTATTAATTGAGACCTGACCCCTTTTCGTTCGCAATGAATTGCAAACGCTGTTTCCCGCACGATGTCCGTGAGTTGAAAAACGCGATCTTTCATGATTCTTCTGCTGACGTTTGAGAGGTGGCCGAAAGAAACGAAAGAAGTAAAAAAAAAATCGTAAACTGCCTCGGCGCAGGATTGCTTCGTTGCACCTTATTCTTTCGCGTTCTTTCGTTTCTTTCGGCTAATCCTTCTTGCGTAAGGCCGGTCCGTCGCGGTCGTCCGAAATCGGAAGCTCCTTCAGAGGACACATTTCGTGCCCGCATGGAGCCTGAGTTCGGGGTTGTCACCGCAATCGCAGAGTCACTTCACGCCACTGGGGTTGCTGCAGTTCATGGATTTGTTTTTCGAGTTCCAGAATAAACGGATCAAACTTGGCAATGTCAGCGGCATTGTTACCCTGTTCGTGTTTTCGGAAGCCGAACAGGTAAGTGATGTTCTGAGGTCGCCAGCGATGAAAGTACAGTTCGTTTTTCCTGAGCAACAACTGCCGCAACGCTTCATATTGAGGGTTCGCTTGAGTGGCGAACGAACGCCCCTGTCCGGCGTCGTTGACTTTCGACTCAAGAAACGTTCGCTGCATAAGTGGCTCGACCTTGTCACCCGACTGAATCGTGACACCATCAACAGAAACGCTCTTGGCATCTTCACCAGCAATACTGATCACCGTTGGAAGTGCCGTCAGGAATTCCTCCTGAAGCTCGAACGTGACGAGTTTCATCTGGTCCGGATTCCATTTGACATTACGAATGTTGGCCGCGTCGCTTTCCACGGACATCGCTTTCGGATCAACGACGACGACAGGCAACGCTGCCGGGATATCGAGTAGTCGTTCACGCACAATTGCGGATGCACATACGTAACCATGATCCGTGAGGTGCATGCCGTTTTCAGTGAAAGATCGGTAAATGACCAGAGCCATTGTGTTGGGATTATCGGTCTGCCGTTCCAGTTCGGGAGGCAGCTTGTAACACGAGTTGATCTCGTAATCGATTTCTCTCATCCGGTTCGCGAAATCGCTGAACAGATCCACAAACAGCAGACCACGTGATCGCGCCACGTTTGCTGTTGCTTCGGCAAATACTTTGATCTTTGGATTGAAGCGTGACGGTGACGGAAGAGGGGGCAACGCTGGTAACAGTTCATGCGGCGACACCAGCACACAGGTGATTCCGGATGCAGCAAGCTCATCGAGTAAACGGCCCAATTGGTGTGAGTACTGTTCCGGCGTCATCCCTGCCGTCAGTGCTTCGTTTTGACCGTAGCAGATGAATGCCACTGTTGGTTCTTCGGCCCGGATGTGTTCCACCATGCGAAGATAACCGACATCCGGTTTGTCAAAGATGCCGCGTGAATCGGCAAACACGGTATCTGCACTCCAACCCAGATTGCGAAACGTCACGTGCTTCTCGCCACAAGTGCTGGCTAGTGTGGCTTCTAGGTGTTCCGACAACTGAGCCTGTTCAAAGAATGTTGCGCCGACAAAGACCACATGATCGCCGTCTTCAAACTCAAAGGGAGCCGTGCGAATTTTCGCTGGCAGAACCGGTGCAGCAAATTTCTCTGGTGCTGCAACGGTGAATCTCGCTCCTGGTTCGGCGGCGACGGGTTTAGCTTCGAGCCAATCACGGTCATTAAAGTCTGTTTGTTGCCAGCCGACGGGCGGCACGCTTGATCCCATTCGCCACAAGCCGCCGATGGCAGATTTCTGGTCTCCTTGGACTGCGGAAATCGCGATTCCGAAGACGGCCACTTTGTCGACAGAATGCACTTCGACAGCGACTGTATTTCGCCCTTGGCGCAGCAGCGACTTAACGTCGAACCCGAGTGCCGCGACGTTGCCGCCGGACTTCTGTAAGGCGACATGCTGCAAAATTCGTTGACCATTCACATATAACGAACAATGTCCATCCGTGACGAAGGTCAGTTCCGCCGCTGCTGAATTTGCAACCGCCGGATCGACAGCCCAACGACACCATACACTGGCAGCGCCATCCTGTGCTTCGGATCGAAACCAGTTCAGTGCTGCCGCGTCTTGAGCCATGCTGACAGTTTGTAAACAGACGACAGCCGCCGCGACGCCACGCATCAAAAGCGAAAAGAGGTTTTTGACCATACGAACGAGCTCGGAGTGAAAAAGGCAGGATACTTAAAAGTTGAAGGCGATGTTGCTCCGCCGACTTTGATTTTGGTGGAAACGCGATGCGAAATTGATGCATGCGTTAGGGTTACCACGAGCCGTTTGCAAGTGGAGAGCACATGTTCACCGGAGAATCTCAGTCGGCGGAGCGACTGAGTAGCACTGGTGAACTGGAAACATACCCAAACCTGAGCGAGATTCTAGCGAGCGGCAATAAAGTTGGCTCGTTCCCTTGCGGGATTGTTGGGGGATTGGACGATACGCCCAGATAGAATCCACAGGGCAAAACTCGTACCTCGGGTAAGGTTCGCGAACATACATTTTACGAATGGTTGTTGAGGAGTTATGAAACTCGCCGTTTTTCTGGCTCTTCTATTTTGCTGCTGTAGCATGGGAAACGCTTCCGTGGCTGCAGAGAAGGCCATCACAGCTATCGCAAGCACCAGTTCCGAAGTCCCGCCAATGGAAGCTCCGGATTTGGCGAAACAACTTCAGGCAAAGGCCATTGAAGACGACAAGGCTGCGTTCGGGTATTGGGGCACAGATCCGGACAAGTACACCGGCTGGAAATCGCATTCCAACCGCCTCATTCCGGTCTATACGTTTGGTTCCAAAGGCGGCGGCGGCGGCGTTGATCTCGATTCTTATACAGGTTCAAACAGCGTGTACCGTTCCGAAGCCAAAGTGCAGACGCTCTACGGTTACGTCCCGGAAAAAACCGTCAACCCGCAAGCCGTCTGGATGGATCAGACAAATGTGGCCGATCTGCAGCGGGCGGGCGCAGCGGCGGGCAAAAAGTACATCTTTTTGGTAGTGTTTGATGGCATGGATTGGCAGACGACTCGTGCCGCAGCCATCTGGAATCAGAAGAAAGTAACGTACACAGAGGGCCGCGGGCATGGAACTCATTTTCAGGACTATGACGCCAACGGCACGACGCAGTTCGGCTTCTTCGTCAGCAGCGCTCATAACGAAGGCACTGACGTCGATGTCAACGCACAGACCGTACAGAATCCGGGCGGCACGATTCGTGGCGGCTACGACGCGGCATCTGCAGGCAGCTCACCATGGGACATACCGCCCGACCCTGGTTATCTCATCGCCAAGCCTGCGGTGGGAAATCCAAAGCATGATTACACGGATTCGTCGTCTTCAGCCACCAGCATGACAGCGGCGATCAAGACATTCAATGGCGGCGTAAATGTGGATTCAAACGGAACGCCCGTTAACACTGTGGCTCACGAACTGCAAAGCCAAGGCTGGCGTGTAGGAGCAATCTCATCCGTGCCGATCAGTCATGCGACGCCCGCCGCAGCATATGCTCACAATGTGTCGCGAGACGACTATCAGGATTTGACGCGGGACATGTTGGGGCTGCCTTCGATTCAGCATCCGCAGACACCGTTACTCGGTCTGGACGTAGTGATTGGTGGTGGATACGGGCATCCGGGTGATGCGAAAAAAGGCAATGCCAGCCAAGGCACAAACTTTGTCGAAGGAAATCTCTATCTGACGGACGCGGACCTGCAAAGCATCAGTATCGACCATGGCGGGCAATACGTCACCGCTGTCCGAACCGCCGGACACAAGGGTTCGCAGGTTCTCCGCGACGCAACGGCTGCGGCTGTGAAAGGCAATCACCGCCTGCTGGGATTTTTCGGCAACGGTCAGTACAACGGCCATTTGCCTTTCGCCACGGCTGATCGACGTTACGATCCCGCGCCCGGTGTCGGCAAGAAGGGCGAAACGTACTCAGCTGCTGATGTCGCAGAAAATCCAACGCTCGCCGAGATGACGACGGCCGCCCTCACGGTGCTTGGCCGCGATCAAAAACCGTTCTGGATCATGGTTGAATCCGGCGACGTCGACTGGGCCAACCACGACAACAATATTGACACCTCCATCGGTGCAGTCAACAGCGGCGAAGATGCCGTCAAAGTCATTACCCAGTGGGTGGAATCCTACAGCAACTGGCACGAATCACTGCTGATCGTTACGGCGGATCATGGGCACATGCTGAATCTGGTGAAGCCGGAGTTGCTGATTTCACAATAGAGGAACCGCAAGGTAGAAGCCGTCGGCGTGCTGGAGTTATGCTTGAATAAGACTGAAATTCACGTCACATGTCCGGGTTGCGGATGTTTGTGCGATGATGTCGAACTGACATTTGCAGAGGGTCGGATCTCGAAGTTTGCGCCGCAGTGTGCGCTGGGAGAACGCTGGTTCCGCAATCATTCCGAAGTGACTCAGCCAGTCGCGGAGCTGGAGGGGATCGCCACGGACTATGACACCGCTGTGCGGCGGTCGCTGGAGTTACTTGAACAAGCCGATTATCCGCTGATCTATGGCCTGTCCCGTAGTTCTAGTCCTGGTCAGCGCGCGGCCGTTGCTTTGGCAGATCGCATTGGGGCCGTGATCGATACAACCGCATCAATGTGCCATGGTCCGTCAATTATGGCCTTGCAGGAAGTGGGTGAAGTGACATGCACGCTCGGCGAAGTTCGCAATCGTGCCGACCTCGTGATTTTCTGGGGATGTCATCCGGCCGCATCGCATCCTCGTCATGCAGATCGCTATTCCGTGTTCGTAAAAGGCCGATTTACTCCGGAAGGCCGCGACAGCCGTAAAGTCGTGATGATTGGGGAAGCAAACAAAGTGGCCGCATGGAAATTATCTCCGAGCGGCGGCGAAGCAGATCTGGTCATTCCCGTACCGCTCGACGGTGATTTTGAAATGATCGCCCAGCTTCGCGCATTGCTCCGTGGCACGCATGTGGATGGCGTAACAGAGCCTGTACTGCAACTGATCGAATTGATGAAGAATTGCCATTACGGTGTCGTATTCTTCGGCCTTGGTCTCGCAGGGTCGCGGATGTGGGAGGGTAGCCAGCCCACGAATTCCGGACACAATCATGTCGCGGCACTTTTGCAACTGGTCGCGGAACTCAACGCCGTGACACGTTTTACTGCCCGCCGCATGCGAATGCAGGGCGATGTCTCTGGGGCGGACAATGTTTTGCTGTGGCAGACCGGATATCCGTTTGCGGTCGATATCGCCCGCGGCTATCCGCGTTACAACCCCGGTGAGTTTTCTGCAAATGAGTTGCTTGAACGGTGCGAATCGGATCTGTGCGTCATTGTTGGGGCCGAAACAATCCCGCACTTTTCCCGTGCGGCCCGCGACCATCTCAAGTCCATCCCGACGATTATTCTAGATTACCCAAACGTCCCGCTTGAGTTCACTCCCACAGTAAGTTTTACGACTGCGGTTTATGGATTGCACGCTGCGGGCACGGCATATCGGATGGACAATGTGCCGCTTCCGCTTCGCGCACTTCAACCATCGCCGTATCCCACTGACGAAGTTGTGTTGACCGATCTGCTGGCAGGGTTCAGGGGGGATTGATTATGCTTCTTGGACTACGGCACGGCATTCAATGCCGTGCGGACTCATGGCCCACCTCATTGTGACCAACAACAGGAATCTACCCTTGGCTGAGAAACGCGACTTTGATGAGTTCTTGGAAAAGTTTCAAAAACACCATCAGGTCATGGTTGAAGAACTCCATAAAGTGATCGTGGGCCAAGATGACGTCATTGATCAGATTCTGGTGGCAATCTTTACAGGCGGTCATTGCCTGTTGGTCGGTGTACCAGGTCTGGCAAAGACGTTGGTGGTCAGCACCATTGCGAAACTGCTAGACGTCAATTTTCGCCGCATTCAATTTACGCCCGACCTTATGCCATCTGACATCACTGGCACAAACGTGCTGGAAGAAAGTGACACCGGGCGCCGCGAGTTTCGTTTTGTGGAAGGTCCGGTCTTCACCAATATTTTGCTGGCAGACGAAATCAATCGTACGCCGCCGAAGACACAATCGGCACTGTTGCAGGCGATGCAGGAACGCGAAGTCACCGTGGGACAGACGACGTATAAGTTGCCGGAACCATTCTTTGTGATTGCAACTCAAAACCCCATTGAACAGGAAGGCACGTACCCGCTGCCAGAAGCGCAGCAGGACAGGTTCATGTTCAATGTGAAGGTAGATTATCCGTCGTTGGAAGAAGAAGAAAAGATCCTTGAAGTGACGACTTCCGGCGAACGTGCCGAAGTTCGCAAAGTGCTTTCGGCGAAATCGATCCTGTACCTGCAACGCCAGATCAGCCAGATCGTAGCCAGTCCCTTGATTATCAGCTATGTGGCCAGACTCGTTCGGGCGACACGCCCCAAGGATGCTGGCGCACCGGATTTCATCAAACGGCTTGTCGATTGGGGAGCTGGCCCGCGGGCTGGCCAAAATCTGATTGCTGGAGCCAAAGCTGCGGCCGCGATGGCTGGCCGACCGCATGTGACGATCGGTGATGTCCGCAAGGTGGCCATTCCAGTCCTGCGACATCGCGTATCGACGAATTTTCAGGCTCAGGCCGAAGGTTTTGATATCGACGAGATCATCCGAAAACTCGTCGCCACAGTTCCTGAACCCAACATTCCAAAATACGAAAAATAAGAGAGTGGGCGCGGTGAGTCCAACCGTACTCGCGGATCCATAGATGCCAAATCAAAAACCTGTCCCGCTACCCAGCGGCAATCTCGCCACCCAGCATATTGACAAGGGCGGCCCCGGTACGATCCTCGCAGACTTCGAGGTGCTGTTAGATTTCGTTGCGGCTGGCGTGCGCTCGACCGGCAAGCATCACCTGTTAGCGATGGATCAGCTGCGCGAGTTGGATGCGCGGATGACCATGTCGTTGCGCCCCCGGCTCGCACAACCGCAACAACGGTCCTTTCCGCACATCAACGGTTTGTACTTATTGTTGCGGGCCACTCAGATCGGGATTCCGGAAGGTCAGGGCAAATCCAATGGGCGTCTGACGCTTGATCCGATCATGTGCCAGCAGTGGCGGCAACTCAACCCGACGGAGCAATATTTCAATCTGCTAGAAGCGTGGTTGCGAAAGAGTTCATGGGAAGCAATCGGACTTCACAGCTCAGGCCGCTTCGATTATCTCGCGATGGAGGTCCGAATGCTGTGGGAGTCCATTCCGCAGGCTGGCCGCAGCTTCTCGAAAAACGAGCAAGTGCGAGGAGAATTTCTGCACAGCGTCCAGCAGTCAACCACACTGGCATTGCTCGAACTTTTCGGTTTAATGACCGTAGAACGGGAGCGACCGGCTAAAGGGCAGAATTGGTGTGTGACAAACATTTGCCACACGCCGTTTGGAGATGAACTGCTGAGCACTGTGTTCCACGAGATTCAACGCTCGCACTTGGCTGCCGAACAGTGTGCATCCGACTTTGGTGCTTGGCAACCAGCATTTCAGTCCAGCTTCCCGCAATGGAGTAACAATCTCAAGTTCGCGGAGCCTGAATTTCGGGATGGGACCTACTACTTCAAAGTATCCCTCGGTAGTCCATGGAGACGCATCGCAATCTCGGCCGAGTCATCTTTGGATGAGCTAGCTGCGTGCATCATTGGCGCGTTTGATTTCGAGGGTGATCAACTTTACGCCTTTCAGTTTGTCGAACGCGATGGCCAAAAGCTGAATGTGGAGCATCCCCGCGTCGGCGATGCAGAATTGCACACCGACGAAATTGTCGTCGGCTATTTGCCGTTGCAGGAGGGGGAGTCGATGCCGTTTCAGTACAACATTGGTGCCGACTGGCGATTCAATGTGCAGTTAGAAAAGATCGCGCCTGCCGATCCAAAGCTATCACTTCCGGTCGTTGTCGAAGCGCATGGTGAGGCGCCACTAGAGTATGCTTCAGACGACGAATGGTAAGCCGGGATTGTCCGTGAAACTCTAAAATTCAGTCACTCAGTTTCTCTCGTATCTTACAGCAGTGCTGTTCGACCCAGCCGGAAAACTCGCGGACATTCGCCATTTGTGTCTCGAGTTCCTCCAGCGGCACATCGGAATCGTGAATAGATTTCATGCGGCGGGCGAGCATTTGCCAGTCGCGTGTGCCGGGTGTCGGCAGAGTCAAGTCTTTGGCATTGCCGCGTACCATGCGCAGGCAATCAATCAGCTCACGCAGGAAAATGTAGGCGCGTTCGATCGACGCGCGATGGGGTGGATCAACGAGACGCAAGCGTGCCGCTTCGCTCAACACGCGCACCGTATTCGGATGACGCAGCGTCAGAAATTCGTCACCGAAAGTCATCTGCAGAGCCTGCACTGCATATTCGCAATCCACGATCCCACCGTCGCTCAGCTTGACATTGATTGCGCCTCCATGCACAAGCTGTCGTATCTGACGTTCGCGCATGGCATGCATCGCAGAAAAATCAAACTGTCCCGTTCCATAAATTGCGCGATGACAGGCCATCGTCACGACAGTTCGAAATTCTGGTTTTCCCGCGACGCAACGAAACTTGACCAGCGTCTGTCGCTCGTATGGCCATGCTGGTCCCTCGACAGCGTAGTATTTTTCGAAATCCTGCAGCGATACCGCCGCGGAACCTGCTTGCCCGAATGGCCTCATCCGCAAGTCGATATGAAAGATTCCATCCTGCGGCGCGGTAATTCCGGAGGCCACAGCATTGACAAGCTGTTCGAAGAACATCGCATTGGAGACTGAATTGACTCCATTTGTGCGACCGGCCTCGGCAAAAATTAGCATTAATTCGATGTCGGACGCAAAGCCCATTTCGATGCCGCCAAATTTCCCAAGACCTGCGACAACCCAGTCACATTCCTTGATACCGTCCTCGCACAATGGCTGACCGAATTGCGCCACCAGTTGGTGCCACGCAACTTCCAACGCTTTGCAGACAACCAACTCAGCCAGTTCAGTCAATTCTTCGGAAAAAGCACCAAACGGACGACAGTGTCCCAGCACATGCCGCATGTCGATGCGAAACAGATGCCTGTCCTTAAAGTCGTTCAGCGCTTTCCATGCAGCCACGGCATCCAAGGCATCGTCGCACACCTGATTCAATTCGAGTCTCAGTGACTCGTGGCATTCACGAATGGCTAGCTCTTCGGGATTGGTGAGCAACGGAAACAGCTGCTGATGTCGCGACTGCAGAAATGCTTCCCAGAGATACTGGCTGATCCCAAGCACTCGTGCCACAGCATGCAGCACGCTGGGCCGCCGCAATGATTTCATGTTGTCGAACCACGCGACAGTAGGCTGCAGACGGGAAACAAGATCGCGGAATCGAGCTAGGGCGTGATGCGGATCATTCGTGGTCGGCAACCAGTGCGTGAACTGTTTAATCAGGGTCGCGGCTAGTTGCAGTTCTTGTAACCGCTCGGCACTGTCGATTGGGCGACCGTTGCGTTCGCGAACATACAACACGTCACGCACCTGACTGCCCTCGGCACCAATGATCGCCCGCAGTACACGAAATCGGCTGAGCGACAGGGCGCTGGCCAATTCGTACATGAATCCCCACGAATCTGCACCTCTGATATTCATCTGAGTCAGCACGGAATTCGGCAATCGAAGCAGTTCAATGTCGACATCAGCCGACGTTGATTCAGGCACAGACTGCTGCGGCACGGCGTCGCAAAATCGAGACAGTAACTCCGCGCGGACGTCCTCGATGCCGCTGCCACGCGACTGTTGACTAAGCCGCCCGATTTCTTCCTGCAGCGACGCTGCCAGTTTTTGGCCTAACGTTGAAGACTCCGATGATTCGGCAACAGGGACTTCCAGTCGCACTTCGAAACACGCCAGAAATCGACCGGCGACGCAACGATCTCCGAGACCATTCAAGCCTTCCCCCGTCAACGCATCACCGCGACGAATATCGAGGCGATAAATGGAAAGCAGACCGCAAATCACCGACAACCATCCGGAGAAATCTTTGCCACAGACGACCATGTCCCAGTGGTCGATCGTCACCGAATTTTGCCGCAGTGACACAATCACGGGTGAACCGGCATCGACCGCCGCAAAAATCTCCATCAGCCGCTGCCGCCGGGCCTGCAAAACGGGTTGGGACAAAACAGGATCCAACATCACTGCTGAGGCTTGCGTGATCGTCCATTCCGGAGCGGCGACTGTGTTCAGGGGTGATGAACTGAACTGCAGGCATTCCGCAAAAATGGCACGGACTGCGTGGCGATGTTCGTCGAAGCGGCGGAGCAAAGTCGCGGCATCTGGATAGTCCATCCGATGAGCCAGCCACTCCAATTGACGCTCATCGACCGGCAATTCATGCGTCTGTTGATTGTGGAGCAATTGGAGCGCATGCTCGACCGTCCGCAGAAAGACATAACCCGCCCGTAAGTGTCGATACCAGACGGCACTGATCAAACCAAACTCGGCCAGCCGCACCAGCGAATCCAGCGTATTGAAACTCAGAATACGCGGCTCGCGTTCGCCGTGAATCAGTTGCAGGCTCTGGACAAGGAATTCTACGTCGCGAATCGAGCCGACTCCCAACTTGACTTCGGAATTTAGTTTTCCCCGTTGACGTAGGCGAAATTCGATCCGTTCTTTCATCTGCTGAATACTGCGGCGAATATCCACTGCCGAATCGGTGAACAACAAGGGGCGAATCCGATTCAAAAACCGATTGCCGACTCCCATGTCGCCAGCCACAACGCGGGCTTTAAGCATGGCCTGTTTTTCCCAAGCTGCGGCGTCCTCAACTAAATAAGCGGCATAGGCATCGATCGTATGCACCAGCGGTCCCGCCTCACCCCACGGACGCAGTCGCAAATCAACGCGGTACAGGAAACCCGGCGGAACGTCTTCAGCTAGTCCATCGATCATGAGCCGCGCGACCCGTTGCACATGCCCTGAATCGTGCTCGCAGATCAGCACAAGGTCAATGTCGGAACTATAATTGAGTTCCTCGCCACCATGCTTCCCGAGACTGATCACTGCCAGCGGCAGATTATCAATTTTTGCCTCATGCAGGGCGAGGTTCAGACAGCACTGAACCATGCTATCCGCGAGCAGCGAAAGTTGGAGTGTGACAAATCTCAAGTCTAGCAGCCCGAAAGCATCACACATCCCGATGCGGAGGAGCTCGCGTCGCTGAAATCGCCGCAGATCCGACAGGATTTGCGGCCGTCTGCCGCTGGTCGCGAAAGCCGTCGTGGCATCCAAAACAAATTGTTCGCGGGACTTCATTTCGGAAGTCCGTCCGTGCAACGCAAGTACTGTCAGATAAGGTGGATCGGCCAGCAGTGTTTGCGTCAAAAATGGGCTTGCACACGCCAGCCTTGCAAGGATTCCCAAGGCACGTGGCGTGGCATTCAATAACGCAAACACGTCGAACTGTTCGTGCGCGTTGCGCACATATTGATCGACAACGTTGAGTACGAAATCTTTGAACGGAGCTTCCTGGCAGACGCGCTGCAGACTCCAGTACCATGGCGGTTCGTCAGATGCATCAGTCTTCCCTGCGGAATCCTCCGCAAGCGAATCTCGCCACAGCGATGTGATGCGCATCATGGTACGCACGGCTGCTTCGGGCTCGGAAAACCCCGCAGCCCGAAACAGACTCACATTGGCTATGAGCTGCAATTCGGTTAGATTGTCAAAGGATGGCAGCATGAATGTCGATCCGGTCAAATGCGCAGTAACGCTTCGGCCTCGTGGGAATCGTCCGAATTCGGTCCTAACCCGTTGTAGAGACAGCCGCAACTACAGATGTCATCTTTGATTTGGTGGGAAAGGCGAGATGGATAGTATCCACTTCGCACGATGATCGTTCGGTACAAACGACGCTTGTAGCAAATCAGAATACCGAATCGAAACTCTCGAGGCAAAACTTTGAGAAACGCTCGTGAATCGAGCGAAAAATCATGCACGATTTTGAGTGAAATCTCGTTCAACTGGTCTACGGTCGACGACACAGCCTAGTGCTCTGTCAACCTTTAAAGTTGGGGTTGAATTGTATTTGTACGACGGACTTCCAGTCCGTCGGCGGTAACCTTTGTCGACGGACTGGAAGTCC
>Ga0209553_1001376_pt1 | contig 12110 bp, 8 predicted proteins | sample LauGreFBDMM110DN_2_FD_188217 | JGI IMG/M metagenome (GOLD analysis project Ga0209553, IMG submission 188217) | Freshwater lake microbial communities from Lake Michigan, USA - Fa13.BD.MM110.DN (SPAdes) (version 2) | ecosystem: Environmental > Aquatic > Freshwater > Lake | place: Lake Michigan, USA...
GGATTGTGCGCTGTTTAAAGTGTCGTTGAGCGCAGCCTTTAGGGAGTGAAGGCTCTACCCGCCAAGGAAGGAGGCTAAAGCGTGGTTTAGCGGAGGGATAATACTTAACCAGCTGTTTGTTTTCCACCCCAGTTTCCCAAAAATAACTCATTGACTTTGGCATGCTTTTATTATAGAATTACCTTGTTCATGCGTTGCGCAATAGCATGCTCGACATAAAACAACTATTAATACAGCAAGTGAACTAGAGGTGTAGTCTTTCAAAGATTCCAGAACCCATAGTGTAATTATTGTTTGTCGATACGACCACTTAAAATTTAAATCGGAGAAAAACGCTAATGAAAATGAGTGTATGGTTAAGCAAGAGTTTTATAAGAACCGCAGGTGTAGTGGCGTTTGTATTGGTTGGGGCCTGTACATCCGCACCCATCGCTGCGGCGCCTACCGCAGCGCCTGCTGAGTTACCGAAGGAAAAAATCCTAGTTGTCGCCGTGGATGGCGACGTTGACACGTTCGATCCGTGCTGCACAGTTGGCAGCAAGACGTCACAAACAACGATCCAGAATACATTCGATCAGCTGACCCAGTACGCTCAGGTTGAGAAGACGCTGCCGGACGGGCAGAAATATTTGACGGTTGATACATCGAAAATTATGGGAATGCTTGCCGAAAGCTGGGAACAGGACGGCAAGGTTGTCACCTTTCGTTTGCGCAAGGGATTGAAATTCCACAACGGCAATCCAATCACCGCCCAAGTGGTTGTGGATGGATATAAGCGGATTTTCGAGCAGCAGGGTATGTCCAGCTTTCTACTTACCATGGGCTCGGTGACCAAACCTGACCAGTTTGCAGCTTTGGATGACCTCACCGTAAAGATGACTATGACGACCGAAAATAATCTTGTAAACCTTAACAATGTTATGCATAATACGAGCACCGTGGACCCGCTGGAGGTGCAGGCTCACAAAACTGATACGGACCCTTGGGCGGGTGCCTTCTTCAAGAAGACACTTGCGACCGGTAGCGGTCCATTTTCTTTAGAGGAGTATGTGGCAGGCGACCGAATAGTGTTGAAGGCGTGGGATGCTTACCCCGCCGGCCGGGCTAAACTGGATAAAGTTATCATCAAGGTCATCCCCGACGCGGCCCAACGTGTTCTTCTGCTGAAGCGCGGCGAAGTGGACATGATAATGGTTCCGCCAATAAAAGATCTTGCTGATCTGGCGAAGGATCCGAATATCAAGGTCGTATCGGTCCCCAGCAACGATAACCGGATGGTTGAAATGAACAACGCGATCGCGCCATTTGACAACAAACTGGTGCGCCAAGCTGTGGCATATGCTGTCCCCTATGACACATTACTCAAAGAGGTTTGGATGGGGTACGCCCAGCCGCTTAGGAGTCCGATCGCCAGTGGCACTCCGACATCTGACTTCTCTTTCTGGAAATACAACACCGATCTCGAAAAAGCCAAGGCGAAGTTGGCCGAGGCGGGCTTCCCCAACGGCGAAGGACTGCCGCCGATCAAATTTTCCATTCGCATCGGCGCGGAGGAAGACGAGCGAGCAGCCGTCTTTATTCAGGACTCGCTTGCCAAGATCGGGATGAAGGTTGACATTGAGAAGCTCGCGTTCGCCGCTTTTCAAGAGCAGGAGGCTAAGCGATCACTTCAGTTTTGGATTGACACCTGGCTTTCTTGGGTCAATGACCCATATTACCACCTTAGCTGGATCTACAGCTCGACCAGTCCGCTCGTATATACCAACTACAAGAATGAAGAAGTAGATTCGCTGATCACAAAGTTTACATTGTGGGGTGGCAGTCAGGAAGAGCGGGACGCCGCCAGTCGTCGCATTCAGGAGTTGATCGTTGACGATGCGCCGATCGTATACCTACTTGCGCCCAACTTCAATGTTGCTATGCGCTCCAATGTATCGGGCTATGTGTACTTCAATGATGAGTTGAACCGCTACTACTATATGGACAAATCTCAATAGAGATTGTTCCCAACTTTATTTGGATGATGTGGGTGCAGAAGTGCTCACATCATCCAAATAAATCTACACACAATCATGCCACCCTTAGTGCAGGTTGTGGCATTTTAAGCAAACTATGAGACTAGTTCTGTATACGATCAGGCGTTTGGTCTTGCTGGCACCAGTGCTGGCTGCAGCGACTTTCGTCGCATTCGCACTTACCCGTATATTGCCCGGCAATCCAATTGATCGGGTACTGCCTCCCTATATTAGTTTGGAACTTCGCGAGGAGATGAAGCGGGAGGCAGGTCTCGATCGGCCATTCTACGAACAGTTTTATATCTATTCGGTCGAATTATCGCGCGGCAATATGGGTGTTTCTTATACCACTGCTCAGGAGGTTTCGAAAGATCTAGTCGACCGCTTTCCGGCCACATTTGAACTGGTAACCTCTGCAATGTTGGTTGCGATCAGTCTTGGCATTCCGCTAGGTGTGGTGGGTGCCATTTCCAAAGGTCGTTGGGCGGATCATTTAGGGCGAGTTGTGTCGGTGGTCGGTGTATCGCTTCCGATTTTCTGGTTAGCGCTGATCTTACTTTACATATTTTTCTACCGACTTGAGTGGGCGCCAGGGCCAATTGGTCGCATTAGCGTACTCCTTTCCGCCCCAAAAACGATCACCAGGCTGTTTACTATTGATGCGGCGTTAACCGGCGATTGGCTTGTTTTCAAGTCAGCTATTGCGTCACTAATTCTTCCAACCATCACCCTCGGCTTCACTGCCATGGCACCAATAGCCCGCATGACGCGCTCAAGCTTGACTGAAGCGCTTGAATCGGATTACATCCGTACAGCTATTTGTATGGGGCTTCCTAGGCGGGTGATCTACTTTCAACATGCCTTTAAAAATGCACTACTACCGATTATCACCATTATTGCTGCAGTGTATGGGTATGTACTGGGTGGCGAAGTAATTGTAGAGTATATTTTTTCGTGGCCTGGACTTGGTTTGTATGCGTTCAACGCGATTCTGGCGAGTGATTTCCCCGCGATCCAAGGATTCATTCTCTTGATGACAGGGATCTACGTATTGATCTACCTGATGCTGGATTTATTGACTGCCTTTCTCGATCCACGTGTTGAATTTTAATAAAGGCGATTATGTCCCTAGTTGATCGGACGACAGACGCCTTGACAGGTGATACCGTAGTTTCTGGCACAAGCCTTCAGAATAGTGAGAGATGGGGAGAGTTCTTATATACCTTGCGGCACAACCCGATGACCGTGTTTGGGTTGTGTATCCTAATTGTGATAATGTTGGTCGGGTTGTTTGCCCCCGTTATCGCGCCCTATGGGCCTCTAGAAAAAAATCTGGCGGATACTGGTGAGCCACCAAGCGCTACTTACTGGCTCGGTACAGATGCCTATGGGCACGACATTTTCTCACGGATCCTGTACGGCGCGCGAATAGACCTCGTCATTGCTATATCAGCGATTGCTGTGTCTATGGCAATCGGTTCGATCATCGGCGCTAGCGCTGGGTTTCTTGGGGGCCCACTCGACGAAGTGACAATGCGTGCAATGGACGTCCTGCAAGCATTTCCCAGATTCATATTCGCGATGGGTGTGGCTTATGCACTTGGTCCGGGGGTACTTACAGTGATCATCGCCACTGCCACACTCAATGTGCCAGGCTATGCCCGTCTGATGCGAGGCATGATTCTGTCTCTCAAAAAGCGCCAATTTGCCATGGCTGCCAAGGCAATTGGTAGTTCCCCGCGCCGGGTACTATTTCGTCACTTACTACCTAACAGCTTGGCTCCAATTTTTGTTATGTCCACGCTGCATTGTGGGTGGGCAATTTTGGAAGCGGCTGGCCTGAGTTTCATTGGACTTGGCGTTCCGGTGCCCACGGCTGAGTGGGGCGTCATGATTAATATCGGCCTACAAGATTTTCTTCGCGGGTACTGGTGGGCCTACACTTTCCCAGGTATCGCAATCGCTATCACCGTGCTGGGTTTCAATCTTGTCGGCGATGGTCTGGATGATATTCTGGATCCGCGCCGGAAATAGGTGGTCTTAAAGGCAATAAGTGATCGACAAAAACGAAAATCTTCTCGAAATTCACAACCTTCAAACACATTTCTTTACTCGCAAAGGCGTGGTGAAAGTGCTTGATGGTCTGAATCTGACCATCAAGCGCGGCCAAATAATTGGCTTGGTGGGCGAAACTGGCGCGGGCAAGTCGGTTACTGGATTCTCCATAATGCGATTGGTTCGTAAGCCTGGTGAGATCGTGGGCGGTGAAATACTACTTAATGGTCGGGACTTACTCAAGTTGACCGACGATGGGATTCGCCAAATGCGCGGTACTGAGATTGCAATGATATTTCAGGACCCCCGCGCCGCACTCAATCCCGTCCTCCAAGTTGGTCGGTTATTGGCACAGGTGCTTTACCATAGACGCAATATGAACTCCGTGCAGGCGCGCGCGACCGCGCTCGATTTAATGCGCATGGTTCATATCAGTGATCCGGCAGAGCGGTTGAATTCCTACCCCCACCAACTTTCTGGAGGCATGTGTCAGCGCATTAGCATCGCTATGGCCTTGGCTTGTCAACCGGAGTTGTTAATTGCCGACGAGCCCACAACCGGGTTGGATGTGACGGTACAGCGGCAAATCATCCTCCTGCTAAAAGAACTGCGCGACAAAATGGGCACGGCGCAGATAATCATCACCCACGACTTGGGGTTGGCGGCTGAATTATGCGACGCCGTTGCCGTAATGTACGCCGGAGATATCGTCGAAATTGCGCCTGTCGAGGAATTGTTCAACCGACCACGCCATCCTTACACCATTGGCCTGATGCGTTCACGCCCGCTGTTTGGAGATCGGGGCCGTATCCCGGCAATTACAGGATCGGTAGCGCCATTTACTCAGCCGCCACCAGGATGTCCGTTTCACCCACGCTGTGAATACGCCTATTCTCGTTGTTCTGAGCATAAACCCAAGCCTTTCCCAGTAGGGCCAGAGCATACTAGTCAATGTTGGTTGTTGGATACTGCTATATGAGTGAAGAGATCCTGAAAATAATTAATCTGAAGAAATACTTCCCCATTCGCACCGGTCTTTTGAGGCATCAGCCTTTGCGGGCTGTGGACGACATCTCGTTCAATGTGCGATCGGGCGAAACTGTGGGTTTGGTCGGCGAAAGCGGCAGTGGCAAGACGACCGCCGGTTTGTGCGCTCTGCGGCTAATCGATCCGACAGCCGGTCAGATCATTTTCGAGGGCGAGGATCTCACCAGGGCCGACTTTAAACGAATGCAAGTCATACGCCAACGTCTACAGATCGTTTTTCAGGACCCACTCGACTCGTTGAATCCGCGCATGACCGTTGGTGAAGCAGTAGCCGAACCTCTGCTCCTGCATAGAGTTGTACATGGACGGGAGTCCAGCGAACGGGTGCTCGAATTGTTCCAGCGGGTGAACCTAGGGCCCGAGCTCATTGGGCGGTACCCGCATCAGTTGTCCGGCGGCCAACGCCAAAGAGTCGGCATTGCACGGGCACTAGCCACGGGGCCGAAATTGATCGTACTGGACGAGCCGACGTCTGCGCTAGATGTGTCCGTGCAGGCACAACTGCTAAATCTGCTCCGGGACCTCCAAGTGGAATTTAAACTTTCATATATTTTCATTTCTCACGATCTGGCTGTCGTAAGCCACTTATCTGATCGGGTCGCCGTGATGTACCTGGGGCAAATCGTAGAGATCGGCCCGACCGACGTCGTGTTTCGCAATCCACGCCACCCGTACACTATGTCGCTCCTCTCCGCCATCCCCGGCGACAAACTTCTAGACGAACGGATGCGGATCGTATTGCACGGAGAAATCCCCTCGACATTAAATCCTCCTACGGGTTGCCGTTTCCATACTCGCTGTCCGTTCACACAGCCGATCTGCGGCACCGAGCCCCAATCCCTGCGCCCGGTGGAGGGCGAACACTCGGTCGCATGCAATCGCGTCTTCGAAGATCAAGTGCCTGCTTTCTGGGTTGAGGGTGGTCAGGGTAAACAACTCATCGGCCTCATTGACAACGCCCAGGCATTTCTGCGAGAGCAGCGCCAGACGAAATAGGACTCTCTTTTTCTAATATATACCGCGTCTCGGACGATCGGCACGCGCGACAAGCAATTCCTAGGGTTGGGGTTTTATGTGACACACGCTAGGTAATCGCGGGTTGCAGAAATTGCAACATCAGCGGCGCAGCTTGTACAATTGTGAGCTATGCACTGCCGGCGCATGGTGAATGCATTGGACTGCGGGGCTCGTACTTTAAGTTAGGGTGCAGTTTTTGTTTATTACTAGGCTTAACTGCAAACCAAACAAAATTTTACATAGAAAACTGGTTTCAGGTGATGTTGGACTGGATTGTTTATTTGGTAAAGAATTTTATGTGGATGAACCGAAATTTTATGGTGCAGAGGTATGTGAGCCGCGCGTATACGTATCTAAATTGGGTTACAAAAATTACCGCCGTTATTGGTGGAAAAGTGGTTTGAGAAAGGAGGCACTCACAAGCGGTGAATTTGTTGTGGTTGGCGAGTTGGCAGAATAGTGCGATGGTATCAGTGCAAGGTATATATATTTCTTCCTTAACAAGCAAATGATTTTAAACGTATGAGTGATACTGTGCTCTCCGTGGGCTTTGACCACTTCACATTGGAGATCGTCAAATCCAAGCTACTTGCCATCACCGAAGAGATGAGCATAGTGCTGGCTCGTACTAGCATGAGTCCGATCGTCTACGAGGTGCTTGATTTTGCCTGCGGGATGACTGACTCCGACGGTCAGGTGGTTGCCCAAGCCAATGGCTTAACCTTGTTCACGGGCACTTTTTCCTCGCAGGTACAATCTGTGACGAAGAAATTTGGGTTGGATGGGATTCAGAAGGGTGATATTGTTATGACCAATGGTCCGTATGATGGCGGAACGCACACTTGTGATATCGCGCTGATCATGCCTGTGTTTAGCGAGGATTCGATTGTAGCTTTTGCTGTGACCATCACGCACTGGACCGAAGTGGGCGGGAAGACTCCGGGCAGTATTTCTCCAGATGCAACCGAAATATACCAAGAGGGACTACAGTTTCCCATTGTTCATATAGTGCGTAATGGTGGACTCGTAATGGAAGTTGTTGATATTATTCAAGCCAATGTGCGGCTACCACTTATGTCCCTGGGGGATCTCAACGCCGGTATCGCCGCGTGCCGCATCGCGGAGCGCCGTGTGGGTGAAATTTGTGATCGATACGGCGTGGAGATCTTACGCTGCGCGTTCGGTGATATTATCGACAACGGTGAGCGCATGGCCCGCGAGGCTATTCGCTGCATTCCTAATGGCGTTTATGAGGCCGAGGATTTCATTGACGGCGATGGTATTACTGACGTACAAATCCCTATACGAGTAAAAATCATTGTCGATGATGAGACTTTATTAGCGGACTTTACCGGTTGTGCGCCACAGAGGCCGGGTCCGATAAATTGTTCCTATGGCGCTCTCGTTTCGGCTTGCAAGACTGTTTTTAAGGCGATTAGTAATCCCCAAGCTCCGAGTAATGAGGGGTGGTTTCGCCCGTACCAGATCACCATTCCTAATGGTACGGTATTTAGCGCTGTACGACCTGCACCGACTGGATGGTACTACGAAAGTTCGGCTCACGCGACAGAGCTGGTTTGGAAGGCACTTGCGCCGGTCTTGTCCGATCGTTTGACTGCTGGAAGTTATCTCAGTCTGTGTGTGACATACATCGGTGGCATCTTCGATGAGACTGGGGACGTGTGGGTTAATCCGGAACCGCACAACGGTGGCTGGGGAGCTGGTCGGGGCATCGACGGCCAGAATGGGTTGATCGCTACTACAGACGGCGACACATTTAATTACCCAATTGAACTACTTGAGGAAAAATTCCCCTTAATGGTGGAACGTTATGAAATCAATCGACGCGACGGTGGTGGGGCCGGAGAATGGCGCGGCGGACTCGGGTTGATCCGCGAGTATCGTGTGCTTGGCGCAAACACATTTCTGCATGCGAGTATGGGCCGAAACATCGTCAAGCCGTGGGGTTTGGCTGGCGGCTCGCCCGGTTCCAACAACTACGTTGAGGTTGTTAGGAATGGGCAGTTGATGACCTGTGCCCGTGTCTCAAACTATCCACTTCAACAAGGAGATATCGTGCGTGTCCTTACTGGCACCGGCGGTGGCTATGGTGACCCGAGGCAGCGCTCGCCTGGCCGTGTGGCGGAAGATGTGCAATGCGACTACATTAGCCAAAATGACGCCCAGTGCATCTATGGTGTTGTCCTGCGCAAAGATTTCAGCGTGGACCATGCGGCAACGCGCGCACTGCGCGATTATTAGTTGAGGTAACGTGGTGATTCGGGTTGCGACTGACATCGGTGGCACATTCACTGATCTGGTGGCTTTTAATGAAGACACGGGGCGTGTGGAATTGAGCAAAGCATCCTCCACCCCACAGGACTTGGCGCAGGGCATTCTGAGCGCGGTGGATATGTCATCGGTGACGATCGATGATGTATCTTACTTCGTTCATGGCTGTACCGTCGTGATTAATGCCGTCACCGAGCGTGCGGGGGCCAAGACTGCATTGGTGACTACAGCCGGATTTCGCGACATACTTGAGATCGGGCGCGGCAATCGCCCTGACATGTACAACTTGCGCTTTCAAAAACCAAGGCCGTTCGTGCCACGCCACCTACGTTTCGAAGTGCGCGAGCGGGTGAACCGGCGCGGCGAAGTATTGATTCCGTTAGACCTCAGTGGCTTGGTGCCAATTGTCGAACGCTGTCAGGCAGAGGGGGTGGCAGCCGTGGCCATTTGTCTCCTGCATTCATATGCGTACCCTGAGCACGAGCAACAGGTTGTAGATGCGCTGGGTAGGCTTCTGCCTGGCGTACCGGTGACTGCCTCCAGCGACATTACCCAGGAATGGCGTGAGTACGAACGCACAAACACGGCCGTACTCAATGCGTATGTCATGCCGGTTGTCCAGCAGTATTTGGACAGACTGGAGGTAGTGACCGGTGAGCGCGGGCTTGTCTGCCCTTTACATATCATGCAATCCAACGGAGGCACGGCGTCATTTAGAATGGCGCGCCGTAGGCCGATATTTTTGATTGAGTCTGGACCAGCTGCTGGCGTAATGGGAGCTGCGGCTATCGGCCGATCCATTGGCGAAACAAATATGATTTCGCTAGATATTGGCGGCACTACAGCCAAGTGCTCGTTAATCGAGGGTGGTGAGCCAAAGACGACGACCGAGTACCGTGTGGAATGGACCCCACACTTCCCTGGCTATCCAGTCAAGGTGCCAGTGGTAGACATTGTGGAGATCGGCACTGGCGGCGGTTCCATTGCGTGGTTTGACGACGACGGACGAATAAAAATCGGCCCCAAGAGCGCCGGAGCTGACCCTGGCCCGGCCTGCTATGGACTGGGTGGAATCGCGCCCACTGTGACGGATGCGAAACTAGTCGCCGGCGTAATCAACCCAAATAATTTTTTGGGTGGAAGACTGCAGGTGTCCTTGGAATTGGCGCGCAAGGCCCTCGGGCAGGTGGCCGATAAACTTGGAACGACTATTGAGAGAGCTGCCAATGGCATTATTCGTATCGTCAACGCAAATATGGTAGAGCAGCTTAAACTTGTTTCCGTGCGCAGGGGATATGATCCACGCGATTTCGCATTGGTGGCGTTCGGCGGTGGTGGGGCAATGCACGCTGCCGCGCTCGCACAGGAGCTTCACTTCAAGAAAGTGGTTGTCCCGCGCTATCCCGGGCACTTTTCCGCGTGGGGCATGTTGGTCACCCAACCGCGGGTGGATGTGGTGAAGACACGCGTGAGCCGCAGCAGTGCTATCGGCGCAGCGGAGGTCGAAGCCTATTTTGTGGAACTCGGAGAAACTGTTCGATCGTATTTTGCACAGGACGGCGAGGGCGACTGCCCGCTGATCCTCCAGCGCAAAGCCGATCTGCGATATCAAGGTCAGGAACACACTGTCACAATTCCAATTTGCACGAATTCATTAAGTGTGTCACAAATCGAGACTGACTTTCACGATGCCCACGAGCGGCTGTATACTTTCCGGATGGAGTCTACACCGATCGAATTTGTCAATTTTCACGTGGCCGGATTTCTCCAAGTGCGCACGCCGGAAATTGTGCCGTGGGACAGCGGCGGGAGTGCACGCGGCGACAGATTAGCGGGTCTGCGCCTCGTAGACTTTGATTTGGATGGCGTGCACGAGACAGCTGTCTACAATCGTGATCAGTTGCCGGCTGGTTTCACAGCCGCCGGCCCGTTGATCGTCGAAGAGCCAGCCTCCTCCACACTTGTCCATCCTGGCCAGAGCCTGATGGTGGACTATTATGGGAATCTGGAAATTCACTTGAAAGCCTGAGGGCAGACGCGTGCCCCGACCCGCATTGCCCTAAGTGGCAATAAGGATTTCTGGTGCACGGAATAGTTTTGTGGCGTACTGTGGGTATGAAATTATAACATAAGAGGCAGACAAAAAATGACTATTCGAATCGGCATTGACGTAGGTGGTACCAATACAGATGCTGTCCTGATGGATGGCCTTGAGGTGATCAGTAAAATCAAGACTCCAACTACCGAGGATGTTACTAGCGGCATTACGACTGCCTTGCGGCACATTCTTCAGGTATCTGGCACACCAACGAGTGCGGTCGCAGGTGTAATGATCGGCACTACGCATTTCACGAATGCAGTTGTTGAGCGCCGGCATTTACAAAAAACCGCGGCTGTACGCCTTGGCCTCCCCGCGACTGCTGCGCTGCCACCAATGGTGGACTGGCCTTCAGATCTTCGCGATGTGCTCGGCGGCCAGTATTACCTTTGCCACGGTGGCTACGAATTCGATGGCCGAGAAATCTCAAAATTTGATCCAGACGAGATTAAGGCGGCAGCCACTGATATCAGAGCCAAGGGCATCAAGGCAATTGCAGTTTCATCAGTGTTTTCTCCGGTAAATCCAGAGATGGAGGTACTGGCTGCCGCAATACTTGCGGCTGAAGTGCCGGGGGCTACTGTAACCAAATCCAGCGATATCGGCCGGATTGGCCTGCTTGAGCGCGAAAACGCCGCGATTCTAAATGCCTGCCTGCGAGTACTTGCGACACAAACGGTTGCTGCATTTCGGCGTGCCATCAAGGAGCTTGGCATTAGCGCTCCGCTGTATCTTACCCAGAACGATGGCACTCTTATGAGTTCTGATTTTGCAGAGCAGAATCCGGTGCTCACATTTGCATCCGGTCCGACGAACTCGATGCGCGGCGCGGCTTTTCTTTCTGGCTTGAAAGATGCGATGGTCGTTGACATTGGCGGTACTACGGCGGATATAGGCGCGCTTGCCCATGGCTTCCCGCGCGAAGCTTCTGTTGCAGTTGAGATCGGCGGGGTTCGCACAAATTTTCGTATGCCAGATGTTTATTCTTTTGGACTGGGAGGTGGGTCTCACGTGTCTACTGATCCATTGAAGATTGGCCCACAGAGCGTTGGGTATCGATTGACTGAGCAGGCACTTATCTTCGGCGGCAAGGTGCTCACAGCCAGCGATATCGCAGTGGCGGCGGGGGTTGCTAAGATTGGGGATGCAAGCAAGGTTGCGCATCTTTCCGCCGACTTGGTTGCGGCCGCTATGAACCGTATTCAGGATATGTGTGAAAGTGCGGTTGACCGGATGAAGACGAGTGCGGAAGCAGTGCCAGTGATATTAGTTGGGGGAGGTTCCGTTCTAATCTCACGACCAATTGCCGGTGCGTCGGAAATGGTAAAGCCAAACCATTTTGAGGCTGCAAATGCTGTCGGTGCCGCAATTGCCCAGATTTCTGGGGAGGTTGATAGGGTGTTTTCATTGACGTCGTTGACGCGTGATCAGGCGCTGGACAGTGCCAAGGCAGAAGCAACCACAAAAGCTGTTGAGGCGGGCGCCGATCCAAATACAGTTGAAATTGTAGACGTTGAGGACGTACCCCTGAGTTATCTTCCAGGCAACGCCACTCGTATCCGCGTGAAAGCAGTTGGTGATCTGAC
>Ga0209553_1001377_pt1 | contig 12110 bp, 8 predicted proteins | sample LauGreFBDMM110DN_2_FD_188217 | JGI IMG/M metagenome (GOLD analysis project Ga0209553, IMG submission 188217) | Freshwater lake microbial communities from Lake Michigan, USA - Fa13.BD.MM110.DN (SPAdes) (version 2) | ecosystem: Environmental > Aquatic > Freshwater > Lake | place: Lake Michigan, USA...
TGCTGATCAACCGGATTCCATTCCAGATGTATGGCACTCATGGACGCAAAAACTACGACATCTCAGAAATCTATGCCAGAGCAGTTTCAAAATGCCCATACCTTCCGCGAATATTTACTGCGGGTGGATGGCACAACAATTTGGCAGCACAACAATTTGGCAGCACAACAATTTGGCAGCACAACAATTTGGCAGCACAACAATTTGGCAGCACAACAATTTGGCACACGGCCTTTTTCGCGGCTGTCGTCAGCGTCCGATTCATGGTGAACGCATTAGGAAAATACGGACTCGCGCCATTTGGTTACTATCGAATTATTCTGGCTGTCGCGTGCGTGGTCTGGCTTGTTGACTGAATCCTGTCGAATAGGCGAGGAGTTCCCTTTATCCAATAATTACTCTGGGCCTCAGACGCTCATCCGGTTGCGCGTCCTGCACCAGTTCCTTGACGAGAAAAGGGATATTGCCTTCCCCGAACAGCAAAAAGCCCAGATTCATTTTCAGAGGACTCTCCTCTGACCAGCCAAAATGAATTTCGAGAGCCTGAGTTGCACCTGTCAGTGACAACGCCAGCGCCGCGATCGCGGGTGCAATAGACGTACAGCGACTCACGCGAATGATATAACGGCCACCTTCGTGGCGAATATCGAGCATAGGTTCCTGAAAAAAGTCGCTGGTGTCGCCCAGCGAGATTTCCACGAACACGACCGGGATCTCATCGGCAAGGTGATGCCATCTCCGGAGTTCCCGTTCTTTTTCGTCCAATGTTCTGCCGCCCGGCCGGTGCGGAGCCAGCACGGGAATTTCCAGGTGCTGCAGCGTGTTCCAACGGAATTTTGACTCATTGTTCGCGAACTGAAAGCGAACCACTCGTAACTCATCACTGCGAACGCATCGTGAAATGATCGAAACGCCCATGATCGCTCCGATAAAGAACATCGAAATAATCAGACCTTCGGATTTCCCTATCATGATGTCAACCGCGGTGTAGAGGAACACTAGGGTAATGATGACTGTCAACCACGGAATGCGGCTCACTGCCGATCCAGTTCTCTCTCGATAGCGTTCAATCATAACCGCCACACAGGCACTCAGAATCAGGACCATCACACCCGTTGCGTATGCGGCGCCCTGTTCTTCAACTGATGCCCGAAAAATCAGGGTCACGACAATACAGACGCCGATGATGACACATACCAGCGGCCTCGTTGCTGCGACCCAATCCGGAGCCATCCCAAACTTTGGCAGGTAGCGAGGGATCAGATGCAACAATCCCGACAGCGCGCTGGCTCCGGCGAAACACAGAATGGCGATGGTGCTGGCATCGTACATTGTGCCGAAGACTTCGCCGAAGAACGGCCACAGTTTGAGTCCACCTTCTCCGTGTGCCAAATACGCGAGCGCACGTTCGTATGCCGGTCCTCCGCGAGCCAATGCTTCGATAGGAATCAGCGTCGTCACGATTATCGATGAACCGATCAGCATGACCGACATGATCAGGGCCGACGTCTTCAGCAGCCATTGCGTTCGTTTGATACGCCCGGCTGGTTGGTCTTCAGTATCGGTTGCTTCTCCTCTGATCTGTGGCATTACGGCGACACCCGTTTCAAAACCGCTCAATCCCAAAGCGAGCTTCGGAAAGAGCAGTACACTCATGAAGAGGCCGGAGTACCATGTCAGTGGAATGAGTGGCGCAGCGCCTGCTGTATCTGCAGAAGTTGACGCTTCGTTCTCGTTCCCATGAGCAGCTTCGTGGTCGGAAGAATGGCCACCAATGCCCACGTCACCAGAGCTAAGTTTGTCCCACCACTCCGACACATAATGTGGCTGCTGGACCAGCGTCACCAGCCCGCCGGAGAGGACAATCAGATTCATGGTGAGATAGACAGCGACAATCACGACCGCAACACCAATGACCTCGCGTACTCCCTTCAGAAACAGGGCACCAAGAGCCATAATCATGGCCAGCGTGATGCCGATCTGGCTGTGGAGGAACGTGGGGACATGATGGAAGAGTGGATTTTCCATCAGATGCTTCGCCGCGTCTGCCGCAGACAAAGTGATCGTGATCACGAAGTCCGTGGCGGCGAAGCCCAATAATGTCAGCACCAGAAACTTGCCTGACCAGCCTCGCATCAGTTGCTGAAGCATGGCAATTGAACCCTGTCCGTGAGGGGATGACTTCGCTACTCGGCAATAGATCGGCACTGCTCCAAAAATCGTGACCAGCACCAGAAGAATTGTGGCGACTGGTGCCAGTCGCCCTGCGCTGGTGATGGCAATGGATGGCTGATACGCCAGCGTGCTGAAATAATCAACTCCGGTCAGGCACAGCACCCAGAGCCAGAACGATTGGTGAGCCGGATTCACTGTATTGGAGTCAGAAGAGGAAGGGCCATGGAGATCGTGCTGGCCCGACGAAGCAGGAGATGACATTGAAGCTCTCAAAGAGTCGGCCGAATCCGTGACGCCTCTTGGCGGCACTTCGCGGTTGCCTGAAATCATCCGTTGACTGCTTTGCGGATGCAATCGACACGGGATTTCCTATTGAGAATGAGACGCTTCACCGACCGTGTCACCCGCAGCACATACGGGATACAGATGTGTGCCTTTCGCCTTGAGTTGCGTCGATTACAGAACCACTGTCGATTGATTCCTTGGCTTTCAAACTGTTACTCTGCAGCAAGCGCAGGAAGGCTGGTGGTTTGTCGGCAACCAGTAAATGGTGCTGCCAATTCAACTCAACTCACATCGTCGAAAGTGCCGCATGACCCAAACGACAGATCTCGTCGGCGTAATTGTGGCCGCTGCTCGCACTGCACCAGCTCCCCGGGATGGCCTGCAGCGGATTGATTTTCTGGCAGTGGGCATTTATCTGTTGGTCACGATGGGAATTGTGATCTGGTCGTCTAGGCGACAGGCCAACACCAGCGAGTTCTTTCTTGGTGGTCGTCGCATGCCATGGATGGCTGTGGGGCTGAGTGTGCTGGCAACTTTGATGTCTAGCATTTCGTACATGGGTGTCCCCGGAGAAATGATTAAGAACGGTGTCGCCATGTTTGCCCAGTACCTGGCACTGCCTCTCAGCATGTCGGTCGTGCTGTTCGTCTGGGTTCCCTTTTTCATGCGGCTGAAGTTCACCAGTGCCTATGAGTACCTAGAGCGACGGTTTGACGTTGAGACTCGAATCATCGGAAGCCTGCTGTTTCTGCTGTTGCGGTTGGGGTGGATGTCGATGGTCACCTATGTTGGATCATTGGCTCTGACCCAGATGGTGGGAACTCTGATTCCAGCTGAAACAATTGATCCAATTGCAAAGTGGCTTGATCCCACGGTCGCCGAACCGACCATGCTGCGAGCCTCGTTCCTGTACTGGATTATTATTTCGGTCGGGCTCTCAGCGACCGTCTACGGCAGCGTGGGAGGATTCAGAGCGGCCATCTGGAACGATGTGCTGCAGTCGGTGATGCTGTTTGGTGGGACGGTCGTGACGCTGGGTTACGTTGTCTGGACGACAGGGACCGGCCCTGTGGAATGGTGGAAAATTGCTGCCGAGAACTCATCGGGACACACGAAGCCAATTCTGTTCAGCATGGACCCTACGGTACGCATGACGGTGTTCACCGCTGCGTTGTTAAATTTTTTCTGGGTCATCTGTACACATGGGTCTGACCAGGTCGTGCTGCAGCGCTACTTTTCCACGACATCACTAAAATCGGCCAGACGAAGCTATCTGGTGGCTGCGGTCACCGACGTGACGATCGGCGTGCTCCTAGCATTCTGCGGACTGGCTTTGCTCGCCTTCTATCTGCAGCACCCCACATATCTGCCGGAGGGGATTTTTGTCGCTGAGAACGGCCACACCGTCGTGAAGCACGGCGATAAAGTTCTGCCCCATTTCTTTGCCCACCAGTTGCCTGCCGGTATCGGTGGAGTCATTCTCGCAGTACTCGTGTGCGATGTCATGCAGACGCTCGTATCCGGCGTCAACAGCATCAGTGCGGTGTTTGCGGGCGATTTGTACGGACGACTTCGTCCCAATCGGCAGCCGATCCTGACTGATGTCGGATTCGCCCGCTTTCTGTCCGTTGCCATCGGACTTATCGTGACATCACTTGCAATCAGTGTCGCTTATCTGGCCCAGCATTCGGGCCGCAATATTATTGATCTCATGGCCCCTGCGTTCAACATGTTTCTCGGGCCGCTGGCGTCGCTGTTTCTGATTGGAATGTTTCTGAAGTGTGACGGGCGTGTCGTGAAGATTGCCGTGGCATGCAGCGTGGTCATCTCCTTCCTCTGGAGCTACTGGCAGATCCTGTTCGAAACCAGTTATCAACCGACGATTACCCTGACGACTGCAGTGCCCTATCTCGCAAGTTTCCTGATCGCAGCTGTTCTCAGCCGTTTTGTTCGCTCTTCAATATCCAATCCGGGACTGGAGTACACATGGGTAGTCGTCATGCGACGGCCCATCCCGGTCGATGCCTCTGAACTGGTGTCTGACGGAACGATTGTGGCACATCTCGCGGCAGAAACCACAAACTACCATGAAGACAAATCTCCGTTGCTGTAGACTGTCGATCCCGCCGCTTTCTTCGAACACTTCAGAGGCCTGACCCAATGTCGGATGTTGTCGAACATGATCCGTATGCTCTTCGCCCGGAGAATCTGAGTGCGGAAATTTGAGTGCCATCCACCCGCATGCTATAAGTGCAACAACCCCAGTGCCTTGCGTCGAAAGTCTGCGACCACCCACCCTTAGAAAGCTTTGACTGAGGACCGGGATTTGCGGCGGGTGGTGCGGCAATAACTTGAACCCAGATTCGTGGTGGCAGAAACATGGTCATAGGCATCAGTCCGCTGGTGGATTTCGCGTTCAAGCTAATGTTGGGGAGTCCTCAGCATTCCGGCGTGACGATCCATTTTCTAAATTCGATTCTGGCCGATCAGCCCAAGATCACGCACGTCAAAATTCTGAATCCTTTTCTAGGGAAGGAGTCGGCGGACGATAAGTTGTCGGTTCTGGACATTTTGGCGACGGATGAACATGGGCGATTTTTAAACATCGAAATGCAGACGTCGCTATCGACGGGTCTGTCGCAACGTCTGACGTATTATGTGGCGAGTGTCTACGTCGGTCAGTTGCATGAGGGACATCAATACGCGGCCCTTCGCCCGGCGATCAGTATTTGTGTGCTCACGCAGGCCCTGTTTCCTGCGTCTTCCGCGCTGCACTTGGATTTTCGGCTGCGTGAATCGTCATCAGACTTGATTTTGACGGACGACCTGCAAATTCATCTTTTGCAGTTGAATAATCTTCGCGTGACGGCGGAGAAGGTGTACCATGCCTTGCCCGCTGAGCGTTGGGCTTATTTTTTGCAGAATGCCGACAAGTTGACGTCAGCCGAAGTTTGCCGCTTGTTTCCTGATGACGCAATTGCCGAAGCCGCCGGAGTTTTAGAAATGATTTCCCAAACACCCGAACAACTGATGCTGTACAACGCTCGGCTGAAATTCCAACGCGACGAAGAGGCGCGATTACAGTATGCGATTCAGGTAGGCGAAGCGCGAGGTCGTCAGGAAGGCGAAGAAATCGGCGAAGCGCGAGGCGCAGCACGAGGTCTAAAAGTGGGTCGCATTACGCTACTTCAAGAACTGCTGGGCATCCGTCTCTCCACGGTGGAAGAATTCGCGGGATACGACGAAGGCCAATTGACTGACATAGCGGATCAGTTGCAGCAGCAACTTCGCACGCGTGGCGAAATGGCCTGAGGTGTCGGCACGTACGATGAACATTCTTGTCGGTCGTGGCTTCCCCACAGGTCCTAGGGGACTGTTGATTGATTCAATTCACCAGCCGCCGGTCGCACGCCCAATGGCACTTGCTTTCTTCGATCAGCCGGCACGCGCTAACGTCCGGTTCAGGCAAGACTACCTCCATAACCGGGTGCTAGCGCACGGCGGCTGATTCAATCAGCACCCCGCTGGGCAAATAGAGGAATCTCGGACAAGAATGTCCACGGTACAGCTTATTGCCCCACCCAAACGTGGCGGTCTGGTTTGATTCTGGCAGGGTTTGATGCCAGCCTAAAGCCAAGTGAAGCGGCTAGTTTCGCAGCATTCTGCGGCAATTCCACCCCGACCGACAAGTGTGAGTTTCATGGCAAAACAATCTTCGGACATTCTTGGTGGGTAGAATCCGTCCAGCGGGCCATTGAAGAGGGAAACCGAGCCGCAAAGCCTTGGTGATCAGAATACGTTTTTGGGCGGATCATCTGGGGATGGCGATACAGACATTGCCGCGCAACAGTATCCGCTTCGAATCCAGCGCATTGGTGTTCAACCGCCTGACCGAATCCACAACTCTTCAACGCCGGGAACTCCTTTCGAACCATTCGTCGCCAGACATCGCATTTTTGTTTAAAGGACACATGTCGATTTTTCGCTGAAAAACTTTGCGTTCAGCTGCGCATGTTTATTTGAATGACGGTTCAAGTTCGGACTCAACAATCAGTGCCTTTGGAGGATTGCATCGGAACTGACACAGAATAGAATTAAGCGTGACGAGTTACATTTCTGAAGATATTGCGATAAAACGCAACGACGATGATTAATACCATGCTTAGTGTGTGGTCTCAGATTGCTGCTGGTCCGCGTGTTGTGCATTCGGCAATTGATCATTGAACATCAAGGATGTCGAAGATGGAAAAAAGACGAATCTCATTTGACGATATTTATCCGTCTGGTCCGCATTACAGTCGTGGCGTTCGCGCTGGCAACATGCTGTTTATTTCTGGATGCACAGCCAACGGATCACCAGCGCAGGACGGCAGCCCCATGGAACAGCTTCGCGTGGTGCTTGATCGAATCACCAGCATGGTACGAGCGGAAGGCGGCAAGCCCGCGGACATCTGCAAACTCACCATGTTTGTGGCTGACCCACACAGGTGGCATCCGTTTGAAGGCGAACAAATCGAGATCTATCACGATTTTTTTGGCGACGATTATCCGGTCAATACTCTGGTTGGCGTCAGCTTTCCCATGGCATCTATCCATCTTGAAATTGATGCCATCGCCGTTCTGGATTAAGTAAGCCTCTCGAAATAGAGTGTCTGAGTCAGGTAGGCGAACAGAGTTTGGTGAGCTATTTTTGCCACAGTTAGTGCGTTTGAGTTCTCGTGTTGGTGGCGCGTGCGACCAATGCAATCCGATATGTTTGCACCCCAAACTTGCATGGGTTTGTTGCATCCCCTCTCACCCAACCTCATTCCGTCATAACGCTATCAGAAAACCTATTTTATGAAGATCACCGAAGTCGTCTGCCAAATTATTCGAGTCAAATCAGTCGAGGCTAAAACAGCTAGTAGTCAGGATTCCGTCATTGTTCGTATCCGGACCGACACTGGGCTGGAAGGCGTGGGCGAAGCCGATTCGTCACCGGAAGTCGTCAAAGCCATCATCGATGCGCCGTTCAGCCACAATATCGCCTGTGGTTTGCGTCTGCTGCTGGTTGGAGAAAATCCGCTGGAAACTGAACGTCTGTGGCAAAAGATGTATCGCCGCACGATGTATTTTGGCCGCACGGGCGCTGGTATTACGGCCATGGCCGCAGTGGATATGGCTCTTTGGGATCTGAAAGGCAAGTTTTTTCAGCAGCCGATACACTGCCTGCTCGGAGGAAAACTACACTCCTCATTCAAGGCGTATGCCTCGATTCTGTTTGGACGCGATGGCCACGAGACACACGACATTGGGCAGCGCTGGGTCGCGGCCGGATATGAGGCCGTAAAATTTGGCTGGGAGCCAATGGGCGAAAGCGAAGCGGTTGATTTGGACCTCGTGCGCGGGGCCCGCCGGGGACTGGGAGATGACGCCACCCTGCTCATCGACGCCGGCTGTATATGGGATGCCCGCACTGCGTTGCAGCGTGCCGAAAAATTTAATGCTTTTAATATTGGCTGGCTGGAAGAACCGCTTCGGGAAGACGATGTGGACGGCTATGTCTGGTTGCGTGGACGATCACCTGTCCCGATTGCTTCGGGTGAAGGTGAATGTGGAAGGGAATCATTTCGACCATTCATCGATCGCCAAGCACTCGATATCTATCAGGTTGATCTGGCGCGGAACGGATTCACCGAAGCCGCATTCATCCGCAGTCGCGTCGAAGAAATCGGGGCACGCCTGTGCAATCACTGTTACACAAGTCCGTTGACTGTGGCAGCGAGCCTGCATTGGCTGAGTACGTGTCGCGATGCGTTCCTATTTGAAGACTGCGTTGATGACTCGCCTTTGCGCCACGAGCTGACGCATGAAAAAGTCCACGCGATCAACGGACGCATCACAGTGCCTGATGGGCCTGGTCTGGGCGTGACAATCAATGAGGACTTCGTGAAGGCGAATCTGATTTCTGAATCACGGTAGCACTTTTTGGCTACTCATTGTCCTGCGATCCTAGCCTACTTCAGTCTGAGTTGTTTGCTTTGCCCCGGCGTCAATCCAGAGCCACAGGATCGCTCCAATCACACTAGTGCAACAGGCTACGCCAATCGCTGTGGGCCAGCCATAATGCGTGCCGACCCATGCTGTACAGATCGGGGCGAGGCTTCCGCCGGCGTTGCCGATGGTATTGAGGAACGCGCCGGCAAGCCCACCCTTCGTGGGCTCCAGCGCGGGAGCGGTCGTCCAGAAAATTCCTTCGCACATCCCAAGCGCTGCCAACGCGAGGGAAAACAGGAGGATCACATCATGATGATCTTTTGCTGCGACTCCTAACCACGCAAACGCAGCACTCAACAGCATGCCCGTGATCGCGACGCTACGGCAGCTCCAGCGCACTCCTAATCGACGACTCAGCCAATCCGTCAGCAGACCACCGATCGCCATCCCCACTGCCATCGCAATCATCACAATGAATGTCGCTCGACGACACTCACCGTCCGGCAGCTTCAGTTCTTTGCCGAAGTAGAAATCGATCCAATAAAAGAACAAATACTGGAAGTAGCTGTAGGCCGCATAACTTGCCGCCAGCACCAACAGCCCGCGATTTCGAAACATCGACACAAAGTCGCCTATGGATGCTCTGGTGCCGGACGGTGGAACACTGTGCAACGCAACCAGTTTCTTTTCTGCAGCGTTTGTTCGAGGATGTCCGATCGCATCATCGGTGGCGATCCAAAACCACACGACCGAGAAAGCCATCATCGTGCCGCCGGAGATCATAAAAGCCCTGGCCCAATTGACTTGATCCATCAGCCATCCGAACCCCGGAGCCGTCACTGCGATGCCGATCAGAGCACCGGCCGTCACCAAACCATTGGCCGTTGAGCGACTTGTCAACGGCAGCCAAAGTGAAACACTGCGCGCGGCACCTGGGTGCAATGGAGTGCTGAAGAAGCCAGCGATGCTTCGCACCAAAATCAGTGGGATGAGCAAAGAAGAAATCGGCAGTCCCACTTCTCCAAGTGCGCCAGTCAGCACCACACAGAGTCCCATACCTAGCCCCATCGCGGTCAGCGCACGTCTAGGACCGATCCAATCAATCATCCAACCGCCAGGGAGCATGCATAACGTATAGATCCATAGGAATGCCGAGTACACCTGCCCCATCTGAACTTCGGTCAGCAATCCGTCCCCAATAAAATAAGACTTGGCTGCTACCGTGATGCTCATTCGATTGAAGTGTCCCAGAAACGTAAAGCCCATCAACATGGCGACGATCAACCAGCGGATGTTGGTTGGTGTTTGATCATTCGTTGGACGCGTCATGAAAGCAGTCGTTGATGAAAATTTTGAACTATCGGTAGCGTGGGTGGGGCGACCAATTGTGAGTAAGCGGCAAATCGCAAATGCGGGTGCGTGCAAACCACGCGTTAACAGATTCGGAATGCCTTTACGATGTCGGCAGGCAATTGGTATCCGATACCCGGTCGGTCAGGAAGCAGGATCGTTCCATTTTTAACAGGAAAACCCGCGTTTTGAAGTTCTCGTCTGAGGGGCGATTCGAACACCTCTGCCGGGGCAAACTCGATAAATGGAGTGATCGGTGAATACGCAGCAAGATGCACGGATGCAGCCCCGAGAATCTGGGTCGACCAGTTACCAGGGCACACAAGCGCTCCGCGCGGCACAGCCAGTTCGACGATCCGTTTCGCCTCGGTGAGTCCGCCACAGGTCGTCATGTAAGGCTGCACAACCGTCACACCGCCGCGGTCCATCATCTCGAGAAACTCCCAACGCGTGACGCCGTGCTCCCCCATGGCAAGCGGAATCGACGTCTTCGCCGCAAGCTTGGCGTATGGCTCAGGTGTATCGACAGGAAACGGCGTCTCGAAAAAAAAGATGTTCAGGTCTTCAAGCTTGCGGCAGACTCGCAGTGCTGTAGGAACATCGTTGAACAGGTAACCGACATCGACCATCAAAGTCAGTTCGTCACCGATGGCCTTACGACATCGTCGAGCCAGCTCAACAACATCCTCAGGTGTTGACATCATGGGCTCCACCTTGAACGCACGGTAGCCCAGCGATGCCAGCGTCTCCGCACGCGATACCTGCTGCGTGAACATCGGCTCACCGCCCCAAACATCAGACACTAGCGTGCAATATGGAACGACATCGACAGTGCTGCTCACCGTTGTCTGAAATGGCCCGCGTTGCGCACCACCTAGCAGTTTCCAGACAGGCTGATTCAGCGTTTGCCCGTAAATATCCCAGATGGCCACATCCAGTGCCCCCAAGATAATGACTTCCCATCCGCGGCGATTCGTATGCATCAACGCATCCCACATGTGTTGCCACAGTCGTTCCGGATGCGTAATTTCTTGACCGATCAACAGGCGGCCGAAATGAGTATGCGGGTCACCTACAGTTGCGAGCACAACGCCCGGCGGAACACGGAAGACTTCCGACAGGCCAACCAAGCCCTCATCGGTATGGATGCGAATACAGGCCAAAGGTTCGACGCCTCCTTTATCAGGATCGATCCCTGGCCCATCACCGATCACAAAAACTTCAAAGTGTGAGATCTTCATTCTGCGTGAGGTTTCCTGAGGAGTTCCACGCAAAAAATTCTTCTGCCGGCTCAAAAAATCTTAAACTTTGAAAGTAAATCCACGGCATCTGAAAACAGTTGAGTCACTCGGCAACCTTGCCATAAAACCCACCTTTGTTAAGCGCGGCAAGCGCATCGGCGTGAACCATGTCCGAACCGGAAAGAGTCACTGTCCCTGCTTCGCGATCAACATCAATGCTTGACACGCCTTTGACATCTTTTAAAGCCGTATGTGCATCCTTGACGCAGGATCTACAACAGAGATGAACACCTGTGAATTTGACCTTTGAAAATTTGGCATCCTTCTTCGCTCCGGCATCCGGAAACGATAATTTTTTTTCACCGTGCTTGGCAGTGCCAAAGAATCCGGCTTCGGATAAGGCTTTAATGCCTTTTTCGGCAGCGGCGTCATTCGACGCCTTGAAGCTTGCCACTTTTGTGTTTTGGTCACAGGCTACGTTTGTCACACCGTCAATATCCTTCAAACACTCATTGACGGCATCGACGCACGATCCGCAACAAAGATGAATCCCCTCCACCTGAACAACTTTGTTCACTGGCCGCAATGCAAATAAACTCGTTATCAATAGAACGGAACCCAAAGTCAGCAGTTTCATAGATTTAATCCCTTCAGGAAGAGTCCGGAGCCTCGCAAGATTCCCGTTTTGTCACACAGACTGACTGGTGATCATACGGATAGCATCTCTTCAATTCAAGACGCGGAATCCAAAAATACCCGCTGCCGGGAGAGCCGAAGTTCTAGGAACAAGATTTACGTTCGCGAGGCCAGATAGGAAACGCAACGCGACGAAAAAATGGACATGCGTATACACTTAAGTGGGCGTACGTGCAGCAGCACTTCGCTTTTGATCAAAAGATCACATCTGTTCAATTGTACTTGTTGTTTAACTTTTTATCGCTACAATCTTTTTTTTTGGGATTTACCGACGAACTATTTCTCTTGGTTGGGACGTGTTCACGAGGCACAGTCTCGGTGAGACAATGACTGGTGGATCTAAGGCTTTCAGTCTCATAGTAGTTTCTTAGCAACGCCAACTCAAAT
>Ga0209553_1001378_pt1 | contig 12100 bp, 9 predicted proteins | sample LauGreFBDMM110DN_2_FD_188217 | JGI IMG/M metagenome (GOLD analysis project Ga0209553, IMG submission 188217) | Freshwater lake microbial communities from Lake Michigan, USA - Fa13.BD.MM110.DN (SPAdes) (version 2) | ecosystem: Environmental > Aquatic > Freshwater > Lake | place: Lake Michigan, USA...
ACTCGTGTGCACGACATACAACGGAACACCGATGACCTCCGCGATGCGAAGCGCGCGATTGCTCGCTTCACCTTCGACTTCAGGCGGCCGCGAGAGTGGATGGCCTTCAGGCCCAGTGATCCCGCGCGCAAAGATCTCACCTTGTAAGTGCGCCACGAGATCGCCGTGCTCCGCATGGACGGTGCAAATCGCACCGAGGTCGCGCGCGCGAATGAAGCTCTGCACGAGCACCGCATCATCGACCATGATCGCATTCTTGTACGCCATGAAGTGTTTGAAACTCGTTACTCCCTGCTTCGTCACTTCGCCCATCTCTTCGCGCACTGCATCGCTCCACCATGTAATCGCCATGTGGAAGGAGTAATCCGCTGCAGCCTTCGCAGCACGCGTGCGCCAGGTGTCGAGCGCGTGCATCAGACTTTCGCCTGGCGCAGGAATCACGAAGTCGATGATGGTCGTCGTGCCGCCCGCCGCTGCCGCAGCCGTGCCCGTGAAGAAGTCATCCTTCGACACCGTCCCCATGAACGGCAATTCCATGTGCGTGTGTGGATCAACTCCACCTGGCATGACATACGCGCCGCCAGCATCGATGATGCGCGCACCTGCAGGCGCGTCGAGCGCTTCGCCGACCGCCATGATCTTCGGACCCGCGACAAGAACATCCGCACGCCATGCGCGAAGTGCGTTGACAACGGTGCCGCCTCGAAAGAGTGTCGTGTCGCTCATACTTACCTCATAGCTTGGAGATTTCGGGATACGCCTCTGGTCGGCGATCGCGATAGAACTGCCACACACTTCGCACTTGCTCAATCATGCCGAGATCGAGATCGCTCACGAGTAATTCGTCGTTGTCTTCACTCGCTTGTGCGATCGTCTCGCCGCGCGGATTCACAAAGTAACTCGTTCCAAAGAATTTCCCGATGTTCCACGGTGCTTCGACGCCGACGCGATTGATGCATCCCATGTAGTAGCCGTTCGCAACCGCGTGTGCGGGCTGCTCGATCTTCCAAAGATACTGCGACAAACCCGCGACGGTCGCCGAAGGATTGAAGACGATCTGCGCCCCATTGAGTCCGAGGCAGCGCGCACCTTCAGGGAAGTGACGGTCGTAGCAGATGTACACACCAATCGTCGCGTAACGCGTCTTGAACACTGGATAGCCACCGTTGCCGGGCTTGAAGAAAAACTTCTCGAAGAAGCCAGGATTCACCTGCGGAATGTGCTGTTTGCGATACTTGCCAAGGTATGTTCCATCCGCGTCATAGACCGCGGCAGTGTTGTAGAAGACGCCGCTCATCTCGCGCTCATACACCGGCACGATCACGACCATCGCGTACTTCTTCGCAATGCTCGCGATGCGCTCCGTGGTCGGACCAGGCACGCTCTCCGCAGCTTCATACCAGCGCGGATCTTGACTTGGGCAGAAGTAGGGACCGTTGAAGATCTCTTGCAGACACAGAATCTGCACGCCCTTCTTGCCCGCGTCCTCGATGTACTTGATGTGCTTCTCTACCATCGCCGCTTGAATGTCAGCGATGCTTCGAGTCTCGTCATTGACTGGATTGCTGCACTGAATGAGTCCGCAGCGAACAGTTTTCGATGGTGTTGTCATGTGATGCTCACGATCCCTAGTGCGCGCCCTTCTTCGGTCGAATGGGCTTTCCTTCCGTCACGTGCTCATTCCAACTCGCGCGTGCATGTCCGTTGTCAACCTGCACAAGCTCGATGCATCCTTCAACGGGACACACAATCTGACACAGATTGCATCCCACGCATTCGGACTCATCCACCGTCGGCACACGCGTGCCTTCCACAGGATGAATGCATTGATGCGCGCCGTCATGGCATGCTGCAACACACAATTGGCATCCAATGCACTTGCTCGCGTCAATCTTGGCGACGGTCTCGTAGTTGAGATCGAGTTCGCCCCACTCGCCGCATGCGGGAACAGCCTTGCCGACCATCTGATCAATCGTCGAGAAATCATGCGTGCGCATGTACTGCTCAAGACCATCGATCATGTCTTCCACAACGCCATAACCGCGAAGCATGACTTCGGTGCACACTTGCACAGTGCTTGCGCCAAGCAAGATGAACTCCACAGCATCGCGCCAGTTGCAGATGCCGCCGATGCCGCTGATGGGGAGTTTGAAATCTCTCTCGCGCGCGAGCGCAGCGACCATGTGCAACGCGATCGGCTTCACCGCCGCACCGCAGTAGCCGCCGTTCGTGCTCATCGAACCAACACGCGGCTCGGGCACGAAGCGATCGATGTCCACCGCGATGATGCTCTTGATCGTGTTGATGAGCGAGACACCATGCGCGCCGCCGCGCTGGGCTGCCATCCCATGCGGAACGATGTTGCTGACATTGGGCGTGAGCTTCACAAGCACGGGCACGCTGCTGTGCTTCACTGCCCATCCCGTGATGCGCTCGTTCACGGTCGGCTCCTGACCAACCGCACTTCCCATGCCTCGTTCGCACATGCCGTGCGGGCAACCGAAGTTCAACTCAAGTCCATCCGCACCCGCATCGATCGATCGCTTGATGATGTCATGCCACTCCGACTCCGTCTCCACCATGAGTGAGACGATGATCGGATGCTTCGGGAAGAGTCGCTTCGTCTCCGTGATTTCACGCAGGTTGATGTCAAGCGAACGATCGGTGATCAACTCAATATTGTTGAAGCCCGCACCACGCACGCCGCCGATCGTGTGCGCGCCGAATCGACTCGACACATTCTGAATCGGAATCCCAAGCGTCTTCCACACCGCACCGCCCCACCCTGCTTCGAAGGCGCGCTGAATTTGCAATCCACTATTCGCTGGCGGCGCACTCGCGAGCCAGAACGGATTGGGCGAGTGAATCCCACCGGTGTTCGTACGAAGATCAGGCATGCGCGTGTTCTCCCATCATTTCCGCGTGCATCGCGTGCGCGGCGCGTTTGCCTTCGGCGGCGGCGTACACAACTTCTTTGCCACCGTTGGCGCAATCACCGCCCGCAAACCAACCGCGTCGACCCGTTGCGCCGTCCGCGTTCACGCGAATGCTTCCGCGATCGAATGCAATGCCGGGAAGAGTCGCAAACATCGCATGGAGTTTCGATTGCCCGATCGCCATGAGGACGAGATCTGCTTCAAGCACGAATGCGCCCCCTTCCATGGGACGCTTCGACTCATCAAGTCTCACGCATTCCACGCGCTCAATACGATTGCCGCCACCGAAGGATGTTGCGACTGACTGCCATTCAATCCGCACGCCCTCCGACATCGCTGCGTCGAGTTCATGCGAGTACCCACTCATCACCTCGCGTTGTCCGCGGTAGAGCATCGTGACATTCGGGATTCCAAGGCCGAGCGATTCGCGCGCTGCATCAAGCGCGGTGTTTCCTCCGCCCACGACAACGACGCGTTGCACCGCGCGAAGATCAAGGTGCTCGAGTTTCATGCGCTCTATCCATTCGACGGCGCCATGGACGCCTGCAAGACTTTCGCCCGCAACACCAAGCGCGCTGTCACTGCCGAGTCCTACGCCCACAAACACTGCATCGAAGTCACGCTCAAGATCCGCAAGCGAGATCTGCTCGCCAATCGTCACTCCCATTTTCACTTCAATGCCGCCGATGGAAAGGATCCACTCAACTTCTGTGAGCGCACGATCAGACTTCATCTTGTACGGCGCAACGCCCGTCGTGTTGAGTCCGCCGACAGTCGCGCGCTTCTCAAAGATCGTGCACGCGTGACCGAGTCTTCGGAGTTCATGCGCCGCTGCGAGACTCGCTGGCCCAGCGCCAATGAGCGCGACGCGCTTACCCGTGTCCGCCCCCGCTTCAAAAAACTCCCAGCCTTCTGCAAACGCGCGATCGGTGGCGTAACGCTGCAACTTGCCAATCGCGATCGGCGGCTGTTCAAGTTGGTTGTACACGCACGCGCCGACGCAGAGCACTTCCACCGGACACACGCGCGCGCAACTCATTCCGAGAATGTTGGATTCGAAAATCGTCTTCGCAGAGCCATGCACATTGTCGGTCGAAATCTTGCGAATGAATTGCGGAATGTCGATGGATGTCGGGCACGCCGCGATACAAGGCGCGTCTGCGCAGAACAAACATCTCGTCGCTTCCGCGATGGCTTCGCCTCGCATCAGAGGGAGTTTGAAATCCGAAAACGCGGATTCAGTTCGGTGCGCGAGAAGTGGAAGATCCATGCGTGAGAGTAGCCAAGAAGTGATCTCAGGAACTCGCATGCTCCTGAGCACGGAGAGCGTAACCGCGAGCGACCGAAGTCGCGAAAACACGAGCACCCTCCGAAGGCGCTGTCGCCGCACGGAGGGTGCTCGTTTCATGGGAGCGCGCAATTTGACTCTGCGCGAATTCACATGAGTAGGTCAGACTTCAAACATGTCAGCGGCGTCGGCGGCGAGCAACGAGTCCTGCGAATCCGAGGAGCCCGATTGCGCCTGGCGCTGGCACGCTCTCAGTGAAGACGCGCAACTCTGACATACGGTTCGGGAAAGATGCACCGCCCACCCACAAATCGAAGTGCAATTGGTTACCCGTGACGGTGTATTGCGACTGAAAGAGCGCGGGAGCAGTGTAGAAGCCATTGTCGATGGTGTTCACGGTCATGCCTGTGGTCGTGATCCCAGACTGCTCATCCCAGCAGAACGCTGGTGGGCCGGGCAACGCGCCGTACACCGCGGAGAGTGGCGGCGAGATTTGAAGTGCTTGCCCCGCAATTCCGATGATCGCGCTTGAAGCGATAAACACCTTCCGCACAACACAATCACATCTCGCACGCAACTCGTGCGCCACGCATGAGTGTAGGTATGCACCCCACGCAGCTCACTGATCGTCGCACGTCACTGCATCATTGCGCGCTGGGCTTCGTCGGTACGGCGGGTTCAATCGCCTTTGACTTCACGCAACGAAATCCAAGGTGCGCAAGTCCGGTGTCTGGCGCGCAGGACATTCGCGCGCTCGGGCGGTAGCTTGAACAGTAGCTCGCGTGACAGAGAAACGATCCACCGCGATGCACGCGTGTTTCTGGTGCGTCGGGATTGCGTGGATCAGCGCTCTTCGTTGGACCTTTTGGATTCACAATCGTCACGCCTGCTCCCGCCGAGGCAACATCGCGCGCGTATGCATCCATGCGATAGAGATCACTCGTCCACTCCCAAACGTTGCCACCCATGTCGAAAAGTCCGTACCCATTCGCGGGGTAACTCTTGACTGGTGCACTGCGCACGAAGCCATCTTCTTCCGTGTTTTTATGGGGAAAATCGCCCTGCCAAGTGTTTGCACGCTTCGCATCGATTGGCTCTAGGCCCCATACAAATTCCTTCTGCACGAGTCCGCCGCGCGCTGCGAATTCCCACTCCGCTTCAGTCGGCAATCGCTTTCCCGCCCAGGCGCAGTACGCAAGCGCATCTTCAAACGAAATCTGTACGACTGGATGGTTCCATCGCGTTTCGATGTTGCTCGTTGGTCCTTCGGGGTGCTTCCAATCTGCGCCGTTCACCCACTGCCACCATTGCCCTGGATTGTTCAACTGCACTGCTTGCGTTGGTGGAGTAAACACGAGTGCGCCTGGCTGCAACATTTCAGCTGCAGGCTTCGGCGTGCCAGGAGGACACTGCTTCTTCAACTCCTCCCAATCCACTGCGCGTTCTGCAACTGTCTTGTACTTCGTCGCGTCGACGAACTTCGCGAACTGCGCGTTCGTCACTTCCGTCGTGTCCATCCAGAATCCATCGAGACGCACACGATGCACTGGTCGCTCGTCTGGTCGAGCCGATGGCAGATCACTTCCCATCAGAAATTCGCTCCCCTCAATCCACACCATTCCATCTAGCGCGGCAGGCGGCTCAAGAAGAAGCAAGAGGGCACATGAAAGCATCGTGGACATCAGCATCGGATTTACTCCATTCCTTCCCAAGAACCATCAAACGCAAAAGCGTAGTTCTTCCAACGTCCGATCGATGTTGTATTGATCGGTCGGCGAACCTGCTCGTGACTGAGGGTGAAGACTGCGCGCGCATTAGACTCTGGCGCAAGCACACGCGGATCCATCGAAAGCCCCATGATTTCCAGTGCTTTTGACGCATAGACCTGAGGGTCAGCGACGAGCGATTCATACGCAACGTTGTGGTGCTTGAGTTGCAGCGAAATGAACGCAGAAGGAAGAATCGCGCGCTCTGCTTTGATCACACGCTGGATCCATTGCAGACTTCCAGTCCATCCCTTCGTATTCGGATGGAAGTAGGAAAGCAACATGCTGATCGCCATGTCGCGCGGTTCACGCGTGACGCGGAACAGGACCGCGCCCGGAAGCACGGCAGCAACTGCGATCAACCAACGCCAACCTTCGAGCGTCTTGTCAAACGTCCACGACGCATCTGCACGCTTGAGCCGCGTCGCGCCGTGAAGGTATTGCGCTTGAAGCGCCGCAAGTTGTTCGCGAGGGAGCATTTGCAAGCCCTTCGGCCATCGACCGGAACTCACCACGCCATTCGCAATGCGATCGATGCCTTCGTACTCACCGATGCCGGAAACTGCTGGATGACGATCGAGCATCTGTTCGAGCAGCGTGGTTCCCGATCGTGGAAGCGCGGCGATCAACGCAACGCCAGTGACTGGCTCGACACGCGATGCGCAGCGCTCTGGCTGCCGCTCGATCAACTCTTGCTGCACGCGAACATCACCGACGAGTCCTTCGATGTCGTAGGGAGGCGTCAACGCTTTGTGAAGTCGAGTCGCAAGATCGAATGCCTCTCGGTAGCGCCCCGCCTTGTCGAGAAGTTGCACCGCTTCGAATCCCGCAACGCGGCGAAACACTGGATTCTTCGCGGTTTCCACGATCTGCGTGAGTACCACGATGGCGGCAGTCGGATCCGTTCGCGCCTGCAAACGCGCCGTCGTCATCACACTTCGCGGATCGTTCGTCCACGCACCGCGCGCAGCAACGAATCGGTCGAGGGCATCGCGGCGATGCGCGTAGAAAAGCGTTTCACTCAGCGTGATGCCTGCTTCGACTGCTTGCGGAAGCGCGCTTGCTGCGAGCGGTTCGAGTCGCGCCACGGCAGCATCAATGCGACCGAGTCGCTGCTCCACCATCCCACGCAACAGATTTGCTTGCGGATCATTCGGCGAGAGGCGCAACGCTTGCTCGAGATCATCATCCGCGTCGATCAACCAACCGAGATTCAGATTTGCGCTCGCGCGTCCAAGCCACGCGTTGAAGTTTCGCTTCGACTCAGCCAGCATCACATCCGCAATCGAAATCGCGCGGGTGAAATCGCCGCCCTCGAGGCAGCGTTGCAGCGCAAGCAGTGGTGTCTGAGCGGGCAGCACGCGTTCAATCTACCACTTGCGACCGAAGCCACGCGGCGAGTCGTTGCGCGCCTTGAGGTTCGTACTCAAAGCCAAGACTCGGTTCGAGAATCTCGAGTTCCATGAGGAGCGGATCGCCAGATGGTCCTCGCGCGACATCTACGCGCGCGTACGCAAGATCACCGAAGCCAAGCGACTTCACATACGCAAGCACGCGCTCAGCAAGCGCACGCTCTGCAGAGGTTGCCTGCACGCTTCCATTCGAGCCATTCGAATCGCCACTCCAGCGCGCAGACTTTGTGACGGTGTGCGAATACTCGCCGCCGAGAAACACAAGATTGCGCTCGCCGGAGCGAAGCACATCGTGAAGCAAGGGTTGCACGAGAAAGTCGCGATCGATATGCGCCGCACGATGCACGCGCGCCGTTGCTTGGTCTCCATTCGCAACTCGAATCGTCCCAAACGACCCCGCCGAAATCGCGGGCTTCAGCACAAGTTCACTCGACCGCGAAAACGCGCTCGACCAATCACATTCCTCGCCCTTCAAGAGCAACTCGGTTGGCACCACCGGAATCCCCGCGGCATGCAGTTCGAGCAAGTATCGCTTGTGCATGTTCCATTGCAGGGCACGAAGTGGATTCAAAAGACGAGTCACGCGATCAACGGACACGATCCATCGTTCGAACTGCTCAAGCCGCGCAACGTAGTTCCATGTTGATCGAATGAGCGCGAGATCAAACGATGACCAATCTGCTTTCGGATCTTCCCAGCACACCATTGATGTCTTGATGCCGAGTGGAACACACGCCGCTGCGAGCGGAAGCAAGTCGACATCCGCGTGAGGAAGTTCATGAGTTGTGACGAGTGCGATGTGCATGAGCCGTGCTTCGCCGAAAGAGTACTCCGCCTAACGAGAACCGGCGCAGTGCAAGCACCGCGCCGGTTCGAGAAATGCTGTGAGAATCAACTCAGTTGCGACGACGACGAGCCGCAATTCCTACGAGTCCGAGCAGCGCGATCGCGCCTGGTGCAGGCACAATCGAGAAGTCCGTCATGTCGAAGTGACCGTCGATGTTCTGTCCTGCGAGTGCGTTCGGCACCACGAAGCCGAGTTGCATTGCGCCAACATTCGACAGCACGGTTGCGTAGTTGGATCCCTCGAAGGAAACCCACTGCGTACTCGTGGCGGAGACATCGAAGGTCACGACGCTCCACACGTTTGGGGCGACCGTCACGGAGGCGAATGCCGCGGCGCCAGGGAAGTTTTGCGGAGTCGCAACACGAAGTGTGATCGTGAGTGCTTCAGCAAGATCATGTCGGAACGCGAACGACAACTCGGTCGCGCCCGCTGCGATCCAGTTTCCAGCGAACACGTTTCCGCTTGAGCCAAGCGATGCTGATGCGCGGAAAACTGTCGCGGGAAAGCCGCCTCCGCTCGTCGAACTGAGGTTCAAGAGGCTCGATACATATGCCTCGCCACTCGGTCCACCCGCAGCGTTCCAATTGAGCAGCGTGGCGCTCGAAGCTCCGCGCCAGTTTGCCGTGCCCGTGCTGAATGACTCGTTGAAGTCAGTGATGCCCGCATGTGCGGAACCTGTCGCGACGAATGCGATGGAGGTGGCGATCGAGAGATACAGAATGGTACGCATAGGAACCTTGAGGAGAAGCGATCCGCGATGGACTTTTGTAGTCCATGCGCGGCAGAGTGCGGGAACAGAGAACAATAATTTGTAGAGCAATTTGAAGATACGATCCACCTATTGGGGGCGAATCCTCGTGATTTAACGTGCACGACGCAAAATTATTGAGAGATATACGGACGCGAACCCGCCTGCGGTCTGCACGCAGGGGACGCGCGAATTGGCGCTCTCGAGAAAAACCGAATTCTGCCCGTCCCGAATGAAGAATTGAAGGCAAACTCACGTAGGCGAACTGCTTCGATAGAGCCTCGTTTAGGTACTCCGACCCATGATGCAACGCAACACGATCGCACCGTTCGCCGCAAGCATCCTCGCAACGTGCCTCTCCACAGTGTGCTCCGCGCAAACAATCACGCCGACGGTGAGCAACTGGAAGTTGAACCTCACAGGTCAGGCTGGTTACGGCGGCATCCTTGCTGATGTCCAACAAGTGCTGCACTCCACAAACTTCGTCTACGTGAAGAGCACGAATATTCCTTCGTACATGATCGGACCGTGGCCAGGAAATCCCGCTACGCCGTCGAATCAGAATTGGACGTTTAAGTTTCCAAAGACGGTGACATACACCGCCACTGGTGCAGTTGTTGGGCTCGGTCACGTCGGCGTCTTCACAAACGGCGTCGTCTTCTTCAGCGCACTTGATGCGATGAGCTACAACAACCAGAACATCTGGCATCAGTCTGCCGTGTATTTCGAAGCCGCGGGGTTTGATTCGTGCAAAGGGCATCCTGGACCGAGCCGCGCGTATCACACGCATCAGCTTTCAGGTTGCGTCGCGATGAACGATCCGACGAAACACTCCATGATTCTCGGATGGGGCTTCGATGGTGTTCCGATCTATGGTTCCTACGGCTACTCCGCAGTCGACGGAACTGGCGGCATTCGCCGCATGCAAAGTGGCTACCAGAAGCGTGCGATCACGCAGCGCACGACGCTTCCCAATGGCACCGCACTTCCGCCGAATCAGTACGGCCCTGCGGTAAGCGCAACCTATCCGCTCGGTTGCTACGCCGAGGATTATGTCTTTGTCATGAAGGGCGCGGACCTTGATGCAACGAATGCGCGCTTCTGTGTGACGCCTGAGTTTCCAAACGGTACATGGGCGTACTTCGCGACGATCGATAGCGCGTTGGCTCCTGCGTATCCGTTTCTCATTGGCGCGAGATATCGCGGCGTCGTGACGGCCGGCAACACTGGTCCAGGCGGCGGCCATGTTGTGATCTCCGAAGCAACCATCAACTTCACCTCCACGCCTTGCCTTGCAGATCTCAATGGTGATCGCGTCGTCGATGCAGCAGATCTCGCATCACTCCTCTCGCGCTGGGGATTCGGCGGCGGTCTCGGGGACCTTGATCGCAGCGGCGATGTGGGCGGCGGTGATCTCGCCATCCTGCTGAACTCTTGGGGTAACTGCTAAAGCGTCGAAGAGTGTCGCTGCATGTTCTTCGCAGGATTCACGAGCATTCTCATCACTCTCGTGCCACCGAGTTGGTCGGAGGTCGCTCCAATTCTCGCGAAGAGCTGCACGCCGTGTCATGCGGGAAACGGATCGGGCGCATATCCACTTGCAAGTGCGAGCGAACTTCGGCGTCGACGCTCGACTGTCGCTGAAGTGCTCGCGGATCACTCGATGCCTCCGTGGCTTCCAACGAATCCCGCGGGTTCATTTCTTCATGAACTTCGCGTCGATGCTGCGGATCGCGCATTGTTGCGCGCGTGGGTTGATGCGGGATGTGTCGCGCCTCTCGATGCGGAACCAACAATACGCGCGTCCTCCACACTCGTCGAACCTTCGATCGCGAGCATCGCGTTTGCTGAGGGTTGGAGCGCAGCGCCCGAAGAGCGCGACGCGATGCGAAGTTTCGCGGTGAGTCTCGGCAATACTGCAGCGCTCCGCATCAGTGCGTTGCGCGCGCACTTCGTGAATCCTGGCCATGTAGGGCACGTGACATTTGCCGCGGACAACAACGGCGAAGCGGAGCGACTCGATGCGCTCGATGGCGCGGACGGATTCAAACTCGCCGGCGACATAGGCGATGTCTCAAGTGGCTCGCTCCTTGGTGTTGGTGCCGATGGTGTGTTCGCGTTGCCCGATGGGTACGCGGTAGAAGTCAAACCCAACGCGACCATTGTCGCGGAAGTGCATGCGAGTGGACGCGGGAAGATCGAAAACGCTGGATTCACGCTTGAATTGTTTGCCGCGAAACCCGACGCGATGCTGCTCACCGCGCTTCCGGTCGGTTCGCGTGGCGCAACGCGGCAGTCGAATTCATCCGAAGAAACTGTGCGCACGATGTCCCCTGCGCTGCAACAGACATACGACATCGTCGCAGTGATCGCGCGCCCTGGACGACTTGCGCGTGCGTTGAAACTTTCCGTCGAGTCAACCGCGAATGATCGATCGCATGAACTTCTCACGATCCCGATCTACAACGGACATCGCGATAGACCGTATGCATTCGCGAAGCCTGTGCGGGCGGCTGCAGGGAGTCGACTTCTTCTCGAGACCACCTTTGAAACTGCATTGGCTGCGACGCAGTCGACACCAGAATGCGTGTTGCTCGTGCGTGTTGTCGACTCTCCGAAAACTGCGGCAATCGAATTCGCAGAATCGGCGAATGCTGCATCCACTCCGCGCGCGAAATCCGCTGCACTCGCAATTTCAACTGCAGTCCTCACGCCATCGCTTCGCGTCATGACACACGAAGTAGACGCGCAGCTCTACGAAGCACTCCTCGGTCGCTCCGCTGTCCCTCGTACAGGATCAGTTGCATCTGCAGGCGCGACATTCTTTGATGCACTGTTGTGGTGTAACGCCGCGAGTGAATCGCTCAGCAAACATCCGTGCTACCAACTCACCGATATCGAGCGCGATGGTTCAGGCGCCGCAACCTCAGCAGTCGTGACGATGCTCGATGGGGACGGGTTTCGACTTCCTACCACCGCAGAATGGACGGCACTTGCTGCGCTTGAGGATGTGGTCGATGCCGCTGGATCCCTGTGGGAGTGGTGCGAAGACGCCCGCGGTGAAGCGCGTGTGGTGCGAGGCGGATCGTGGGCGGATCCAGAA
>Ga0209553_1001379_pt1 | contig 12094 bp, 7 predicted proteins | sample LauGreFBDMM110DN_2_FD_188217 | JGI IMG/M metagenome (GOLD analysis project Ga0209553, IMG submission 188217) | Freshwater lake microbial communities from Lake Michigan, USA - Fa13.BD.MM110.DN (SPAdes) (version 2) | ecosystem: Environmental > Aquatic > Freshwater > Lake | place: Lake Michigan, USA...
CGATAGCCCATTTATTCCGAGTTTGATTCGCGCAGCAGAGGCGGGGAAGCAAGTGGCAGTGCTCGTCGAGCTTCGTGCACGATTTGATGAAGCGCGCAATATCGTGTGGGCGCGAAAACTCGAAGATGCAGGCGTGCATGTCGCATATGGCGTTGTGGGACTCAAGACGCACACGAAGGTCGCGCTCGTCGTTCGACAAGAAGCGGACAGCATTCGCTGCTACGCACATGTTGGTACAGGCAACTACAACTCGAAGACCGCACGACTCTATGAAGACATCGGTTTGTTGACCTGCGATTCTGCGATTACGGAAGACCTCGTCGGTTTGTTCAATTACATGACGGGTCGAAGTCGTCAGAAGGACTATCAGCGATTGCTCATCGCGCCAGTAGCGATGAAGCGGCGCTTTCTTGAGCTCATCGACGAAGAAGTCGAGTTCCATCAACGCGGGCAGAATGGTCGGATCATCGTGAAGATGAATCAGCTCGAAGATCGAAGCGTGACGGACGCGCTCTACCGCGCTTCAAAAGCAGGTGTGTCGATCGACATCATCTGTCGTGGGTTCTGCTGTGTTCGGCCGGGCGTGCCGAATTTGAGTGAGAGCATTCGTGTGTATTCAACGATCGGTCGCTTCCTTGAGCACAGCCGTATCTTCTGGTTTGGCCGTGGTGCAGCGGATCCGCTCGATGGAGAGTTCTACATCGGCAGCGCAGATTGGATGTATCGCAATCTCAACACGCGCGTCGAGTGCGCAACTCCGATCGCGATACGCGAACACCGCGAGCGGTTGTGGCAGATCCTTCAAATGCATTTGAATGATCGCCGTCAGCAGTGGCGCATGGCATCTGACGGTGCGTATACCCGCGCGTCGACGGCGGGTGTTGCGGAACACTCTGATGCACTCGTCGGTCCACATGTATTGCTCATGCGGCAGACGTTCGACGCGCAGCACGCTCGCTCGCACTGATCACGCGTTACCACGCGAGACGGCGAGGCATCGTGCTGCCAACAAGTCGAAGTGGTTGCACGTGATTGCCTTCGAGTTCGACATCAATGTTGTCATCGGCGATGACGGTGAGATCGAAGGTTGCGCGTCGAAGTGTGCGTCCGTTCTCGTACTCGAGCAGGAAAGCGCCGACCGCTTCTCCCTCTTCAGTCGTTGGTCCACTCACTCCACCGAGGAACGGAAATGCGGTGCCGTTGTCGACGGAGAATGTGAGGAGGGAGTTCACGCGATCGAGTCGAATCTCGATGACGCGATCGTCATCGTCGAGAAACTGAATCTCATCCGACGCGATGAAGCGCTCGCGCACATCACTCGGCATCGGACCAAACTCACGACCGTTTCGGACGAGGGCTTGCACGCGATGAATCACCAGTCGCGCGACGGTGTGCGTCGACGCTTGCTCAGTCGTGAGTTGATACGCCATGAAGCTCGCTCTGAGCGACACGAGCACCGCCGCGAGCAGCACGCTTGTGATCGAGAGTGCCATGAGCATCTCGATGAGACTAAACGCGCGGTGCTTTCGATTGGAGTTGTTCATCCTGCACTTCCGCCTTCTCGGTAACTGTCGCGTTGCGGAATCGCTGTGATCGGCCACGGGATTCCATCGGGCAACTTTGCATCGGGGTCGTAGCGAAGGCGGATCTCGCCAAAGCCTTGAAATCCAGCATCTTCTGGAAGAAGTCCTTCGCCATCGCCATCGAGTGGTCCGAAGTAACCGATCGTCGTGTTGAACGCTTCTGGTGCGCCGCCGTAGAAGAGAGGGCCGAGTCCTGTCGCGGGGCGATAGGTCAAGAGCAACGTGCCGTGTATTTCGGCGCTTCCGCGAACATCCATCACGCCAGCGATGACCGTGCCCTTGAGCTTCACGCGCGGCGTCAAGTCAGGATCGATGTTCTGTTCATTGGCAAAGCTTCCAACATCCACCGACCAGCCAGGAAGGAAGATCGAACTTCGCTGCATGTTGTCGAGCGCTTCTTCACTGAAGCCCTCAAGCGTCGCGCGAAGTTGTGCGCCGTCTGTTTGCAACATGATCTCTGGATCTTCTGGATCGATGAAGAATCGCGTTGGTCCAGTGAGCTGTACCTTGTTGCGCCAGTGCGTGTATTCGCCTGGCACATCGCCAGTCACTGCACCAAGGAAAGTGCAACCGTGAAATCGGAGTGCATTCGAGAGCACCTTGGTGTCTGGCACAGGAGTGCCACTGAGTGCGCTCTCCATTCCAGCAAAGCGCGGGATGTATGCAAAGGCGCCGCCGCCTTGATCGACGCGTTCGATCGCGCCTGCATAGTTCCAATTGATGTCGGTGCAGCCCGCGGTTGTTTCGACATATGTAACGCCTTCGAAGGTGCAGTTCACAAAGAGCGCATTCGTGCCTTTCGGAATGCGCACATTCCGAAAGGTCATGTTCGTGTAGATAGGGCGCTGAAAGTAGTCGTAGGCTGCGACAGATCCAAAGGGGAGTGCTTCATATGCAGCGGCGCTTGCTGCGGTGTAGGAACCGCCAGCGCTCGTGCCTGCAACCGTTTGTGTCGCGAGATTTCCCTGCGCAGTTGCCGCAAGCCATGATGCGCTTCCCGCGAAGTCTGCGGTCGAGACAAGTCGAAGTTCATCCGCAGGAACTTCAAATCGCGCAGGCGGAACATCCAGTGGACTCTTCACCGCACCCTGCGCGATGCCGCGCCATGCTTCGCCCGCGGCAGTTTCCCATGCGTCCATCGAGACACCAAACGCAAGCGCGCCCGTCACCTTCGCGTAGAAGTCGAGCGCGTTGAGTGCGCCATCGTCATAGCCAAGTCGAGTGTCGCTCGCATCGATGTCGCCGTCGCCATCACGATCTGGTGCGCGGCGGTCGATGAGTCGTGCGAGCTGCGCATCGATGTCGACAAACTCAATCGAGATCGCACCGAGGCCAGCGGCAGTAGCGCGTGCAGCGTCCCACCCAACGGCGCCATCGCCATCAGTGTCAAACTCCGCGAGAAAGAGATCGAATTCATCGACGTATTGATTCTGATCCCGATCAACAAGTTCAGGATGCGCCGAAAGGCCTTGCGACTCCTCGGGATGCGCGCCTCGCAGTCGTCCATCTCCATCGACATCATGTGCGATGACAGCATCACGAAGGGTGTCGATCTTCGCAGTCAGCGCTGGTGTGAGATAGCGGAAATCACTGCGCATCACGATCGGATCACCGTTGGCGGCAGTGAGTTCGCCCGCTTCAGTTCCGTAGCGCGTGCCGATTGGTCCATCGACGAGGACATTTTTCCCAACCATGATTCGGTTGGGGCTGAGTACCGCAAACTCGATGCGCTTTGCAAGTCGACAGCACATGCTCACCGTGCGCGACACATTGCCATCGGTGCCAGAACACACGACGAGAATGTCCGACGAATTCAGCACAGGCTGATACGACAGTCGAAAGAACAATTGGTCGTTGTTCGCTTCCATGCGCATCGGTGGGCAGAGCAGCGTGCCGTCATCGAGGATGCGGGGCAAGATCGAATCGCCGAGCGTGACTGCGAATGCGCTGCCATCCATCCCATGAACATCGCGCATCGCTTCCGCAAGACTCGCAGGATTTCCGTTGGCTGGGTAGCCGCTGGGCGCAGAGACAGTCACGCCGTCTTCGCCACTCCATGTGCCTTCCCACAGTCGATCCGCAAAGGCTGCATCGACGACGCCGCGCTTCACAACAAATCGCGAGGCTTCCGCAACAAGTCTGCGTTGCGCGAACACGAGTCCAGTCTCTGCTGCACTTTGCGCGCGAGAAACTTTCAGCGAGCTATCCGCGGTACGGAGATTGCCCTGCGCCACCACGGCCATCGCGCCTGCGAGCGATCCAAAGATCACCAGAAAGAGCATCGCGAGAACGCTCGATACTGCGCGGCGAGTGCGTTGAGATGATCGTGAGAAATGCATGAAGTGCGCTGCAATCCTTTCGCGAGGAGTGTCGTGATGAAGCCCCACCTCAATTGTCGTATTCACTTGGGCGCAAGCCAAGAAACTCGCGTCATTTCTCGCGGAGTTATCTCATCTATGGCTTGAAAGCGCACGGTGACGAGCACGCGAATCATGTCTGAGCCATTGTCGTCCACGGTTGTCACGATGTCGAACGGATCGACGCATTGCACGGTGACTTCCTGTGACCAACCTTCCATATTCGTGATGACTGCGCGCGCAGCCGCGAGTGGGCCGTTGCCAAGGGGTGCACTCCAGATCGTTCCCGTGCCGCCCTCGCCGTCGAAGTCATCGAGGTCGTCGTAATCTTCGATCGAATTTTCGTCGGGCTCTGGTCCCCAGAATGTTGTGCCCGTCACGGGATCGTGCGCGGGCAGTCGCCACGTCATTTCGCGAAACTCGTTGCCGAGTCGTTCCGCGATGGATGCATGCGTCGACCATTCGTTCTTTTTGAAGAACGCCTGCTGCGCTGACACGATAGAAACAACGCCGGTTCCAACAATCACAATCGCAAGTGCGGTCTCGATGAGCGTGAACGCGTGGCGAGTTCGAAGAGTGCACGTAGAACGGTGAGCGCGATGCATGAGAGTTCCTTAGTGCCCCGACACGAGACTGGACATCTTGAAGATCGGCAGGATGATTGCCATCGCGATGAAGCCGACGACGCCACCCATGAGGACGATCATGAGAGGTTCGATCATGCCGGTCACGGCCTTGATCGCGTCTTTGAGTGCCTTGGCGTAATAGTGGGAGATCTCGTCGAGCGTTTCGCCGAGTCGCCCGGACTCTTCGCCCGCGCCAATCATCTGCACAACTGCGCGAGGCAAGAGTGTGGTGCGTTGAAGTTGAGTCTGCACTTTCTTTCCTTGACGCACTGCGGAGGACACACTGCGCCAGAGTCGGCGGTAGTGTCGATTGCCGCTGACATCCGCAGTGATTTGCAATGCGTCGAGCATCGGCACGCCCGCGTTGAGCAATTCGCCCATCGTGTGCAACGAGCGACTTATGTAGAGCGCGCGGAACATGCGGCGAATGATGGGCATCGTGATCTTGAATTTATCCCACCAGAGCCCACCGAACTCCGTGCGAATGAACATGACAAAACTTGTCACGCCGCCGCCGGCGACGACGACGAGGATCCACCAGTACTGCACCATGAACGCGGAGAGACTCATGAGAAATCGCGTTGGTCCTGGCAGCGCGTCTTCTTTGCCTTTGAACACCCCCGCGAATTGTGGAAGCACAAAGGTCAAGAGAAACACCGTGGTACTAATCGCCATCATCGCGATGATGCCGGGATAGATACTCGCGCCGATCACCATCTTGCGCGTTTCGATTTCTTGCGTGAGGTATCCAGCAATGCGATCGAGCATCTTCGCGAATGAGCCGGACATTTCCGACGCGCGCACCATGTTCACGTAGAGGGGACCGAAGAGCTTCGGATAGCGAGCGATAGCGTCGCTGAAACTCTTGCCGCTCTCAACATCTGTGCGAATCTGCGAGAGAATGCGCTTGAACTTCGGATTGATCGTTTGTTCCGCAATGCCTTCAAGCGCTGCGCGAATGGAAATGCCTGCACGAATCATCACCGCGAGCTGCGTGGTGAAGTCGAGGATGTCACTCGACGAAGGTCCACTGCTGTAGTTCAGGATCGCGGAGAGCGTCGACTCCGTGCCTTCTTTGTTGGCCGTCGGCACCAACTGCACGATGAACTCGCCGCGCGCTCTGATGAGACTGGCAGCCGCATTGGCGTTCTCCGCGACGAGGATGCCCGCGTGCGTTTCGCCTTTGGCAGTTCGGGATTGGAAGCGGTAATGCGCCATGAACAAGTCCTCAGGCAGCGAGCATGCGATCGAGTTTGTCAGGGTGGCTTGCTTGCGCCACTGCGTCTTCACGCGCAATCATGCCGTTGAAGTACAACTCGGCGATGGCGTTGTCGAGGCTCTGCATACCGAGCGCGCGATTCGTTTCAATCACATTGGGGATTTCATACGTGCGCGCTTCACGAATGATGTTGCGCACCGCAGGCGTGCAAAGCAACACTTCGATCGCGGGAACCATTCCGGGACGATCTTTGCGTCGGAACAGCGTTTGCGACACGACTGCTTGCAGCGTGTTGGCGAGCATCGAGCGCACTTGGTTTTGTTGCCCAGCGGGATAGATGTCGACGATGCGTTCGACCGATTGACTTGCATTCACGGTGTGCAGCGTGGAGAGCACCAAGTGACCAGTCTCAGCAGCAGTGATCGCGAGCGCGCTGGTTTCAAGATCGCGCATTTCACCGACGAGGATGATGTCAGGATCTTGACGAAGCGCGTGGCGTAAGCCGCTCGCGAAAGTCGGAATATCTGCGCCGAGTTCGCGTTGCTCGATGAGGCAGCGATCGCTCGTGAAGGTGTATTCAACGGGATCCTCAAGCGTGATGATGTGCTTGCGATAGCGCTCATTCATCGCTTGAATCATTGCTGCGAGCGTTGTTGACTTGCCGGAACCGGTGTCGCCAGTCACAAGGACGAGGCCGCGCGGAAGGTAGGTCAATCGCGTGATGACTTCAGGAAGATTGAGCGATGCAAGCGCGGGAACTTTCGTGCGAATCGCGCGCAGCGCAAGCCCAACCACACCGCGCTGAAGATGTGCATTCACGCGGTAGCGTTTGAATCCTGCGATTTCGTAGGAGAAGTCAAGGTCGCGCACTCGTGCGAATTGTTCCGCTTGGTCTGTACTCACGGCACTGCCGAGCATGCGTCGCGTGTCTTCCGCGGTGAGCATCGGAAGATCCATCGGGGTCATCACGGTGTTGATGCGGACCGTCGGCGGATTTCCCGCGACAAGATGGATATCCGAAGCATCAAGTTCGTGCGCCTTGCGAAGAATGTCGTGCAGCATCAGGTTCCCTCGGGACGTCAGAGCGAACCAGGAACGGACGAGTTCCGGCTCTATTCTCTGTACACAGGATTGGAATCGACGCAACGCCGCGCGCGAGTGAGCGAGCGACGGCAATGTTTACGGAAAGGAATGATCGCAGCCCTATCCTGCAGGCGTAGGTGATGCAGGCTGCGGAGGCGGAATAGATGGACTCGCGCTCTGTGCTGCGGCCGCGGGCTTCACGCGCAGCGCATCCACGATGGCTGCAGAACCCTGAAACGTGCTTCGAGAATGCAGAAGCCCAGCTTCGCGCAGGAGTCGAGCGATGTTTCCTGGATCGCGATACGCCAATTCGCCAGAGACGGTGAGTGATGCGCCTGGTGCGGTAGACGCTGTCGCATCAAGTACAGCAGGGACCACGAGCGATTTTCGTGCATCGCCGGGAAGCACGGCAAGGGCTGCCCACGATCCGCCGTAGGTTGAGCCGTCCGGCGCGACGACGCTGTAGTTCCAGGTCTCGAGTTCAACCGCCTTGCCTTGCGTGTTTACGAGTTCGAACTCGAGTTCATACTCGTTCGCGCTACTGGTGGAATCAGCGCGGCGAATCGAGGTGAGCGTGATCTGTGGTGGTGCGATGGTGCATCCCGCGAATGCGCTCAAAGCGACTGCGAGAGACATATTGCGCGGATGGAATGGAACTTTCATCATCATCACGCGCGGAGCGTATCCGAACCGCGTGCTTTCGATGCAAGACTTTCGAGGTGGGGGCGAGCGGCTACGCTTCCATCGTGATGCTGTTCGCTTCGACAAGACAATGGCTGCTCGTAGGGTGCGTGCTTTTCTCCGCTTCATCGCTCTGCACCGCAGCGCATGCGCGGCAAGAACACGTGATCCCCGCGGTGGCGGATTCTCCGACCGCGCAAGCGCTCGTTGAACAAGCGCGTGCGCAAGCCTCCTCCAACGCCGCCGAAGCAGCACGCCTCGCGCGGAGATTGCTCGATGAGTTTGGTGATCGAATCGTTTCGACAGGGAACCCAGACGACGGAAACTTCATCTCGGTGGGACTCGATGTGGAGTCGCTCCTTCTTCAATCACCTGATGTGCTCGCGCGATTTCTTCGCAGCGAATCGGATGAAGCTGCGCGCATGCTTGCTGAACGAGGTCCTGCAGTCACAGTTGCGCGGCGATTGCTCACGCCTGCCGGGCTCAGCGCGTCGCTGATTCTCGCGGAGGACGCATTGCGAAGAGGGCAGTTTGATGCGGCGGTGGTCGCGCTTGATCGAGCGGCGCAGCATCCGCTGCTTGTCGTTCCCATCGATGGAAACGTGCAGCTCGTCCGTCAGCGTGCAGCCTATCTCGCCCTGCTCTCGATGAGTCTGCGTGCGCGAGGCGATGACGAACGATTACGCGATGTGCTTCAATCGCTGAAGGATCTCGCGACGAATCCTGCTGCGGCAGATGCGCTCGCGGCAGCAACGCGATTTGTTCCACCACCGCGCGGAGCAATCGTGTTGAGTGCGATGACGGGTGGAGCGCAAGGCGCACTTCCGAACGACGCGTGGCGCAAGATTTTCTCGAAGCCCCTCGAAGAGTCGATCTTCCTTCGTTTCTACGGACCCGAAGCACTCGCGCGGTTGCCCGAACGCGCAGCCGAACGCGCGCGTGCAGATGCATCGTGGTTGACTGGGGAATCCACGGTTTCTGGCGGCAACATCTTTGTGAGTGAAGGTCGCACGTTGCGCGCGTTTGATGCGACGACTGCGCAAGAATTGTGGAGTGTCGATCTTGCGTTGAGGGGCACTGGTCGGGAGACTGGAGTCGCGATTGATCTCTCGAGTGTTGCAGTACAGGGGTTTGATGCGGCAGTCATCGCAGGAAATGGATTCTCGAACGCGCGCACCGATGGCGGCCGAGTGTTTCTCGTCGATGTGCGCGGAGGCATGCAGCGCTGGAGTGTGTCGGTGGATGGACTCGAGGGTCGCGCTGAACTCGAAGGTGCATTTGCTGTGGGTACGCCCATCATCATCGGCGACTCTGTGTTGATCACAGTGCGACGGCCTACCACGCGATTAGAACAAGCCGACTCGGTGCTCGCGCTCTCGCGGAAGGACGGATCCATTCAATGGTTGACTCTCATCGCAGCGAGTGGCGGAACGCGCGCGGTGTCGATGCGCCGAGCGCCAGGGATGTGCCTCGATCACGGCGCACTCTTCGTCTCGACACCGCTCGGCGCGATTGCGCGCGTGCGGATTGAAGATGGCGCGATACAGTGGCTGCGTCGCTTTCGCGTCCCGCTGCGCGAGCCGAGATTTTCAGCGGAAGCATGGGAGTGCGCGCGTCCGGCGATCGTGATGGGCCGACTCTTGAGTGTGACGCCAGACGAAGCGGAAATCGTTTCGCTCGATGTGCGCGACGGCGCGACGATTGGTTTCGCGGTGATTGGTCCTGGCACTGTGTGGGGAAGTCCGCGATCGTTACTCGCGAGTGATGCGATGCTGCTCGCAATCGGCGGCGATATTGTGGCGTTCGATCCCACGAATCTGACGACGCCAATTTGGACACTGAGTGAGACGGAGGCGACTGCGTGGGGAACACGCGGTGGGCGTGACAACCGCGGGGGGATCCGAGGCCGCGTGAGCATCGCGGGGGAGATCGTGCTCGTGCCGAGCGTGGATGATCTTTGGTTCGTTCGTCTCTCTAATGGAAAGCGCATCGCGAGACTTGAAACGAAAGAGCCTGTAAATGCAGTGCTCGCCGAGGATCGCGTGGTGACGGTGGGTGTCGATCAACTTTCCGTCTACATGTCAGGCCTTGACGCTGTCGCTGCACTTCGCGCGCGCCTCGATGGTGCGCGTGATCCTTCCGCAGCCATCGCGTTGTTTGATCTTGCGCGAGACACTGGCGATCTTGCGCTCGCACTTGATGCAGCGCAGCGCGCATGTTCCATTCTCTCGACGCGTGCAGGGGATCCCTTGCGAAGAGTCGTGGGCGATCGGCTTGTCGAGAGTGCGCCGAATGCTGGAGAGCTCGGTGAACGCTACCTCGCGCTTGCAACGGAGATCGCGGACGACGATCAATTGCGCGCGCGTTTAGCATTCGCGCGCGCGGAGTGGTTTTCGCGTCGGGGTAATGACGATGCTGCAGTGGAAGCATGGCGCGCGATTGCCGCAGCAGATGTCGGTGAAGTCGCATTCGTTGAAGATGGCGCGGTGCGTGCGACGCGAAGTGTTGCGGTGCGGGCGCTTGCAACATTTCTCAGAGAGCCGGCGCATGCAGCGGCGCAATCGGCATATGAAACGCGCGCGGATGCTGCGCTGCAAGCACTCACAAATGAGCTGACAGCGGATGCATGTGTTCGATTCGTTGAGTCCTATCCGCGCACTGCTGCAAGCGCGCGTGCGGCACAGCGAGGATCGGAAATCCTTATCGCAGCAACACGCACGCGCGAGGCGAGCGCAATCGTTGCAATCGCACTTCGCGAAGCGCGTATCGCTCCTGCGCGCAGTGATCTCCTCGCATTACTGCGAGCCGATGCATCCTTCGTGGATGGCCGTTCGTTACTGCCGCGCCTCGGTGATCCGACATTCGAAGCCACTGAGTTTCCTGGTCGACTTGTTCGTCGCGCGTTCGATGCGCTCGCGCCCCGTGCGAGAAACTCCGTGTACGTGATGGAAGAGTTTGACCTCGTCGCGCGCGACATTCTCGACTTCAAAGAGCAGTGGCGACTCCCGATGATGGATCGTGATCCAGTCTTACTCACGGATGGCGCGCTGCTGATTTTTTCTGAGAGCGCGAAGGATCGTCCGGAGCATTGTGTTGCGATCAATGCAACGAGCGGCGCTGTCCTTTGGAGAACCGCGCCGCCTGATGAAGTGTTTGGACCACTCCCTCGCATCGATGGAGAGCCTGGTGGCGTGCGCACGTTGCCCGAGGGCACGCCTTACTTTGCAGGTCAGTTACTTGCGTCGATTGCAGGGGATCGACTCGCGATCGTGCGACGCAATGGCGATGCTGCAACGTTTGATCCGCGCGATGGAACTCCAACGGTCATGCGCGGAGTGATGTCGCAGGTGTACGTCACAGCGAGCGACGAACAATTTCTTGCAGTGGGCGGTCGTCGCATTGAAGGCGATGCCACGCGTCCAGTTGTCGCGCTCTTCGATCCCGCAACACTCGCGCTTCAAGCGACGTTTGCAACTGCAAGCGGTGGAGACGTTCGGTGGATCAGTCGATCGAAACGAGGAGAGGTCGCAGTCGGTACGACGTCGGGTATCGAAATTTGGTCACTTGCACCAACAACGAATGGTCTGTCCCCGCGCTTCATGACTGGTGTTGCAGATGCGCGAAGTTGGGACTCGGTGTCACCTGTGTGGTGCGAGGATCGGTTGTTCGCGCTCGATCGCAATGGACGGCTTCTCGGCGTTGGGTTGTGGACTGGTGGACTCTTAGAGATTGGATTCGGTGACGGTTCGGCAGACCTTGCACGGACTGTTCGCGCGTTGAGCCCGTTCGGCACCGATCTGCTTGCGCATTCCGACAATCGAGTTGCGCTCATCAATGCCTCGGGCGCGGTCATTGGTCGTGACTCGAGCGTCGGCGATTTGAACTTCATCTCTGCTGTCCTCGGGCAGGACCGAATCGTGCTCGTGAACGGCGTCGGTGGACGGCAAGCGCCCAATGCGATGCGCACTGCGCTCATTTCGGAGTACATCTATCGCCTCTCGGTTGTGGATCCAACGGCCGGACTGCGCCTTCTTGGCGAATCGGTCGAGGTTCGATCGGTGAATCAGAGGTTCAACCGAACGATTGGCGTGGATGGGTGGATTCTCCTCTCAAATGACACGACGACCGTTGCCGTGCGATTCGAAAAATCCTCAAAACCTTCCCCGATTGAGGGTTGACAGAAAGCCGATGGGGCGCGACAACTTCGCCCCTGCCCGAACTCGTGGGCAACTACAGAGTGTGCCGATACAGCGCGCCTGTTGGCGGATTGTTTGAACTGAAACCGGTTGGAGTTTTCATACCAATGACCATGCCCACGATTATTCTGCATCGCAACAAAGTTGACACTCGCTTCGCGAAACTCGGCGCAACGCCATCGTTTTCATTCGTCGCCGCTGACGAGGATGAGGACGAAGCCGATCTCAGTTTCCTCGAAGATGATGATGAGTTTGGTGAAGATGATGTAGACGAGGACGAAGCCAAAGAAGAAGAAGAGGAAGAAGAAGAGGACGACGACGACGACGACTTCGGCGATGACTTTGAAGA
>Ga0209553_1001385_pt1 | contig 12064 bp, 10 predicted proteins | sample LauGreFBDMM110DN_2_FD_188217 | JGI IMG/M metagenome (GOLD analysis project Ga0209553, IMG submission 188217) | Freshwater lake microbial communities from Lake Michigan, USA - Fa13.BD.MM110.DN (SPAdes) (version 2) | ecosystem: Environmental > Aquatic > Freshwater > Lake | place: Lake Michigan...
AATGTGCGGACATGGTGTGTTTCGCTGCGCTGCACGCACACGAGTGCTCTGTCACGCATTCATTGATGGGTTGTGTGCCACTGGCTTTGCCAGTGCTCCCCAGTTGCAGGAAGCACTGGCAGAGCCAGTGGCACACATCAAAACATGAATGACAGATCACTACTTTCTACCCGACGCTTCCAGATTTCAGGCTCTCGCACATGCAACTCGCAACTGTTCTGACGCCGATGTCCGACGAAAACCTGCAACTGGCAGCTCAGTGCGGAGTCACGGACGTCGTGCATCGCTATCCGGGCTCTGACGCCCGAGTGCTGCAACTGGCGCAGGAACGTATTGCTTCGTTCGGCATGCGCCTGGCGGTTGTCGAAGGATACCTGCCTATCGAAAACATTAAGCTCGGGTGCGATGACGGATCAGAGATCGAAGCATTGAAGTTGCTGATTCGTCAGATGGCTGATCTGGGGATTCGACGACTGTGTTACAATTTCATGGCGGGCACAGACTGGTGTCGAACGCAGTTGGACGCACCGGAACGCGGCGGAGCCAAAGTCACGGCGTTTGATCTCGCAGAAGTGGAGCACGCCGTGCGCCTGGGCTATCGGCCACCGAATGCGGAATTCGATGCGCTGGCTCGGCAATTGACTCCGAAAAAACTGTGGGATCAGCTCGAACGCATGCTCAACGAACTCCTGCCCGTCGCGGAACAATGCGGTGTGATTCTGGCCATGCACCCGGATGATCCGCCATTGCCGGAGCTGTTGGGGAAACCTCGCATCATGCACAATGTCGCTGGATTTGATCGACTATTGTCGCTTGCTCCCAGCCCGTCGAATGCGATGTGTTTCTGTCAGGGCACGTTTGCCACCATGAAAGTTGATATTCCGGCAACGATTCGACACTTCCGTTCGCACATTCAGTATGTTCATTTTCGCGATGTACGGGGCAACACGCAGTCATTTGCGGAAACGTTTCATGACAATGGTCCGACCGATATGGTGGCGGCGATGCGGGCTTTTCGGGACATTGGCTTCACCGGCCCCATACGCCCGGATCATGTGCCACAGATGGTGGGTGAAGACGACGGCGAACCCGGCTATACGATGCGCGGCCGGTTATTTGCCTATGGATACATGCGCGGGCTGATGCAGGCAACGGAGTCGCGATTCTGCTAAAATGGGATTTGAAATTTGATATTTGAAATCTCAAATTTGAAATCTCAAATTGAATTGATCAGGCTCCCGGCACTGTCCACCCACAACACCCTTTCCATTGCGACAACTCAATATGACTGATGCACGACGAAATCCCTATAATCCCTATGAATCGCCAGCAACAAATCCTCGTGAAGCTCCATCGGCAGTCGAAACAAACGAAGCTTTTCTCTTCAATGCCGGCCAACGTGATCACGGCTGCCTTCCGGACTGGCAAACGGGCGATTTGCCGGAACCGCTGCCATTCAATACTCGCAACATTCTGCGGACGATCGGGCCTGGAGCCATCCTGCTGGCCGCATCGATTGGCGGTGGTGAATGGATCGTGGGCCCGATGGTGGCAGTGAAGTACGGCACTGAGATTCTGTGGATCGCGTCGGTCGCAATTTTTCTGCAGATGATCTTCAACTTGGAAGCCATTCGCTACACGCTGTACTCCGGTGAACCGATTCTGACGGGCATCATGCGGCTTCGCCCCGGTTCGCGTGTCTGGGGAATCTTTTATATCGTGATGGGGATGATCCAGCTCGTCGCACCAGCGATGGCGTTGGGATGTGCGAACGTGCTATTTGCGGCAGCGGCAGGTCGCGAACCAATCAAGGCTGATGCCAACTCGCTCCTTTGGATTTCCTTCATCGTTGTTGCCGTCGGAGTCATGTTGCTGCTTTCCGGAAAGTCCGTGGAGAAAGTTCTAGAGCGACTTTCGTGGGGCATGGTCATTTTCATATTCAGTTTTTTGATCATCGCCAACGTCCTGTTTGTGCCGTTTGAAATCTGGCAACGCACGGCGATGGGTTTTTTGATTCCACACGGTCTGCCGGCGGAGGCAGACTTCATGTTGCTGGCGGCGTTCGCGGCCACGGCTGGATCCGGAGGACTTGGTAATTTGGCGATCTCAAACCTGAGCCGTGATAAGGGTCTCGGAATGGGAGCCTGGATGGGATCATTCGGCGGACTCATGGCCGAAGAGAACTCAAAACTGGCAACGATCGGCCGCGTCTTTCTTCCGACGGTTGACAATCTGCGTCGCTGGACGATCTGGTGGAGGTACACGCTGCTGGACCAGTCAGTTCTGTGGGCGATGGGCTGTGTGCTGGGGATGTTTCTCAACGTGAATCTGGCTCTGGCCATCGTGCCGCCGGGAACCGTGCTGGAAGGCTATGCCGCCGGCGCGTTTCAGGCACGTCATATGGCCGAACAATTGTGGAGCGGGTTCTGGGTGCTGGCTCTGATCAACGGATTCTGGATTCTGTTTTCCACGCAGCTCGGCAATGCGGACTGCCTGACGCGGATTGTGGCGGATGTCCTGTGGTCCGGCTGGCCTAGAGTTCACAGCATGTCCGCCAGCCGTGTCTACGCTAGGTTGCTGCTCGGCTTTACAGCAATGGGAATCGTCGTGTTGTCGCTGGGTGACAATGCGTTGTCGCTGTTCAAAATCCTTGGTGCCTTCGCAGGGCCGATTCTTGCCGTCGGCGCGTTTCAGATTCTGCGGGTCAACACCCGTTTTCTACCCAAAGAAATTCAGCCGCCGATGTGGCGGCGAGTCGCGTTAATCGGGTGCGGAATTTTCTACGGCTGCATTACGCTGGCGCTGATCGTGAAACAGGTCACGGGGAAGTAAGCGTCCGGGGCGATCGACAACCGACACCGACGCCTGCGGCTTGCCGTCAAACTACTATGCTTCACGACGTGATGATTGAGAGAATTGGCGAGCGGCATGCGTCAGCTTGCCGGTACAAAAACGAGGTACCGGAGGGCTCACGCCAATCCGCTCGCCGGACTCGGTTCTGGCTGCGCGGAGTTTAAGACGACAGTCCACAACTGCGGCGAAATTCAGAGATGCGAGCGTCGATAACCCGGATGTCCCGCATCAAACAGTTCCGGTAACCAGCGGGCTCCGATGCCGGAGCGTTGGGGAATCGCCATGTGGCCATCCACGATATTCACGTTTTCATCTATCAATGCCGGATAGAGCGTGGCGATGTGTGCCCGCACGGTTTCCTGAAATGCGACGCCGGTATTTGCGGCCGCCACGTTGACGCCGGCCAGCAGCGTGAACGGCCCGGTGCAGTCGTGCATCAGCGTTGGCACGTTGTACAACTGAGCCAGTTCTGCAATGCGCCGAGTCGCCGAGATTCCGCCGACCCACGTAGGATCGATCATCACATAATCTGCGGCGCGTGCTTCCAGAACCTGACGGTAGTCGTCGGCCATCACGAGCATTTCACTCACGGCAATCGGCACATTGATCTGAGCGCGAAACGCAGCCATCGCATGCATGGAATCCGGACGCAGAATGTCTTCCATCCACAGCGGTTGCACGGCATTCATTCCCTCCGCAATGCGCCGCGCGGCGGCGAGCGAAAAAAAGCCGTGACCATCGAGCATGACTTCGATCCTGTCGCCGACTCGTTCACGGATCTTTTCGAACGGTTCCACGCCTTCGCGGATATCCTCCCAGGACAGGTAGTGGCCTCCCTGACGGCGGTAGACGGCATCGAACGACCACAGCTTCATGCCTTTGTATCCCAGAGCCGTGAGTTCTTCGGCCAAATCAGCGGGTGAATTCATACTGGCCCAGTTGTCTTCCAGTGGTCCTGGTTGTCCGGGATCTCCATGTCCTGGCCAACCTGATGCCGACGGAGTTTTCCGATTGGATCGACCATAAAATGGACCACCGCAACTGTTGTAGACCGGGACGGCATCACGGACCGGACCGCCGAGCAGTCTCCAGACAGGCTGCTCGGCCAGTTGTCCGGCGATATCCCATAGCGCGAGATCGACGGCTGACAGGGCGCGCAATTCTGCACCGGTTCCGCCAAACGCGGTCATCCGCTCGTAGAGAAATCGCCAGTGGCTCTCGATCGCGCGGGCATCACTGCCCAGAAGTCGAGGAGCCATGAAGTCGTGGATCACGGCCGCCGCCGCGGTCGGGACATAATAGGTCTCACCATGCCCGATCACCGGAGTGCCGCCAACTGAGCCAGCGTCCGTATGAACACGCAATGCCAGCAGCCCCGGCATCACATCGTGTGGAATCACAGTCTCCAGAGCCGTAATGCGTGGCCCACTGCGATATGCATGTGCCTGAGTCGGCCCGGATGCCCGTTCTGTAAAATCTGTCATTGGTCAAGCTGTTCCTTTGGTAATCAGTGTCATTGAGCGCTCTGGCCCTTGGCATGGACAGGCGCGGCGATTGTACCAGCAAGCCACAACTCATTTTCATTTTTGTTGTAGCGTAATGTTTTCTTGCCTGCGCGTCGCTCACGCTGGCTCATGGAATTGCAGCAGCTGGCCAGTTTGCGATTTCGTAGGGCGGGACCAGCGTATGGTGTTCGTGATCAGGATTGACTCGTTTAATCGCGTGCCCAGCGGGCCGCGATTGTTCTATTTCAGATTTCGTATTTGAGATTTGAAATACGAAGCGCGGGGCGTTGCCCACGCGGTTAAACGAATTTTCCATCCTCAGCGGCGACAGGTCTATGTCGCCTGCAACAGCGTCCGCAGTCGCACAGTGACTTCGTCACGAGTCAGCGAACCGCAGGCCACGTCGAGTCAGATACTTCAGGCGACCGGTCATCACGACAGCCTGCGAAAGAGTTGGTCATTTTTTTCAATGAGCCGCCGAGCTGTCAATCCAGCAGTAGTTGCATCAATAACAGTGCGATTCACCGGCGTGATTGTGATCATTCCGCCGGGATGCGCTTCGACATTCACCTCATCGCCCGGCTTCAACCCCACTGAACTCAAGAGCGCAGCGTCAAAGACAATTCCGTGTGCGTTACCGACTTTTTCGATGGTCTTCGTCATCCCGGAATACTCTGTTCTGCTAGGTGACATGTCAAGAAACCCCGTTTTTTTGAATGATTTCATATCTGAGCGACAACGTATGAACTACATCCTTTCAGCCACACTACCATGAAGACATGCAGGAAGTGTTTGTGCTGTTGAGCGGCAACGTGACCATGACGTGCGGCGAACAAACAGTGACGATGCAGGCTGGCGACACAATGATTGTCGATCCCGAAGAGGTTCATCAGATGCATAACGTAGGCGATGTTGTTGCGGAATACATCGTGTTCGGGATTTGTGCGCAGAAGGGTGGACGGACGGTTGTGGTTGGCTGAAGCTGCTTGTTGTAATACGTCCGCATTAAGATGCACATTCTAGTCCGTCGTCAGATGAGCGGACATGGCAGCACACAAATCACTGGTCCCCGAGTGATTCTCGATGGCATACTCGGACAAGAATGTCCAAGCTACGGGAGTCGCACTCGATCCGGCGAGTCAAGCTACAGGAATCAAATAATGCCCACCAAAATCACGGCCTTCGAAGCATTCGACATTCGCTTTCCAACCTCGCAGCATCTGGACGGTTCGGATGCGATGAATCCCGACCCAGACTACTCGGCCGCCTACGTGGTGCTCCGGACAGACGCGGCCGACCGCTGCGGCTACGGCATGACGTTTACGATCGGACGGGGCAATGAGATCTGCGTTGCCGCCATTCATTCGCTCGCGACGTTGCTGATTGGCCAGACTGTCGAATCGCTGATGGCTGAACCTGTGATTTTGTACCGCAAGCTCACCGGAGACAGTCAACTCCGGTGGGTTGGTCCGGAAAAGGGTGTCATTCATCTCGCCGCTGCGGCCGTGATCAATGCCGTCTGGGACTTGTGGGCGCGGATTTTGAACAAGCCGGTCTGGCAAGTTATCTGTGACATGACGCCCGCCCAGTTTGTGGCAAGTGTGGATTTTCGATACCTCACGGATGTGCTCACCCCACATCAGGCCATGGAACTTCTTGAGCGTCATACGGCGACGCGTGCGGAGCGGATCGACGAACTGCAAGGTGTCGGCTATCCAAGCTACACGACATCTGCGGGCTGGTTGGGGTATTCGGACGAAGCCTTAAAACAGAAATGTGCCGACCTGAAGGCGCGGGGGTGGAGTCATTTCAAGATTAAGGTGGGGCGGGATCTGGATGACGATCGCCGCCGCTGTCGCGTGTTGCGTCGGGAAATGGGCGATGAGGCCCATATGATGATCGATGCCAATCAGGTCTGGGACGTGCCGCAGGCGATCGAATGGATTCGTGAGCTGGCTCCGTTTCGTCCTTGGTTTGTGGAGGAACCGACGTCGCCGGACGATATTCTTGGCCATCGCGCGATTGCGGAAGCGGTCAAGCCGATTCGGATCGCGACCGGGGAAATGTGCCACAACCGGATCATGTTCAAACAGTTCATGCAGAGTGGCGCATTGCAGGTCTGTCAGTTGGACAGCTGCCGTTTGGGTGGCGTCAACGAAGTCATGGCCGTGCTGCTGCTGGCGGCAAGATTCGGAATCCCCGTATGTCCTCATGCGGGCGGTGTGGGACTTTGTGAATATGTCCAACACATCAGTATCGTGGACTATGTCTGTGTGTCTGCGTCAATGGAGGATCGTGTGGCTGAATATTCCGATCACTTGCACGAACATGTTTACGATCCGGTTGTCATGCGCCAAGGTCGCTACATGCCGCCTCTGGCTGCAGGTTACAGCGTGCAATTCACGGAGGCTGCATTGCGGCAGTTTGCGCGGTAAGTTCACATGCCTGATTCGTTGCCCCGTCACGAGGAATCCGGCGGATAAGACTTATGTGCCTGCCGCTTTTTTGCCAAACCACTCTGCCGTGATCCGCAGGCCATCCGCGACGGTGACTGTTGGCCCGAGAAGTTCTGCGAGGCGATCGGCATCTAGCAGGGAACGTTCTACGTCACCAGCGCGGCGGTCGCCGTAACGGATCTCACTGTTACTGGACAGCGTCGTGCGAATATGTTCGGCTAGTTGGAGTGTATTGGTTTCGCGACCGGTTCCGACATTCAGCACACGTTCAGGAATTTGGCCCTGCAACGCGGCCATATTGGCTTTCACAACGTCGGCAATAAAAACATAGTCACGGACGCAGCCGGGATCTCCGATCGTCTTGCGCGCGAACACACTGACCGGTTCGTTGGCCCACATCCGGTTACAGAAGATGGCCACAACACCCGCTTCGCCATGCGGATCCTGTCGCGGGCCATAGACATTCGCATAACGCAGCACGGTAAAATTTAAGCCATGTTCGTGGCGAAAACAGGCGAGGTATTTTTCGACGGCAAACTTGCTGCAGGCATAAGGACTGAGCGGCAGCGGAATGGTTGAAATCGACGCGCGTGTCCCGTCTGGGACTTCCCCATAGATGGCACCTCCCGTGCTGGCAAAAACCAAATGCTCGACCTTGTAATTGATGCACGCTTGCATCACATTGATCGAACCGATGAGATTGATCGAGGCATCTTTCTGCGGTTCGCGGACACTCACCGCAACGCTGGCCTGAGCCGCCTGATGACTGACAGCGGTCGGTTTGAAACTTGCAAAGGCGTTATTGAGGCTGACAGGATCCTGAATGTCGACCTGAAAAAATTCCGCGTCCGGAGGAACGTTTTCGCGGCGTCCGCTGCTCAGGTCATCCAGTACGGCAACTTTCCAGCCAGATTCCAATGCTTTGTCCGCCAAGTTACTCCCAATAAATCCTGCGCCGCCGGTGATCAAAAGTCGCATGTTTCGTGGTCCTGTGTCCGTTAATTTATGGATCTCTGTCAGTACTTTATTCGCAATTCTTCAATTTTAGGCAACCAAAATCTGATTGCCGAGTTCTCTGTCGTGGCGGTGTTCCACAGAAGCCGCTTGTAGCGATCCTTTCGATAATCAGCCGCCTGAGTAACGCGACATTCGCCGTCAGCCGAGCAGGGCAAAATAATTGACTGGAGCTGGATTCGCAAGAATTCTTGAGTTCTGTCGGTTTTCGCGACGGGACGGAGGCAAGCAATTTCTGGTTGCTTGCCTGCCGCACGGGCAAGCTCACGGTTTACGATCCCCCAAAATTCATCTTTGGCCCTCGCCGAATGGGAATAATCTCAAGTTGTAGAGACTGTATAAATTACCTTGATATCCTGATTTGACAGGCAGTCCAATCGCCCTTAACGTTACACATTGCCCTTTCTCTTGTGCTTGCGTTATTTGCGTGGGCAAGTGGGCTCATATTCAACAAATTGGAGGTTTTTATGAAGTTGACTCGTTTGCTTTGTTTGGGTGCTCTGGCTGGAATGATCACTTTTGGTGATTTCGCTCAGGCTGGTCATCATCAGTCCAAAGGGTCTGCTGGATCACTCGGTAGCACTGCCGGATCAACCGGATCGTCAGGCGACTATGGTTCGACTGGATCTCACGGATCATTGGGCTCACGAAGAGAGCGACGCTCGGCTGCATCTTCTGGTTCAACAGGGTCATATGGTTCGGCTGCATCCACAGGGTCATATGGTTCGGCTGCATCTTCTGGTTCCACAGGGTCATATGGTTCGGCCAGATCTCAGAGATTAGCGGCATCACATGGTTCAATGGGATCACATGGTTCGGCGGCTTCGTCTGGTTCAACGGGATCACATGGTTCGGCCCGATCTCATCGAGCGGCAGCATCTCAAGGTTCAACTGGATCATACGGTTCAGCGGCATCACATGCTTCGAGCGGTGGATCTTCAGGTGGTCGGGTACCGCGTCGTGTCGTTCGTGGTTCACACGGATCCACAGGTTCAGAGATGCTTGGATGTCCACAGGCATCCACGGGTTCCTATGGATCGGTTTCGACCAGTATTTCGAGCGTATGGTAGTTTGTGTCGGCAGGGTCGCGTTTGGCGGCAGCGTGTTGAAGGTGAAATTTCGGAAACGCCATCGGGTCACTAGGAAAACTGGCTGACCGTTTGGCGTTTCTTTGCATTCCGGCACTAAAAAATGGAAGAGCGATGGAGTCTGCTCAGCATTTCGTGGACGTTCGCGTCAGGGAGAACGCGCGCGAACGGCAAGATGGTTCTTTGGTAGTGGCCCGCACCGATGATCGTCGGTCTCAAAAAACTATTGGGAAAAATCGGCTACGCAGTTCTCAGTCTGTGGCTGGTGTTTCACGTCTTTGCCGTGTTTATTTCACCCGCTGCCATGCCTCCGTCCTCACCGCTGTTAGAAGACGGTTACCGGTTTGCACTGCCTTACAATGAGGCATTATTTTTGAACCATGGTTATCACTATTTCGCGCCGGACCCTGGTGCCAGTACGCTGATTGCCTGGGAGATTCCGCGGGACGGTGAGGCACCTGCGGTGGGACGATTTCCCGACGTCTCCGTTTGTCCGCGCCTATTATATCATCGTTACTTCATGCTAGCCGAAAATCTGTGGGCGTTTGACGATGAGACTCAGCAGGACATCCTGAAAGCCTATGCGCGGAATTTGGCAGCTCAGTTTGGTGCGGAGCGAATTTCACTCAATCGCGTCAGCCACGAACCATCATCGATCATGCGTTTGCAGGCTGGTGGAAAGCTGGATGATCCGGAGACGTTTCAGGAGGAAGTGCTCGGCCATTTTGATTTTTCTATCGACCTCGATGCGGCAAGTTCGTCAGCGGGCCCGAAATTTTTGAGGTAGCACAGTCGTGAGCGAGCAGCGTGATCCTTATTCTCGGGCAAGTATCCTGACGTCAGTTGGGCGGAGGTTGGATCATGGTTTCGCGGCATGGCATCGTTTCTGGTTTGAGCCGCTGGACCCCTTGATGCTGGGCGTGATGCGATTGCTGACGGGCTGGCTGTTGATCTACAACCTGTTGGTCTGGTCGCTGGAGTTGGAAACGTTCTTCGGGCGGAACGGGCTGCAGCCGCTGGCAGCCGTGCAGCGGGTGTATTCCTCCCGCTGGATATTTTCGTTCTGGCTATGGGTTGCTGATTATAATTTGTGGCCTGTGCACATCGTCTGCATCATCGTCGCCGCCCTGTTCTGCCTTGGAGCAGCGACTCGGGTGACATCGATTTTGGCTTTTTTAATCACGATCTCCTATTCGCAGCGGGTGCCGGTCGCTAATTTCGGATTTGATCAAATACTAGGCATGATGTGTCTGTACCTTGCCTTAGCACCGTGCGGCGCGGCGATGTCTGTTGACATGCTGCTTCGCAGGTGGTGGCAGCGGCGGAAAGGTCTCGATCCGAGTGTCGCACCGGTCCGGTTGGCGTCGGCTCGAATGGCCAGTCGTCTGATGCAGTTGCACTTGTGTGCCATCTATTTTTGGTCAGGTTTTTCCAAGTTGAAAGGTCCAACATGGTGGACCGGCGAGGCCATGTGGAACATCATCGCTAACCAAGAATACCAAACAGTTGATCTCACATGGATGGCATGGACACCGTGGCTCCCGTATTTGATAGCGCATGTCACCATCGCATGGGAGGCATCCTTTATTGTCCTCATTTGGAATCATCGACTGCGGCCTTTTGTATTGACGATGGGGGTCGCGATGCACTTCGGGATCGGGGCGTTTCTTGGAATGTGGACGTTCGGACTTATCATGACATTTGCATATCTCTCGTTTGCCGATCCGGAGATCTGGCGAATGCGTTTGAGCAGATTCAACGCATTGACGGTCAGAGCACGCCTCCTCTCCGCTGCTTGCTTAATCCTGCTCATCTCGGGTTGTGCGGCCGCACCGGATTCGCCGGAGTTAATGCTGGCACGCGCCAAAATTCTGATGGATCGAGGCCAAGGAGCAGAAGCCATTCCAGTGCTCGACCTTGCCTTGCAGACCATGCCGCAGGATCCAGAAATCTACTATCAGCGAGGCCTTGTGTATGAAAGTCTCAACCTGCCCGAGAAGGCCCTGGCGGATTATGTCGCCTGTCTGCAACTGGATAAGCGGCGCACCGACGCGCGCAACAACAAGGCGGTGCAGCTGGCGAAATTGAAACGCTTCGACGAAGCGATCATTGCCTTCTCAGAACTTGTTGATTTGGATCGAGAAGATTTCCTTGGATACCGCAATCGAGGACTCTGCCGCTTTGAGATGCACGACAATGCTGGCGCGCTGCAGGACTATGACACCGCCCTAGAGCTGAACCCCGACGATTCGTCTGCGTGGTTTCAGCGTGGTAACGTCCAGTTGTCCCTGAACAATCTGGACGCTGCGGAAAGCGATTTTTCACAGGCACTGGAACTCGACACCGAATTTGCCAAAGCGTGGATGAATCGTGGCGTCGTGCGGTATCGCAAAGGGGAAAAATTATTGGCGGCGGAAGATCTGACGAGGGCGCAGGAATTGGACAGCAATATCGTCCTGCCCGCTATCGATTTCTTCAGTGACGCTCCGCCTTCCGCTGCTATCGCAGACGTCAGGACTGTGTCGGTGTGGGACAGTTGCCGTCCGTTGATTGAAGCAGAATTGGCTGACCGAGGATTTACAGAAGTCGTTTTTGTGCGAGAGTTCCCCGATCTGCAGTGCGCTGAATTGACAGGGAAAGTTTCCGGCCAGCGTGGCACAATCCTTGTGACTTGTCAGCAAACAGGGAAATCGACTGTCACCCTGCCCTGCCCCGATTTACCAGCGCTTGCAGGCGGTGAACGCCTTCCATGTACGCTGCTCGTGCTACAAGGGCCGGATCAGAACGGCACGGATGCAAAGGTTGTGCGGTTCGAACAGCAGTGGAATCCAGAAACGGCGCATGGTTCGCCAGTGATGATGGACTACGAACTCTGAGTGGTGTTTTCGCGGTGTATTTTGTGGTGTTTTACGCATTCTTTTATCGCAAGCTGTCCCAGCATGAACTTGACTCTGCACAATGACTCCAGAAACGACGCCTGAAGTCCAGCAGCAATTCGACGTGACGGGAATTCCTCCTGCAGTCTTGATCGACAGGTTGGAAAATGTTCGAATGATCTTTTTTCCTCTGAACTGCAGAAACAATCGTCCATGAATGCTCCGTCGACTTCGCAACTTCCCGTTGGTTTTCAGGCTTCCGGGTCAACCTG
>Ga0209553_1001387_pt1 | contig 12061 bp, 11 predicted proteins | sample LauGreFBDMM110DN_2_FD_188217 | JGI IMG/M metagenome (GOLD analysis project Ga0209553, IMG submission 188217) | Freshwater lake microbial communities from Lake Michigan, USA - Fa13.BD.MM110.DN (SPAdes) (version 2) | ecosystem: Environmental > Aquatic > Freshwater > Lake | place: Lake Michigan...
ACTTTGTCGTGCTAGATGCGCGCACGCGCGCGCTGAATTTAAGCACGTCGGCTGCCAAAACCCTGGCTGATCGGCGTTGGGGCGTGGGTTGCGATGAAATTTTGATCATTGAAGCACCGCGCAATGGCGGCGACATTTTCATGGGCGTGCGCAACGCCGATGGATCAGTGGCCGAGCAGTGCGGCAACGGCGTACGCTGTGTGGCTGACCTGGTGATGAATGAAACCGGCAAAAGCCAACTGAGGATCGAAACATTGGGCGGGGCCGTCATCGCAACGCGTGCGCCCAATGGATTGGTGTCTATCGACATGGGCCCTGCGAAATTAGAGTGGCGCGACATTCCGTTGTCTGAAGAACGCGACACGCTGCACTTGGGAATTTCCGACGGTGCCTTAAACGACCCCGTCGGCGTGAGTATGGGCAATCCCCATGCGGTCTTTTTCGTGCCCAATGCCGAAGCGGTAGACCTGGCAAATATTGGGCCGCGCCTTGAGCACCATGCGTTGTTTCCCAAACGCGCCAACATTGAGATCGTGCAAATTTTATCGCGCGCGCATTTAAGAATGCGCGTGTGGGAGCGCGGCTCGGGCATTACACAAGCTTGCGGCACGGGGGCCTGTGCGGCCTTAGTCGCTGCAGTGCGCCGGGGCTTAAGTGATCGCAGCGCTACACTCACGCTTGATGGTGGCGATTTGCAGATGCAATGGGATGAGGGCGGCCACGTAATCATGACCGGCCCCGTCGCCTATGTCTTCGAGGGCGTGTGGGCGCTACCGTCATGAATGCCGTGAGCAAAAATACCAGCGTTGAGGTGGTCAACTTTGGCTGTCGGTTGAATGCGTACGAATCTGAAGTGATGCGCGAGCACGCCACCGCCGTGGGCCTGACCGACACTATCATCGTCAACACCTGCGCTGTCACCAAAGAAGCCGAACGTCAAAGCCAGCAGGCCATCCGCCGCCTCAAGCGCAACAACCCCACCGCGACAATTATTGCCACAGGATGCGCGGCGCAACTGGAACCCGAAACCTACGCCGCCATGCCGGAAGTGGCACGCGTGATCGGTAACGAACACAAAATGAAGCGAGAGAGCTTCATGCCCGAGAATGCTGTGCCGATCTTGACTAGCGATATTATGGCCGTACGCGAAACCGCCGAGCACTTGGTTGAGGGCTTCGATGGCCGCACCCGCGCTTTTGTCCAAGTGCAACAAGGCTGCGATCATCGTTGCACGTTCTGCATTATCCCCTTTGCGCGCGGCAATAACCGTAGCGTACCCATGGGCCGCATTGTCGAAGAGGTCCGCGCGCTCGTGGCCAAGGGCTTCAAAGAAGCTGTGATTACGGGTGTGGACATTACGGGTTATGGCGGCGACTTGCCGGGCAAGCCAACCCTCGGGCAAATGTTGCGCCGCCTGCTGATGGCTGTGCCGGAATTGCCACGCCTGCGATTATCGTCCATCGACCCGGCGGAACTCGACGATGACCTGCTGGGTGTGATTGCTGATAATCCGCGCATCATGCCGCATATCCACATTTCGGTGCAGGCGGGCGATGACATGATTTTAAAGCGTATGAAGCGTCGTCACTTGCGCGCCGATATTGTTGCGTTTTGCGCCAAGGTGCGTGCGGCCCGACGCGATGTAGTGTTCGGAGCCGATATTATTGCAGGCTTCCCCACCGAAACCGACGAGATGTTCGAAAACACGCTAGCCCTGATTGATGACTGTGAGCTGACGCATCTACACATCTTCCCCTATTCAATCCGTCCCGGCACACCCGCCGCGCTGATGCCCCAAGTGAAGGGCGCTGACATCAAGGATCGCGCCCGGCGTTTACGCGAGAAAGGCCGCGAGGTGATGGCGGCCTATTTGCGCGCGCGTGTCGGCACCACGGCGCAGGTATTGATCGAGCGCGATGGCTCAGGCCATTGCGAACACTATGTTCCTGTGCGCGTGGCGGGACCCGCGACAGGCGAGATTGCGCATGTGCGGCTGGTCTCGTGCGATGATACCTCGTTGGTCGGGCAACTGATCACCGCATGACCGATCACAGTGAAGAGCCCAAAACAGGCTGGTTTGGACGCCTGAAGTCCGGGCTTGCGCGGTCATCATCGCGCCTTGTTGGCGGCATTAGTGATTTGTTCACCAAGAAGAAACTCGATGAAGAAACTTTAGAGCAGCTTGAAGAGTTGTTGATTAGCGCCGATATCGGCTCAGTCACGGCTTCGCGCCTCGTGCAAGATTTAGCCAAGTCGCGTTTCGGCAAAGATGTCAGTGGCGATGAGGTGCGCGCGAGCTTCGCCACCGAAATCGCTAAAGTTTTAGAGCCGGTCGCAAGGCCGTTATCGATTGACCCCAACAAAAAGCCCTTCGTGATTCTGATGGTCGGCGTCAATGGCGCAGGCAAAACCACCACCATTGGCAAACTGGCGCAATTGTTCAAAGAGCAAAACCTCACGTCAGCTTTGGCTGCGGGCGATACCTTTCGTGCAGCCGCTGTTGAGCAATTGAAAGTGTGGGGCAGTCGGACGGGTTCGCCTGTCATTTCGCGCGATGCGGGGTCTGATGCCGCGAGCCTGGCTTTCGAGGCGTTGAGTGAGTCGCGCAAGCGCGGGGACAACGTTTTATTGATCGACACCGCCGGGCGATTGCACAACAAAGAAAATCTGATGAACGAGTTACAGAAGATTGTGCGCGTCATCAAGAAGGTCGATGACACCGCACCCCATGCCACATTGTTGGTTTTGGATGCCACTATCGGTCAAAACGCCCATGCCCAAGTTGAAACTTTCAAGCAAATGGTGGGCGTGACGGGCCTGGTGCTGACCAAACTTGATGGCACCGCCAAGGGCGGTGTGATTGTGGCGCTGGCCGAAAAATTCGGCCTGCCGATTCATTATGTTGGCGTCGGTGAAAGTGCGCAGGACTTGCGCCCCTTCACCTCGCACAGTTTTGCGCGCAGCTTGATGGGCCTCGACGTCGAGTAGGCTTAGAGCGTCGCGCGGAAAAGTGGGCCACGGGGTTCTGCAAAGCGACGCAACATAACAATGACTTTGAGCAAGCCGCCGATTCCAACTTAACGCGGCTTGCTCTAGAGTTGCGGATTGGGCTTGGCTGCTTCTTTCAGGACACAATAGGCCTGCATATAGAGCAGATTGATCCCGAGTCGTTCGGAGTCTGCCTTGGACCAAGTATACATAATGTGGCGTCGTTCCTGGCCTTTCCAGCGCTCATCGAGGTAGAGCGAGAACACGTCATTGGTGAACGCTGTCTTCGAGTTGTTCATAGCCCAATCAACATTGCGAATGTGCAGGCCAACCTCGCGGTCTGAATGCTCGGGTGTGGGCACTGGCAGCCAGGCCGTTCCACCTTGATCCATAATGTTCAGACCCTTGAAGCGCGGCGCATCAGCCCCCTCACCCAAGGTGAGTGAGCAGGTGAACCACCGTGCGCGATTTTGCTTATATAAATGTTTTGGTTCACTGTTGACCTGTTTGTTATCGTTCACGCGGCGAATGATGTCGCCTTTCCACAAGCTTTTGTTGCCAATCATGATTTGGAAATCGGCGTAAACTTTTTCGCTTTTCTCCTCGTACACGCAGGCTTTGGGCTTCATCTTGCCGTGAAAACCATCAACGGTGCGTGTAAAGTAAAGATCGCACCCCTTGACGTAGTTCAGTTTATCTTTCGTCAGGCCATCGAGTTTTTTCAGATCGTCGTGGGCGTTTAAGTAGGCCGCACGATCAAGCCCGGTAAAGTAATAACTTTCCATGCGCAGCGCGCCTTCGATTTCATCAACAAAGAAACTATAGATGCGGGGCTGCTGTTTCGAGGGATCATCATCCCAATAATCCTGCACATAGAACGCGTGCTCGCCAAAGCGGGCGTCGGGGATTTTACGAATCTCGGTATGAATGTGGCGGTGACGCTGATCAGCAGGAATATCGAGGCGCTTATTAAAATAGGTCTGTTCGTAGTTGTCGTAGGTGCCGGGCATAATGGCATTCATCACCATCATGTCGCGTTGCAGCGGTGATTGATCGCTTGACCAGCCGGGCTTTTTTGTGACTGGAGTTTGCTGCGCCATCGCTGGCGTTGCCACAAGCACGCTTAGCGCCAAGCCGAGTGACATAAAATAACGCATCGATCCCTCCCCAGGGAAATTCCTGTTGGCCGATCTTAAGCGAAATCAGCCAATCCTCGAAGCATAAACGGCCGTATTTCTCGAGGGCGGGGCCATACTTCAGGGTATCGGTGCCCAGCGGGCGAGCATTCACACCGGGCGCAGTCGCGATCTCAACCGCATGGCCGATGAACCAGTTTTCAAGATCACGAATCTGGCCCTCGGGAAGACATTGAAACGCCAACACAACATCATTCCAAATGAATACCTGATGCGGGCAGCTGCCCGTGGATGCCAAGAGAACAGCGTTATCGGGAAGGACAAAGGTGTCGCCGTGCCAATGAATAATGAAGGCGTGCTCGGCTGAGCGCCATTTAGAGGGCGAGGTATGCCCTGGCACTTTGAGCTGCAGCGGGCTCCAACCCACTTCTTTGAAGGCGGCGGGGTAAACGCGCGCGCCCAACGCCTGAGCGATCATTTGTGCGCTTAAACATATGCCGAGTGTTGGCTTGCGTGCCGCGAGGCGCTGTTCGAGAAATTTGAGTTCGTCGGTAATGAAGGGGTAGAGATGCGTATCATAGACAGCGATGGCCCCACCCAATACGACAACCAAATCGTCCGCCAGCGGATTGAGCGTGGCCCAATCTTGTGTCCCAGCCTCGTGATAGCGGTACGACCAACCGCGCGCGGTGAAAATGTCTTCAAGAATCCCCAAATCTTCGATAGCGACATGACGGATGGAAAGTACGTTCGGCACGAAAGTCCTTAAAACTTGAGAGAGGGAGAGTGTTCACTGAATTGAGAAGCGGCCAACGCAGACATCAGCCCACACGGTCCTTCAGAATCGCCGCAATGCAGAATGCAGGAGCTGGGCGGCAAGCCGCTGCCAAGGCGCAGCCCAATTAGACAGAAATATTCAGGTTGCGGCCACGCACAGAGTCGACAGGCAATGTATTGGTATTGCGATCACGAGAGTTCTGCGCCTGCTCGCTGATCTCGCCAACGGCTTGACGGGCACGATGCTGGTCAGACGCCTGCGCAGAGTTGCCGAGCTTGTTGAGAAGATCGGAGCGCTAGGCAGAGAGTGCAGATTCAAGATTGGGTTCTATCGCAACAGGTGATTTCCCTCTCAAGCAGAGTTTGATTCTGCATACTCTGCGAGGGCCATGCAGTGCCAACGACGCTACAACTCATTTAAAATTTTAAGCGGGCTGCGCCTCATTGCCGACGATAACGCCATGACAATGCTTATACTTTTTACCTGAGCCGCAAGGGCACACCTCGTTACGGGCAATTTTCCCCCAGGTCGTGGGATCATCAGGCTTGCGTAGTTCAGCACTTTGACGACCGACCACGCGCGACGTGACAAAGGATTGCGTGCTCTCACTCGCAGGCAGGCTGCGAGGCTGCTCAACTTGGAACCGTGGTTTGGGTGCTAAATCTTCGGGCCGGGGCTCGACCTTGAACTCGACGCGAGAGAGAATCGACGTCACACGATCGCGCAACGATTCCAACATCTCCTCAAACATTACATAAGCTTCGCGCTGATACTCTAACAAAGGTTGTTTTTGCCCATAGGCGCGCAAGTTCACACCGTGACGCAGATAATCAAGACGCGCCAGATGATCACGCCAGCCATGATCGATGGTTTGCAGCAACAAACTTTTCTCGATGCGTCGCATGATCTCAGCGCCAAAACCCGCACCCTTCTCATTCATTTTCTTATCAATCGCCGCCATCAGGCGCTCTTGGATTTCCTCGTCTGCAATGCCTTCTTCAGCCGCCCAATCCTTGAATGGAAAGTCGATACCGAGAATGCGCAAGGCCTCTTCATGCAAGCCCGCGACATCCCATTCTTCGGGCATGGCGCGTGAGGGGATAAACTTCGCGACCAAATCGCCCACTACTTCGGTGCGCATATGACCGATCAACTGTGAGACATCTTCGGTGGTCATAATTTCACGTCGCTGCTCAAAAATCTCGCGACGTTGGACATTCATCACATCATCGAATTGCAGCAAGTTTTTGCGCATATCGAAGTTGCGCGCTTCGACTTTTTGCTGCGCTTTTTCAATGGCTTTATTGATCCACGGGTGGATGATGGCTTCGCCTTGCTCTAGGCCGAGCTTAACCAACATGCCCGACATGCGCTCGGAGCCGAAAATGCGCATCAAGTCGTCTTCCAGCGACAAGAAGAACTTCGAGCCGCCCGGATCGCCCTGACGGCCGGAACGACCCCGCAATTGGTTGTCGATTCGCCGCGATTCGTGACGCTCGGTGCCGACGACATAAAGCCCGCCCGCATCAAGCGCGAGTTTCTTGTTCTCCGCTACATTGTCGCGGATGGCTTGTTGTTCGGCGTCGGTGAGTTGGTGCTCCAGGCGCTTTTCTTCTTCTTGAATACGATACTCCGCATTGCCGCCCAATTGAATATCGGTGCCGCGACCGGCCATGTTGGTGGCAATCGTCACCGCACCCGGCATCCCGGCCTGCGCAATAATGAAGGCTTCTTGTTCGTGATACTTGGCGTTCAAAACTTGGGGGTTAACTTTGGCTTTTTTGCGCAAACGCTCGGCCAGCAGTTCGGACTTTTCAATGGACACCGTGCCCACCAGCACCGGCTGTTTGCGGGCATGGCACTCTTCAATCAGCTTGACGATTGAGTCGTACTTTTCTTCTGCGCTGCGATAAACCTCATCGTGCTCGTCTATGCGAATGCGCGGCCTGTTGGGGGGCACATCGATCACTTCCAAACCATAAATGGTCGTGAATTCCTCTTCCTCGGTCATGGCCGTGCCGGTCATCCCCGCCAGCTTCGGGTACATACGGAAGTAATTTTGGTAGGTGACCGTGGCCAACGTTTGATTCTCGTTTTGAACCGACACGCCTTCTCGGGCCTCAATGGCTTGGTGCAGGCCCTCAGATAGGCGACGGCCCTCCATAATGCGGCCGGTGAATTCGTCAATCAGGTGCACGCGCTCGTCGCGGACAATGTAATCAACATCGGGCTTGAACATGTGGTGCGCTTTGAGCGCCTGATTGAGGTGATGCACCAACTCGACGTTATGAATATCGTAAAGGCCGCCTTCGGTGAGGAGGCCATGATCGCGCAAGAGCTGCTCGCCGAATTCGGTGCCCGCGTCGGTGAAAGCGATGGATTTTTGTTTCTCGTCCTTCTCGTAATGCTCGGACTGAAACAGCGGAACGATTTTGTTCACGCTGACATACAACTCGCTGCGATCTTGTGAGGGGCCTGAGATAATCAGCGGGGTGCGCGCTTCGTCGATCAAAATCGAATCAACTTCGTCGACGATGGCGAAATTGAAGGGCCGCTGAACCATATCCTCAATCGCATACTTCATGTTATCGCGCAGATAATCGAAGCCGAACTCGCTGTTGGTTCCGTAGGTCACATCGGCGGCATAGGCTTGTCGGCGACCCTGGTCGTCGAGGTCATGTTGAATGCAGCCAACCTTCAACCCAAGAAATTCGTAGATCTGGCCCATCCATTGCGAATCGCGTTTGGCCAAGTAGTCGTTCACGGTGACAAGGTGTACGCCCTTGCCGGTGAGTGCGTTGAGATAAACAGCCAACGTGGAGACAAGAGTTTTACCTTCGCCGGTGCCCATCTCGGCGATCTTGCCGCGATTGAGAACGATGGCGCCCATCATTTGGACATCGAAGTGACGCTGCTTGAGCGTGCGTTTGGCAGCTTCGCGGACCGTGGCGAAAGCATCGGGCAAAATCGCATCAAGCGTTTCGCCCTTGGCGAGGCGATCTTTCAACCAATCGGTCCGAGCGCGCACGCCCGCATCGTCAAGCGCCGCAATCTCGGCTTCCTTGGCGTTGATGGTTTCGACAATGGGTCGCAGCGATTTGATGAGACGTTCATTGCGCGAGGGAAACAGGCGTTTAAGTGCGCCGAGCATCGAAACCTCAACAGAACTGTGGTGGGGGCAGCTGGACAGCCCCAAATTGTACGGGAACAGCCATGAACATGTGGTTGTGTGCAGACAGATAGAAGCGCAAGGGGCATAAGTCAACGCACGCGGCCACAATTTGCCCTGTTTCAGGGCCCCACGAGCCAGAAATTATCATTAAATTTGAATGGGTTGTCAGGTGGGCTATGATTGTTGCGGCCAATGGCGTTGGCTTGTGGCTGGGTTTGAGCTGTGCCATTGAAACGCCCGATGGTTTTGACCGTCTGCCTGAGTTGATTTTGGGCATGGTTAAGGACGCCACACATGACAAAGAAGCTCGATAGGAAGCTAGATATGAGCCTTGCCGTTTCACCCTTGGCCCCCAAGAACACCCCCGCCTTGCCTGCCGTGGCAGGCGTGAAGTTTGCGACGCATGCGGCGGGGATACGCTATCAGGGCCGAACCGATTTGATGGTGGCCGAACTCGTCGCGGGAACAACGGTCGGCGGCGTCTTCACGCGCTCGCTCACGGCCTCGGCCCCGGTCGAGCAGTGCCGGACCAATCGCAAGCACGGCCAGGCCCGGGTGTTGGTGGTCAATGCTGGCAACTCCAATGCCTTCACCGGCAAGAAGGGCGTGAGCGCGGTTGAGCAAACCGTCGCGGCGGCGGTCGCAACATTCGGCTGCGCGCCCCATGAAGTGTTCGTCTCCTCGACGGGCACCATTGGTGTTCAATTGCCCTTTGAAAAAATTGTCGCGGCGTTGCCTGAGATGAAAACCAAGCTCAGCGCCACAGCAACCCTCGACGCCGCCAAGGCGATCATGACCACCGATACGTTTGCTAAAGTGGCAACGCGCACGTCTATGATCGATGGCAAGACCGTGAATATTGTCGGCTTCTGCAAAGGCTCGGGCATGATTCAACCCGACATGGCCACGATGCTGGCGTACATTTTCACCGACGCGGTATTGGATGCGGCAACGGTGCAATATTTGGTCGCAGGTAGTGCGGACAAAACATTTAACTGTGTGACCGTGGATGGCGACACTTCGACCTCGGACACATTGCTGATGTTTGCCACGGGCCAGGCCGCTCATAAGGTGGTGAACCACCCGCATGATCCACGCTTGGCAGATTTCAAAATCACGCTGCTAGATTTGATGACAGACCTTTCTAAACAAATTGCCAAAGACGGTGAAGGCGCCACGAAATTCTTGGAAGTGCGCGTGACCGGTGCCGAGCACGACAAAGCGGCGCACCGTATTGCCATGACGATTGCCAATTCGCCGCTGGTGAAAACGGCAGTGGCAGGTGAAGACGCCAACTGGGGCCGCATTGTCATGGCGGTAGGCAAGTCAGGTGAAAAAGTTGACCGGGACAAGCTGGCTATTCGTATCGGTGGAGTTGCTGTAGCGCAAGAAGGCGAAGCCGTGCCCGGCTACGATGAAACGCCGGTGGCGGCGCATATGAAGGGCCAAGAGGTTGTGTTCGAAGCAGATATTGGAATTGGGCCAGGGCATGCAACGGTATGGAGCTGCGATTTGACGCACGGTTACATCGACATCAACGGGTCTTATCGGACTTGATGATGCCCCCACAAAAGCCCATTTTTTTGGTGGTCGCGGTCGCGTTGATTGACAAGCAACGCCGTGTGTTGCTGGCCCAACGCCCCGCTGGAAAAAAAATGGCGGGGCTGTGGGAATTCCCGGGCGGCAAAGTTGAGGACAATGAAACGCCCGAGCAAGCTTTGGTGCGCGAGTTGCATGAAGAGTTGGGCATCACGGTTGATATTGCAGACCTTGAGCCGTTGGCCTTCGCGTCACACACTTATGACGACTTCCATTTGCTGATGCCGCTGTTCGATTGCCCGCGCTGGCAAGGCGAGCTGAAGGGCCGCGAAGGGCAAGCCTTGGCGTGGGTGAGTGCGGCGGACCTCAACAACTACGATATGCCCCCAGCGGACTTGCCCTTGATCGAGCCGCTGCGGCGCGCTTTAAAGTAGACGGGCGATTGCCTTGATGTGCGCCCCCTCTGTAATGTGTGTCTGGTAAAACCATGACCAACACCCCCAACCCAACCGCCTGCCTGCTGATTATTGGCGATGAAATCCTGTCGGGCCGCACCCAAGACGCGCACCTGAAGTTTTTCGGCGAGCGACTGGCCGCCATGGGTATTGGCTTAAGCGAAGTGCGCGTTTTGCCCGATGTGGAAAGCCGCATCATCGAGGCGCTGAACGCGATGCGCTCAGCTTATACATATGTGTTTACCACCGGCGGTATTGGCCCGACGCATGACGACATCACCACGCCGTGTGTGGCCAAAGCCTTTGGCCGCAAGGTGATTCGCCACCCCGACGCCGAACGCGATTTGCGTGCCTATTATGGTGATCGCACCAATGACGCGCGCTTGCGCATGGCCGAAGTGCCCGACGGCGCGGGTGTGAGTTTGATCGAGAACCACATCAGCGTGGCGCCCGGCTACCGCATTGAGAACGTGTTTGTGATGGCGGGCGTGCCCAGCGTGACGCGCGCCATGTTTGATGCCGTGGCGCCCACATTAAAAGGCGGCGATCCAGTTTACTCGCAAAGTGTCGATGCCAATGTGCGCGAAGGAGATATTGCCGCAGACCTTAGTGCCATCCAAAATGCCCACCCCCATGTGGCGATTGGCAGCTACCCGTTCATGCGGCTTGATAAGCTGGGCACCTCGATTGTTGCCCGGTCCACCGACAAAGCAACCATCGCGGCCGTCATTGCCAAAGTCGCTGCGGCCATGCGCGTGCTCGGTGGCGAGCCGATTATCGGTCCATCGCCTTAAAAAATGACACGGATGGTTGCTCGCAAACCGATCCCGGATTAGGGTCCGGCGCAATCGTTTCAAAAGCCCCCGTGGCGGAATGGTAGACGCAACGGACTTAAAATCCGTTGTCTGGTAACGGACGTGCCGGTTCAAGTCCGGCCGGGGGCACCAATAAAATCAATGACTTATATGGATTATCAGAGGCTATTTTTGCCTCTTAGATTTTGCGTTATTTATTAACGGGTACCATACGGGCAACCTGGTCAATTTTTTGGCTTCGGCTCTGAACATTGCGCAATATCATCAGATGACGAAAAGGCGATTTACTCACTTTTGCAGGTTGAAAATCCAAAGAACCCGTAGACAAAGCAATGCCCTTTGATGCCGGACCATATCAACAAGGCCCCGGCGACGACCGCAGCTATAGACGCGATGACGTAGGTAGGTCCTGCTGGCAATGTCATAATGATGGGTAATGATAAAAAAAACAGGCCTAAAAGAGAACGGGCCATTCTATCCACATCACCGACATTTTTTTTCATGTCAAACTCCTAAGTATATATTTTTCAGCTTAGTCTCGACCGGGAGTTTGGTCTAGTTGTGTTCCCCGTCGCTGCTACGACCGAAGCCTGATTTGAACAAACTTGGTTTCAGAGTTGCTGCGGACCAGGTCGCAACCGTAATTGACGCCGCGCCGATGAGCACGGCGTGCCCGATAACGCTGGCAGCAAGCAGTGTGTAGCTGCCTATCGCGGTGCAGAAACTCACCGCCCACATACCGCCAAGAAGTTGCAAAATATAGTGCCTCATAGCCGGATCTTTAATATGACGCAGCGGACTGACCTCATGATTAAAAATGAAATTCCACGGATAAGTAATTATCTTCTTCATTGTGATAGACGCTCGGTCGAGCGCTCCCTTGCGGTGTTCCTGAATACAACTAGTCAAACCGATGTGGTGGGTCGAATAACTACCAGTCGAGAGAATTGAGTGACTTACAGATAAATATACGCAACTTCTGGGCTATTGGATTTGTACCGCTGCGCATCCCTTCAAATGTCCGTGCGCTATATAAGTAAGCAATAGCGTGTCATCGGCTGGGCCGTCAGCAATCGGTTGAAACGTGATCTGGCCTTAGAGGCTTTGGACCGGGCGGTCGCCCTTCGAAACCTACCGCCGGGGTGCATTCAGCACACGGACAGGGGTGGCCAATATTG